>VFQO010001443.1_pt1 | contig 18174 bp, 15 predicted proteins | sample 3512331 | NCBI WGS metagenome assembly VFQO01 (sample SAMN10412371, study PRJNA504923) | tailings metagenome | isolation source: Replicate 3 from Balatoc abandoned mine | place: Philippines: Itogon, Benguet | collected 2017-08-28
ACAATTGGATAATCATTTAACACAGCGTTTTTAATAATTGTGAAGCCCGCAATTTTCATTTTAGCTAAATTGTGCTGTAAAGAACTGAAATATTTTGCAGGGGCAAGCCTAAGTGTATGATAAATTTTATCCCGATTTTCCCGCTGGAATTAGTTGTGTATCCTGGTGAAGAATTAAATCTTCACATTTTTGAACCAAGGTATAAAGAACTGATTACCGAATGTTATGCCGAAGCAAAGCCTTTTGGAATTCCAACTGTAATGGGCGATAAAGTAGCTGAAACTGGCACCATGGTTGAGATTACAGAGATTGTGCAAGTATATGAAGATGGCAGAATGGATATTAAAACCAGGGGCACCAAAGTATTTCAGGTGCTGGAAATGATAGAACAGATTCCAGATAAATTATACAGTGGCGCTATTGTAAACTATCCCAACAACGATACCATAGCAAAGCCCTTTCTTTCTTTTAAAATTCTTGACTCGGTGTACATTCTTCACCGTTTATTGAATGTTACCAAAAAGTTTCAACAGAAAATTGTCGAAATACTGAGTTATGATATGGCGCATCATGCTGGGCTTTCACTAAAAGAGGAATATGAATTACTTTGTTTGTTTCAAGAAGATCAGCGTCTTGAATTTTTGAGAAGACACTTAGAAAAAGTAATTCCCGTAATTGAAGGCATGGAACAATTAAAAGAAAGAATTGCCATCAACGGGTCTTTCAAAAAAATAACAGGTTATAACCTTAATTAATACCATGGAAATATCATTGTGTTTAGACTTCGGTAATACCAGACAAAAAGTGGGGGTATTTAAAGGTCGTGACTTTCTAAAAGAAATCAATTTGCCGGATACATCTTTGATTAGCATTGAAGATTTGCTAAATGAATGGAATCCGGAAAAGATTATTCTTTCCTCCGTAATTAACCATGACCCTGCCATTGAAACCTATTTGGCAGCAAAATCAAAATTTCATCGCCTAAACCATACTAGTCAATTGCCCCTAACCACCCCAGTAGGTAAACCTGAAACCATTGGTGCCGATCGGCTTGCACTCGTAGCTGCCGCGGTGGATTTGTTTCCCCATAGTCACAACCTGGTGATTGGCCTGGGCACTTGCATTACCTATAATTTCATCAACAATCAGCATGAGTTCTTGGGAGGAAGCATTTCTCCGGGGATGAATATGCGATTCAGGGCCATGCACGAACAAACCGCTTTGTTGCCCTATATTAAGGCCGAAACTCAGTTTCCGCTGATTGGTTACGATACCAAGACCAACCTGCTCAGCGGCGTTATCTGGGGCATGAGTAAGGAAATTGACGGAATAATTGACGAATATGCCCTAAAATACAGCAACTTTAACGTGCTATTAACCGGGGGGGATATGCCTTTTTTTGTACCACACCTAAAAAACAGGATATTTGCCGACCCAAACCTAATTTTTAAAGGCTTATATGCAATCAGTGAGTTCAACAACAGGTAGGCTGGCTTTTGTGGTTAGTTTCCTTTTTTTATACGCAATCCAATCGTCTGCTCAGGTTAATTCACCGTTTTCCCGTTATGGATTGGGCAATTTAGTAGGTTCCCAACATGCCATCAGTCGTTCGATGGGCGGTATTTCCGCCGCTTATGCCGATGGCAATAGCTACAATGTGGGGCAATCTGTCAATTTCAACAATCCGGCCACTTATGGTGCCAATTATATGGTTACTTACGATTTAGGCCTGTCCCTGGATTCCAGAAAACTAAGAAGTCAAAATCCAAATGGTGCATTCAGTTCCATTTATCTGATTCCAAGTTATTTGGCGGTGGGTATACCCATTAAGAAAGCGAAGGGATTGGGAATGGCTTTTGGATTAAGACCAATCACCAGAATCAATTATGGAGTGGAATCCAGAGCCAGAGTGGCTGGAGACAGCGTGGGTTCTATCTATGAAGGATCCGGCGGTACTTATCAGGGTTTTATTGGTTTGGGTAAAAAATGGAAGAACTTCAGTGCCGGTTTCAATACGGGTTATACTTTCGGCAGACAGGAGTTGAGCACTACCAAAACTTTCTACAACGACACTTTACAATATTTTGAATCCAGAAGTGCTACACAAACCAATTTCGGTAAAATGTTTTTGCAGGCTGGCGTTCAATATGAATTCACGCTTACCAAAAAAGAAAATGTAGCAGAAAAATCATCCAGAAACCTCTTAATGAGACTTGGAGCCACTGCTAGTTTTCAACAGAACATGAATGCAAGCCAACGATTGACCAAACAAACCTATGTGTTGACCGCTGCAGGTGGATTAATTGAGGTGGACAGTATTGCCAAGCAGGACAATATCAAGGGTACCATCGTAATGCCCGCTACTTACGAAGCAGGGTTTATGTTGGTAAAAACATTAACGAATACAAGAGGTAATTTTCAATTGTGGACAGCAGGCGTGGAATTTACCACTACCCAATGGACCAAATACAGATCCTATGGTCAGGCAGACATGCTGAACAATAGCTGGGCACTGAAGTTTGGCGGACAGATTAGTCCAAGTGCAGAAGGCGCAACCAGCTATCTAAGCAGCGTAAATTATCGCTTTGGATTCCAGTTTGGAAAAGACTATATTAATGCAGACGGAAATGGATTGAAACATAGTTCATTTACCCTGGGTGCTGGTTTCCCCATTAGAAAATGGAGAAACTATGAAACACAGTACACGGTAGTACAGGCTGCTTTACAGTTTGGCAAAAGAGGCTCTGCTGTAAATAACCTTACAGAAAGCTATACCCAGCTTACTTTAGGATTCAGTTTAAGTGATGTTTGGTTCATTAAACGCAGATATGACTAATCGTTCTACAATATTTACATTAGCAGCCTTTTTAACAGGCTGCTTTTTTATGCCCTCTTGCGAGAACGATGTAAATGAAGTAAAGCAACTGGGCAAAAAAAATCCAGGTATTGAAGAAGGGAAAAATATTACCAGCTTTCTTAGCATGGGGGGTAAAATGAAAGCCAAACTAACGGCTCCCATTTTGTTACGCTATCAAGGAGACAGTGCTTTAAAATCTGAATTTCCTAAAACCCTTTTCGTTGAATTCTATAACGATAGCACAAAATTAGAAAGCACCCTCAGTGCCAAATATGGGCGCTACCTAGAAAACGAAAATAAAATTTACCTGCGCGACAGTGTGGTTATCATTCGAATCAACGGCGACACTCTAGAAACATCAGAACTATACTGGGATCAGACCTTAGGTCGTTTTCATACCGACAAACCCGTCACCACCAGTCAGCGGAATCCCCGCCAGAAACTGTATGCCAGAAAAGGCTTCAGTTCCAATCAAACCTTAACAGATATTACTTATTACGATTTAGATTTAGGATCCTTCTTAATTTTGCCAGATAGCAGCGCAAATCAAAAACAATAAAATCATTTGTATGGATTATAGAAGAATGGGAAGAACCGGACTACAGTTAAGTGTACTAAGTTTCGGTAGCTGGGTATCCTTTCACAAGCAGATCAATGACAACAGTGCAGATGAATTAATGGGCATTGCCTATGACCATGGTGTTAACTTTTTTGACAATGCGGAAGTATATGCATTGGGGGAAAGTGAGAAAATGATGGGACGTGTATTGAAAGCGAAAAACTGGGACCGTACTTCCTATACCCTTTCTTCTAAAGCCTTCTTTGGCTGGAGGGGCAAAGACAATAAACCCAACCAAACCGGATTAAGCAGAAAGCATCTTACAGAAGCCTGTAACGAAGCTTTGCAAAGATTGCAAACCGACTATTTGGATTTATATTTTTGTCATAGACCCGATAAAAACACGCCCATTGAAGAAGTGGTGCTTACCATGAATACCCTGATTCAGCAGGGAAAAATTTTATACTGGGGCACCAGTGAATGGAGTGGCGTAGAATTGATGGAGGCCAATAGAGTAGCAAGAGACTATCGACTGATTGGGCCTGCTATGGAACAACCGCAGTACAACTTGTTTGAAAGAGAGAAAATAGAAAAAGACTACCTGGAAGTTTTTAAAAATGTAGGCCTGGGTACCACCATCTGGAGCCCATTGGCTTCTGGATTATTAACAGGTAAATACAATAATGGCATTCCGGAAGGAAGCAGATTGGCCATTGAAGGCTTTGACTGGCTAAAGGAACGCCTGATCATGGAAGAAAAAATTGAAAAAGTAAAACAATTGCAGCAACTGGCCAATGAGCTAGGTTGCAGCTTGCCTGCTTTGAGTATTGCCTGGTGTATTAAGAACCCGAATGTAACTACGGCTATTTTAGGGGCTACCAGAAAAGAACAACTGCTGGATAACTTAACCGCATTAGAAGCCCTTGCGCTATTAACCCCTGAAATTTTGCAAAAAATAGAAGTCATCATGCAGAACAGGCCTGTCTTAGCAGAATATTAAGCAAAATTTTTACCATCCCTTTCCAACTTTTCATCAAATACAACTCTTACTCATGAAAACTGCTTGGAACAGGTAATAGACATACAAAAAGCTGCTGTAAAAAAGGCTTGCAATGGAGATGCAAAAGCCCAGGCTTGGTTATACGAGCAATACAGCAGGGCTATGTTTAATATTTGTACCAGGATGACGGGTAACCCATCGGACGCAGAAGACGTACTACAAGATTGCTTTGTGATTGCATTCAAAAACCTGCATCAGCTTAAAGTGGCTGAGCAGTTTGGAGGGTGGCTCAAAAGAATTGTGGTAAACGAATGCATTCGCTTTTGTAAAAAAAATATACAATGGGAAACCTGGGACAGCGATAAGCAGGGGAATCTGGTAGAAGAAGAAACTGAATGGTGGAAGACCATTGATTTCAAAATCATTCACCGGACCATCAAAGAATTACCCGAAGGATGCAGACAGGTTTTTACACTGTATGTATTCGAAGAATTTTCGCACAAAGAAATTGCGGAAAGCATGGGCATTTCAGAATCAACCAGCAAAAGTCAGTACCAGCGAGCCCGAACCCTTTTACAAACGAGAATTCAAAAACAAATTCAAATTCATGGATGAGTTTAAAAAATACCTGAAGGAAAACCGATCTGCACTAGATCTGGACGAACCTGGATCTCAGGGCTGGGAAAAAGTACAGGCCAGACTACAGCAAGAGCGCCCCGCTGCTAAAGTGGTGACCATTAAAAAATATTTTCAGTGGTCGGTAGCTGCCTGTGTGTTTGTATTGGCTGGAATTGGGCTATGGTCTTTACTAGATTCAAAACCGGAAACGCTTCAGCAGCAGATTCTTAACGCACCAAATGACAATGCAAAGGCGGGGGTTGAGAATACATTGGAGAAGCCTGTAAATACTGGGGCAGAAAATAACAATACCATTGAAATTCTGCCCGGAAATGAGGCCGGAGAAAAAGTATTGAATAGTGCCGGTAGCATATCAAATATAGCCGCAAGCAAAAATACCAGGCCTTATAAAACCAATGTCAACCCACAAAACAACAGTAGCGCTCAAGGTTTGTCTAAAGATGTCCTTGCTTCCCTGGCCAGTGTAGAAAGTGGATTTACTCAGGTCATCAATTTGCAAAGAGGCAAAATCAGCACAACGCCTATGTATGCAGAATCGGCTGCTTACTTCAATGAATTCAAAATGCAAATTCAGCAGATTGAAACCGATGAAAAACAACTGAAAAAAGAAATCAGCAAAAAAGGACTTACTGCCAATCAGCTTGATCAACTGATTGACCTGTATCAATATAAATTAACCGTTCTAAAACAGCTGCAGCTGGAAATGAACAAAACCAACAATCGTTTTAAACAAAACCGCGGACCGGTAGACTCTACCCGCGCCTACTTTATCAATATTTAAAATTTTGATTTAAAAACAGTGTTATGAAAAATAGAATTCAACAATCCCTTCTGGTAGCCGCCTGTATGCTTAGCTTTTTTGCAGTCTCTGCTCAACAAACTACTACAGAAAAAGAAGCAGAAAAGGAAAGGCAGAAAGCCGAAAAAGAAATGCAAAAGGCAGATAAGGAAATGAAAAATGTCACCAAAGAAATAAAAGCTGCGAATATTGAAGTACGCAAAGCAGTAAAAGAAAGCATGGCAAAAGCCCTGGAACCTATTGTAGTTGAAGGTTTCCCCATGAATGGCCCCCGTGCAATTACCGTTACTGGTTTCCCAGGTGATCGTTTTTTTAATGAGTCTTATAGTTTCAAAGATTTAAAAGACGTAAAATCCAAAGAGATTAGTCAAGAAATCAATGTTACTAAATCCGCTGAAATTTTCATAGACAATACATCCAGGAATCTGCAAATAAAAACCTGGGACCAGCCAAAAGTAAAAGTGGTTACCACAGTATATTTTGAAGGAGAAGGCAAATTAACCGATGAAGAGTGGTTCGAAAAAATGAATCTCTCTCTGAAAACAGTTGGAAACATCGTTCGCATTAAATCTGGAACCATTTCTGGTGGAAGCTATACCATTAATGGAAGCACATTTGGGTGGAGCGGCAATCCTGCAGTAGCCGTATTCAATGATAAAGGTGAAAATATTGGAAGTAAATCGAACATAAAAAGAGTGGTGACCATTTATTTACCATCAACAGCCAAACTGGATGTAGATACCAAATACGCAGACCTGCAGATTACAGGCAATACAGGAACAGCCACCATTAGTATTACCAATGGCAATGTGGAAGCAGAAAGCTTCAGCAAATTGTTCCTTCGCTCCAAATATTCCAATGTCAATATTGAAAATGCGGGTGTGGCAGAAATAGAGTTCATGAATGGCCGCTTCAGCGCCAGAAGCATTTCAGACGCAGACCTTGACACCAAATATGCCACCGTAGAAATTGGTAGTACCAAAAAAGCCGTATTCAGAAGTACCAATGACGAATACGAAATTGACGAAGCAGATGAATTAAGAGGCAGAAAGAACTACGGAAACCTAAGAGTGACTCAGTTGAATGGTTCGCTTGAAATGGATGGCACCAATGCAGATGTAAAAATCAGAAATGTAGGAGCCAATCTAAGTCTGATTAAAATAGACAATAAATACGCAGACATTCGCATCCCAGTAAGAAATGTAAAAAACTATACGGTGAATTTCAACGGGGCTTACAGCACTGTTTATGGCAACTTTGAGAAAGAGCCAGTGGTAGTAGAAGAATCAAAAAAACCTTTATTGAAAGAAAAGGAAAAAGAAACCGATGCATTGGCCAGACAGTTAATTGAAATCAACCGTTCTGTAACCCGGTTTGCGCAGGCAGGAGGCAATGAATCCCGCTTTACCGCTAAAGTTGGGGAAGGCAAGGGACTAAAAATTGAGATGAATTGTCAGAATTGTACCGTAGACTTTAAATAAAAAAACTATATAAACTTTACAGCGCCGATTCTCATGTGTTAAATCGGTCACGTACCCCGTTTCTACGGGGTACTTTGTTTGGGTATAACCCTTAACTTTGGCTTATTATGGCGCATTTCTATACCATTCTTAGTATAGTGGGTACTTTATTGTTCATTGGCTTCTTTGCCGGATACGAAATAGCATTCGTTACCGCTAACAGGCTCAGCATAGAACTAAAGAAAAAACAGGGAAAAAGAAGCGGCATCATTCTGGCACAATTCATTGAATCTCCTGCAAGATTTATTGGTACCTGTTTAATAGGGGTGAATTTATTCCTGGTAATTTATGGTTTGCTTTTCGATGAACTGTTGAAAGCAGGCATCTGGTTGCCCTTGAAGATTGAAAACGAATTTTTAAAACTGGCTTTTGACACATTGCTATCTACATTGGTTGTGCTGGTGATCGGCAAGTTTTTACCCAAAGCCATTTTCAGAGCCAAAAGCGATAGTCTGCTCTTTGTATTTGCACCTGTTGCCAACTTTTTTCACAACTTATTTTCACCGCTGACCAACCTATTCGTTAACATTTCTCAATGGATATTAAAGTACTTGTTCAATGTTAGGGTAAAAGATAAAAACGAAGCTTTTACCAAAATAGACCTGGAGCATTTTTTTCAGCAAACCAAAGATCAGGACGAAGAAAATCAGGAATTAAATACAGAGCTATTCGAAAATGCCTTGAGTTTGCCTACGGTTAAAATAAGACAGTGCCTGGTTCCCAGAACTGAAATTGTAGCATTGGAGGTAAACGACAGTATTGCAGAAGCTAGGGCATTGTTCATTCAAACCAAACTAAGCAAATTACTGGTGTACGAAAACAGCATTGACAATATCGTAGGGTATATTCATCAGTTAGACTTGTTTAACCGCCCCGAAAATATCAAAGCCATGCTACACCCGATTGTTGCGGTTCCTGAAAGCATGAGTGCCACGGACCTGATTAACAAGTTTACCAAAGAGAGAAAAAGTATTGCCTGGGTGGTGGATGAATTTGGTGGAACATCGGGTATTGTTACCATGGAAGATTTACTGGAAGAGATTTTCGGAGAAATTCAGGATGAATACGATACAGAAGAATTTGTTGAAAAACAATTGGCCGAAGATGAATTTATTTTCAGTGGCCGACTGGAACTGGATTACCTGAATGAAAAATACAATCTCGACTTTCCTACCAGTGATTCAGAAACATTGAGCGGATATATTATCAGCGAACACGAAACCATTCCCAAACAAAAAGAAACCATCATCATCAATAATTTCAAGTTTGATATTCTAACTGTATCTGAAAGAAGAATTGAAATGGTAAAGATGAAAGTACTTCAATAACATGGCACTATTTAACAGAAAAGCGGCGGAAGATCAGGAAGAAATGTCTTTTATAGACCATCTGGAAGAATTAAGAGGGCATATTATTCGCTCCATTGTTTCCATACTCGTAATGGCGGTGGTCATTTTTATTTATCGCAACTGGATTTTCGATAATATCATTGTAGGTCCTATCAACAAGGATTTTGTTAGTTATAAAGCTCTTTGCGATTTTAGTCAATGGCTGGGCATTGGGGACGCACTTTGTATGCCTCCGGTAGAAGTAACCATGCAGAGTACTACATTCGGCGGACAGTTCTTAAGTACCATCAGCATGGCCATTGTAGGTGGCATCATCATGGCTTTCCCGTATATCTTCTGGGAGTTCTGGCGTTTTGTAAAACCTGCTTTGAAAGAGAAGGAAGTAAAAAACACTCGCTTCATTATTTTCTGGGTTTCTTTCTTTTTCTTTTGTGGCGCAGCATTCGGATACTTTTTATTAGGACCTTTTACCTTTAACTTTTTAGCTGGTTTTCAATTGGGAACCGAAAATATGATTGTTACCCGCCCTACTTTTTCTGATTATTTAGACAACCTGACCAATATTATTTTAGGATGTGGACTAGCATTTGAATTACCGGTGCTGGCACATGTGTTAACACAGATTGGAATAGTTACACCAAGCTTCTTAAGAGCCACCCGTAAATATGCAGTTGTAATCATCTTGATTGTAGCTGCTTTTATTACGCCCAGTCCCGACTGGATGAGTCAGTTGATTGTGTTTATTCCCTTATTCCTTCTATATGAATTGAGTATTCTGGTATCTGCCAAAGTGTACAGAAAATTGGAAAAAGAAGAAGACAAGGAGTGGGATTAAATTGAAGTAGTAAAACCCCTTAGTATGCCATATGTTTTTGACGCTTCCAAACCCATATCCATTGGAAGTGACCATGCCGGATTTGGATATAAATCTGAACTGATATCCTGGTTAACCGAAAAAGGTTATAAAGTTACCGACCATGGAACTTTTTCATTGGATTCAGTGGATTATCCCGACTTTGCACATCCCACAGCGAGTGCGGTAGAAAAAGGAGAATCTGGTTTTGGTATTTTAATCTGTGGCAGTGCAAATGGTGTAGCCATTACCGCTAATAAACACCAGGGCATCAGAGCCGCCATCTGCTGGCAGAATGATGTTGCAGAACTGTCCAGATTGCATAACGACGCAAATATTATTTGCATTCCTGCCAGATTTGTAGCACTCCCTTTGGCTGAACAAATGATTGACCTATTTATGAACACTCCTTTTGAAGGTGGAAGACACGCAAATAGAGTAAACAAAATAAGCTGTAACTAAAATAAAAAGCCATGATGAAAAAAATCCTGTTCGGTGCAATGTTTCTATCAAGCGGAATTGCATACGGACAAAAAGAAGATGCATCTGCCAAATTTGCTGCATTAATTACCCCCGCTTCCATGAAGCAGAAATTAACCATTCTTGCCGGACCGGAAATGGAAGGCAGAGAAACCGCTATGCCTGGCGAAAGAAAAGCGGCAGCCTATATTGAATCTGAATTCAAAAGAATGGGACTAAAGCCAGGTAATGGCAATAGCTATCAGCAATACTTTAATGTTTATCAGGACGAACTAGCTAGCATTGAATTAAGAGTAAACGGTAAATTGTACAACTGGGACAAAGACTATATGATGTCTTTACAAACCATCTCCAACGGAGCTACCAGTTCCAAAGAATTGGTATTTGTGGGATACGGTCTTGTAGACAAAGCAGCTGGTATAGATGATTATGCCGGTTTGGATGTAAAAGGTAAGATTGTAATGATGCTGGATGGTGCGCCAGCCGGATACAAAGCTCCGACTCCTGCACCAGGAACCAGAACGCCCAGCCCTGTATCTGGTGCTGCTAAAGCTACAGCTGCCAGAACTGCTGGTGCTACCGGTGTAATTTTAGTTTCCAAAGATTTTCCTCGTAAAAATCCAACAGCAACCAAAGGCAATATGTACATGAACAAGCCTACAGGTGCGCCATTTATGATGATAACAGTTTCTGAAGAAATTGCTTCTGCGTTAGCTGGAAGAACTTCAAAATTGAGCAGTGATGGATTGGCTGGCCTTAACAAAGGCAAGTACAGTGCTGAACTTAGCATCAATGCCGATAAAAAATCAATTGCACTAGAAACCAGCAATGTAATCGGAATTATTGAAGGTACCGACAAAAAAGACGAGTACGTTTTCATGACCGGACACCATGATCACCTGGGTAAAAGAGGCGATGTAATTTATTACGGAGCAGATGACGATGGATCAGGTACGGTAGGTGTAATGCAGATGGCAGAAGCTTTTGCAGCAGCAGCTAAAAAAGGCAACAAGCCTCGCAGAACTTTGGTGTTCATGACCGTAAGTGGAGAAGAAAAAGGTCTTTGGGGATCTCAGTACTACTCTGACAATCCTATTTTCCCAATGGACAAAACCACAGTTGATTTAAATACCGATATGATTGGTCGTGTAGATACAGAAAGAAAAACAGCGGATACTTTAAACTATATCTACGTAATTGGTCACGACAAATTAAGCTCTGATTTAGCAAAGATTAATGAAGGCGTGAATGCCAAATACCTGAACATGACACTGGATTATAAATACGATGATCCAAAAGACGTGAACAGAATTTATTACAGAAGCGACCATTACAATTTTGCCCGTAAAGGAGTTCCTATTTTGTTCTTCTATGATGGAATGTTGAAAGCAGAGTACCACCAGCCAGGTGATACCGTTGATAAAATCAACTTTGAACTAATGGAGAAAAGAGCAAAGCTGGTTTTCCATACAGCATGGGAAATGGCTAATAGAGATGAAATGCTAAAGCGCGATATTCCTTTAACTATGCCAGCGAGATAATCTCTTTATCATATTAAAACAACAGCCTAATTAAGTGTTACGCTGTTTAACAAATAAGCCCCGGTCTCAGATGAGCCGGGGCTTTTTGTAGCAGCAATCCTTAAACTTAAACTATCGAAAACTTATTTAACCAACCACATTAATCCATAATTCTCATCCTTTCCTCCCAATGCAGTTACTGCAGCTGCATAGTTAACAGGATTTAAAGATGCTTCGGTTGGTGAATAACCTAAACGTAATGGAATTCCTCTTGAATCCACGGCATCAACTGCTGGAGTTAAAACAGGGAAACCAGTTCTGCGCCAATCTTTCCAAGCTTCATATCCAGCCAAATAGTTGTGTACCCATTTTTCTGTCATGATTTTCTTATGTCCGTCTACAGATGTGTAAGCAATCTCAGGCAATGAAATGTAAGTGTCATACTTTGCCTGATTAAATACACCATACATTTCCCAAGAAGCTTTAATAGCAGCCTTATATTTCGCCTCTGCCTCTACATCACCGCCAGCAACATAACCTAACTTAGCCGCTTCTGCCTGCATAAATAACACTTGTGCATAGTTGAATAATGTAAGTGGTGAATCCTGACTTCTGAATGCAGTTCCAATTCTGCTATACGCAGCAGGAATATTTACAGCTACATTTCTGCCATAAGGCAATCCCTTAATAACGCCTCCTGCTAACGTTTCTGCAAAAACAGGCAATCTTGGATCTGCTTTTGGATCCATATAATCTGTCATTGTTTTACTAATAGCATAGTCATTACGATTACTAATGGTATAGTTATTGTACCATGGATTGTAGTTATTGGGGTCGCCTGCAATGTATTTATAATTTATATTTTGTGCATTGCTGGTAATAACACCAGCAGCAACTGCAGCAGCGTATTCTGTTTTACCTTTAGCAAGGTCAGCTTTTGAAATTCGAAGCGCCATAACCATTCTCGTAGTATTAGCAAATCGCTTCCAGGCTGCCATATTACCATTTAATAAGATATCCCCTACTACAGCTGTTTCTGATTCATTTATTTGCGCAACTGCTTCTGTTAGCTCTTTAAATAAAGCAGTATATATATCTTGCTGTTTATCATATTTAGGGGAATAATTCTTATCGCCTTGTAATGCTTCTGAATACGGAATATCACCCCATATATCAGTCATTTGCAAAAAGTAGTAGGCTTTTAAAATTCTTGCGACAGCAATCTGATTATTTTTAGACCCATTACCATTTGCAGAAGAAGAACCTGCATTATTATAGTTAATAATTGTTTGCAAATCATACAAGGGCCCTGTGTACCAGCCGGCAAAACTAGAGTTTCTATCGCTATACAATGAAGATCCAGGATAAGGTCCTTCGGAAATATGTTGAATATACATTGAACCTAATCTTGCACTGGTTACATAAGTACTAAGCGCTTGTTCTGCATTGGTCAACAACGCTTTTGTAGAAGCAGTTGTTAGCTGTGCAGGGGAAATATTGGTATCGCCAAACTTGTTACAACTTTGTAACGTAGCCAGCAAACCAAAAACGATAAATATCTTTTTCATAAAATGTCTTTTTGTTTTTACTGAATTCGTTTACTAAAATGAAGCCCTTAAGTTGAAACCAAATTGTCTCGTAGAAGAAAGCTGACCACCTTCACGGTAGAAGTTTTCCAACTCTGATGGATCAACACCCCACTTTTTGGTAGTAGCCCATATTAACCAGGCATTTTGAACCATAAAACCAATATTGGCAGACTTTACAAAAGGAATAGATTTTAATGCAGATGCAGGAATAGTGTATCCAAATCTGATTTCACGAAGCTTAATATAAGAAGCGTCTAATAATACATTGCCGGCGTCACGCTGACGAGCTGTGTACCAATAGGCCCTTGCAGAAATATAACGGTTGTTCTCCTTCCCAGCCAATGCACCATTGGCAAAAATGCCAGGAATACGAATACCACCATTACCTGTGTTACCACCTGCTGTAGTATAAGCACCAGGATAATCTCTCCAATCATACCCTTTATCATTTACACCCACTGTTTCTTGTGAAAGTCCAGCACCTGTATTAAAGTTTCTAGTTTCAGAATAGAACAAACCGCCACTTTGGAAATCAATACCAAATGTTAAATCAAATGATTTATACTTTAATGAATTGAACATACCACCAGTGAATTTTGGCAATACTGTTCCAATTCTTTGATTGATATCATACAAAGGCTGACCTGTTGCGTCAATTAAAGTTTGTCCTGTTGTTGGATCTGTTCTCCATTTTCTTCCATAATAAGTGCCCCACTCACCACCTACTCTATGTTCTAAACGAGTATCATAACGATTGGTTGCATATAGGTAAGTATTAATACCTGGAGCCAATTCTTTAATACTGTTCTGATTTTTAGCCCAGTTTAAAGTAACATCCCAGCTAAAGTTTCTGGTTTCAATTGGCTTACCACTAAGTGTAATTTCAATCCCCTTACTTTGAATATTACCGGCATTAATTTGTGCTGTAGAGAACCCACTTGCAGGTGTTACATCAATACCTAAGATTTGGTCGGTATTGTTATTTTGGTAATAAGTAACATCTAAACCAATTTTCTTGAATAACCTTAATTCAACACCAAATTCATAGGCTTTGGTTAATGCAGGACGAATACCGCCTCCTTTAAATTGGTTGCCGATAGTTGCAGATGGATTGGTTCCATAAAAAGATCCATTTCCAATAGCCAGATTAAGTGCGTGTGCACCTAAGTCTGAACCAACACTCGCATAAGATGCTCTTAATTTACCATAAGTTAGCCAGCTAGATTTTAGCAATTCAGTAAAGATGAAGCTGGTGCTTAAAGAAGGATATAAGTAAGAATTACTTTGTGAAGGCAATGCAGAAGACCAATCGTTACGCAACGTACCTTCCACAAATAACATATCTCTCCAACCTACAGAAGCTTTACCAAGTACAGAGTTCACTGTTTTCTTTTCGTAAGAACGGCTTACAGAAGGACGAGAAATAGAAGCAGCTATATCAAAATAGTTTGGAGAACTCAAGCCACCTTGTGTACCCATTGATAATGCGCTATAACTGTTCTTACGAACGTTGCCACCCACCATAGCATCTACAGAGAAATCGCCGAACTTATTTTTGTACATGATATTGGTTTCATAGTTCATTTCAGAATAACGATCCTGAGAAATATCAAAATAATCCAATGTCAATGCACCAGTTGGCATTCGGCCAGTGTTTTCATTATTATAGGTATTGGCTCTTACATAAGACACAATGTTCAAGTGCTTATTAATTTTAATGTTCATGCCAATGTTTCCAACCAATCTATTTTGTGCCTGAGTAGAAAATGCTTCATTAGCAATGAAGTATGGATTATCCCAATATTGCGGTCTTCCATAAACTTTAATATCCGCACTGGCATTGGGGTCTCCAATATTCCATGAGTTTAAACTACCATCAGGTTCTCTATAGTTTTGCATGCGCTTCATGTCTATTTGACGCTGAAACCATTGGTTAAAATTCTGTGTGATATTTAATCCATCTAAACGATATCCTTCTGCAGGCTTACCTTTTGTACTATTGGTTGTGTAGGTAAGATCAGTTGAAATGGTAATATACTTACCAATATCAAATGATCCGTTCAATGCCAATTGATGTTGGTCTCTATTGGCATTTGGAATCATCAAACTTCTGTTTTGATTGGCATAAGTCATTCTGAAATTATAGCCTTCACCACCAGAAGAAAATGAAATCGAGTTGTTTTTATTTACACCCGTTCTAAAGAAATCTCTTACATTATTAGGCTGGGGTGTTAATGGTGTTAATTGACCAAACTCTGCACCAGGATACCAGCTCCAGTAAGCACGATAATTATCTCCATTCATTTTAGGACCCCAGCTTTCATCTGCTCCATACTCTAACATACGTTGACCATTAAAAGCAGCCCAAGAGGCAGGATGAATTGCAGGATTGTATTTAAACAAATAAAAACCCTGAGCATCAAACGATGTTCCTGCAGATGTTAATGACGAAGAATAACCACCAGCGTATTCATTTTGATAAGGAGGCAATAACGCCAGCTTTTCAAAAGTTAATCCAAGATTCACATCTACACTGGTATATTTTTTACGAGAACCTTTCTTTGTAGTAATAACAACAGCGCCATTGGCAGCACGCTGACCATATAGTGCAGTAGAAGCAGGTCCTTTTAATACAGATACCGTTTCAATATTATCTAAAATAACGGCTGACTGGTTCGTGATGGTTCCATCTACCACAAAAATGGGAGCCTGTGGTCCTAGCCCTGTAACACCGCGAATTAAGATATCAGCATTATCAAAAGAAGAACTGGGTGAGCCTACAAGCTGAATACCTGCTACTTTACCTGCTAAAGAAGTACTAATATCTAAAGATTTGGCAACGGTTAGATTTTCGCCCTTAACTTCTTGTACAGCATAACCAAGCGCTTTTTTCTCTCTTTTTACTCCTAAAGCCGTAACAACCACTTCACTTAGGTTATCTACTGCTTCTTTCATTTTAACGGAAGAGGCTTTGTCTGCTGGCAATTCTACCATCCCAAAACCAGTGGCAGTAAACTGCAGCACAGCATTTGGAGAAACAGAAATAGTAAAATTGCCCTCTCCATCGGCACTTACTGCATTTTTAGTGCCTTTTTCTTTAACAGTAGCAGAAGGTACACCCACTCCATTGGTGTCTGTAACCTTACCCCTAACTGTTGTTTTTTGTGCATAGGTAGTATTCATAAAAAGAATAAAACCCAGCATCAACAACAAAATTTTTCTCATTTGTTTAGGTTTTGGTTTAGAATATTAAGATTTCAATATACATTAATTTGAAGTATTGTTAAAGAAATCTTAAAGGAATAAACATTAAAAAGCTATTAAAATGGCTAAAAATCCATAATTGTAGGAATAAGACAATATCTTATAGATATCAGCTATAAAATGGACAGAATTGGTCAAAAAAAAGCCCTGATTCAAAGAATCAGGGCCTAAAGCAATATTGTATTCTTGGTTATCGGGCACCCCCAATTAATAGGCTTACCAACCCAATAAATACGCAAAAATTAACGGAGCAACAATGGTTGCATCACTTTCTACTATGTATTTAGGGGTATGAATATCCAGTTTGCCCCAAGTGATTTTTTCATTGGGTACTGCACCAGAATAAGAACCATAAGAAGTAGTAGAATCACTGATCTGACAGAAATAGCTCCAGAAAGGAACATCGTGCCACTCTAAATCTTGGTACATCATTGGAACCACGCATATAGGGAAGTCACCGGCAATACCACCCCCAATCTGGAAGAAACCAACCCCCTTACCACCACTATTGGCACGGTACCATTCTGTTAACCATACCATATACTCAATACCGCTCTTCATAGTAGAAGCTTTCAACTCCTGCTTAATTACATAGGAAGCGAAAATATTACCCATAGTACTGTCTTCCCATCCTGGAACTACAATTGGTAAATTCTTTTCGGCAGCAGCTAGCATCCAGCTGTTCTTTGGATCAATTTCATAATACTGTTGCAAATCGCCGCTCAACAACATTTTATACATGAACTCATGCGGGAAATAACGTTCACCTGCATTATCTGCATCTTTCCAAACCTTATAAATATGTTTTTGTAAACGACGGAATGCTTCTTCTTCAGGAATACAGGTATCGGTTACACGGTTATAATGATTCTCTAATAAATCCCACTCTTCCTGCGGACTTAAATCGCGGTAGTTAGGCACGCGCTTGTAATGACTATGTGCTACCAGATTCATGATATCTTCTTCCAGGTTGGCTCCTGTACAGCTGATAATGGCTACTTTATCCTGACGGATCATTTCAGCAAGACTAATGCCGAGCTCTGCAGTACTCATGGCACCTGCCAAGCTCACCAGCATTTTACCTCCTTCTAGTAAATGGGTTTCATATCCTTTGGCAGCATCCACCAACGCAGCTGCATTAAAATGTCTGTAATGGTGTTCTATAAACTGAGAAACAGGTCCTTTGCTCATATGATTCATTTTAAGAGGGCAAAAGTAAATTTTTTAACTGGTATGCCTCATCTTAATTGTTCTCAATTTTTCGTTACTTGCAGCTCCCCCTTATCAACTATCATGGACCAACAATACTTTAAAGAATATTATCATTTGGAAAGGGTAAACTGGTGGTTTACGGTAAGAAGAAGGATATTGAGGGAGCGCATCTGTCGCTTTTTGGGAAATCCCCGGGGAATTCAATCGCTCAATATTGGGGCTGCTACGGGTACTACTTCAGAAATGCTGGAAGAATTTGGGTCGGTGATGTCGGTAGAATACGATGAAACCTGCTGCAATTTTGCCAAAACACTACTGAAAAGTCCCATTATTCAGGGTTCTATCACCGAACTTCCTTTTGAAGATAACAGTTATGATCTGGTCTGTGCCTTTGATGTAATTGAACATGTAGAAGACCACCAGAAAGCAGTGGAAGAAATGTGGAGGGTCTGCAAACCAGGGGGCCACCTCTATATTACCGTTCCCGCTTATATGTTTTTATGGGGAGACCACGACGTAATAAACCAGCATAT
>VFQO010001444.1_pt1 | contig 18155 bp, 17 predicted proteins | sample 3512331 | NCBI WGS metagenome assembly VFQO01 (sample SAMN10412371, study PRJNA504923) | tailings metagenome | isolation source: Replicate 3 from Balatoc abandoned mine | place: Philippines: Itogon, Benguet | collected 2017-08-28
GCTTCGACTGGGTACGCGTTGGCAGCACCAACTGGCGCCTGCGCGGCCAGCATCGCCAGGAAGGCAAGGGCAATACCGCAGGAGCACTTTTGGGCTCAGCCATCATCACCGGCAAGTCGGCCACAATGACGCCCGGGCAAGTCGTCAATGTGTTCACAGCCGAACCCATTCCGTTTAGGTAATGCGCCCTGAGTGCAGAATGAGTTTGGGTCAGAGAGGCGATCACCGAACGCGTGCATTGAGCAATGCTTGGACCACTCGCCGCCCGGAACCGAAGCGCAACCGTTATGGAGCGCGGCGCTCGCCTAAATCGACGCTATGTCTGCTGTAGAGCAAGAGGCCATGCTTGCGGACACGCCTCTGATCGTGGTCCCAGACGCAAACGTCATCATTCACGGCAAGTCGCTCGTCGATCTGCCTTGGGCAGAGTTGGGGTATGCGCAAATTGAGGTGGTGTTCGTACCCCCCATGATCCGCGAACTCGACAAGCTCAAAACCCAGACCGGGCGTCAGAACAAACTAGCGCGCCAGCTGAGCAGCGAGATTAGGACGCTGATTACCTCTCCTGGTCGTCGGGCGGAAGTTCGCGCTGCGAGCCCGAACGTTGTCAAGCGTGTTGAACTGCAGGCTGTGACCGACGCGGTCAGCCCGGCGCTGCGACTTGAACACGCCGACCAGGCGCTTATCAACTATGCTCTCTGGCTTGGGCAGGCAGGGGCGAACGTACTGCTGCTGACAGATGACACGATCTGCGGCACAACCGCGCAAGAGGTAGGGCTGCCGGTCCATTTTTTGCCCGAGCACTGGCTTCGGTCGCCGGAGCCGGACGAGAGCGCAAAGGACAATGCTAGACTCCGGGCTGAAGTTCAGCGCCTAAGCAGCGCCGAACCTAAGATCGAATTGAGCTTCCGGGATGAAGTGGGAACGGTTGTTTCCGAGCTGAAAGCAAGCCTGTTGCGGTGGCCGGCACTCGAAGGCCACCAAGTCGAAGTGCTCATGTCGGAGGTCGAACGCTTGTGCCCACGTGCAGTCTCGTTCGAGCGTCCAAAGCCACGTGCAACGGACTCCCTCGTTGGCCGATTGGCGGCGTTCGAGCGCATGTCTCATATTTCTGCCTTTTCGGCCCATTCGGTGTATGAGCCGGCTACGGAGGAAGAGATAGAGCAGTATAGGGCGACCGACTATCCGAACTGGCTTCATGAGGTGCGTAAAGCTCTGGAGACGCTGCATCATCGACTAGATGCCCGGACGGTCTGGCCAGATGTCGTGGCCGTCGCGGAGAACATCGGAACGCGACCTGCGACCGAAGCATTACTTTCGATACGGGCACGGGGAGCGTTCGAGCTTCTGAACGATGAAGGCGCGGATGAGGATGACGAAGGTCAATTGGCCAAAGCGCCATCCGCTGCTCTCGAACTGCCGCTTCCGCCTGCTCCACCACGAGGACGAACGAAGATCGTTGGTCCGCTCGCCAACTACCGCGGCCTTCAAAGTGACCACTTTGCAACGGCGCGTCATTTCCCGCTGACCCTGCCACACTTATCACCGCCGAAATCACGGGACTCTGACGCCTTTTACTGGCGCGTCGGCCGACGGGACTGGACCACCCTGATGGAGCTTGAGTGCGCCAGTTGGCGCCACGGTCAAACCGGTCTCGAGTTCCCCCTGCGGATTCGGCCGGTCGAGCAAGAGAAGACGAGTGGTCTGATCGAATTCAGCTTACATGCTCACAATCTCTCCACGCCGAAGCAAATTGGGCTGCCTGTTCGGATCGACTTTAAAGACGGGCAAACCCTTGCCGAAGCGAGAGTATTGGTAGAGTTGCTGGGCAAAGCCGCTCGCGCGAAGGGGCGCCTTTAGACTCAGGGTGGGCCACGCGCTACCCATCGCAAGGCAGTGCTGAAACTGTGCAGCTTCCATCGGAGCGGACCGGGATACTATCGGATCAAGTGGAGACGCACTGGTAAACCCGGATGGCGCCCCCAACCCAACAACAGGGAAGAATCAAGTCTTGTCCCTTGTTGGCTACGACTGATCAAGGCGGCTCCACTCACCATTTGCATGGTGAATGGACAACCAAATACCGGAGGGGCCGGGCCGTGTGCCGGCGATCATCATAAGGAACCCCGGCAGTTCATGACGCGAGGCGCTCACCATATCATTCATACTTGAAAGGTCAGTCGAAGACGGCTGCGGACTGCTCTCGGGGTGGGTGTGCCAGTCTCCAACATAGTGTAATCCCGCCGTGAAGCGCTCTACAATTTCTTGCTGCTCGGCTTTCCGATTGGGACGGAAGCCGAAACGGCTACGAAAATCGCTTTGCCGCGGTCCGGTGGCTTGCTCGACTGACCATTCATCCCCATGAATTCGCGCGAATAGCTGTCCACCAGCCTCGCGTCTCCAACACGAAGTCTGGCGATGGTGTGAGACGTGAAGAAGCACATTTGCACGAACTAAGACGCGAAGATTCCCGGCCGGGTCGGTGAAAGTTAGGTTGCAGGGTGATGAGGGCATGGACACTCAGGATCTTCCGGCCAAGGAGTTGCGGTCAGAACGCCCCCGCGACCAGGGTCTCCAAAGCGATCGACCCAGGATGGATGCCAATATCCCCCGCCATGCTCAAGCACTAGCTGGGGGGCCAACCAAGCGCGCCTGACTGGCGTTGCACAGCGACCGAGGAGGAGATCCAGGGCGAGGGAAGCGATGGCGGCCTGTGCGGGTGCGAGTTCAATCGCGCCGTAGATGCTCGTCGGGCCACCGCACGTGACCGGGCTCTTGCGGCGCCAAGCGGTCGCGGGAATCCGTATTGTCCCTGTCGCGCCAAAGCCGCAGCGAAGACAGGCACCATTGCATCCGATAGCAAGGCCGTGCGCCGCGCCGGCCTGCTCTTCGAGCCATCCATAGAGGACCGGTGAACTGAGTTCCCCCGTGCCGGACCTCTGCAGGTCGTTCAGCGCACTCTCGGCATTCCAGTCGCCGATCAACGAAAGCACCAGATCACAACCGCGCAGTGCGTCGGGCTTTCGCCTCAAGAGCGATTGCCAAGTGAGCGGTTCCGCCCGGACTTCGCGTGCGTGCGGGTACATCGGCCTGAACTGGTCTGCGAGTGCCGCGGCCTTGTTCTTCCCGACGCTGTTTGCGCCGAGCTCATGGCGGCCTAAATTGGCCCATGCGAAGGTGTCAGGATCGACCAACACAACGCGACCCAAGCCAGATTGAAGTAGTAGCTTCGCGACACCGGCGCCGACTGAGCCGCATCCGAGAACAGCAACACGCTTCTCTCCGAGCTGCGCACCTTCGCCGGCGCGCATCCGACCTAGCCAGGCGTCGACCCGCTCCACAGTTACCCGGCAGGCCGAACGTCGGACAGCCAAAATGTTGGGAGGAACGTGCCCTGGTCGGAACCCCTTCGACACGCTCGGCTTCGGGGCCTTCCCGCTGGCTCTTACCACGTTGGGTTCTTCGATCACAGCCGGTGCTTGGGCGATCTCGCCTGCGGGCGTGGCTCCGGTTAGAACCACGGTCGCCCGCTCGATCATGGTGGTCATGAGCCGGTCGAATACCGTGAGACCATCCGGAGAGCGCTCAGCGATCAAGCGTCGTAACGAACCTGCGTCGTTGGGAAAGTAGTTCGGCTCGGGCAGGCGATCTAGCCAAATGACGACGGCGTCCTTGAACGTTCGAGTGTCGTCCACTCCGTAGCGGTTGTTCAACCACGTGCGGCAGTCGTCGGTATTCTCGGCGACGAGGTAGAATTCCTGACCGTGCCACGCCGCTAAGGCTCGGCTGCGTGCCTCGGGGCGCAGCCACGTGCGGATTGGGAAGTCGCGGGTGACATCGCGCCGCCAATATGCATCGAAGTCGAGCAGATAATCATCTCGGTTGCCGCCGGCTTCGTTTTCGGCGATGAGCGCAAGCGCTTCCCGGTGGGAATATTCGACCACGGCCACTGGATCGAGCGTGTCTGCCCGGCCACCGTCACCAGCGAGACAGAGCCGTCCGCCCGCTTCGATGTGCGGGGCACGCAGTAGGTCGCTGCGGCCATCCAGCGAGAATCGCGGCAGTGAATAAGGGAACTCGGCATCAAGGAGCAGGTTCAACGAACCTGCTTCGCTGCCGGGAAGCGGCAACCTCCATCCGTCCCAGCTTTCGTCGCGCCCGAGCGCCAGGAGCTGTGCGCTGGAAAGACCCATAGCGTTGGGAATTTCAGTCTCGACCCAGGCCCTGACTTGTTCGATCGCCTCCAAGCGCCTCGATGCGAGAAAACTCAAGGCAACGCCGGGCCCGCGTAACGACCACCCTCGCGTTTCTCGACAGGCCGAGTCGGCGAGCTAGCGCTCATGCTCCCTGAGCCGTTACTCCCTTCCTCTGGTGGCGGCTGTTGCGAAAACCATTCAGTGTAGAACACCTTGTCCCAGGCGGCCATAGCGACCTCATGCGTGCAGTCGACGGTGTCGAGCACTTCCAGGTGCTTCAAGTTCTCCATCAGCCGATCCTTGAAGTGACCCGGTCGGGCATCGTTGTCGTGCCCGATCGTTTCACCGTCGATAGTAGGGTGGGCAATGGTCGTGTTCCACTCCAGACGCCAACGGATCGCCTTCATCGTCTCTCGGAGCGCAATGTCGTCTCGACCAGCGGACGCCGAAAAGGAGTCGTCGGCGAGTTTGGTGATCATAAAGCCGGTCGCAGTCTGAGACTTCCACGATGATCGACTTCGCGCGAAGGCCTTGAGCAGTCGCACTACTCGGCAGAACTGCCCATCCGTGTCGTCAAAATCGGGACTATGATGCTCATTGCGCTGCTTGAACCAGCGAGTAACCGCAAGTGCGTCTGAGGTCTTCCAGTCGGAACTCGCCAGTTCGTAGGAGTAGACCGCCTTTCCGGTCCAAGGATCGGTGGATTCGATCCGGCGATAGGAGGGCACGTCAACGTGAAAGCCCTCGTTGTAGTAGATCCGTACGCAGTTCTTGAGCACCTCAGGAGGCTTGTTGAAGCGATCGTCTTGAAGCGCGTCGCAAACCATCTGGCGCACGCTCAGGGCCGAAAGCTCCCCACCGTTCGGGCCGACGAGTTTATCTTTACGGAAGTAGACGCCGTCGTCGATGTCGTAGTCGGTGTTCTCATCCTGCACCATCGTGTGCATGGCGTAGGAGCCTTGCGTGTGCTGCCCAATCGGTGCGGGTTTACCGGCATCGGCGAGGCCCTTCTTCAATCGGGCGCGATTGGAGTCCCGCCGCTTGCGCATGTTGGTGCGCTCAGTGCTGGGTAGGTTGACCTCGGCATTTTGGTAGCCCAGCAGTTCAGCGGACGCGTCGTACATAGTCTTCCTCTGGCTAATCGAAGTCGATTGGACGAACTCTATCCTTAGCTCATTTGGTCTAACAGACTACCGACGTAACATGCCGGATTCAAGTACAAAGCATGAACAAGAGGCATTACGAACCTTTGCCAAGCAGCTGCGCCACCAAGGGCTCAGTCCGGCTACGACAGCAACGCCGCAAGCTCGAATTCCCTTTTAGCGAATGACTCTACCCCACGCTGCCGCAATAGATTCAGTTTATCGAGATCGTGCTCGAACAAATCGGTAGCCATCTCCGGCCGCTCGAAAGTGTCGCTGATGCGGACTGTTGGGACATGCTTGTATAGAATGTGCCGAAGCTGATCCATCGACTGGGTGTTGATCTCAAGCGTCTTTTGGAGGAGCTGCACACTTTTCAAATATCGCGCGAACCACATTGTGCTGAATAGATTTGGCTTGGGTTGCGGGTATACACCAACTCCGACGCTGACGACGCGTAGCGCGGCGGCGGGCTGCTCCATTGCGCTTAATGCATCCGCGATCGCGTAGAGTGTGGGATTGTTGGCGCAATAGCCCCCGTCGACCAGCTCCACGCGGTCGCCCTGGGCGGTGCTCACCAACTTTCGTTCGAAGAAGGGGTAGGCCGAGCATGAGGCGACAACCGCGTCGCCCACCGGCACGCCGAAACCGGGAACAAATGTGCCCTTGCGCCCATGTGCTTGGACCACGCTCGCCTTGAAGATCATGGGGCGCTCAATCTCCCACTTCGTGGCAACGATGCCGATGCCGGTTTTCACGGCATCGAACTGGGTGTCGCGGTAGACCTCGCGGGCAAGGTCAGAGAGAGCAGCGGTCTTCTCATGTGATGACTTGCGCTTCATGATGCGCACGACGTGTTCTGAGTACAACGCGTGAATCTCATCGACTGAGTGCCCAAGGGCGAGCAGCGACGCGATGATTGCCCCCGTGCTTGTCCCGAAGATCAAGTCGAAGACTTCGCACAGGCGCTTACCTGCATGGCCTTCGATTTCTCGCAGAACACCGAGCGAATAAAACCCCTTGGCACCGCCACCATCGAGGCTCAGAATCCGAAATGGGGCCGGAACATCATTCGACACACAATCTATCCTTGTCATTCGCTCTAAGCTTCTTCGTGACTGGGACACGGGCAGTCGGTTATCCTACTGGACAAGCGCTAAAGCTGGAAGCCGGTTATCGGGAACACCTTTGGCGAACACTCAGCTCCAGCGCACACTGCCGGTGCAGCAAACTAAGCGAATTTGCTTTCTCGTCTATGGCCTAAAGGTGCTTCATGAGATTCCCTTGAAGGGTCGCATAATCTCCTCGGGCGCGGTCCGCAGCCCCCCCAACATTCCTCTCCTGACCGGCTTCTACTTCCTCCCATAGGCACTCAGTGAGCGGCCTGTCTCTTGACGGTTCAGTCGCATACGCTTTGTGACGGCGATCCAGAACACACTGGAACTCAGCACGCAGCACGATCTGACGTTCGGCCAGAAACTCGGGAATGGTGGCTTCGTCCCAAAATGCGACCATCGGAGCCTATGGCCCCGCGCGCAGCCGCGCACCGCGAAGCGCCATTCTGCGCCGTCTCATATCCCTCCGCTTAAAAGCCTCGCCGGGACGGAGCGTGAAGGCTAATCGGTCGTGCAGAGACAAGGTCGTGTGACGTTATGGTGTCAAGCGAGGCCCCACATGGGGGGATGGCTGCAGTTCCGGAAAAAGCGAAGACTCTGATTTTCAATTTTTTTGAGATAGATAAGGGGAAGGAAAAGCTTCCCGACAAGCTTTTCTGTCGGGGTGTTCGAGAGGATGAAGAGACCAAAGCTTCAATCGGGCTATGGATAAAAAGGAAAAATTTTTCTCCCGATTTACGGTTTCTTAAAATTCCAAGTGATACGGCGGAGCCGCGGGGCCGGGGCAGGCCCTCGCCTTTTCCCTCCTACCCGCTCATTCAAAATCAACATCTTCTGGTCAGGTTTCGCGGGCGCGAGGGTCGAGCGATCCGGAAATCGCTCGACCCAATTAGCGGCGAGGTCAGCTGGCCTTCGTCAGCGTTGCGAGGGTCTGAACTACGGGCACGCTTGCGAAGGATGTGAGCATTGGGGTCGCCTCCCTCGTCCAAGAAAAGCTCTGGGCGATCGTGGCGCGAGCACGTTCATAGCCCAATTCCAGAGATCGGCTGCTCATGCCTCCGACGTGAAGCTCGCCCTTACGCGACCTGAAGCACTTGAGCCTATCCTCCGGAAAGACGATCGACACCTTCTCGTTGCGGCCCGACTGCCAGACCTTGCCGCCCTTCACGAACATGATGTCGGTCGGAGTAAACTTGATGATGCATGCGATGTCGTCAATCTCCACCGTACCCTCGCGGAGCTTGTCGATGCTGAAGCTGAGGTAGATAACTTTCCAGTTTGTCTCATGAGCGAAGTTGACCAACTCACGGATCTGGAAGAACTGCGGGGTTAGCCCCCCAACGACGAGCGTGTCGTCATTGTAATCATTAGCCTGACGAGTGCTCGCCATTGCACTTTCAAGACCGACAAGGATGGAGCTGATTTTACGAGAATTTTCAGCAAGGACGTCAAAAGCTTCGAGGTAATTTCCGTAATTATTCGAGTTCATAATTTTATTCCCTTTAGTTTTTTCTAATGTGGATTTTGAAAAGAATTTTTCCTTCCTATTCAATTTCCAATTACGCTATTCACTAAAGAGAGTATTTGACAATCATTTTAACTTACATAAACCTATTCGCCGCAATAATCGTCCATCATTTATTTGGAAGATTTAGACTACTGGAAGTAGCTCGATTACATATCAGACGAAATGGAATTACGGGGGTTTCGCGCCGGTCACCTGAGCGCTTAGAGTTCCCACAGGGGATCGAGGAGATGATGAGAGGCAATTTCTAAGGCAAATGGGCACCAAGCTTTTTCGAAGATTCATCACATATGGCAGCTGGCATCTATAGGGATGACCTTATGTCAAGACCATCTGTTATCATGCAGATTACATCGATAGACAATATACTTTTCTTATTTATAATTGAATAATGTCATAATATTGCTATTTTACAAATTGCGGCAGCGATTGCATGGCATGAATGAAGGAGTTGGTATGTTAAAAAATGCTACGGGGAACTGTTATTGGAGATATGATCAGGACGACCAATACAGGTTATCGTTCACAGCACGGTATCCTGACGGCGGGGAGGAAGTTCTTTATCACTTCAGAGCTTTCGAGTTTGATAAGTTTCTCTCGATCGCAGTCCTTATCGGAGAGCACCAACACCAATGGGGCCAATGGCGCGAGGCCTGCGAGCAAACCGAAGGGCCGGCTCTTGACGGCATCCTCAACTCCATCACGAGGACAGACTACTTCGAGAACGTAGTTGACGTGACCATTGCCAAAAGTCCTGGCTACAAGAATGCTGTGACTGTGTCCGTGCACCTGCTTCCCAAGAGGCGAGTTGATATCATAAGGCACAGGTTTGAGACTTCAGAGTTGCGCTCGGCCTTCTTGGGTTGGGTCGAAAAAGGTGGATATGCCCGCCGCGTCCGCCTCAGCCTGACCGGGTTATTGGAGGGTAAGAAGGCGCTTGGTGAAAAGATGGACGCCTTTGCCGAAGCGGAACATAGCTTTGGTCAGAAAGTGATGAATGCAATGATTGCCGCTCATGCGAACGGCACCGACTACGCATTCATCCCCGGAGACGAATGACCCCGCAAAGCAATGTGCCGCTTATGGTCACGCCGCAATGGTGTGGCCTGCTGCCAGTTTGATGGACGCCGAGCTGAGCTCATTTCGGCTACCTCAGGTTCTGATGCACCGTAGATTCGACTGAGAAAACCAAAGGGCAAGTGGCGCGGCGTCGGGCCGCAGATATATTCGGACACGCTTGCCTGCGACTGCGCGTTGGTGCGGTACACCTTTTTCTCCGAGCGATGGGGTTTTTTGGGGCGAGAAGAACCTTGCCGTAGCGGCATCAAACGTCCGTCAGTCAGCGTTCCGATTCCGTCAGATCAGACGCAGAGTCTCGCCCGCTGGAGCGCGCACCATGCGAAGTGTGCCGAGAACAACGTCCGCTGCTCCTTCGCGGAGCAGAACGAAGCGGCATAGATCACCCACATGGCCTGCGCATGGAGCGGCGCCCGGCGACGCCAGCGCAGCGGCGTTGACCCGCGCCCCGGCATGTCCAACCCGATCAGCATCCCTGCTTCGGCCAGCTCGTGCTCGTCGGCATCGAAGGCGATGATGGTGTTGGTGTCGAGCGCGCGAGCGAGGAAGACCGCATCGGTCGGTGGGCTAGCGGTATTCGCCGGTGCCGGGCGGGCCTGTCTGATCAGCACGGTGGCATCGGCGGGAATGGAGCGAGCGGCACCCGCAAGGATGTCAGCGGCATCATCCTCGGGGTCGAAGAAATGATGCTCGAGCGCGAAGGCGACATCGAGCCGGGAACGCCGCTGAACCGTGAACAGCGCGAGCGAACTGATGGCCGAGCGCGGGTCGGTTTCGGGGTGGGTGCGAATGATGGAGAGGGAGATCAGGGTTTGGGGATGAGGCTTGGGCTTCATGTTGTCTGTGTTTCCTTGAGCCGCAAACGCAGACAGGCGACGCCTCCATGGAGACGCCGCCTGCTGGTGCGGGGTGATTGATGATTGTGCCGTCGACGATGAAGGCGACGGCGTTCGATGGGCGGGAAGAGGACGCTGCCGGAAGCCCCCCCCCCTTCCCTCCAGTCAGCCGAGATCGATCCTCTCGTCCGCAAAGCGCAGCAGCAGCAGATGCTCGGAAAGTGCCCGTGATCCGCCGTCCGCCGCCATCTCGCCCCAGGCCTGCCAGCGGTCGAGATGGCGGGCCAGCCAGCCAAACAACCGGTCGCGGGCATAATCATCGGGGAACGACAACGCCCACAGCACCCGGGTAAGCGGAATGGCGTCACCCATTTCGTAGCCGATCAGCTTGATCCCGGACTTGCCTGCGACCGGTTCGCGCACGAACCGATACCGCAGCGCCCTGCCCAGCGCCTCCTGTGCAGCCATGATCTGTTCGCGCTCTTTTCGGGTGGTGCCGCCGTCGAGCCCGTTCGTGCCGGCGAGCGTCGGAAAGTCGAGCGGCGCAAGGTCAGGGGCATTGACCGACCGTGTTGCCGCAAGCATGCGCGCAGCCGCCCGCCCTTCGACTGTCACTTCCCGGTCCTTGATCATCCCCTGGCCTTGCAGCCATGCCATGTAATGGCGCTGGCTCTGCCAGCCCCCGCCGAACAGGTCGGCGACGGCGGCCTCGAAGCCCGTCATGCGGTTCATCAAGGCGTGCAGAATGCTCAGCAGCAGCTCGCAGCCGTCGTCGACCTTATAGGAGCCGAGGCTCGGCATTCCGAGGCGGGCTTGCCAGAAGTAATCGCGCAGACTGGGCCACACAGTGCCATCCTCGTCGATGAGCCCATCGATCGCGGGATCCTGGCGAGCCCAATAGCCCCACGGAAGTTGCGCATTGCGCTGAGCAGCATAGCCGCGGGGATCGGGTGCGAAATCAGTCATGGCCGCCTCCGTCTCTCGGAAGCAGCGCCTTAGGCTTGCCATCAAGGACAAGCGGCACACCCGTCCCGGAAGCTACGCCACTACCAAGGCTGGCCGTTTGATCCTCGAGTGCCTTCAGCGTGGCCGCGAGGTCGACAACCTCCCCGGCGACATAGGCCAGGTCGCGGTAGACCTTTTGCCCTGCCTCCCGGTTGTGATCGTTGCGCGCGTAGCCGTGGGGCAGAAGGTCCCCCGGCTTGTCCGTATTGAACCCGAACCACCATGCATCGCGGTCGCCGCTGGCATCGCTGTCTGCCGTGGTAGGAACGTGTTGGCGTGACCGCGTATGGTGATGCACGTGGCAGATCTGAAGCATCGGCGGCGCGTCCTGATCGCATAGCGCCGAATAATCGAGCCCCCGGTGCGGAGAGATGCCAAGGTCAGCCGGAATCGCGTCCCGCTCATAGCACCACAGCGGGTGCAATTGCGTAACCGCGACATAGCCTGACAATGTGCCATCGGCTTGCCGCAGGATCAGACAAGAATAGCCGGTCACGTGATCGCGCCAGGCGATCCTGTCGGGCTCATCACGCCATGGCCCTTCCCCATAAGGCCTGCGCTCAGGGATCTGCGTGATGTGCTCGGGGTCGATGGCGTGACCGCCCAGGATCAGCCGTTCGGGCAAGGCAATGGCCGTTGAGCGCGGTGCCACCGGCACCAGGCTGCGGCTTTTGCTCCCCGCACGGCGGCGGGGAGGCTTGGTTGACTTGGTCATCTATAGGTTTCCTTCAGATACAAAAAAGCCGCAGCGTCCGGATTGGACCTGCGGCGGATGGCCTGCCGTTCGGACAGGCATGAGGATCTGCGCATCATGCATTGAGTCCCGGCGCGCGCAGAACGCCGGGCAGCTGCGGTTATGGTGAGGTCATGGGGTTCTCCTTGTCGGGGGTTGGGCCGAAATCAGGCGGCGAGGCGCGCAACTTCGGCGCTACGCAGCCCGGTATACGACGCCCCTCAGCCGTCCTGCCGCGAGCATCTGACGCGCCCACGGCGCGAAGCTATTGCGAATAAAGGGGCTCGCCGGTTCGATCCTGCCTGCAGCATCGGCCAATGCGGCAAAGGACTTGGGAAGATCGCAGGTGATCACGCCGTGCGAGACTAGGTGCCGCAGGCCAATCACGCTGGCGGCCAGCACATCGGCCAGGCACTGATCACGCACCTTGCCCCAATCTCCTATCTCCACCAGCGGCCCCACCTCCTTGGCCGGCGTGGGCTTGGCTGGAATACCGGACCCGGCGGCATATTCGGGCAGGTGCGGAAAGCGGGCGCCGCCTGACACGGCCTTGCACAGGTCAAGGCGCAAGCGAGCATGGGGATGCGGGTCGGCAATCTGCGGCGGCAGCAATATGCCCGCCTCGCTCGCGATCCGGCGCAGGACGGCCAGATCCTTCCCCTCGCCGCCCCATGTGACCAGCGGTGCATCGGCATGACGCTCGAGCGTTTCGAACAGGCGAACGGCGATTTCGAATTCGTCCGCCTCGTCGTTCGCAAGGCAGACAAATTCCTCAACCACCGGAGCCTCTGACCCTGCATCGAAGCGCAGGATCATCCAGCATCCGCAGGCGATGCGGTGGAACGGCCAGCGGATATCGTAACGAGCGTCGCTTCCCTCGCTACTGGCATAGCCGGCATAGCGAATTCGGTCGTAGGCGAACTCGAAATCGGCGACGACCATGCGCAGCGACCGGTGCTGCTCAGGTCCACTGCCTTTTGCCCGAGAGACAAACATGGCCGCATCACGCTCAAGCGCTGCTGCCAATGCGCCTTCGGCAACGGTCGAAACCGGATCGGCAGCCATGCCGATGACATTGTTGGTGTCGTTGAATTCGTTCATTTCTATTCTCCTTGAAACGCAGAAGGCCCGCCAAACTGGCGGGCCTTCTGAGGGTGTGATGGTGATGGGATTGAGGGGGTTATTCAGCGATGCCGCTCACGCGCGGTGATCGGCATCAACCGCGGCGCTGGTAGGCCTTCTCGCTGGAACCACAGCTGTTCAGCTTCCACCGCTTCGGGCAGGATCTCCCGCCACCAGACCTTTCGCAAAAGGTGAGGATCCCAGGAATAACCGCGGGCCTGAAGCAGGTTTTTCTTCGCATAGGGGGCGTTCACGGCGTCCACCCTGATCGTCTCGCGGTCACTGGCCGCAAGCATGCGCTGAAGGTGTGTGCGCTCGGCTGAGGCAGCATCACCCTCGTTGCTGTCAGGAGCTGAGCGCGACTGCTGCAGCAACCAGAAAAGGGCCCACACATCAGCCGGCGCACGGTGCGCCGTGGTGAAGGCACCATGCTGCAGGAGCAAATGATGCTGGGAGCGGCCTTCGAGCTCGAGCGACTGCCACGGAACTTCGCTGCACGAGCATGCCCATGGTTTCTCCCAAAGTTCAGGCCAGCGCTGCAATATCCAGGCGAGGTCAAACCGCGCATTATGGGCGACGAGCAAATCGGCTCGGTCCAGCAGGCGGCTGACTGCTTCATCATCGATCGCCTTCCCGGCGAGATCTGCATCGGTAAGGCCTGTCAATTGCGCGATGTTCTCATCAAGAGGATGGCCGGGATCCTGCAGCCAGCTGAAAATCGGGAAATGGCCGAGCAGGTTGCCGTCCCCGTCGACCCAACAGAGTTTGATCGCGAGCTCTATGATGCTTCCCGTCGCCGCATCGAGCGAGGTCGTTTCCACATCGAGCAGGGCAATGCAGCGCCCCTCTGGCGGCGAACCATTTGCCGGCATTGACGCGTATGGCGGCGGAAGCGCACGCAGGATCCGGTAGTCGGGGTATTCGGCGAGCCTGTCGGCGAGGGCCTCGCCGACCGGATCGAGATGATGATGAGGTGACTTCATGCTACGGTTTCTCCAATGGTGTTGGTGAAACCGGCGAGGCGAAGGCCGAGCCGTTACGCTCACAGCTTCTTTTCCTCTCCTACGCCGGTTTCACCCGGCAAATCTCCTTCACTATGATATCGGCTTTGGTGGTCCTGCCGGCAGGCATGGCCCGCTACACTTTGGCCCGCGCAGGGGAGCGCTGGCCGCTTTTCCCGCTGTAGCGACAAAAAAGGGGCGCTCTGGCGAGCGCATCCGTCAGGTAATGCTGGCTCACCCTATCGGGCTGCGCGCAGGCACTGCTTTTCCTTCTTTGGCGGCAAAAAAAATAGCCACTGCCGAGGGTCTCGATCTGGCGAGGAAGGCCGCTCAATCTTCACCCTTGCTGCCCGCGGCAGATGTCTGCTCCCAGTCATGGCCGGGCAAAAGGACGTCGGCCTGCGGCTTTGACGAGGGACCCTTCGGTGGCGCATTGGTATCCTTCCTTGGTCGACCGCGTCCCCGCTTCGGAGACGCGGTCTGACCGTCCGGCTCGGTTCGCGCCTGTTCGGCACGATCGGACGATGCAGGCCCTTGGCCAAGATTGGCCAATAGCCGGTCATTGAATTCTCTGGCCTCATCGCGTGCAGCTTCCGCCTTGCCGAGTGCGGCCTGTGTCTGTGCAAGTTCCGCTGCGAGCCGGGCATTCTCTTCGGCCAAAGTCAGGTGGGAACGTTCTGCGTCGTCGAACCTGCCACGAAGTTCGTTGTAGCGTGCCTCAAGATCATCGAAGCGTTCAGACCACTTGTCTGCGTCCCGGTCATGGGCTTCGGCATCCTCGGCGCGGTACTTGCCAACCAGGCCTTTGGCGAGACGGCGGAAAGTCTCGAACGTTACGTCGAGAACGGCATCCAGTTCTGGCGGGGCCTTGGTCACGTAAGGCACGCCTTCGGCGATCCTGCGCTCTTTCCAGTCCGCTACCGCGTCGCCTAAGGCACCATTGGCCTTGGACATTCCGATGCGGACGGCAACCTGATTGGATATGACCTTGTCGATGTCATAGCCATGCTCCTTGAGGAGCTGATCGGCAGCTGCATCAATGTCGGCCTGGGTAGTTTTTTCACGCACGCGATCGTCTCCTTCCGTCTTGTTGGCGAAAAATGCGACATTCGCAGTCTTCGCTGAGTTCGCAGTCTTCGCAGATCCTGGTGTGGGGGGCATTCAGGGAAATGTGCCTTAGCCAGCAAAACCTTACGGATATCAGTCCCCTATCCGCGAAGTTCTAGCCACGCGCCATCAACCAGTTGCGCAAATGCGTCGCGCTGAGCTTGAGTTGTGCCGAGCGCGATCATCATTGACGCCTGCGGGGATGGCTCGCTGGTGCCATCCGGTTTCAGGTACTTTAGACGCCCCTTGAAGAGAAAGACCGAGGCGCCGCGCTGCAAGGCATCGTGAAAGTCAGCAGAATCAGTTTTCGCATTGCTGAGGCACAGGAGGATACCGACCCTTCCTGCCTGCCACTCGACATTGACCTTCTTGAGCCATTTGGACGCTTGGCTATAGGGCGGGTTCACGAAGACAAGATGCCCTTCCCAAGGCGCCGCAAGCCCATCTCCGCCGACTGAGTGTCTGATCTGGTGCGCCGCCTGCATCGGGCTGCGGGCATGTGCGCATGGATCAAAGGTCACCTTGCCGAATGCGACTTCAATCGCGTCGACAACATGCTTCGGTGTGAAGCGGGAGTCCTTGTCAGACGCACCTTTGGCCAATGGACTTGACCGGCGACCATATCCAGGAGCCAGGATCCTCAAGACAACAAGTAGATCCGCCACGAGGCCAACGCCCCTTTCGAGATCGGCGACAACTGGGATCGCGAGCCCCGAGCGCTCAGCCAGCTTCTCAATCGTCCATTTCTTCGCCTCACGGGTTGCAACCAATCGATCGTGCAGCATGACACCCTGTTTGATCCCGGTTAGGTCGATTTTCAGTGCGTCCATAACCCTCGCGAGATGTTCCACGCGGCCTGTTCCCATTTCGATGTCTCGGATGTCGGCGGCAGCACAGCCTGCATAAGAGGCAAGCACTTCGGGCGTTAGCGCTTCTGCGATACGGGCTCGTGTGATCTCGGCAAGGAGATCAAACGGCGGGCGACCGACATCTCTCGTTTGAACGGGGCAGTATATTCCTAATTTAGCGATACTTTTGGGGGGCATGGGTCCGGCCTTTTGTCGAAAACCGAGGCGTCGAGATGCGCACAAGGCGCACCTCTCCCATCGGTCAAAGTTAGGGGGTGCCGAAGCAGTGAGACATCTCCCACTCTCGACCGGAACGCCCAGCACAGGATCGATCCATCCAGCGCGCAGCCGGACATGCGGACACGTTCAAAGGACTCTATGGCTCCCAAGTTGAAAACCTTCAAGGTCCTCTTCTAAATAAAAGTTGAACTTTGTTTATGGAGCAACCTTCTCAAAAAGAAGAGAACAATCCCGGATCGCCTATGATTTCTTAGTCTGAATTGTATCTATGTAGAAAACACACCATTTCGCCGAATACTGACTTGGTGAATCAACCGCCCCTCTCCATCGGAGACGATACAGGCATGATGACTGCCATGCGCAAGGCTCGTTGCGCCTGCCCACTATGGGCAGCGCGCCGGTCGGCAGAGGTCCTCTCCTTCCATCTTGTTGGCGAAAAATGCGACATTCGCTGTCTTCGCACATCTTGATGTGGCGGGCACTCAAGGCAATGTGCCTTAGTCATCAAAACTTTCCGTATATCAGCCTCTTAACTACGGTAACGTCCACCCTGCCGCCCGAAATTTCGTGCATAGGCCCGGGTCCGCTTGTTCCAGTCTCGATCGGGTTCGTCCGGCTTGCGGTAAGCATAGCCCCGATAGGCCTCGGCGAAGCTCCCTTTGGTGCGGCGAAGGGCCTCGGCGTCGTCATATCCCATCGCTTCGAACAGCTCGTGGCGATAGGACCACGCAACTTTGGCAGCTTTTGGCGGCGCGGCGACGTTGCGATCACGGGCGTCTTTCGCGACCTTGTTTCCATGGCGCACGGATGCGGCGAAGATCTCTTCAGCCATTGCGCCGATGAGCCGCTCATCGCCGCGAGCACGCACTGCCCTCCAGGCTCGCACATCTGGTCGCACGTCAAGGTTGAAGGCAAAGCGATCAGGACGAAGCCGGGACACCGCCAGAAGGCGCTGAAAGCTGGGATCGCCTTTCTGGGCATCCCAGAACGTCTCAGCCCACTTGTCGCCCTTTTGGCTGGCGCTCAGGTTCCCATCGCTCAACTTTACACGGCCGGAGAGAACAGCTGCGGCAATCCAACGCCGTTGCTCGATCTGCACAGCCTCGATCGCCTCAAGGCGAGATTGAACGACGGGCAGGATGATCTGACGCTCCCGCCCGCGGTAGGACGCGCGCAACAAAGGATCGTCGAGAAAACGGGCGCCGTCGACATTGTAGCGGGAACGGACCAGATGAAGTTGGTTTCGGTCGATCCGGTCGAGCGTGCGCAGTGCGGCAAAACTGACGTCCGGCGGAGGGTTAGGTTGCCAGGGGGCATTCAATTCGGCATCATTCCGCCTGCGAAAATCACGGATGGCTTCCCGATCGAATGACATGGCGTCTTGCGCCCGGCGCTTACGGTCCTCGCGGGTTTTCGATCTCCATCTTGCCAGCCTGTCCCGGTGCCTGGACCACGTACGAGCACGCTCCACGATCCCAAAACCCGGCTGACTTGCGACTTTCGTGCGATGGTCAATCACCGCATCAGAGAGGCGCTGCGGCAAGAGTTCGATATCAAGCTCGGCAGCAATCCGCGCCAGAGATTCGCGCAGCTTCTGGCGGGCGACCAGACGAAGTTTCCTGAAGCGGGACTGCGCCAATTGGACGGCATGAATTCGTGCCTGTCTTGCAGCGATCAAAAGCTGGATCGTGCGCGCACGCTCGATAATGGCGAGCCGCCCGTCCAGATAGTAACGGGTCTCATCCTTCCCTGGCACGACATGATAGTGGTCATCCAGATGGTCGCGCGGACGATTGCCAACATCGGTTGTCTCGCCCGCTTGCCGTGGCTCGCCCCACAATAGCGCAGATACCTCGGGCTTTGGCTGCGTAGAGGCCTTGGGCCCTCGGGCGGCTGTGATCTTGGATGGCGTGACGACATGCTGCCGCTGCGCTTTGACAGCAGCCAATTCGGCCTGATGCGCTGCCTTGCGCCGCTTACGGGCAGCATTGGCACCATCACCTTTCTCGGCGACAAGCTTCTTGTTGTATCTAGCTTTGTAATCCGTCTCGAGCCCTTCGACGAGCGCCTTGTATTCGGAGAGCTCCTCCTTCCGGGCCGCTTGGTCAGCGGCATCGGCCTTTTCGGGCGCATTGTAGCAGGGTGTGACAAAAGCCCGCACTGCAAGGTCAGGAGCAGGCGGGACGTAGTCAGCCTTCAGCCGCTTCG
>VFQO010001446.1_pt1 | contig 18125 bp, 15 predicted proteins | sample 3512331 | NCBI WGS metagenome assembly VFQO01 (sample SAMN10412371, study PRJNA504923) | tailings metagenome | isolation source: Replicate 3 from Balatoc abandoned mine | place: Philippines: Itogon, Benguet | collected 2017-08-28
CCGCGGTGGAGGCCGGCAACGACATCCGCACCGCGCTGATCGGCTTCGGTGCCGATGCCTCGCACGCGCAGGAGCGCACGCACATGGATTCGCTGCGCGCGCTGGGCGCGCTGTCGGTGGCTTACCTGATGTCCGAGCCGGTGGCGCGGCGCGACCGCCAGAGCATGGGCTCGATCGAGGGCTTCACCGAACAGCTCAAGCCCGGCGAGATGCAGGTGACCACCACGACGCTGCCCGATCCGCAGGAGTTTCTGGAAGCGAAACCCTGAGCCGCGTCAGGCCCGTGCGCGCTCTTCGGCCAGCAGGGGCCGCAGCGCCCACAGACCCAGCGCCGGCCCGATGGCCAGCCAGGGCAGCAGCGCGCCGAGCGCCACCGATTCGGCCAGCCACACGAACAGCAGGATGCTCACGATGCTGATGCCGAAGCCGATGCTGTTGGTGAGCGTGAGCACGCTGCCCACGGCCTGGGGCGGCGCGTTGCGCGCGGTCAGTGTGCTGAACTGCGGCGAATCGCCCGAGACGGTGATGCCCCAGAGCACCAGCCAGGCGTAGAACAGCGCGTCGGGCGCGCCGATGGCCAGCGGTGTGGCCAGGCAGCAGGCGCCGCTGAGGGCGAGCTGCGTGCCCGCCACACGCGCACTGCCCCAGCGCTGCGCCACCCAGCCGCCGCCCGCACAACCAATGGCGCCGGCACCCAGCACCCAGAACGCGGCCCACGACAGATCGGTGCCCGCCAGCCGCGTGGCCAGGATCAGCGGCACCATGACCCACACGGTGTAGAGCTCCCACATGTGGCCGAAGTAGCCCAGCACCGAGGAGCGCACGCGCGCGTCCGTCCATACCGTGCCTAGTGCGCGCCACTGCAGCGTGCTCACCCGCGCCACCGCGCCCGGCGCGTCGCCCAGCAGGGCGTACAGCAACACGCCGCCCAAGGCCGCCAGAAGCGCCACACCGAGCATGAGCGTGGGCCAGGGCAGGGCGTCGCCCAGGGCACGCAGCGCGTGCGCGCTGGCCGAGCCCACCACCAGTGCCGCAATCAACAGGCCCAGCGCACCGCCCAGGCCCTTGCTGTACCACTGCGCCGCGATCTTCATGCCCACCGGGTAGATGCCGGCGAGGAAGAAACCGGTAGCAAAGCGCCAGACGAGCAGCGCCGAGAAGTCGCGCACCGTCCACCAGGCGCCCACGGTGCAGGCCGCGCCCGCGAGTGCGCAGACCAGGAACACCCCGCGCGGGGAAAACCGGTCGGCGATGGCGAGCAGCGCGAACACCAGCGTGCCCGCGATGAAGCCGAACTGCAGTGCCGAAGTGAGCGTGCCCACCGCGCTGGTGGCCCAACCCAGTTCGCGCTGCAGATCGGGCATGACCGCATTGACCGCGAACCAGAGCGAGGTGCCCGCGAACTGCGCGAACACCAGCACGGGCAGCACGTGGCGGGGGGCGGGAGCGGTGCTCATGGCGCGCAGCTTACCGGTGCGCGATGTGCAGCGTTGTCGCGCAGGCTCAGATGCCGCGCGCGCGATCGGCGTGGAAGCGCTGGCGGAAGGCGCCGAAGGTGCCGGCGTCGAGCGCCTCGCGCACCTCGTGCATGAGGTTCAGGTAGTAGTGCAGGTTGTGCACGCTCGCCAGCATCGGGCCGAGCATTTCGCCGCAACGGTCCAGGTGGTGCAGGTAGGCGCGGCTGAAGCCCTCGCGGCCGCCGTCGGCCCAGCTCACGCCACTGGCCCCGGCGCACGCGTGGCAGGTGCAGGTCTCGTCGAGTGGCCGGTGGTCGGCCTTGTGCTTGGCGTTGCGGATCTTCAGGTCGCCGAAGCGCGTGAACAGCGTGCCGTTGCGCGCGTTGCGCGTGGGCATCACGCAGTCGAACATGTCCACGCCCGCAGCCACGCCTTCCACCAGGTCTTCGGGTGTGCCCACGCCCATCAGGTAGCGCGGCTTGTGCGCGGGCAGGCGGTGCGGCGTGTGCGCCATGATGCGGCGCATGTCTTCCTTGGGTTCGCCGACGCTCACGCCTCCGATGGCGTAGCCCGGGAAGTCCATCTCGACCAGTGCCTCCAGCGATTCCTGGCGCAGGTGCTCGAACATGCCGCCCTGCACGATGCCGAACAACGCGTTCGGGTTGCCCAGGCGCGCAAATTCGTCCTTCGAACGCTGCGCCCAGCGCCGGCTCATTTCCATGCTCTTGCGCGCCTCGGCCTCGGTGGTCAGGTGGCCATTGGTCTCGTAGGGCGTGCACTCGTCCAGCTGCATCACGATGTCGCTGTTGAGCACGGTCTGGATCTGCATGCTCACCTCGGGCGACATGAACAGCTTGTCGCCGTTGACCGGGCTCGCGAAGTGCACGCCTTCCTCGGTGATCTTGCGCATCGCGCCGAGGGACCAGACCTGGAAGCCACCCGAGTCGGTGAGGATGGGCTTGTGCCACTGCTCGAAGCCGTGCAGGCCGCCGAAGCTTTTCATGATGTCCAGCCCCGGGCGCATCCAGAGGTGGAAGGTGTTGCCCAGGATGATCTGCGCGCCCATCTCGTGCAGACTGCGCGGCATCACGCCCTTGACCGTGCCGTAGGTGCCCACGGGCATGAAGATGGGGGTCTGCACCACGCCGTGGTTGAGCGTGAGCGTGCCGCGGCGCGCGTGGCTGGTGGGGTCGGTGGTGAGCAGGTCGAACCGCAGCATGGAGGGCTTTCGTGGAGCGGCGGATTGTAAGGACGCCTCTCACGGAACTTGCGCCGCATCAACTTCGGCGGCCGGCGCCTTCCTAGCATGGGCTTCGGGAGTTCATTGCCGTTCGGGCAGTGTGCTTGCTACAACCCCACTGGAGACTCACATGAAGAAGACCATCAAGCGCCTGGTAGTGCTGGGCTGCACATTGGGTGCGGCCCTCGCGCAGGCGCAGGCACCGATCGACCTGGGCAAGCTCGAGTTCGGTGACAACTGCGCCGCCTGTCACGGCATGGACGGCAAAGGCAACGGGCCGCTGGGCGGCCTGCTGCAGAAGAGCCCGCCCGACCTGTCGCAACTGGCGAAGAAGAACGGCGGCGTGCTGCCGGTCAATCGCATGTACGCGGTGATCGAAGGCACGGCGGCGGTGCCCAGCCACGGCACGCGCGACATGCCGGTGTGGGGGCGTGAGTACCGCATCGAGGAAGCGCAGCGCCTGCGCGAAGCGCGCGGTCACTACGAATCGGCCGAGGTGGTGCGCGCGCGCATCCTCACCTTGATCGAATACATCAGCCGGCTGCAGACGCAGTGAGCGGCGCGGTGCTCAGCGCCGCTGCAGCAGCATCGCGTCGCCGTAGCTGAAGAAGCGGTAGCGCTGTGCAATGGCGTGTTCATAGAGCGCCATCACGTGTTCGTAACCCGCCAGGGCGCTCACCAGCATCATCAGCGTGCTCTTGGGCAGGTGGAAGTTGGTGATCAGCGCGTCGATGACCTGGAAGCGAAAGCCCGGCGTGATGAAGATCTGCGTGTCGCCTTCGGTGTGGCCGAAGGCGGCCCAGCTTTCCAGCGTGCGCACGGTGGTGGTGCCCACGGCCACCACGCGGCCACCGCGCGCGCGGCAGGCCTGGATGGCGGCGATGGTCTCGGCGGGCACGCGGTACCACTCGGCGTGCATGGTGTGCTCGGCGATGTTCTCGGTCTTGACCGGCTGGAAGGTGCCGGCGCCGACATGCAGCGTGACCTCGGCGGTGTGAATGCCGCGCGCGCGCAGCGCGGCGAGCACGCCTTCGTCGAAATGCAGTGCCGCGGTGGGCGCGGCCACGGCGCCGGGGTGTTTGGCGAACACGGTCTGGTAGCGGCGTTCGTCCTCGGCGGTGTCGCCGTGTTCGATGTAGGGCGGCAGCGGCACGTGGCCGTGTGCGGCCATCAGCGCGTGCGGCTCGCCGCTGAAGCGCAGGCGGAACAGGGCACCCTGTTCGTCGGGCCAGCGGCCCAGCAGCTCCGCATCGAAGCCGCCCTGCATGCGCAGCACAGCGCCCACCGGCGGCTTCTTGCTCACCTTCATGTGGGCCACCACCTCGTGGTTTTGCAGCACGCGCTCCACCAGCAGCTCCAGCTTGCCGCCGGTGGCCTTCTCGCCGAACAGGCGTGCCTTGATGACCTGGGTGTTGTTGAAGACCAGCAGATCGCCCGGGCTCAGCAGTGTGGGCAGATCGCGGAACACGCGATCCACGGGGGTTGCGCCTCGGCCGTCGAGCAGTCGCGAGGCGCTGCGCTCGGGCGCGGGGTGCTGGGCGATGAGGTCGGGGGGCAGAGCGAAGTCGAAGTCGCTCAGGGTGAAGGCGCGCGGGCCGCGGAGATCGGTCATATCGCTTGAGGGCCGGACGGGCCCGTTCCAAGGAAGGGTGGGGTGGGGACGGGCAGAATTGTCCCATGGCCGACACCGCTGCCACCGCCATCGCACCCAAGCCCTTGTCAGCGCCCCAGAAGGCGATGCACAAGCTCGGCTTGAAGCGCGACATCGACCTCGCGCTGCACCTGCCGCTGCGCTACGAGGACGAGACCCGCATCGTGAAGCTGCGCGACGTGCGCAACGGCGAGCTGGCGCAGATCGAGGGCACGGTGACGCACAGCGAGGTGCAGTACCGCGGTCGGCGCCAGCTGCTGGTCACGATCGACGACGGCAGCGACACCTGCACGCTGCGCTTCTTCAGCTTCTACCCGTCGCACCAGAAGACGCTGGCGGTGGGCGCGCGCATCCGCGCGCGCGGCGAGATCAAGGGCGGCTTTGCGGGCTACACGATGCTGCACCCGGCGTTCAAGCTGGCGGGCGGTGAACTGCCGGACGTGCTCACGCCCGTCTACCCCACCAGCGCACAACTGCCGCAGGCCTACCTGCGCAAGGCGGTGGTGGGCGCGCTCGCGCGGGCCGACCTGCGCGAAACCCTGCCACCCGATGCGCTGGCCGGCCTGCAGCGCAGCGCGCGCGTGAGCGCCACGCTGCGCGAAGCCCTGCAACTGCTGCACCACCCGGGGCCCGACGCATCGCTGGCGTCGCTGGAAGACCGCAGCCACCCCGCGTGGCAGCGCCTCAAGGCCGAGGAGCTGCTGGCGCAGCAGCTGTCGCAGGCGGTGGCCAAGCGCGAGCGCGACGCCTTGCGCGCGCCCGAGCTGCCGCTGCGCCGCGGTGGCCTGCACGAGCAGTTGCTGGCCGCGCTGCCGTTTGCACTCACCACCGCGCAGCGCCGCGTGGGCGAGGAGATCGCGCGCGATCTGGCGCGCACCGTGCCCATGCACCGGCTGCTGCAGGGCGATGTGGGCTCGGGCAAGACGGTGGTGGCCGCGCTGGCGGCGGCCATCGCCATCGACGCGGGCTGGCAGTGCGCGCTGATGGCCCCGACCGAGATCCTGGCCGAGCAGCACTTCCGCAAGCTCATCGGCTGGCTTGAACCCCTGCTCGGGCCGCTGGGCAAGCGCGTGGCCTGGCTCACCGGCAGCCAGAAGAAGAAGCAGCGCAACGAGATGCTCGAACTCATCGCCAGCGGCGAGGCCGCGCTGGTGGTGGGCACGCACGCGGTGATCCAGGAGCAGGTGGTGTTCCAGCGGCTGGCGCTGGCCTTGATCGACGAGCAGCACCGCTTCGGCGTCGCGCAGCGGCTGGCGCTGCGCGGCAAGTCGGTCGAGCACCTGGAGCCGCACCTGCTGATGATGACGGCCACACCCATCCCGCGCACGCTGGCCATGAGCTACTACGCCGACCTGGACGTCTCCACCATCGACGAACTGCCGCCCGGGCGCACACCGATCGTCACCAAGGTGGTGAGCGACCAGCGCCGCGACGAGGTGGTGCAGCGCATCCGCGGGCAGATCGAGCAAGGCCGGCAGGTGTACTGGGTGTGCCCGCTGATCGAGGAAAGCGAGGCGCTGGACCTCTCCAACGCCACCGCCACCCACGCCGAGCTGTCGCAGGCCCTGCCCGGCGTGCTGGTGGGTCTGCTGCATTCGCGCATGCCACCGGCCGAGAAGAAGGCGGTGATGTCGCTGTTCGTGCAGGGGCAGATGGGCGTGCTGGTATCGACCACGGTGATCGAGGTCGGTGTGGACGTGCCCAACGCCTCGCTGATGGTGATCGAGCACGCCGAGCGCTTCGGCCTGAGCCAGTTGCACCAGTTGCGCGGGCGCGTGGGCCGCGGTGCGGCGGCATCGGCCTGTGTGCTGCTGTACAGCGCGCCAGAAGGCGGGCGCCTGGGCGAGACCGCGCGCGAACGGCTGCGCGCCATGGCCGACACCAACGACGGCTTCGAGATCGCGCGGCGCGACCTGGAGATCCGCGGACCGGGCGAGTTCCTCGGCGCGCGCCAATCGGGCGCGCCGCTGCTGCGCTTTGCCGATCTCGCCACCGACGGCCACCTGCTGGCCTGGGCGCGCGAGACCGCGCCGTTGATGTTGTCGCGCCACCCTGCGCTGGCCGAGCAACACATCGCGCGCTGGCTGGGCAGCAAGGCCGAATACCTGAAAGCCTGATGTCAACGCACAATAGGCCACATGACGCTCACCGAACTCAAGTACATCGTCGCCGTGGCGCGTGAGCGGCACTTCGGAAAGGCGGCCGAGGCCTGCTTCGTCTCGCAGCCCACGCTGTCGGTGGCGATCAAGAAGCTCGAAGAGGAACTGGAGCTCAAGATCTTCGAGCGCAACGCCACCGAGATCGCCGTCACGCCGCTGGGCGAGGAGATCGTGCGCCAGGCCCAGACCGTGCTGGAGCAGGCCGCAGCCATCAAGGAGATCGCCAAGCGCGGCAAGGACCCACTGGCCGGCCCGCTGCGCCTGGGCGTGATCTACACCATCGGCCCCTACCTGCTGCCCGATCTGGTGCGTCAGGTGATCGAGCGCACGCCGCAGATGCCGCTCGTGCTGCAGGAGAACTTCACCAGCAAGCTGCTGGAGCAGCTGCGCCTGGGCGAGATCGACGCGGCCATCCTGGCCGAGCCTTTCCCCGACACCAACCTCGCGCTCGCGCCGCTGTACGACGAGCCCTTCCTGGCCGCGGTGCCGCACACGCACCCGCTGGCAAAACAAGGCCACATCACGGCCGAGGAACTCAAGCGCGAAACCATGCTGCTGCTGGGCACCGGCCACTGCTTTCGCGATCACGTGCTCGAGGTGTGCCCCGAGTTCGCACGCTTTTCCAACGACACCGAAGGCATCCGCAAGAGTTTCGAGGGTTCGTCGCTGGAGACCATCAAGCACATGGTGGCCGCGGGCATGGGTGTGACGCTGGTGCCGCGCCTGTCGGTGCCGCGTTCCGCGCTCGACGATTCGATGAAGCCCGGCCAGGACTTCGGCGATTCGCCCTACGTGCGCTACCTGCCCTTCCAGGGCGAGGCGCCTACCCGGCGCGTGGTGCTGGCCTGGCGGCGCAGTTTCACGCGTTACGAGGCCATCGCCGAGTTGCGCAATGCCATCTACGCCTGTGAACTGCCGGGCGTCAAACGCTTGTCCTGATTCCCGTCGGAGTGTTGCCGTGTCGGCCTCGATGCCTGCCTTGCCCCAACCCTCGCGCCTTTCGCTCTGGCTCGATCTGATCCGCTGGAACCGACCTGCCGGCTGGCTGTTGCTGCTGTGGCCCACCTTGTCGGCGCTGTGGGTGGCCTCGGGCGGCTTCCCCGGCTGGCACCTGCTCGCCGTGTTCACGCTTGGCACCATCCTCATGCGCAGCGCTGGCTGCTGCATCAACGACGTGGCCGACCGCGATTTCGATCGCCACGTCAAGCGCACGGCGCAGCGCCCCGTCACCGCGGGCAAGGTGTCGACCAAGGAGGCGCTGGCGGTGGGCGCGGTGCTCGCGCTCGCGGCCTTCGGCCTCGTGCTCACCACCAACGCCGTCACCATCGCCTGGTCATTCGCAGCGCTGGCGATCACGCTGGCCTATCCCTACGCCAAGCGCTTCATTTCCATGCCGCAGGCCGTGCTGGGCGTGGCCTTCAGCTTCGGCATCCCCATGGCGTTCGCGGCTGTGCAGGGCACGGTGCCCGCGCTGGCCTGGGTGCTGCTGCTGGGCAACGCGTTCTGGGTGCTGGCCTACGACACCGAATACGCCATGGTCGACCGCGACGACGACCTCAAGATCGGCATGAAGACCTCGGCCATCACGCTCGGCCGCGCGGATGTGGCGGCGGTGACGGGCTTCTACCTGCTGCACCTCGCCATCTGGACCTGGGCGCTGTGGCCGTTGCTGCGGCCGGTGGCCTGGCTGCTGGCGCTCGGTGTTGCGCTCGTCCAGGTGGTGTGGCACTTCACGCTCATCCGCACGCGCTCGCGCGAGGGCTGCTTCACCGCGTTCCGCGCCAATCACTGGCTGGGGTTCACGGTGTTTGGCGGGGTGGTGGTCGGGTTGGTTTGAGGTTTTGCGCGTGGCACCTCGTGCGCCCGCGGACACGGCGTACCCTGCTCCGCGGCTGTCCCCCGGACCGGCTGAGCCGGTCCTCCTCCTTTATGCCGCTGCGCAGGGCACGCCGCATCCGCGGGCGGGGATCAGGGTTGGCGCGCTACGAAGGCGCGTATCGGCCAGAGGTGGGCATATCAATCGAGTAGCAAACATGAGGTCACAACGGTTCCGCATTCAGTTTGCCTCCGATGTTTCGGAGCGCGACGGGTTGGGCGCAGAACTCATCGCGGAAGACGGTTCGATCGTGGCCGAAGTTTTCCGCTCTGATGATTCCCTTACAGTAGTCGTAAAGATGTTTGGGAATGAACTGCCTCTCGATGCAATGGAGCAGTTTCTTGCCCTGGCTCGACAACGCCTAGACCCGTTCGTCACAGGCGAACCGCTTGACTCCGCATTGAACTTCGGATCAACAGTAGAGCGGCTTCGCTAACGTCCGCCTTGGGCTCAAACCGGCTACCAAACGCTGCCACTCTCCCTCGTGGATGCGCTGTGCTCTGCGCAGCGGCATAAAGGAGGAGGACCGGCGAAGCCGGTCCGGGAGGCAGCCGCGGAGCAGAGTACGGCGCGTCTGCGAGCAGCGCGCGGTACCGTGCGTGAAGTGACTTACTTGCCGAACTCCCGTCCCAGTTCCTCGGCCCGCACCTGCGCCGCCTTCAAAGCCGCCTCGAACGACGCCTTCATCCCCGCCGCCTCCATTGCCGTGAGCGCCGCGTAGGTCGTCCCGCCTTTGGACGTGACCCGCTCGCGCAGCACCTGTGGCGGCTCGGTCGAGCGTTGCGCCAGCGTGGACGCGCCGACGAAGGTGCCGATGGCGAGTTGCAGGGCGGTCTCGGGTGGCAGGCCCATGCGGGCCCCCGCGTCGCGCATGGCTTCCAGGAAATAGAACACGTAGGCCGGGCCGGAGCCGGAGAGCGCGGTGACCGCGTCGAGGTCGCGCTCGGTGGCCACCCACACCAGCTCGCCGGTGGTCTTCACCACGGCCTCGACCAGTGCGCGGTCGGCCGCCGACGCGCCTTCGCGCGCGAACAGGCCCGTCATGCCCAGGCCCACGAGGGCGGGCGTGTTGGGCATGGCGCGCACGATGCGTTGTGTGCCCAGCCAGGTGGCCATGCTGTCGCTGGTGATGCCGGCTGCCACGCTCAGGTGCAGCGCGCCGCCCAGGTGCGGCCCGGCCGCGAGGGCGGCGTCCTTGAAGGTCTGGGGCTTGACGGCCCAGATCACGAGATCGGAGGGCGCGAGATCGGCGCTGGCCGCGGCGTACAGCGCCACGCCAGGGAACTGCTGCGCCAGGCGCGTGCGCTGCTCGTCCCAGGGCTCGACGATCTGCAGGCGCGCGGGCGCATGGCCCTGGCGCAGCAGGCCGCCGACGATGGCGCTGGCCATGTTGCCGCCGCCGATGAAGGTGATGAGGGGGGATGCGGTGGGCGTGGAGGGCGTATTCATGCGCGGGATTGTCGCCCCGCGCGGCGCCGATCAGCTGGCAACCGTCTGCCTCACCGCGTGCTCCCAGGCCGCCATCTTCTCGGCCGCGCGTTCCGGCGACAGCGTGGGCCGGAAGGTGCGCTCGGCGCGCCACTGCGCGCTGAGCTCGGCCGTGCCCTGGTACACGCCCACGTGCAGGCCGGCGAGGTAGGCGGCGCCGAGCGCGGTGGTCTCCACCACGGCCGGCCGCACCACCGGAATGCCCAGCAGGTCGGCCTGGATCTGCATCAGCAGGTTGTTGACGCTGGCGCCGCCGTCCACGCGCAACTCGCTCACCGGCACGCCACCTGCGGCCACCGCGTCGCGGCTCATGGCCTGCAGCAGCGCGGCGCTCTGGAACGCGATGCTCTCGAGCGCGGCGCGCGCGATGTGGGCCATGGTGGTGCCGCGCGTCAGGCCGGTGATGGTGCCGCGCACGTCAGGTTGCCAGTAAGGGGCGCCCAGGCCGGTGAAGGCCGGCACCAGCACCACGCCGCCGGCATCGGGCACGCTCTCGGCCAGGGCCTGCACCTCGCTGCTCGATTCGATGGCTTTGAGGCCGTCGCGCAGCCACTGCACCACCGCACCGGCGATGAACACGCTGCCTTCCAGCGCGTACTGCGCCGGGCCGGGCGCTTGCGCGCAGGCGGTGGTGATGAGGCCGTTCTGGCTGGTCTGGAAGCGCTCGCCGGTGTGCATGAGCATGAAGCAACCGGTGCCATAGGTGTTCTTGGCCATGCCGGCCTTGAAGCAGGCCTGGCCGAACAGCGCGCTTTGCTGATCGCCCGCCACGCCACCGATGGGCAGGGCCGTGCCGAGCCAGTCGGCGTCGGCGGTGCCGAAGTCGGCGCTGGAAGGCAGGGTGTTCGGCAGCAGGCTGCGCGGAATGCGCAGCAGTTCGAGCAGCTCGTCGTCCCATTCACGCGTGTTGACGTTGAACAGCATGGTGCGCGCCGCATTGCTGTGGTCGGTCACGTGGCGTGCGCCGCGCGTGAGTTGCCAGATCAGCCAGCTGTCCACGGTGCCGAAGGCGAGCTCGCCGCGTTCGGCCTGCGCGCGCGCGCCCTCGACGTTGTCGAGGATCCATTGCAGCTTGGTGCCGGAAAAGTAGGCGTCGATGCGCAGGCCGGTCTTGCGCTGCACCAGGGCCTCATGCCCTTGTTCACGCAACTTCGCGCACGCGGCTTCGGCGCGCCGGTCCTGCCAGACGATGGCGTTGTACACCGGCTCGCCGGTGCGCCGGTTCCACACCAGGGTCGTCTCGCGCTGGTTGGTGATGCCGACCGCACGCACGGCGTCGCTGCGCAGGCCGGCCTTGGCCAACACCTCGCGCGCGGTCTCGAGCTGGGTGTTCCACAGGTCGCGCGGATCGTGTTCCACCCAGCCCGGGCGCGGGTAGATCTGCGGAAACTCGCGCTGCGCCATGGCCACCACGTGGCCTTCGCGGTCGAAGACGATGCTGCGGGAACTGGAGGTGCCCTGATCGAGGGCGAGCAGGTAGGTCATGGTGCGAATGTCAGGTAAGTGCGGCTTCGCGCTCGGTGGCCACCACGCATTCCACGTGGCTTTGTTCGAGCAGTTCGGAAAACGGCGACGGCGGTGGCGCGTCGGTGAACAGCACGTCCAGATCGTCGAGCCGCGCGAGCTCGACCATCGCAGGCCGGTTGAACTTGCTCTGATCGGCCGCCAGCCACACCTGGCGTGACTGCGCCACGATGGCACGAGCCACTTTCACTTCACGGTAGTCGAAGTCGCGCAGCGTGCCGTCGGCCTCGATGCCGCTGATGCCGATGAGCCCGATGTCGACCTTGAACTGGTGCATGAAGTCCACCGTGGCTTCGCCCACGATGCCCTGGTCGGCCGCGCGCACCTGGCCGCCGGCCACGATGACCTCGCAATCGGGGTTGGTGCTCATGAGCGATGCGATATGCAGGTTGTTGGTGATGACGCGCAGGCCGCGGTGATTGCGCAGCTCGCGCGCCACCGCCTCGATGGTGGTACCGATGTTCATGATCAGCGAGCAGCCGTTGGGCACGCGCGCGGCCACAGCGCGCGCGATGCGCTGCTTGGCGTCGGACTGCATGGCCTGGCGCTGGCGGTAGGCGATGTTCTGGGTGGTGGAACTCGGCAGGCGCACGCCGCCATGAAAGCGCGCTAGCAGGCCGGCCTCGGCCAGGCGCTGCACGTCGCGGCGCACCGTCTGCAGCGTCACGCCGAAGCGCTCGGCCAGGGCTTCGATGGTCTGCGGGCCGTGTGCGCGGACTTCGTCGAGCAGTTCGGTGTGGCGAGGGTTCAGGTTCAAGGTCATGGCGTGCCGGCTTGCGATGCAAACCGAACATATCGGAAAACGTTGATGGACTTGTAAGGGTAATTACCGAACACAAAAAGAAAAGAAACGAACAAAGATACGTCGAAACGAAAGCGCATCGCCCGTGAGCGGGCACCGTTGCGCGCACCACTCCCCTATGGAACTGTTGCTGGATCAGATCTCCAAGACGGTCGGACCCGAGGTCCACCTCTATCCGATGAGCCTGGCGCCCGTGCCGGGTTCGGTCACCGTGCTGCTGGGCGCCACCCAGGCCGGCAAGACCAGCCTGATGCGCGTGATGGCCGGACTCGATACCGCGAGTTCGGGCCGGGTGCTGGTGGATGGCGAAGACGTGACGCGCCGATCGGTGCGCGAGCGCAATGTGGCCATGGTCTACCAGCAGTTCGTCAACTACCCGTCGATGACGGTGGCGCAGAACATTGCCTCGCCACTGCGCCTGCGCGGTGAACGCGACATCGATGCCCGCGTGCGCGCGCTGGCTGCGCGCCTGCACATCGAGCCCTTTCTCGATCGCCTGCCGGCCGAGCTGTCGGGCGGGCAGCAGCAGCGCGTGGCACTGGCGCGCGCGCTGGCCAAGCAGGCGCCGCTGATGCTGCTCGACGAACCCCTGGTGAACCTGGACTACAAGCTTCGCGAGGAGTTGCGCGAGGAACTGGCCGCGCTGTTTGCCAGTGGCGATTCCACTGTCGTCTATGCCACCACCGAGCCCGGTGAGGCCTTGCTGCTGGGCGGCCACACCGCGGTGATGGACGCCGGCGAGCTGCTCCAGTACGGGCCCACGGCCGAGGTGTTTCACGCCCCGAAGAGCATCCGTGTGGCCCGCGCCTTCAGCGACCCGCCGATGAACCTGATGCCCGCGCGGCGCAACGCGCAAGGCGGCGCGCGCGTGGCCGACGCGGTGGACTGGCCACTGGCCCTGCCGCCCGATGTGGGCGATGACCTGGTGCTCGGCATCCGCGCTGGCGGCCTGCGCGAGCGCGCCCAGCCGGGCGACGTGGCGATCGAGGTCCGCGTGGAGCTGGCCGAGATTGCCGGCTCCGACACCTTCGTGCACGTGCATGGCGCCGTCGGTGAACTGGTGGCGCAACTCGTGGGTGTGCACAAGCTGGATCTTGGCGCGCGCATCACCTTGCACCTCAACCCCGACCACCTGTTCGTCTTCGACGCGCGCGGCCCGTTGGTGCGCGCGCCGCTGGCGCGCCAAGGAGTGCGTTGATGGCCCTGATCGAACTCGACCTCGCGCACGCCTACCGCCCGAACCCGCGGGCGGACGAGGATTACGCGCTGCTGCCGCTGAAGATGGCCTTTCGCGACGGTGGTGCCTACGCGCTGCTGGGCCCCTCGGGCTGCGGCAAGACCACCATGCTCAACCTCATCTCGGGCCTGCTAGCGCCCTCGCAGGGCACGGTGAAGTTCGACGGCCGCGACGTGACGCGTCGCTCACCGCAGCAGCGCAACATCGCCCAGGTGTTCCAGTTCCCGGTGATCTACGACACCATGACCGTGGCGCAGAACCTGGCGTTTCCGCTGCGCAACCGCAAGGTGCCCGAGGCCGAGATCCGCCAGCGCGTGGGGCGCATCGCCGAGATGCTGGAGATGAGCGGCCAGCTTGATCAGCGCGCCGCCGGCCTGAGCGCCGACCAGAAGCAGAAGATCTCGCTGGGTCGCGGCCTGGTGCGGCCCGACGTGTCGGCGGTGCTGTTCGACGAGCCGCTCACCGTGATCGACCCGCACCTGAAGTGGCAGCTGCGGCGCAAGCTCAAGCAGATCCACCACGAACTCAAGCTCACACTCATCTACGTCACGCACGATCAGGTCGAGGCGCTCACCTTCGCCGACGAGGTGGTGGTGATGTCGCGCGGGCGGGCGGTGCAAAAGGGCGCTGCCGAGGATCTGTTCGAGCGCCCGGCGCACACCTTCGTGGGCCACTTCATCGGCTCACCTGGCATGAACTTCCTGCCGGCCAAGGCGGTGCGCGGCGGTCTGCTGGTCAATGAACAACCGCTGGCCCTGCGCGATGGCCGCCAGCTGCCCGAGGGACCGCTCAAGCTGGGCATCCGTCCGGAGTACCTGGCTCTGGGTGAGCCGGGCGATGGCCGCTCGTTGCCGGCGCAGGTGCGGCGCGTGCAGGACATCGGCACGTACGTGCTGCTGACCTGCGCGCTGGGCGAACACACGCTCAAGTGCCGCCTGCCTGTCGAAGCCGGCGTGCCCGCGGTGGGCGCCACGGTGCAGTTGCGCCTGATCGACGAGCACACCTGTTTCTATCGCGACGAACAACTGGTGGAGATGGCGCCGTGAGCGGTACGACCAAACCCGTGAATCAAAAGGCCTGGTGGCTCGTGCTGCCCGTCATCCTGTGCGTGGCCTTCTCGGCCATCCTGCCGTTGATGACGGTGGTGAACTACTCGGTGCAGGACATCATCTCGCCGCAACGGCGCGTCTTTGTCGGCACCGAATGGTTCGCCATGGTGATGCGCGATCAGGAGTTGCACCTGGCGCTGTGGCGGCAGATCCAGTTCTCGCTGGCGGTGCTTCTGGTGGAAATACCGCTGGGTATTGCGCTCGCGCTGTCGATGCCGGCCAAGGGCTGGCGATCCTCGGTGGTGCTGGTGATCGTGGCGCTGTCGCTGCTGATTCCGTGGAACGTGGTCGGCACGATCTGGCAGATTTTCGGACGCACCGACATCGGCCTGCTCGGCCACACGCTGGAACGCCTGGGCTTTGCCTACAGCTACACCGGCGACCCGGACCACGCTTGGTGGACGGTGCTCATCATGGACGTGTGGCACTGGACGCCGCTGGTGGCGTTGCTGGCCTACGCCGGCCTGCGCAGCATCCCCGATGCCTACTACCAGGCCGCCAGCATCGATGGCGCCAGCAAGTGGGCGGTGTTTCGCTACATCCAGTTGCCCAAGATGCGCGGCGTGCTCATGATCGCCGTGCTGCTGCGCTTCATGGACAGTTTCATGATCTACACCGAGCCCTTCGTGCTCACCGGCGGTGGCCCCGGCAACGCCACCACCTTCCTTTCGCAGTACCTCACCACCAAGGCGGTCGGCCAGTTCGACCTCGGGCCCGCGGCCGCCTTCTCGCTGATCTATTTCTTCATCATCCTGCTGTTCTGCTTCGTGCTCTACAACTGGATGCAGAGCCTGGGCACGGCGCAGAAGGAGCAAGGCCATGAATGAGCGTCGTTTCCGCAAGAGGACGTTGTTCCTCATCGCTTATCTGATCTTTGCGCTGCTGCCCATCTACTGGATGGTCAACATGAGCTTCAAGACGAACGAGGAAATCCTCTCCTCGTTCACCTTGTGGCCCGAGACCTTCACCTGGGCCAACTACCGGACCATCTTCACCGACGCGTCCTGGTACTCGGGCTACATCAACAGCCTGATCTACGTCGGCATCAACACGGTGATCTCGCTCACCGTGGCGCTGCCCGCGGCCTACGCGTTCTCGCGCTACCGCTTCCTGGGCGACAAGCACGTCTTCTTCTGGCTGCTCACCAACCGAATGACGCCACCCGCGGTGTTCCTGCTGCCCTTCTTCCAGCTCTACACGACCATGGGCCTGATGGACACGCACATCGCGGTGGCCATGGCGCACCTGCTGTTCAACGTGCCGCTGGCGGTGTGGATTCTCGAAGGCTTCATGAGCGGCATCCCGCGCGAGATCGACGAAACCGCCTACATCGACGGCTACAGCTTCCCGCGCTTTTTCTTCACCATCTTCCTGCCGCTCATCAAGGCCGGTGTGGGTGTGGCCGCGTTCTTCTGCTTCATGTTCAGCTGGGTCGAGTTGCTGTTGGCGCGCACGCTCACCAGCGTGAACGCCAAACCCATCGTGGCCACCATGACGCGCACCGTGAGCGCGTCGGGCATGGACTGGGCCACGCTGGCCGCGGCCGGCGTGCTCACCATCGTGCCGGGTGCCATCGTCATCTGGTTCGTGCGCCACTACATCGCCAAGGGCTTTGCCATGGGGAGGGTCTGACATGTTCGCCTGGATGGTCTGGACCACGCCGGTCGCGATCTTCTTCACCTGCATCGTGCTCATGCTGATCGGCATGACGGTGTGGGAAATCCGCTCACCCACGGTGGAGCGCAAGGGCTTCCTGCCGATGAAGACCACGCGCGGCGACCGGCTGTTCATCGGCCTGCTTTGCGCCGCCTATGTGAATCTGGCGTGGGTAGGGTTGGGCGAAAGTTTTGTCGAATGGCTGTCGCTTCAGGAGCCACCGTCGGTATGGATCAGCTTCTTGCTATCCATGCTTCTGCTTGCACTGATCCTGCGTAAAGGCTGAGCAATTTGTTTCCGATGGATGCGGCCCATAGTCTTCCCCGGGGCCGGCGTTCTATGAGCAAGCACGGGGGGACGCACACGAGGAGATACAGATGAACCTGACACGCACCCTGCTGGCTGCGACCTGTGCATTGGTCGTGGTCGCTTGCGGAAAGAAGGAGGAGCCAGCGGCGCCGGCCCCGGCGCAGGCGCCAGCCGCTGCTCCGGCTTCCGCACCAGCGCCTGCTGCAGCAACTGACGCCGCCACACGCTGGATCGATTCGGAGTTCCAGCCCTCCACGCTAAGCAAGGAGCAACAGGCCGCCGAGCTCAAGTGGTTTGCCGATGCCGCAGCCAAGCTCAAATCGCGCGGTGTCAACGAAATCTCGGTCGTGTCTGAGACCATCACGACACACGAGTACGAATCCAAGACGCTGGCCAAGGCCTTTAGCGAGATCACCGGCATCACCGTCAAGCACGACCTGATTCAGGAAGGCGATGTGGTCGAGAAGCTGCAGACTTCGATGCAGTCCGGAAAATCCATCTACGACGGCTGGATCAGCGACTCCGACCTCATCGGCACACACTACCGGTACGGCCAGATCCTCAACCTGACCGACTACATGGCCGGGCCGGGCAAGGAGTTCACCAACCCTGGTCTCGACATCAATGACTTCATCGGCCTGAAGTTCACCACCGGGCCCGATGGCAAGCTCTACCAGCTGCCCGACCAGCAGTTCGCCAATCTCTACTGGTTCCGCGCCGACCTGTTCGCGCGCCAGGACCTGAAGGACAAGTTCAAGGCCAAGTACGGCTACGACCTGGGCGTGCCGCTGAACTGGAGCGCCTACGAAGACATCGCCGAGTTCTTCACCAACGACGTGAAGACCATCGACGGCAAGCCGATCTACGGCCACATGGACTACGGCAAGAAGGATCCGTCGCTCGGCTGGCGCTTCACCGACGCCTGGCTGTCGATGGCGGGCACCGCCGACATCGGCAACCCCAACGGCCTGCCGATCGACGAGTGGGGCATCCGCGTGGGCGACGACAAGTGCACGCCGGTGGGCGCTTCGGTGGCGCGCGGGGGCGCAGCCAACTCGCCTGCGGCCGTCTACGCGCTCACCAAGTACGTGGACTGGATGAAGAAGTACGCGCCCAAGGAGGCCACCGGCATGACCTTCGGCGAAGCCGGCCCGGTGCCAGCGCAAGGACAGATCGCGCAGCAGATCTTCTGGTACACCGCCTTCACCGCCGACATGACCAAACCCGGCTTGCCGGTGGTCAACGCCGACGGCACGCCCAAGTGGCGCATGGCGCCCGGCCCGAACGGCCCGTACTGGAAGCAGGGCATGCAGAACGGCTACCAGGACGTGGGCTCGTGGACCTTCTTCAAGAACCACGACGCCGACAAGACGGCTGCCGCCTGGCTCTACGCGCAATTCATCACTTCCAAGACCACCTCGCTGAAGAAGACCTTGGTCGGCCTGACGCCGATTCGCGAGAGCGACATCCAGAGCCAGGCGATGACCGACATGGCACCCAAGCTGGGCGGCCTGGTGGAGTTCTACCGCTCGCCTGCGCGCGTGGCCTGGAGCCCGACCGGTACCAACGTGCCCGACTACCCCAAGCTCGCGCAGCTGTGGTGGCAGAACGTGGCAC
>VFQO010001448.1_pt1 | contig 18121 bp, 18 predicted proteins | sample 3512331 | NCBI WGS metagenome assembly VFQO01 (sample SAMN10412371, study PRJNA504923) | tailings metagenome | isolation source: Replicate 3 from Balatoc abandoned mine | place: Philippines: Itogon, Benguet | collected 2017-08-28
ACAATGTGTATATTGAGCGTTTTTGGAGATCGCTCAAATATGAATACATCTATCTCAACCCTCCCAACGGAGGAGTAGATCTTTACAAAGGCATTAAAGCCTACGTGAAGTTTTACAACGGTGAAAGAAAGCATACCGCAACCGGATTTATTCCGAACGATCTGTTTTTCGGAAACGATGCTCAGGTCTCGTAGATAAATTTACCTTTTACCCAAAGCTGTCCATACTTTGGGGAGTACTTCAGATAGTGACGTTTTTGGCTTTTTAAAAAATGTCGTAAACTTGTCAAACACGAAAATCATTATTTGCATTTTTATATTTTTTCACAAAACGATATAGAAGCTGTTGATTGGGTGTTGAATAAATTAAATCACGAATTAAACTGCAATTAAATTCTTATGAATACAGATCAATACTATATGCAACGTTGCCTTGAGTTAGCTCAAAAGGCAAAAGAAGAGGGCGAAAGTGCCATTGGTTCGATTGTGATACTTGAGGGGAAAATTATTGGCGAAGCTTATGAAATGAGTAGACAACTTAAAGATGTTACTCGCCATGCTGAAGTATTAGCCATATTGGATGCTTTAAAGTATACCGATAACTTATCTCAAGCAACAATTTACAGCAATGTAGAACCTTGTGTTTTGTGTTCCTACATGATACGTCACCACAAAATGAAAAGAGTTGTCTTTCTTCATCATTGTGGAGAGCTTGGCGGAACTTCATCATTATTTAATGTTTTGGTTAACGATAAAGTTCACTCGTGGTCTAAACCACCCGAAGTGATCACTCTAAACAAGTGAAAATATTGTAATTAATTTACAAAATTACACAACAACCAGAAAAAGGGTATTTATAAATTTGTCTTAGTTAAAATAAATAACCTGATTTAAATATTAAGATATGGAGTACCAAAAATCGAAAAATATACTCGAAGTAAAAAACCTCAAGAAGGTTTATACGAAGAAAAATGGAGATCCGTTTACAGCAGTAGATAACATCACGTTCAACCTTAGAAAAGGGGAAATATTTTCATTTTTAGGTCCCAATGGAGCTGGGAAAAGTACTATCATCAATATGCTAACAGCTCAATTATCTATGACCGAAGGCGACGTGCATATAGAAGGAACTTCTTTGAGGAACAACCCTGCTTTTGTAAAAAGTAAAGTAGGCGTTGTAGCTCAGCACAACAATCTGGACAGAGGGCTTACCGCTCGTGAAAATCTGATTTATCATGGACAATACTTTGGAATGAGTGCTTCTGATGCTTCTCTTAAAGCAGATGAATTGCTAGAGCGTTTTGGGCTTGCTGATTGGAAGAATGATTATGTGAAAAGTTTTTCGGGTGGTATGGTGCAACGCCTAAAAATAGCAAGGGCGATCATGCATCAACCAGAAATTTTGTATTTGGATGAACCGACCACAGGTTTGGATCCGTCATATCGTGAAATCTTATGGAAAGAAGTGTTGAGGTTGAACAAGGAATTAGGGACTACCGTTTTTCTAACCACACATTATATGGAAGAGCCAGAACGCTTTTCGGATCGTGTAGCGATTTATAACAAGGGAAAAATCAATGCCATTGGTACGGTAGACGAATTGAGAAAGTTAGTGCCTTCGGAAACGATTGTAAGTATCAGCATAGAGGAAGAGATAAACCAAGAAATGGCTGATGAGATCACTCGTTTATCCTTAGTAAAAAAAATAGTTATAAAAGATGATAAAACGTTTTTAGTATATGCGGAAAATGGGAAAAGTGTACTCAATGAACTGCTTCTCTGGGTAGAGAACAAACAATTGCATCTGGAAAATATCAATTTAAGTAGCACAACATTGGATGATATTTTTATTTATCTAACTACTATTCAAAACAATTAGGAAATTATGGAAAAGAAATTAAATCAATTCAGTGTATTTAAAATAATGGTCAAAAGGGATCTACTGATTCAAAGTAGAGATTGGAAAGAGTTTGTTTTTCGAGTAGCGATGCTTCCTTTTATTTTGATTTTAACCTACGGTTATGTGTTGCCTCAGGTGGGTATCTTAGATATGAGTTTTCCCAATCAAATGTTTCCGGGTATGTTGGGGATGAGTTTGTTGGTGACGGGTATTCACGGAACGGCGATTCCATTGACGATGGATTTTAACAATACAAGAGAGATAGAAGATCGTCTTCAGGCTCCAGTGGATGTAAAAGTAATTGCATGGTCCAAAATGTTTGTAGGAATGATTGAGTCTTGGGTAGGTGCATTGCTAGTACTTCCGATTTCACTTATTTTTATGGGAACTCATCTAGATTTGTCTTTGGATTTGAGAGGTGTACTTTTATTAATCGGGGTTCTTGTTCTGAGTTCGGTTACTTCTGCAGCTTTAGGTTTGTTGGTTGGTACCATCGTTAAACCAATGCAAATTGCAGCCATGTTTCCAGGATTTTTGATGCCTTTGATTTTTACAGGAGCCATATTTTTTAATTGGTCAGCCTTAGTATCCATTCCTGTTATGCAATACCTTACTTTGCTTAATCCCTTAGTATACATAAACGAAGCACTTCGTTTTATTCTTCATGCAGAAGGCGAAACAATGCCCTTTTGGTTAAGCATTTTAGGGATTGTCTTTTTTACTTGCCTCATGGGATATTATGGCATGAAGCGTTTTGTCAAAATGGCAAATAGATAACTTAGATATTATTTAGCGATAACTAATATAAAACACTACTGTTCTATAAGATTTTAGAACAGTAGTGTTTGTGCAAATTGTAGTACATTACAAAAAACGATTATTCTTAGCTCTTGCATATTGATTTGGCCAGGGGAAATCTACACCTAATTCTTTAGCTGCATGCAAGGGGAAATTAGGGTCCCTAAGGAATTCTCTGGCTATTAATATCAAATCAGCAGCTCCACTGTGTAGTATTTCTTCTGCCTGATGTGCATCAAAAATAAGTCCTACACTTCCGATGGTAATATTTGATGTTTTTTTGATAGTTTCAGCAAATGGTACTTGGTAGCTTTTACCTTCTTTGATTTTTTGGGAAGAAACTCCTCCACCGCTTGAGACATCCAAGACATCTACGTTTTTCTCTTTAAGGATATTTGCTAATTGACTAGATTCTTCTACGTTCCAACCATTTTCAGCCCAGTCTGTTGCAGATATTCTTACCCATAATGATTGTGCAGTAAGCAATGGTGTGATTTCATCAATCAATTCGATTAAAAAACGAATTCTGTTGTTAAAACTGCCCCCATATTCATCTGTTCTCACATTGATCAATGGGGAAAGAAATTGGTGAATCAAATAACCATGAGCACCATGCAGTTCAATTATTTCATAACCTGCTTTTATTGATCTCTTGGTTGCAGATACAAAATCACTTTGAATACGTTTGATTTCTTCCTTTGACAATGCTACAGGTGGAACTTCATCTGCTAAAAAAGGAATATCAGATGAAGAAACTGTTTGCCAGCCATTTTCATGGTGAGGTTTTATTTGCGCTCTTCCAATCCATGGTTTTTCGGAACTTGCTTTTCTACCTGCATGAGCCAGCTGTATTCCTGGAATTGAACCGTTTTCTTTGATAAAAGTGGTGATTTCTTTTAATTTTTCAATGTGTTCATCTTTCCATATACCCAGATCGCCATAGCTGATTCTTCCTTCGGGTGATACCGCAGTGGCTTCTTGGATAATTGCCGCCGCACCACCTATCGCACGAGCTCCTAAATGTACCAGATGCCAATTGTTAGCAAAACCATCTGTCGCGGAATACTGACACATTGGGGAAACAATAATCCTATTTTTTAAAGTCAATGAATCATTCAACTTGAATTTTTCAAATAATAAAGCCATATCCTAATCGTTTTTCAACTAAATTAATCATTTGTCCATTCATGATATTACAAAAGCCCCATTTTAAGAGCTGTATGTTTTGATATAAAGCAACAATTTATAAATTTATCTATTTAATTAGATCAATAAATTCTAAACTTTTAGCAAGCACTACTTTCGGAACTTCTTTATGTGGTGTATGTCCTATGCCGGGAATTATATACTTCTCCGTTTTTCCACTAACCTGGCTGATTGTTTTCTCTACCTGTTCCAAAGTACCGTATTCGTCAGCCTCTCCCTGTATAAATAATAACGGACTGGTAATTGCAGGCAGGAAATCTTCGATGTTCCAATCCCTGTAATCGCTCCGTGTCCATGTTTCTGTCCAGGCTTTAAAAAGGGTATCAACCTTGTCTCCGTGGTATTTAGCCAATCTCTCGGCTAAGTTGGTGTTTTTGTAGGCGTCCATTGCCTCATAAATTCCTTTAAGGGTAATATCCTCTACAAAAATGTGCGCTGCCTCTACAACCACAGCTTTTATTCTTTCAGGGTATTTGCTTGCAGTTAATAATGCAATGGTTCCTCCATCGCTGTGTCCGAAAAGAATTGTATTATCTATATTTAATTGGACGAGTAGCTCATTAAGTACGTCTGCTTCCAGTTCCATATAATTGGTAGGTCTTTCGTATGTGGGAATAGCTTCTGATTTTCCGTAACCTAAACGATCATAGGCAAGGATATTACATTGGGTGTATTCAGCCAACAGATTGGGAAAATCCCTCCAAAGCTGGACTGAACCAAGACTGTCGTGAAGAAATACGATGGTAGGACTGTTTTTAAAGTTGTTGCTATGTTCAACATATAAGTTCTTTCCGTTAACTTCTATAGTCGTGCTGATTTTTTCTGTCATAATTTATAATCTCAATTGATGGTTAGACTTGGTTGGTTGCGTTTTTCACGCTTTGTTTTGGCGATGTTCAAATATATGATGGAAGCCAGCATAATTCCTACTCCGATCACTTGTGTGGTAGTTACCTGTTCATTTAATATCAGATGGGCACAGAATATAGCTGCCGGAAGTTCCAGCGTGAGCAGTATGGCACTTAGACCCGGACCTATTTTGGGCATTCCATAGGTAAAACATATCGGTGGTATAACCGTTCCAAAAATGGCAAGGAAAGCCCCCCATTGCAATAGTCCCATATCAATATGTATACTCGTAGTGATAGATTTGAGGTTTATCAATAAAATCATTATTGCAGACCCCGTAGTCATCAGGGCACTTTTCTCAAACATAGGTATATCATTTCCCAGTTTGCTTGTAAACAATACGTATAGGGTGTAAAGCAAGGCCGATGTAAACCCCAACAAAACGCCGATCAGTGGAAAGTCGAAATCCTGTAGGTTGATAAGATTACCTGCCAACACTGTACCAGCAATAATCAAAGCAGCCGAGATAAGTTCGATTGAACTGGGTTTCTTTTTAAAGAATACCCATTCTGCCAATATACTCAGCCAGGTCATCTGCATCAACAGCACTATGGCTAAAGATGCAGGAATATATTCTACCGAAAGGTAATAGGTATAGGCTGAAATCCCCATAGATGTTCCCGCCAGTAAGAGCTTCCAATTGCCTGCAAGCTTATAGGAACGGTTTTTTGCAGCTCTAAAAAGCACTACCGACCACAATATCAGTGCACCTAAAAATGCCTGTGTAAATGTGATCTCACCTGCGGTATATCCCTCAGAATAAGCGATTTTTGCGAATGACGAGAGCATTCCGTAGCTCAATGCTCCTAATGCTACAATGATGATATGTTTAAACACTAATAAAATTATTTTGCACGACCAAAGTTATAAAATTGTGTTTTTTGTTTTTGTTAAACACTTTAAATAAGTAAAAAATCCTGATTGTTAGCATATATTGTGATTTATGTACAAATTAGAGAAGTGAATTCTTATATTTGACGGAAAAAATCCGATGAATGAATTAACCAAACACGAAATTGACCTTTTACGCTTGCTTCAAAAGAATGCAAAATTTGATATTTCAAACCTTACCGACCGTTTGGGAATGTCCAGAACATCTGTTTATGACAGGATCAAAAAGCTGGAAAATGAAGGATATATCAAGGAATACGTAGCCATTATCGACCAGAGAAAGGTTGGTCTTAAATTTACGGTTATTGTCAATGTTTCCCTCAATAGTCAGCGGATTGACTATGTAGATGAATTCTTGGAGAGGATATCCAACCTGGATGAAGTGATGGAAGCTTATGTAACGGGCGGTATTTTCGATGTGGTTCTTAAAGTGGTAGCAAAAGACCCGGATGCTTTTAATGAATTTGTAACGACAAAGCTTTCGGCAATACCGCATATCAGTAAGATACAGAGTTCTTTTGTGATGCGGTACATCAAACAGACATCGGCTTTACCATTTTAGTTTTTTACTAACTTCAATACATTTCAGCAGCATTCTTACTAGTAAGTTCATTCGGACAGGAATACAAAATTTGTTGTGTTTGCCCTTTATTTATAGCGATGATATTTAAAAAAACTCCCAAGTAGCCCCCAACTTGGGGAACTTTTTCATTTAGACTTGGGAATTTTGTCTTTTAATTAGGAGAAGTCTCTTATAATCAAGTTGTTCCTTTAAAAAATTATAAGCTATGAAAAATTCTCTACAAGACATTCTTTTCGAAATACACAAAAAGGAAGAAAAAATTTCATCCCAAAGCAAAAGACTGATTGATGAAGCTTATGAAATGACACTCTATCTTCAGGACCTTTTGTTCTCCGTTAAAAAGACGGTAGCGGATATTGGGTTTAAAAATGAACAGGACGAAATCAATTTCTTCCGGACGATTAAACCTCAAATACTCGGCAAACTGATCTATTATAATAAGATCTACCGTATCGAAACTGCCTGCCCTGTAAATAACGGCAAGTTGTATGAAAAGTATTTTGCCAACCAACTTGCCATGCTGAAGCGGGAATACATCGAACATCTCTGTGTGTCTGATTTTTACCGGTACTATCGTTCGGGCCGTACAGACAGGGATGGCATATATTTCAAACGGGGACATATCAATTATCATGATGGACTTAACAGTATTGTATTTGAAATTGATCCCGAATTTTCTACTTTTTATGATTATAAAACTGCACGGATTATAGCAAACGAGTTGCTCTATTCATATCTGCTTACAAAGATCAGTCCCGATGATAATCCTGATATGGTTTTACAGAAACCGGAGAGTTCAAAGGATATTTTCTGGACAGAAAGTAAAAATGCACTGATCGAATTAATCTATGCACTCCATGCGGCGGCTTCCATTTCGCATGGCAAAATTGGCATTAGAAAAATAAGCCTAATGTTTCAGATATTGTTTCGCATTCCCCTGGGCGATCTGCATCATGCTTTTCATCGTATGAAAACAAGAACAGGTTCCCGAACAGCATTTTTGGACCAGCTGAAAGCATCACTTGAAGAATACATGGATAAAGACGAATAAACAATAATTCCTTATAGGACAAAGCAGTACAACGAAGTACTGCTTTTTTTTTGCCCATATACGCCAATTGGCAAAAGGTTTTACTTATTCGGCTTTCTCGGTTCAACGAATGCAAAAACTCTTGATAAGTAAGGCTTTGCGGGATTTGCTAAAATTTTCAAAAATCGTCAAAACCAATTGGCAATGCTTGGCAGACAAACTCTGCCAGTATACCCAATTTTGTACAGTAAATACTAAAACCTGTGCAATGAAACTGATAACAATAGAAGAAGAAGCCTGGAAACAATTGAATGCACGTATTACGGAAATAACAGAGTACCTGCATAAATTGGATAATACCACTTATGACGATCTGTGGCTTAACAACCATGAAGTATGCCAGTACCTGCATATCAGTGAGAAAACTTTATGGCGTATGCGAAACAACGGGGAAATCACCTTTTCAAAGATCTACGGCCAATACTTCTATACGATCGGTGCAATTAAGGAGATGCTCAATGCAGGTGCCGTACAGACCAGTGATGAGTATGTAAAAGAGCTTATGGAAAGAGGTAAAAGCTATGTAGAAAAGGGCAGAAAATTTAAACGAGACAAGTAAGTAACCCCATTAAAGAATATCGCTATGAATATTGACAGAATGGAATTTTTGGCGTGGATGGAACGTATAATGGATCGGTTCGACATGCTATCAGAGCATATAGATGACCTTCAAAAGCAACGCAACAGTATTGATGGAGAGGAATTGCTCGACAATCAGGATTTAATGCAGATGCTTAAAATAAGTAACCGCTCCCTGCAACGGTACCGCACAATCGGTAAACTCCGGTACTATACGATCAGCGGTAAACTGTATTACAAATTGTCCGATGTACATCAGTTTATAAGGGAAAGTTTTACCAAATGAACGCCAATGAACGCCAAATGCTGCCTTTGACGGCCACTCGGCGCAACGCAGTGAATACTTCTTTTACATTCGGCAATGAACTTTCAAAATATTTCAGATTATGATTGAAGAGACAACAAATAAACAGGACATGCCCGAACAACTATCGGACATATTATTGGTCTTGGATAAGGAAAAGATGAAAATCCAAGCAGTAAAAAGCATTGATAAGGATGGAAAGATGCAAACGGTTGATCCTACCAAAAAGAACGAAAGCCAGTTTATGCGTGTGGACAAACATGGCGATTTCATTTCCAATTTCTTCTCCAACTTCTGGAGACAGTTGAAAAATCCTACCCAATTTGAATTCTTTAAGGTTCCTGCGGACCAGGCTGTAGAAAAGGCGAAAGAATTTCAGAAGCAGGTAGATAATCCTACTCCTGAAGGTGAAAAAGCAATGAAAGATCATAAAGTCAAAACAGAGCCTGAGCAAAAACAGGAAAGTAAACAAGAAAATCAAAATAATATGGAAACAACACAGACAACACCGGAAACAAGCGAATACCGCTTCAAGCCGGAACAGATTGATTGGGATACCATGAACAATCTTGGATTGGGCAAAGAACGCCTTGAAAAATTAAACCTTCTAGAACCATTGCTGAAAGGTTACAAAACCAATGAACTTGTACCGGTCAGTGTCAATTTGGATGGTGCAATAGTTCGGACGGATGCACGGCTTTCATTACAGCAAAATGATGAAGGAAAAATTGTAGCCGCCATACATGGCATTCGCAAAGAACCAAATCTAAATTTTGAATTTTTCGGATATAAGTTTACCGATGAAGACAAGAAAAACCTACTCGATACAGGAAATATGGGGCGTGTCGTTGATCTCAAAAATACTAAAACAGGAGAAATGATGCCTTCCATTATCAGCGTGGACAGATTGACCAATGAACTGGTGGCATTACGCACAGATTTTATAAAAATCCCTGATGAAATCAAGGGTGTAAAACTGGATGATGCCCAGAAACAAACTTTAATGGAAGGGAAACCACTTCAGTTAGATGGAATGATTTCAAAAAAGGGAACTGAATTTTCAGCAACGGTACAGTTCAATGCGGACAAACGCTACGTGGAATTTATGTTTGACAGAAGTAATCCTAATCAGCAAGCTCAGGGAAATAAACAAATAGAAACTACTCAGCAGACACAAGCTAAAGAGCAAGGTCCATCACAGGAAGCTCCTAAAACTTTCAGAGGTAAAGAGCTGGATAATGAGCAGTACAACAAATTCAAAGATGGTCAAACGATTTATGTCAGTGGCTTAGTTGATAAAAAAGGTAAAGAATACAACGGTTATATCACTTACAATAAGGAAAGTGGAAAAACAGGTTTTGAATTTCCTAATCAGTATAAGGAACGTACACAACCTACAGAAGCCCATAAAACACAGACTGCGGTTAATTCGGAAGGGAAAACCAATGAAGCGACCAAGAATATCAAAGAACCTTTACAAAAAGGACAGCAAACGCCAAAAGACAAAAAACAGCAAGAGCAACAAGAAAAGCCAGAAACTCCTACAAAGTCTAAAGGCAGAAAAATGTAGTACATTATGAAGACAATCATTGCAGAAAAACCAAGTGTAGCAAGGGAAATAGCCGGACTTGTTGGAGCTTCCGATAAAAAGGACGGCTACCTAACAGGTAATGGCTATTTTGTTACGTGGGCATTCGGACACCTTATCGGATTGGGAATGCCAGAAGATTACGGTATATCGGGTTTTGATAAGAACGCTTTGCCGATATTACCCAACCCTTTTTTATTGACCGTTCGTAAAGTCAAAAAAGACAAAAGCTATACAGCTGATACGGGAGCACTAAAACAACTGAAAGTCATTGAACAGCTTTTTAACAGAAGTGACAGCATCATTGTAGCTACCGATGCGGGGCGTGAAGGCGAATTGATATTTCGTTACATCTATGAATACCTGAAATGTAGCAAGCCTTTTGAACGCCTTTGGATCAGTTCACTGACTGAAAAAGCTATTAAGCAGGGTTTTGATAACCTCAAAGAGGGAAAAGAATTTGACGGATTGTATCAGGCTGCGCAAGGCAGAAGCCGAGCGGATTGGCTTGTCGGCATAAATGCTACACAGGCATTGAGCATATCCGCAGGAAATGGTATTTATTCACTCGGACGGGTACAAACACCAACACTTGCTTTGATATGCAAACGTTATCTTGAAAACAAGAATTTCTCGGTAAAGAAATATTGGCAGATACAGTTATTGCACCAAAAAGAGCTGATAGATTTTAAAAGTCTTTCCAAAACCAAATGGGAAGATCAAAAATTGGCTGATGATACGCTGAAATCCATTCAGCGAAGCAATACTGCAACAGTTACATCCGTAGAAACCAAAAGTGTAACAGAACAACCGCCCTTATTATTTGACTTGACAGGATTACAAAAAGAAGCCAATAAAAAGTTAAGCTTATCGGCAGAAGAAACCCTGAATATTGCCCAAAGCCTTTATGAAAAGAAATTCATCACCTATCCACGTACAGGTAGTAAATATATTCCTGAAGATATATGGGCAGAAATTCCCAACCTCGTAAGGGCTTTGCAGAATAGGGAAACCTGCAAGCAAGCTGTAACCAAAATGAAATGGGGTCGTTTCAATAAACGTATAGTGAACGATTTACGGGTTACCGACCATCATGGTTTATTGATCACAGACAAAATACCTTCAGCTTTGAATGTAAAAGAAAATGCGATCTATGATATGATTGCGTTACGTTTGCTCGAAGCCCTTTCCGGTGCCTGTGTCAAAGAAGTAACCGATATTGCATTACAAGTAATACATTATGATTTCACCACAAAAGGCTGTAAGATCATCGAAGCAGGTTGGCGTTCTGTTAAAGGGAATTTTTCCGATGATGACACAGAAGTTATCCAGGACTTGCCTGAACTTAAAAATGGCGATGAGCTCAAAATTAATGAAGCTACCATTCTGGAAAAGAAAACCAAACCGCCGGGACTTTACACAGAAGCAGGACTTTTATCAGCTATGGAAAGTGCTGGAAAAGAAATAGAAAATGAAGACGAACGCAAGGCTCTACAAAATATAGGTATCGGTACACCTGCAACAAGAGCAGCTATCATTGAAACATTATTTACCAGAAACTACATCCAAAGGGATAAAAAATCTTTGATACCAACCGAAAAAGGACTTCAGGTGTATGAATTGGTTAAAGATCGGAAGATTGCAGATGTGGCAATGACTGCCGAATGGGAATTGGTATTACAAAAAATAGAGAATAAGGAAGCCGATGCCGGGACGTTTCAAAAAGAAATGGAAACTTATGCTTCGTCTATTGCCAATGAACTTTTACAAACATCCATTGCAGAAAGCAATGTTCCAAAACTTACCTGTCCGAAATGCAAAGGAGGTCATTTGATTATTCGTGACAAGATCGTTAAATGCTCTGATGAGGTATGTAGCTGGGTTCAATTTCGCAACGTGTGTGGGGTACAAATCAGCATAGCCGATATTGAAAATCTCGTTACGAAGCGAAAAACAAATCTCATCAAAGGAATGAAAAGTAAAGCAGGAAAGAAATTCGATGCTTATATAGTTTTGGATGAGGATTGTAAAACCTCTTTTGAATTTGAAAAGAATAAATCTAAACGGAAATAATGAATAGCAATATCATTCCACAAAAAGAAATAGAAAACAGAATTTACAATGTCAGGGGAAAGCAAGTCATGTTGGATGCAGATCTTGCCAATATCTATCAGGTTGAAACAAAGGTTTTCAACCAAGCTATAAAGCGTAATACTGAAAGATTTCCTGAAAATTTCTGTTTTTAGCTCACATCTGAAGAATGGGAGTTTTTAAGGTCACAAATTGTGACCTTAAACGCTGGAAGAGGACAGCACAGAAAATACCTACCTTTTGTATTTACGGAACAAGGTATCGCCATGCTTTCGGGTTTACTAAAAAGTACCGTGGCTATCAGGGTAAGTATAGAGATAATGAATGCTTTTGTAGAAATGCGGAGAATGCTTGCCAGTAATTCCGTCTTGTTTCACCGATTGGATAAAATTGAGCTTAAGCAGTTAGAAACCGATCAAAAATTTGAAGAAATATTTAAGGCTTTGGAAAGCAATAAGCTTCAAAGTGAAAAAGGCATCTTCTATAACGGGCAGATTTTTGATGCCTATACATTTGTTTCGGATATTATCCGAAGTGCCAAAAGTTCCATTATCCTTTTAGATAATTATGTGGACGATACGGTACTAACCTTATTGGGAAAACGTAGCGATAATATAACTGTCATCATATACACCAAAAGTATTAGCAATCAATTACGACTCGATTTACAGCGGTACAACAGCCAATATGCTCCGATTGAAGTTGAGTTATTTTCCGATGCACACGATCGTTTTTTAATTATTGACGATACGGAATTGTACCACATTGGAGCATCACTTAAAGATCTAGGCAAAAAATGGTTTGCCTTTTCACGAATGAATATTGAAGTTAGCAGGATGCTTCAAATTCTGAATAAACATTAAACCCTCCGAAATTGGAGGGTTTTTGGAATTAAATAGTTTTCAAACCTAATTCTTTCAAAAATTCATTGTGTTTATCAGTACTTGATTTGATTTTTTCATTTATAGATTCGAGTTTACTATTAACGTTGTTCAAATCAATTTGAACATCATCCTCTGCGGTGCTTACATACCTCGAAATATTGAGATTAAAATTATTCTTTTCAATTTCATTCATAGAAACTCTACGAGCATACCTTTCAATATTTTCAGGTCTAAATTGATACGTCCCAACAATTCTTTCAATATGTTCTGGCTCTAAAGAATTTTGTCTTTTTCCTGGTTTATATTGTTCAGAAGCATTAATAAATAAAACATCATCGTGCTTTTTACACTTCTTTAAAACCAAAATACAAACTGGAATACCTGTTGAATAGAATAGATTAGAAGGTAATCCAATAACTGTATCTATATGATTATCTTTTAACAGCTTAGTTCTAATACGTTCTTCTGCTCCACCACGAAATAAAACACCATGTGGTAATATTATAGCCATAGTACCCTCATCACTTAGGAAATGAAAGCCATGTAGTAAAAATGCAAAATCTGCAGCAGATTTGGGAGCTAAACCATGACTTTTAAAGCGAAAATCTTCAGCCATAGCATCATTTGGCTCCCATCGTAAGCTAAATGGTGGGTTAGCAACAATTGCATCAAATTCTACTTTCTTACTTGGGTTCATTTCGTTTAATAGATCCCAATGATTGAGCAAGGTGTCTCCGTGGAATATCTCAAACTCGGTATCCTTCATACCGTGTAACAGCATATTCATACGGGCAAGGTTGTAGGTGGTTATATTCTTCTCTTGTCCGTATATTTTATTGACAGTTCCCTTTGCATTTCTAATTTGGTTCCTCACATTCAATAATAAAGAGCCAGAACCACATGCAAAATCCAGTACTTTGTCTAGCTTATCCTTTTTCCCAGACGATGGATCTTGGCTATCAAGCGTAACAATTTCTGATAGAATGGTTGAAATCTCCTGAGGAGTATAAAATTCGCCAGCTTTTTTACCTGACCCTGCAGCAAACTGACCAATTAAATACTCATAAGCATCTCCTAAAGTATCTGTATCGGTAGAGAAATCAGCGATACCTTCAGAAATTTTCTGAATGATATTACAAAGTGTCTTATTCCGGTCTGTATTAGTTTTACCTAATTTATCAGAGTTTAAATTGATTTCAGAGAATAGTCCTTGAAATGCACTATCGAAAGATTCGTCCTGTATATACTTAAAGCCTTTATTTAATGTAGGCAATAATTCATCATCATGAGTTCGGGCCATTTCTGTGATATTACTCCACAAATACTGCGGTTTTATCACATAGTGAACCTTTCTTCTCATTTGTTTTTCAAACTCCTCAATGTCATCATTATTACTCTCATACCATAATTGAAGTGGTGTTGTAACTCCAAATTCTGAAACGATATTTGAATCCGTTTGAGGATAATCTGAGCCTAATTCTTTTTTAGCAGCTTCTTCATAATTACCTGATAAATACCTTAAAAATAAGAAAGATAGCATATAATCACGGAAATCATCCGCATTCATTGCACCTCGTAATTCGTTTGCTATATCCCAAAGGGCTTTACCCAATTTTTGTTGCTCTTTTTGTGTCATTTTAACTGTTTGATTGATCAGGTTCCACAATTGGAACCACTTCATTTGATACTATTGGCACAGCTTGTGCTACTTCTGGTTGTGGAGATTCTGCTGCCACTTCTTCTTCAAAGATTAATGGAAAATAAAATTCATACTTATCAGTAAAGGCTTTAAGAATTCTTTTAAAAAGATCTTTATTATCATCACCCATTTCCACGGGATCGAAGATTGAATACTTTCCATGACTAAAGAGTTGTAACGCCCTTTCAAAAAGTACTTCATCCTCCATTCCATCAATACATTTATCGATTTTATCATAACCAAAAAATGTTGCCGTTTTTTCTAAAACACTTCGTAAAGAATTAAAATGATAAGTAAATATTTTATTGGATACAGCGATTTTCTTCAACTCACTCAGTGTTGCGATATGATGAAAAAATGGAGTATCACTGGTGTCTTGCAAAGCATATCCACTAGGTTTTTTGCAATGTAAAAAGTATCGTTTATTTTTTACTTTTCTTCCAAACTCATTATATAAAACATTGAAAAATAAGCTATGGTGCGTAGAAATTACAGTTTTAATTTCGTTTCCTTCAGTTGTTAACAGGTTGCATAAATCGCAGGCTACTGCTATAGCATTATTTTCATCGAGTGAAGAAATTGGATCATCGATATAAATATACTTTACCCAACTGTATGCAGGATCTTTATCAATTGCTAATTGGCAAATTGCAAGAAAGAAACACCAAATAAATAGCGTTTCTTCGCCTCTCGAAATCTTTATGTTTTCTACTGTCTGTTCATTTCCGTCAACTACTAAACTTCTAGAAAAAGTTACAGTTGAGGTATCATAGTCAATATCGAATTTTAAATCTACGTAATTATTGAAAAATGCTTCGATTTTAGCATCAAGCTCTAACTCGTGTAATCCGTCAAAAAAAGCTGAATCCGCATTTAAATTTAATACCCTATTGGTGTCATTCTCTAAATCGTTATTCCAAGAAAATAAATCCTCTGTAAAAGCATTAAAATACAAAGTATCTCTGCTTGTTACATTTCCTTCTGCATCAAACTCTTTACCTGCCTGTTTAAAATCCATGGAAAGTCTGGTTTTTCCAGTGCCGTTGTGGGCAAAAAAGAGAACCAAATCTTTCATTGGGCGATGATCACCCATTAAATCCTTTCTGAAATGCTGAGCAACTTCCAATAAGGTTGTAAAATTGATTAATTCGTTTTTATTACTCATTATCTAATCATTCATTTTTGGAAATAGACTTTGCATCAATCCTTTTTTATGTAATCTCAATTGATCTATTTTTTTTGTTTGTGCTATAATTAACTCATCTAACGCAGACAAGCAAGAAGCTATTTTTTGTTGCTCATCAGTAGTCTTGGGTACAAACACTTCAATATTGTAGATATTATTTTTTGACAAACTTGGAACACCTCCAGCTTCATTATAATTTTTCCAATTAATATTTTCAAAGACATAGAAAATATATTTTGGAAGACAATTCGTAAATGAATGGGTGTAAAAGAGAGTGTCAACGGTCCAAAATTTACCTTGTAAAAACAACGGCTTATCAATAGTTCCTTTCCTTCCTATACAAACACTTTCTCCATCATACAAATAATCATCCACAGAAAGCATATAACCACCAGATCCATACACTGGAATTTCACCCTCTTCTAAATGTTTGTAATCCCTACCGTTACCAATTTCAAAAAGATCACTAAACCTCTTTTTTGTCCACTTACTACTAGTTACAAATTGTGAGAAGCGATATTTAGGCATTATTTCTCCTTTTTGTGGAAAAAGGTTTTGTAATAGTCCTTTTTTATGGTCATTTAATAACTCTAATCTTTGTGTGTGAGCTTCAATAACTTCGTCTAAAGAAGAAATAAATTCAGATATTTTCGCCTGTTCTCTCGGATTTTTCGGAAGTACGATAGGGCAATTGAGAACGTCTTCATTTCGAAGATTAGTCTGTTTTACACCATCATCGAATGAAAGCAGGTAAGAGTTCCTATTTAGTACATAATATAGAATTTTACTATTTATATCTGTTGCTGTAATCTTACATACCCTCTGATTAACAGTAAACTTATTATTTTCTTCAACATAAAAACATTTCGCTATTGCTTTTCCATTTGGCACATCGCTAAGCACCATTAAAACATCATCTTTATTGGCCAAACAATTAGCATTGTCTGTGTATTTTCTGACTTTTCCATCCGAAGAAATAAATTTTGAGTTTACAACAATATAAGCTCCTTCTTCAACTATATTTTGTTCGTGTGCTTTTCCATTTTCATAGCTCGCTACTTGACTTACGACAAGTTTTTCCCAATCTCCATCATCTATAAATTCAGGAAAACGCAATTCTGGCATCAAAGTATTTTCTTTATTCATAAGCTGCTAATCCTGCTATTTCACGCCCTTGGGCTAATTTCTTTAGTTGTGGTATTAAATCTTCCATTAATGCCAATTCTCTCACTCTACGTTCTTTCCAATTCAACTGTAATGGTTCTAATAAATCCGTTAGTTTTTCACCATCGAAAATCATTCGAGAAACAATCTTCTCCACAAACACTTTCAAGTCTGCGGTTTGAAGTCCATATTTCGCCGCTATAGTTGCAAGTTCTTGATTGTATTTTTCATCCTTAAATGCATCATACATTTTCTTAAGCTCTTCGGCAGTATAGCCAGTAGTCCAATCCAAAGCCCCAATAAATTCCGTCAAATCGATTTGCTCTTCCATTAGGTTAGAGTTAGCACTTAACAAACTAATGACCTGTGCTTTTGTCATTTTCTGTTTTGAAGACTTCTTCTGGGTGCTATCAGCAATCAAATTCATGATGTAGTCATAATCAATGACCGCAGAAGCAAACAGGACGAATTCAAAATCCAATTGCTGAATTTCTTCCGGTGCGTTATCGCCCTCTTTTTCCTGTCTTTTTTGAAATTTCTTGGCAGTTTCTATGTAAGAGCTACGGAAATCCTGAAAAGTTTCTTTTGGTAAAAGAGATTCAATTTCTACTCTTTGCCCGTCATTCAAATCCGTAAATTGATCTAACTGTAATTTGAAACGTTGGACTTCTTTAAAGTTTTCGATAAAAGCTATTTTTGCTGCATCACCTTTTAAATTGTAAACATCATCAGGTTTCATTGAGAGACTGTTGTCTTCCATGAACTTGTTTAATTTCTCTATTGCCCCTTTAAACTTATCCATTACAACCGGAGCGGGATCTACCAGCCATATTTCTCTTGGATTGTTTACTTTCTCGCCAGAAAATAAAGCAATTGCTTGATTTACTTCATCTTGTTGTGAGCGAAAATCAAGAATGTTGCCATATGGTTTGGTATCATTCAAAACTCGATTCGTTCTTGAAAAAGCTTGAATAAGACCGTGATATTTGAGGTTTTTATCTACATACTGAAGTACTCCCCAAAGTATGGACAGCTTTGGGTAAAAGGTAAATTTATCTACGAGACCTGAGCATCGTTTCCGAAAAACAGATCGTTCGGAATAAATCCGGTTGCGGTATGCTTTCTTTCACCGTTGTAAAACTTCACGTAGGCTTTAATGCCTTTGTAAAGATCTACTCCTCCGTTGGGAGGGTTTAGATAGATGTATTCATATTTGAGCGATCTCCAAAAACGCTCAATATACACATTGT
>VFQO010001449.1_pt1 | contig 18116 bp, 16 predicted proteins | sample 3512331 | NCBI WGS metagenome assembly VFQO01 (sample SAMN10412371, study PRJNA504923) | tailings metagenome | isolation source: Replicate 3 from Balatoc abandoned mine | place: Philippines: Itogon, Benguet | collected 2017-08-28
ACAAGCGCCCGCCCTGGCGGTTCTGGAACAGCGGCAGGTGGCCTCGCTCGGGCCGGTCGAGATCGTTCTCACGCAGATGGTCACGCAGCAGCCGGGCCGTGGCGTCCATCAGGGGTACCACTCGCACCTTGCGGCCCTTGCCCAGCAACCTGACCTGGGCCGGCGTCGTCAGTCGCACATCGTGGGCGTTCAGGTCGATCAGCTCCTGCGCCCGGGCACCGGTGTCGTAGAGCACGCTGAGCATCACCGCGTCGCGTCGTCCGGCCGGCGTCGCCGGGTCGGGATGCGCCAGCACCTGCGTCAGCTCGTCCTTGGACATGTAGGCCACCGCCACCTGGACATGGCGACGCAGCGGCATCGCCATGATCTTCTGGCATTGCAGCATCCGCTCCGGCACCTCCGACTGAACGTAGCGGAAGAACGCGTGCAGCACCGCCAGACGCTGGTTCAGGGTGCGGATCGAGCAGTGCCGCTCCTGCGCCAGGTGATCGAGGAAGGCCTCCACGAAGTTCACGTCGATGTCGGCCAGAGCCAGGCGCTCGACCGCGATGCCGCGGCCGTCACGGCCGAAGCGCAGCAGCAGCGTGAACACATCGCGGTAGGCCTTGATCGTGTTCGGGCTCAGGTTGCGCTGGCCAGCCAGGTAGCGCGTGAGGAAGTTCGTCACGTGCAAGGACAGGTCGGTCGGCTTCATGACGGCCTCCTGGTCATGCGTGGAATGACATCGCTGAAGGCCGCATCTGATCGCGAGACGATCTCCGGGTACAGCTCGGCGGTCATCTGCAGATAGTCCTGCGTGCCCTCGATCGAGGTATGGCCGAGATAGGTGGCCAGCACCGGCATCCTGGCCTGCAGGTCGGCGCCCTCCCGATACCAGCGCAGCAGGACGTGAACGGCGAAGGTGTGCCTCAGGTCGTGAAGCCGAGGCCCTTCACCTCGGCCACCGTGGCCGATACAACTCCGGTGCAGCAGTTCCCGGTAGTTGCGGTACACGCCGCCGCCGTCCAGACGGCCGCCGCGCGGCGAAGGGAAGAAGTAGTCGTCGTCTGCACGTGGCCCTAGCGCGGCCGCGTACTTCTGCAGACGCACGACCAGTGGCCGGGCCGGCGGCACCAGGCGGTCCTTGCGGAACTTGGTGTCGTTGATGCGAAGCACGCCCTGGACGAGGTCGACGTCGCGCATGCGCAGGCTCAGCGCCTCTTCGAGACGCAGGCCGCATCCGTACAACATGCGCAGCAGCTCTGGCAGGACGATGTGGCGCATGTGGGTCGACGCCTTCGGCTCGATCCGGTCAGCGGCTTCGAGCAGGCGGCGCACTTCCTCATGCGTCAATACACGCGCCAGGAACGACTTCGACTCCTTGGCAGCGACTGCGTGATCTGGCACGTCGGCTGGAAGGTCCAGCCTGCGCATGAACAGAGCGAAGTGGCGAACCAGATTGATCCGATCGCGTTGTGTCTTGCCATTCTCGTGCGGCTGCTTGGCCAGCCAGGACGAGGTCATGGACCTGGGCAGTTCCACTTGCTGCAGGCCTTCTCGAAACAGGTGAGCGTCGAATCGACGCAGGCTCAAGGCGGTGTCGTTGTAGCGATAGCCACATGCTCGCTTCTCCTGGATGTACTGCGCCATCAGTGGCGCCAGGGGGCTATTGCCGGTGAATGTTGCGGGCTTACGAGGCACGGCCATGGCACACCTCCTCCGGATCGATGGCAGCGATGCGCAGCGTCTCGACATCGGCCTTGGCGTAGATGAAGGTGGTTGCCGGCGAGGCATGCCCCAGCACAGCCGAGATGACCGGGAATGGGGTCTGTGCCCCGAGCAGCCGGGTAGCAAGGGTGTGGCGAAGCGAGTGCAGGCCCTTGCGCTGCGGTGCCTTGAACTTGATCCCGGCCAGTTCCCGCCAGTACGCCACGACGCGGTAAAGCCGGTCGTTCTGGCAGATCGGCGCGAACGGTGGCGTCAGGTTGGTGAAGAGATGCCGATGCTCTACCGGTGGCCGCCCAGCCCGCAGGTAGTCGATGAGTGCGGCGCCGACCTCCTCGATCAGCGGCAGGACCAGCGGCTCGCCCGTCTTGTTCTGCATAATCTCGATGGTGCAGGTTGACCAATGCAGATGGTCCAGCGTCAGCCGCTTGATGTCGCCCAGGCGCAGACCCAGCCGCGAGGCGAGCAGCAAGATGGCGTAGTCCCGCCTGCCCTTCGGTGAACTGCGATCGACTGCAGCAAGCAGCCGCTCGACCAGCTCCGGCTCCCAGGCCGAAGGCACCTTGGCATTGCTTGCAAGCCGGACCGTCGGGATGGCGGCCCCGAGGTCACGCGACAGCATGCCCCGCATGAACAGGTACTGCAGGAACAGTCTCAAGGCAGACGAGACGCACTTGACGGTCCTCGGCTTCCAGTCCGTCCGGGTCTGAACGAAGGCGCTCAGATGTTCAGCCTGGAGGGTGTCCAGCGTCTCCAGGCCACGAGTGCGCAGGAAGTCCAAGAAGACCGCGATGCTGTGCATGCGCTCGGCCAGGCTGGTGGGTCGAAGATGCCGGCGCTCCCTGGCGTACTGCTCGTACTCCCGCAGGGCCTTGTGCATGCCCACCGGCACGCGCAGCCCGGTGGTCTCAACCACGAAGCGGCTGATGGTGCCGGTGCGCGCGAAGTCGTCGAGAACCTTGATGCCGAAGACCAGGTGGCGCCGCCACCGCTGTCCTTCCACCAGCACTTCGCCGTCGCGCAAACCGAAGGCCTCCTCAAAGCGAAGCGCGAGGTCGCGGGAATAGACCGCCGGCTGGCCCTTGGCACGGGCGAAATCGGCCAGTTGCTCCCACACCCTCTTGTAGCGGTTCAGGGTTCGGACGGTGTAGCTGCGCATAAGCAGTTCCTGCGCAGTGGCCTGGCACAGCGGCTCCAGCGCCAGCGCGCCGTACCCATCGGAGTTGAGCGAATCCATGATCGTCTCCTCGTTGACGGCGGCCCCAGCGGCCACCGGGGAGGACGATCTTGGAAGCGTTATGTGCAGTCGGGCAGACCTACGTCGCAGGCGAATCGCTGGGCTTGCGGCCCTTGCTGCGCATAACCGCGGACTGGCCTAAATACACATCCGAAATCGCGATGCGGCCGTGACCCAGCTCAGAAGCAACGGCCAGGCGTGCCGTGGCGTCGTCGCCGCCGTTGCCGGCACCGCCGCGCACCGGCGAAGGCTCGCCGGTCAACTCCTCGTAGCGGTCGTTGGCGTGCTGGTGCCGCAGACCGTGCGCGGTGACCCCCAGGGCAGCCTTCGTGATGCCGAAGCGGCGCAGGACGTTGTAGAAACGGTTGGCGTTCTGCGTCGCGGTGCGGCCGGGAGCGCCCACGTACTGGCCCGGCGCCACCGACTGCAGGGCGCGTTGCAGCAGGGCCTCCTGCTCGGGCGTTTGCACGGGGATGTCACGCGGGCGGCCGCCTTTGGTGCCGTAGCGCACCCGCAGGAACCGCTCGCAGTCCGGGAAGTGCTGCGCGTCGCGCGGGTTGGCCTCGTCGCGGGTGATCACCGCCATGTGCGGCCGGAAGTGTCGGGCCTCCTTGGCTCGCAGGCCGAAGTGGTAGCAGAGCTCGAGCTGGATGCCGACCCACGGGTCGTAGGCCGTGACCTCGGCGATCTTGGCCTCGACCTCGACGCTGCGGGCGATCCAACTGCGGTCGAAGTTGGCCGTGCGGTCGCGGTGCACGTAGTGCGAGTCGTCGCCGAAGTAGGTGGCGACGTCGCGGACCATGCCCGGCCGGCCGATCCAGGCCGCATAGGTGCGCAGGAAGCTCAAGTAGTTGTGGACCGTGGCCACCGAGAGCTTGCGCTCGGCCCACAGCCGCGCGACGGCCTGCACCTGGCGGTTCGTCAGGATGCGCGGGTCGGCCTCGCGGAACGTGGTGTTGAAGCGCAGGTCGTCCCAGAACTTGAAGTAGAAGCGCTCGCGGTCGAGCATGGTCTTCTGGGAGACGGTCTTGATGAGCTTGGAGTGCTCCTGGTTGTGGATCACGAGCACGCAATGGAGCACGCGCTTCCAGTCGCGCGTGCCCTGCGGCGCCGTGTCGAGGACGTTCTGCGGGTTCCTTGGCGCGCCCGCCGGCGACCGCCGCGCATAGACCAGCTTCTTCGGCGGGGCCTTCTGTTTCTTCGACGACATCTCTTGCTCCGTTGACGGCCGGCGAGCCACTTCAGCCGTGTCAATGGGTGCGGACGCGAAAGTCCAGCTCGCACGTGCGTCCAGGGTCGCGCGAGTAGGTCGAAGGTCAAGGGCAGGGCAGCACCGCCGACCCTCGTGCGCGGTGCGTTGTTTCAAGCGTTCGGCCGCGCGGAGCGGCCTGGCAGGCGTTAAAAAGTCTCTGTTTCCCGCAGCTCGCCGCCGTGCTTCCACGGCGGTGAACGACATGACGCACACACCTCGAGGGATGCGACGCGCCCACCTCGGTCCATGCCGAGGCGCTTCTGGGAGTTCGTGGGGTACCGTCTTTCGCCGCTTGAAACGCACTCCTGCCATCGGAGCGCACGGGGCCACGCCTGGAATCGGTCGCACCACCTCAGACGGGCAGTGAGGACCGAGAACCCTCAAGGGGTTGACGACGTTGGCGACGGTGTTGTCGCGAGCAGCACGACGGCTGCTCAGCGGATGGCCTCAGCCGCGGCGTTGCCGCCAACGAAGGCCACTCAGGCAGATCCGATTGACGGATCGAGATGGGGAGATAGGGGCACCGCGACTGGCGCGGCAGGGCCTCGAAGGGCCAGGGCTTGAAGTGCAGGTCACGACTGCGAACGGCGGGTTCTCGGAGTCCGCAACACCGGCCTGCTTGCATTGAGAGCTGTGGCAGGCAGCACAGGCTCGGGGAGAAGTTGAACCCAGGCGAGGCTCGGTTGTCAACACCGGGAGGGCTTGAACAATCGTGCTGCTCTGGCGGTGGTTAGTGTGTCGCCGGCTTTGCCGAATCCAATCTCCTCTGGCCTTGACTTCCTTGCTTCCCCGTCTAGCTATCGAAGGCGCGAGCAAGGTCAAGTACGAGAGCCATGGTCCATCACCGAATCAGGACGAAAGCTGCAGCCAGGATGCGGCGCGGAGCCGCTGATGCCGCCATGTGTGAGGGACATCGGCGACGCGGTGCCGGCGCTGTCTTGGTGAATGTCCGTCGCAAGTGCCGCGTCCAAAGCGCGTGGCGTGCTGCGGGCCGCAGAAAGCCGGGGGGCTACGACCCGCCTTTCCGGGTTGGCTTCGCGTGGACTCTTGGCGATGCTGTCGCCATCGGTCAACGCAATGTGGAGAGCAACGTCCATGGAAGCAATCGTGAGAGCCATCGATGTGGGTTTCGGGAACACCAAGTACGTGCTGGCTGCGCAAGGTGGAAGGGTCGAATGCGCGCACTTCGCCTCGATCGCCTATGACAGTGCGCACGACAACTCGAACGATGCACTCGGCAGCAAGCGCAAGACGGTCTGCGTGCCGGTGGGCGGCATGTGGTACGAGGTGGGGCCCGACGTTGCGCTTGCGGCCGACGGCTTCGTGGGCCGGAACCATCACGACGACTACATACGCACCCCCGAGTACCGGGCGTTCACGGCGGGGGCCCTTCACTTCATGAAGGTCGACAGAGTCGACCTGCTGGTGCTCGGACTGCCGGTGGTGGACTACATGCGCCGCAGGGCGGAACTGCAGAAAGCAATGACGGGCAAATTCGAGGTGGGCCGCAATCGTACGGTCGAGGTCAAACGGGTGTTGGTCGTGGCGCAACCACAAGGGGCCATGTATGCCGTCTTCGGGGATCAGGCGAACGCAAAGCTCCGGCATGGCAGAACCTTGGTCATCGACGCCGGCTCGCGCACCTTCGACTGGCTGGTGACGCTGGACAGCAAGGTGGTTGGCAAGATGAGCGACTCGGTCAACCGTGGGGTGCACGACATACTGCTCAAGATGGCCGCCGCGATCGCGAGCGAGACTGGCAGGGGCTACCTGAACCTGGAGGCGATCGACAGGGCACTGAGGAGCCGCAAGCCCCTGCGCGCCTACAAGCGGAGCGTCGACCTCAAGAAGTTCGACAACACGATCGAGAAGATCGCCGACCAGGCCGTCTCGATGCTCCATGGCAAGCTGGGCGCGACAGACGACTTGGAGCACATCGTGGTGGTGGGTGGCGGGATGCACCTTTACCGCGCGTCGATTCGGCGGAAATTCCCCGAGATCGCCATCAGCGAGGTGGACGATCCCCTCTATGCGAACGTGAAGGGCTTCCAGCTCATGGGCGAGCAGTACGTGCGTGAGAACCCACAGTTGTTCGCCACGGCGACTGCCCGCGCTGAGGTGGCCCCGGTCGGAGCGTAGCCAGCCATGGGAGCCCAGCCGAAAATCGTGATGCAGGTGACCATCAGCGCGGAAGAGTGCCCCGAGCTCCATCGCGAACTCATCGGGATGACCGCTGCTCGAAGGCGCGTGAAGCGGCTGCTTGGCCTGGCCGGCGTCGGGCTGCTGGTCGAACAGGGGCGCCTTGGTGGCGTGGCGACTTCGAGCCGGGGCTACGCAGCGCCGCCGATCTCGATGTCGCTGAGGCCGCTGGGGCGGGTCGGCGCCGCACCAATGGCGGAGCCCCACGGTGCCATCGCCGGCCAGAGCATCGCCGAGATGACCGATGCGTTTGGGGAAGTGGATGAGAAGGACTGATCGAGATCTGGTGAGCGCCAGCGAGCTGGCGCAGCTCGGCTACTGTGAACGCGTGGCGCACTTCGACTGGCGCTACGGTGCGAAGCGATCGCCGGAGCAACTCGTGGCGCAGGATCGGGGGAACGCGGCGCACGACCAGTTCTACCAGGACGGCTTGGCCATTGCGCGAGCAAGCGAGCGGAAGGGCAGGTGCTTCGTCGCGACCCTGGCGCTTGGCGAGTGTGCCGAGACCAGTGCGCTGCGGGCGTTCCGGGACCTCTACCTGCGCCGCACAGCCCCAGGCCGCCAGTTCATCGCGACGTACTACCACTTCGGGCCCGCGGCGTGTGACCTGCTGAGCCGCCATCCGCGGCTGCTCTCGGCCGTGAGGCTCGGACTCGTCCTGGCAGGCCGGATGGCGGCAAGGGCGGTCGCGCGAAGGCTTGCACGATGAGCGACGCCGGCGCAGGCGCGCTGCTCTTGCTGGGGCTGCTGCTCTTCGCAGCGGCATACAGCTGGCTCAAGAGTCAGGGGGATCGGCCGGACGAGGGCTGGTTGCCGCGCGAGATCGCCAATGGTGAGCTGGCCTTCGCTGAAAGGCGGTTCGAGTCCAAGCGCCTTGGTCTGGTGGCCCGGCTCGACCGCGCGTATCGCCAAGGCGGCGAACTCCACCTGGTGGAACTGAAAACCCGCGGCTACTTCGCGGCGCACGCCTCAGATGCCATCGAGCTCTCGGTGCAACGCTTGGTCCTGCAAGAGGAGACCGGCGAGCGGGTTTCCTCGGTGGCCTACGTGGCGGTCAAACAGCATGGCCAGGGACAACCTCGGGCGATCCGCGTGGACCTGTTCGACGAGGACGAGGTCCTGGCGATGCGCCGCAGGCTGCTCGAGCTGAGGCGCGGCCAGGGCCATGCGCCATCGCCGGCGGCGCGCCGGAAGGCGTGCGACAAGTGCGGGCATCGGGCCGTCTGCCAAAGCACCTTCGGAGACCGGGAGTAGCTGCCAGGCGCTTGGTGGCCGCACGGCGGCGTGGTGAGGGCAGGTCCCGAATCGCCAAGGCCGGTCTGGCCCTGGGTGCCAAGGCAGAGGTAAGCGACCACTGGGCTGGCTAGACTTGGCGCACGTCCGAGCCTTCGATGTACATCACCGACCTCACACACTTCCTCGATGAGTCCGGCGCAATCGCGCCGATCAAGGGCGCGGCGCGCGCGATGGCTCAGTTCGTCGTCGAGGTCGTCGCCCACGCAACGGACGAATCGGACTCCTCGCCGGCGGCACCGACATGCTTCAAATGCAAGAAGAGTTCGGTCACCGCGGCAAGAGCTGCGGACGATGCCGTTGTTTGGAAGTGCCCGAAGTGTGAGGCAGAGGGCAGGATCTCGAAGTGGCAGGGGACGCTCTGGGACCTGACGGCACGGCCTCAGTCGTCGGACTGACGATCGGACGAACTGGCGGTCCTACTGGACGGCGGGGCCGCTCAGCGCGAGCCGCTTGACCACGCTGGTAATGGCGTCCTGCAGAGAGCGCGTCAGGAATGGTGACGAGTCGGCACTCGGCCCGTAGTCGTAGGTCTTCATGCCCCAGTGCGTGGCCACGAAGTCATCAACCGTGGCCACGCCGTCGACCAGGCCCAGTTCCTTGGCCTCGGGGCCTGGCCAGACCTCACCCGTGCCGAAGTCGACACCCGACTTCAGGGCTTGGCCCCGCCGGGCCTTCACCTCGGCCAGGAAGAAGCCGCCCATCTGGTCGACGAGTTGCTGCGCCTTCCGGTCGACCTCGGGGCTGACCGGGGTGAACGGGTTGAGGAAGGCCTTGAGCTTGCCGGAGGCGTAGACCCGCTGCGCGACGTCGACCTTGGCGATCGCTTTGTCCAACTGCCACGGGGCCATGATGGCGCCGATCGATCCGACGAACGAATACTTCGCGGCGATGATCTTGTCCGCGTTCAGCGCGACCATGTAGGCAGCGCTTGCGCCCAGGTTGTTGATCACCGCGACCACTTCCTTTCGGTGCTTTGCCTTGAGCCCGTTGATGGCTGTCGAGATGCGCTCGGCCTCGACGGGCGCTCCGCCGGGGCTGTCGATGTGCAGCACGACGCCCTTCACGTTCGGGTTGCCGAATGCCTTTTCGAGGATCGGAATGATGTTCTCGGCCGAGGCGCGCTCCGTGGCGCCGATGGGGCCCTCGATGCGAACGACGCCCACGACGTTCCCGAATGGCCCCCAGCGAAAGCCGGTGGAGTTCAAGAAGAACAGAAAGTACAGAAGACCGAGCAGCACCGGCGCGCCGAAGAACATGGCCTGGAACAGGTTGCGCCAGCGGCGCTCGGCCTTTCGTTCCTTGGCGGCCAGTTCAGCCGAGCGCTCGAAGGACTGGCGCTGCTCCCGCATCTCTCGGAGCACCTCGAGCACGACCGAAGGGAACGTGGTGGGCTCGCCGTTCCGCGCGGTCGGGACCGTGGGCTCGGTGGGGGTTGGGGTGGACATCGCGCTCTCCTTGCCGGACGGCCTGTGCCGAGGACAAGAAGATAGAACGACGAGCCCGAGGCTTCCACTCGAAAGGCGGGTGCTAGTCCCCCCCGAAAGTCGCCGATGAAATTGCGATCTGGAGCGGAGCAGGTCCTGGGCGCACGAGCGCTATTTACAGGAGCCGCCTTGAAGGATCGACGACAAGGTCATCTTGTCGCAGTCCTTCTTGGCTTGGGAACTGGAGTCTGTTCTCGAGGGCCCTCGATCGCCCTGCTGTGCTGCAGCGGCCAGTCGATTCTTCAGCGATTCCATCGGGTCAGCTCGCTCAAGCGAATTCAGTTTGTCTACAAGTTCTGCGTGCTTGAGGATCGTGCACCGAAGCTCGAACCCAGGATACGTGAGATCTCCAAGTGACAGTGTCACCTCGGTTCTCGATATTGCTGCGACCGCGCACGATGAATTTGCCAATTCCGTGAGGGACCGAATATCGACGTTGCTTGCCGAGTCCCCCTGGACCATCAACAGTCCTGACTAGCAATGTTCCTCAGCCTTCCTGACGGCCGCTTGCGGCCGCGGCTTGGTGCGGGTGGCGTCAACTATCAGCCGCGCGACCAAGGCGCGCAGATCGAAGCGGCGGTTGAACCTGTAGGCAAAGCCGGCCAGGTAGGCGTCGGCGTACTTGCCGAACTTGAAGCTGTGGTGCGCGCCGGCAATCGTGCGCTTGAGGTTTCCCAGCACCGTGTTGACCCAGTGGAACTCCGGCAGGTCCTTGGGCTTGGCGCGGCCCACCACGATCGGCATGTGCAGGCACTGGGCGCTGGTCACGCCGGCAAAGCATGCCAGTCCGTCGCTGACCACCAGCGAGCCAGGCTCCAGGTTGCGGCAGGCCCAGCGACCGATGGCCTCGCTGGCGAATGCCGAGACGGTCGAGAGCTTCAAGTACAGCGGATGGCCGGCATCGTTGAGGCTGACGGCGGCCACGAACGGCGTTTTGCCCGTGGTGCCGCGACCGGTCGTGCCGTCACTGCGTTCACCACCGAGGTAGGCGTCGTCGATCTGCACCATCCCCTCGAGACGGTGCGTCTGCTCGTGCTGCGCCATGGCGTGCAGGATCTTGTGGTGCATGAGCCAGGCGGTGGGGTAGCTCACGCCGAGCTGGCGCTTCAGCGCCAGCGCCGACAGCCCGGTCTTGGCCTGGCTGAGCAGGTAGATGGCCAGAAACCATGTCGTCAGCGGCAGCTTGGTGCTGGCGAACACCGTGCCGGCGGTCAACGACGTCTGATGACGGCAACTCCCGCACTGGAACAACTCACGCCCCTGGTGCTTGACCGTCCAGTACGCCGTGGCCGCGCACCGAGGACAGGCATAGCCGTCTGGCCAACGCGCCGCGGCAACCGCCGCCGCGCATTGCTCCTCGGTGCCGAAGCTGCGCAAGAACTCCGGCAACGACATCCCGCGCTGAAACTGGATGCGATTCATCGGCATGGCGACCCTCTGGCAGTCAATCGTGCCACCAGCGTAGGTCTTCACTGGCTCACAGAGTGAGCCGGCTGAGGATCATTGCGAATCAGGTCAACAGTTGCCCGTTCTTGCACTTGCCAGCGACAAACTCACCGGCAAGGCGAAAGTACGCGTCGACCTTGTCCTTGGTTTGCGCGACGGATGGAACCAGCGTCTTCGATCCCAAGTACAGGTTGGTGTGGTGCGTGAGGTCGCACACCGAGTCATCGGTTGTCTTGTTCGGCCGCAGGGCGACCGCCAGCGCTTGCTGGGTAGGGATGACGTTGGCAAAGAGCGCCAGCGATCCGTAGAGCAGGAGGGTACGCGTGGGACTCATAGACGCTCCCTTGACCACATGCCGAAGCTAGTATATGAAGTCATCTGGTCGACAGGGCGCACGCTGTCGCAGATTGTTTCATCCAGGGCGCGGTGTCATGGCACGGTTCAAGGTGGCGGCGTGGACGTTTGGCGTAGTCGGAGCGCTGGCTGCGGCTACGGTCAGCGATCGAGGCGCGTTCGTCATCGGCTTTTTCTGGCTGATGTTCGGAGGCATTGCAGGGCTGCTGGTCTTGCTTGCGCGGCGTGCGGACGTGGTCGTTGAATCGCCAAAGGTCGACGTGCGAAACCCTTTCACGGACCAACTCGGTGTTCATCGATATCCCGGCGATGTGCTGGATGTTGAGAATCATCCAACACCAGGCGCGCATGGGCGCTATTGAGTAGTTGGACGTTGCACCAACCTCAATTTCGCTTCCCGCTCTTGGGGGTCATTCGAGGAATCTCGGGAGTCGCCTGAATTGCTCTCGACCGCTCCGATGCCTCCTGTCGCGCGAGGGCCTCGTTTGCTTCTCGCAGAGCTGCATCAGGGCCGACATCAAGTAGCTCTCGAGCATTTTCTGCAAGCGTTGCTGCGTCGTCACGTAGTTGGCGGAGATTTCCAAGTTGCTGAGACCTCTTGGTTGAAACTGTGCCGTCGGGGTTGCGGACGATGTCGTTTCGGGCGTCAAAGGTGGATGCGGCGGTCTCGCGTGATTCAGCTTCGGTCCGGCGCCGTTGCAAATCGATCTGCACTTGGGAAAGTGCTCCAGATGGCTGTGGTGCGACCAGAGGCGCGCCGCTGAGCCTCTTGCCGACGGAGCGGTCATTGGCCGCATCGGTGCCGACGATGCGATCGCGCGAGAAGATCGCGTCATCCTTGTTGGTCGACGCGATAGACCTCACGTAGTCGAAGGTCGTTGGCAGCGCCGAACCAGATGCTGTTCGAGTCGGGGGAAGCGCTCGCGATGCCAACTCACTGGCCATCGCCGCCTGGAGCGCGAGGCTGTCAGAACCATATTCGCTGGCCAGGCGTTGGTAGCGTTGGATGAAGTCAGAGTTGGCTGGCAACTGCGCCAAGTCGATGGAAAGCACCTCGCCGGTCTCATGTGCCTTGGACAACCTCTCGGCGATCGCGCTCCGCTCAGCGTAGCTCGACTGCATGGATTCCAAACGACCTACCGCGGTCGACATGCGAGATGCAAGTTCGTCGCCTTCTCGCTGGTCGTTTCCAAGCGCGCGCACAAGCGACTGATCTCGCGTGGCTCGCTCTGCGAAGGACCTGAACTCACGAAGTTGATCCGCCCCCAGTTCGTTCGCCACCTTCTGCTCGGTTTCATCCAGCGATCGTGTGTAGCTCTTCCCGGCGGAGCCGGATGCGTTCGCCCTCAGTGGGCTAATGCCAGGCGCACCGACGCCACCTGAGAGCTGGAAGGCGATGTTCGCGACCTGCTGAGCGCTCAAACCAGTGGTCCGCGCCACAGACTCGGTAATGCTGCGCAGCCTATCCGCAGCCGAGCCAATGTCCGTACTCGTGCTCACTGCCTGACCATCTCCGCGGGTAGTGGAGCGGAAGCGGCTAGAGCCGCGCGACATCGTGTCCACGAGAACCGAGGAGAGGTCATTCGAGGCGGAGACAGCTTCACTTCGCGCCGCCTCGGCCGACCTCGATGCCTCTTGGAGAGACGACTGTGTGACGCGTGACGACACGACGCGCGACGTAGCGCTCTCATTGCGCAGGTAGGAGGTGGCCTGTGCGCCGCTGGCCGTTGTCGTGACCCAGTTGCCGTCCAGATCCTGCTGGCGACTGACCCATGGGTTTGAGGTGGAGGGGCTGATGGTGCGCTGATCCATCGAGACGTTGCCCATACTGGTATTGCCCGTGGCCGCGGCCGCAGATGCATTCCCGGACATCGAGGCTGCCTGAAGGCCCTGCAGCCCACCCATGACGGCAGAGCCGAAGTTGACCATCCGGTTGGCCAGTGACCAGGCGAGCATCGGGATGCCGATGATCAGGTACGACACGACCGCCTGTGAGGAGATCGAGTTCGAATAGATGGGAGACGCTGTCTGCAGCGAGAGTGCCTTCACGCCTCCGCCGATCTCGGCAGCCGCAGCCTGGTCGATTTGGCCATACAGCGTCGCCATGTAGTTGAGGATCGCGAACAACGGCGGCCAGAGCTGGATCGAGACCAGTGCGATCGCATAGCCGGAGAGGATCATGATCGTGGTCCGCCCGCTCGACACGAACAGTAGAAGCACAACAAGGGGGAAGACCGCGTAGCACATCGCCTCCGCCACGTTGCGCACCACTGGGAGCGCCTGCGACGAGATCTTGGCGCCGTTGATCCAGGACGCGTTCTGGGCCGCGACGGATTGGGCGCGGCCGGTGGCCAGCATCATGCAGGCAGGGTCGTTGATGCGCTGGCAGCCCATCTCGCCAGCGTCGTTGATCGCGTTGACGATGGCGTTCTGGCGGATCAGATCAGCTGCGGTAGCAGCTGCGCCCGCGATCTGGGATCGGATGTAGGCCTGGGGAATCTGATTCAGGACGGCCGCCTGCGCGGCCGCTGCGGGGAGGTCGGGGTTCAGCTTCTGCCCGAGGCGCGCCGTCAACGCGTTGACCTGTGCGGGCAGGCGCCCCGCGATGGATGCGTACGCAGCGTCGCAGGTCGTCGTGGTCACCCCTGCGCCGGCAGTGATCACGGTGAACCTCGCCGGATTGGTGGCAGCCATCGCGGCCCACAGGTTGTCCGATGTCGAGAAGGCGGCGGCGGCGATCGTGCCGTCCGCGATGTCGTAGGCGGTGCAGTTGTTGGCGAAGTTGATGATGTCGTTCAAGACCCCGGGATCCGGGATCGAGATGCTTCGCGTCTCCTGAATCAGGCGGCTGCCGAACATCAGGCCGTTCTGCTGGTAGGACAGTTCCCCGGGCAGGGAGGCGGGTCCTGGCAAGGTCTGGAACGCCGTCTCGAAGAGCTCGGTGATCGTGTTGCCGATGGTGCTGGTCAGACCACCGAGCGCCGCCATGCCGAACGGCACGTTCGCGATGACGCGGTTGGGAGTGCCCCCGGTCTTGTCCACTACGGCCACCGTCACGCGGGGGACGAAGAGCACGCCGTAGATCAGCACTACTGACACGAGCCACCGCCATCCGACCAACTTCTCGGGCTGGAACATGTAGGCCACCATCGCAACGACGAAGCCGCAGAAGGCCACGGCGGCGATGGCACTCATGTAGGTGCCCGAGGCCATGATCGCGGCGATGGCGTTGAAGATGCCTGCCAGCGCTTCGCTGTTGTGGTACGCGAAGACTTCCCACATGACTGTGCCTCGGTTGCCTGCGCAGGGCTTACTTGGTGCTGCGGCTGGAGTAGCCGAGCATGTCCAGTGCGTGCAGTGACATGCTCGAGCGGAGGTTGCGCTCCAGGCGTTCCATGTCGGTGGCTACGATGGAGACGGCGGTGACCTTGCGGTACAGGGTGGCCTGCTCTTGCTGGAGCAGGCTCATGAACTTCTGAACGTCTTCGCGCTGTTGTCGTGCCAACTTCCTCTGTTCATCGTTCAGACGATGCTGCTTGGTGAGGGCCGAGATCGCGACGTTCGCGAACTGGTTGAGAAACGTGAACGCGTAGTCGGCAGCGATGACCTCCCGGTAGTTGCCGATCATCATGTCCGCGAGGCCCGAGCCTGGGATCGTGTTGCCGATCGACAGCATGCGCCACACAGGGATGCTTGTGCTGTTCACGAAGCCGACGGCCGCAGAGTTGTTCGGGATCGCCGTGCGGGTGCGGATGTTGTCCGAGATCAACTGCATGATGTCGGACACCTTCTTGGTGAGCGGCTGGTGCACGTAGGTGTTGTCGCGCGTCACCGTGTCGCAGTCGGTGTAGTTGTTGCAGCGGAGCAGTTGGAGGTTGATGTTGCCGCCGGCGGCGTCGGATTGGCCGTACAGCAGCTGGGCCACGGTCGTGATGCTCGGGCCGATGTACTCGGGATCGCGGTTGGCTGTCTCCGCCGGGAAGATCATCGCACCGACGATGCTCATCACGAGTTCGCGGGCGGGATCGTCCAGCGTGTCGATCGACTTGAGGGCACGCCAGGTGAAGTTGCCGACAAAGGGCGCTTGTGCCGCGATGTTCGCGTCGGCACTTGAACGTGCGGAGCCGAGGATCGAGGGGCTGTCCGACGCGCAGCGGCGCATGGCGGCGTCGATGTCGCTCTCCATGCCCATCTGCATCGCCAGCTTTGCGCAGGCACGCTGCGAGTCGTAGCCGACCGCCTCGGCCGCGGAGGACACGAGCGCGGTCGCGGTTTCGCAGGAGTTGATGCGCGCGTTGTTGATCCAGGTCTCAAGGCCCTTGGCCCACTTGGTCAGCCCGCCGAGCAGCGGCGAAACGGCCTCCAGCGCGAGCTGAAACGCGATTCCGGGCAGGGCCGAGGTGATGTTTCGCAGCATGTTGCGGAACTCGTTGGCGGAGATGTGCGAGAACGAGCCGCCGAAGAGGTCGATGCCGCCGCAGCCGCCCTTGGCCGTGGGGAACTGAATCGCGGCGAGTTGGTAGGTCTTGTTGGGCGAGCGCAGGTAGAGGTTGCCGCCGGTGTAGGTGTTGAACGTCTGGCCCTTGAAAGCACCAGGCGCGGTGTAGTTGCCGATGGCGCCCAGGTTGTTGAACATGGTGTTCACCTCGGCGTTGAGATCCCCGGCGTAGCTCAGCGGCGCCGCGAGTGCCACCGCGGACGCGACGATGACGGCGACCAGCTTGCGGACAAGGATTCGTGCGGACATGGGCGCCTCCCTACTGCAGGTTGACCCGCCGGGTGATGGACGGCGCGTAGGCGTCGGCGCCCGGGGCGGTGACGGTCGTGATGCGCTCGATGAGCTGCGACTCGGACAGCACGCCGAAGCCGATCGGCACGATCTTTCCGGTGTAGGGCTCTGCCAGGTAGATGGCCGGCACCTGGGTGACCTGCAGCGTGCGTGCAATGCCGTTGTCACGCCGGAACGTGGGGAAGCTCGGCAGGCCCTTGCCGTCCACGCTGATCGGGACGATCTGGATGCCGAATCGGGCGCTGAAGGCCTCCAGCGTCGGCGAGAAGGCGTGGCAGTACGGGCAGTCCGAGCGGAAGAAGAAGAACAGGACGTGCGTGCGCGCCAGGTCGGTCAGCGACTGAACGCGGCTGGTGGCCTGCTCGCGATCGAAGACTTCGATGGCGCGCGAGTTCACCGGCCGACCCTGCAGCGTCATGTCCAGGTCCGGCGTCGCCCAGGCCACCCGCTGTGCCACATCCGAGAAGTAGCTGGCCTGGCGCACCACCTGCGCCTCGAGCTGCATGTAGCGCCGGACGTTGTCCTCGCTCGGCCGGATGATCGCGATGTTGCGGTACTCCTCCAGGCGCTTCTGCAGCTGTTCGAACTCGATGAGCTCGGGCGCACGCGTGTCCCGGCGCTTGGCCTCAGGTTTGGGCAAGGCGGGCTTGGCCGGCGCCGACGGGAGGACCTCGGGTTCGGGCTCCTCGTAGAAGTGCCAGCCGCGCCGAAAGTCATCCCAGAAGAGGGCCCTGGAGGTGGCTGGAACTTGGGTAGGTGCGACCGCTACCGCGGCGTCGGCCTGGGCGTGTGACAGCGCTGGCAGGAGGAGGCCAAGAAGGGCTGCAAGCGCGGCGAAGCAACGGGTCGTGGACACGGCAGGCTCCTCACGTGAGTGACTTGGGCGGCTGGCCGTCGCGGCAGTAGTTGATGCCGAAGTCGACGGTGCTTCGACGGGGCGTGGCCTGGCCGGGCAGTTGCACGCCGTCCTGGGCGAAGGACAGCTTGAGACGGGCGCATCCCGCCTGGGCGTAGCGCTTGACCGTCGAGACGTCGATCAAGATCGGCCCGGTCGCCTTGAAGTGCTTGGTGATGTTCTCGGCATCCTTGCTGGTGAGGACGCCGTGTGCGGTCCCGGTAGGCGAGTCGAGGGCGGCAATCAGCAGCACGCGAACGTCGGTGACCGGCACGCGGCCGCCGCCTGCCGGCTGGGCGGTGGCCACCGACGCAGCGGCGAAAGCGAAAAGCGGTGCAAAGCGGTTGAGCTTCATGGTCAGCACTTCCCCTGGCCGAAGTAGCAGCTCGGCACCCGGGCCCCGTTGTTGGTCTGGATCGCCGAGAGGATGGGACTCTTCGCGACGAGCGAGGCGTAGAACTCGCTCAGGTCCATGCGTGCAAAGTCGAGCGACTGAAGCTGCGCGATGCTGAATCCGGAGCAGTCGGGGTTGCGCGCATCGCCCCACCCCTTGCTGATCTGGCCGCGGCCCTGCTCGTTGACGATGCGGGCAAGCATGGAGTTGAAGCAGCACTTGCCGGTCGTGTGCTCGATGCAGGAGACGCAGGAGCCAAGAATCCGGATGCACGACGAGCAGTAGCTGCCGATGCTGTGGCACAGGCCGGCACCCTCCTTGAGGGCCAGTACCGCCTCGTTCTCGTTGCAGGAGGTCAGCGAGAGAACGATGTAGATGATCGCGGCGATCACCAGCGTCCATGGGTCGAAGGCGACGACGAAGCCCTCGCCGGCAACCGCGCTGGAGGAGTACAGGACGGTGGACCCCGCGGGCAGTGCCGTGCCGTTGACGGCGATCGTCACGCCGTAGCTGGTGAAGGAGCCACTGAATCCTGCGCCCGTCAGCAGCGCACTGAGTCCCTGGTAGACGAACTGCCGGTTCTCGGAGTTCATCAGGATGTCGTAGACGAGGCGGGAGCCGGCGCCGAAGACGCTCTGGTTCGTCATGCCGCGGCCGGACGCGTCGGAGTTGCAGCAGTTGGTGAGGAGGCGGTCGCGGCAGCTGTTGGCCTCGCCCTTGAACACCTGCATGCGGTCGCTGTCCAGGTAGACGCCGGCCTCGCGCCCCGCCTCGAGCATCGACATCGTGCGCGCGAAGTCGGCGTCGTTGGTGTAGGCCGTGTTGAAGCAGCTGGTTCCCAGGCAGAAGACGTTGGCGGGGCAGTTGGTGGCCTGCGTGACCGTCTCGTTCGGCACGGTGCAGCTGTACTGGTCCTGGTACGCCTCGCAGACGCCCGTTGCCGGGTTGGTGCGGGAACAGGTCGACGACACCGGCGTGCAGCCGGCGGCGATCAGCGGTGTACACTGGTCGGCGGTGTAGGTGCCGCCGCAGCTCATCGTGCTCTGATACTGCCAGCAGTCCCGGG
>VFQO010001450.1_pt1 | contig 18108 bp, 18 predicted proteins | sample 3512331 | NCBI WGS metagenome assembly VFQO01 (sample SAMN10412371, study PRJNA504923) | tailings metagenome | isolation source: Replicate 3 from Balatoc abandoned mine | place: Philippines: Itogon, Benguet | collected 2017-08-28
CCTGGTCGCCGGCGCCCACGCCCAGCACCACGGTGCCGTCGGCGCGCAGTTGCGCCAGGTTGCGCTGCGTGGCGGGGTGGGCGTACATCTCGCGGTTCATGGCCGGCGCCACGATCAGCGGCACGCGCTCGATCGGCCGCGCCAGGCACAGCAGCGAAAGCAGGTCGTCGGCGCGCCCGTGCAGCAGCTTGGCCAGGAAGTCGGCGCTGGCCGGCGCGATGACGATGGCATCGGCCTCGCGGCTGAGGTTGATGTGGGGCATGTTGTTGCCCTCACGTGCGTCCCACTGCGAGGTGTAGACCGGCCGGCCGGAGAGCGCCTGCATCGTCACCGGCGTGATGAAGTGCTCGGCCGCGTCCGTCATGACCACCTGCACCGTGGCGCCGGCCTTCACCAGACCGCGGCAGAACTCGGCCGCCTTGTAGGCCGCCACCCCGCCGCTCAGGCCCAGCACGATGTGTTTTCCCGCGAGATCGCTCATGGAGGCGCAATGTAGCAGCGCCCCGCCAGAAGCCCCAGCGCCCCCGGGCGCCGGGGGTGGGCCACCTATAATTGGAATTTCCCACCTGAGCGTGCCCACGGGCACGCCCGAGTCATGACCAAATACGTGTTCGTCACTGGCGGTGTGGTGTCCTCCCTGGGCAAGGGCATTGCTTCTGCGTCTCTTGCCGCGCTGCTCGAATCGCGCGGCCTCAAAGTCACCCTCATCAAGCTCGACCCGTACATCAACGTGGATCCGGGCACCATGTCGCCGTTCCAGCACGGCGAGGTGTTCGTCACCGATGACGGCGCCGAGACCGATCTCGACCTGGGCCACTACGAGCGCTTCATCGAAACGCGGATGAAGAAGTCCAACAACTTCACCACCGGCAAGATCTACCAGTCGGTGCTGGAGAAGGAACGCCGCGGCGACTACCTCGGCAAGACGGTGCAGGTCATTCCGCACATCACCAACGAAATCCAGGAGTTCATCCGCAAGGGTTCGGGTGAAGGCACACCCGACGAAGTGGACGTGGCCATCGTCGAGATCGGCGGCACCGTGGGCGACATCGAGTCCCTGCCCTTCCTGGAAGCCGTTCGCCAGATGAGCCTGCGCATGGGCCCCAACCACTCGGCCTTCGTGCACCTCTCCTACGTGCCCTGGATCGCCGCCGCCGGCGAGCTCAAGACCAAGCCCACGCAGCACACCGCGCAGAAGCTGCGCGAGATCGGCATCCAGGCCGACGCGCTGCTGTGCCGGGCCGATCGCCGCATCCCCGACGAGGAGCGCGCCAAGATCAGCCTGTTCAGCAACGTGCCCGAGTGGGGCGTGATCAGCATGTGGGACGTCGACACCATCTACAAGGTGCCGCGCATCCTGCACGAGCAGGGCCTGGACGGCCTGATCTGCGACAAGCTGCGCCTGAACACGCCGCCGGCCAACCTCAAGCGCTGGGACGACCTCGTCCACGCGGTCGAGAACCCGAAAGCCACGGTGCACATTGCGATGGTCGGCAAGTACGTCGACCTGTCCGACAGCTACAAGTCGCTCAACGAGGCGATGCGCCACGCAGGCCTGAAGAACCAGGCCAAGGTCGCCATCGACTACATCGACTCCGAGACCATCACCCCCGCCAACGTGGCGCAGATCCTCGGCCGCTTCGACGCCATCCTGGTGCCCGGCGGCTTCGGCAAGCGCGGCACCGAGGGCAAGATCTGCGCGGCGCGCTACGCCCGCGAGAACAAAGTCCCCTACCTGGGCATCTGCCTGGGCATGCAGGTCGCCACCATCGAATACGCCCGCCACGTGGCCGGCCTGAAGGACGCCAACAGCACCGAGTTCGAGCCCGACACGCCGCACCCGGTGATCGCGCTGATCACCGAGTGGAAGGACAAGGACGGCACCATCCAGCAGCGCGACGCCAGCTCCGACCTCGGCGGCACCATGCGCCTGGGCGCGCAAAGCTCCGACGTCGCCAAGGGCACGCTGGCGCACAGCATCTACGGCGACGTGGTCACCGAACGCCACCGCCATCGCTACGAAGCCAATGTCAACTACCTCGACACGCTGCGCCAGGCCGGCCTGGTGATTTCCGCGCTCACGCAGCGCGAGCAACTCACCGAGATCATCGAGCTGCCGCAGGCCGTGCACCCCTGGTACGTGGGCGTGCAGTTCCACCCGGAATTCAAGTCCACGCCCTGGGCTGGCCACCCGCTGTTCAATGCCTACGTGAAGGCCGCGCTGACGCATCAGGCACAGCGCAAGCCCGCCAAGGTCATCGCTTGAGGACACCCAGCATGAAGCTCTGCGGATTCGACGTCGGACTGGACAAGCCCTTCTTTCTCATCGCCGGTCCCTGCGTGATCGAGTCGGAGCAGCTGCAGCTCGACGTCGCCGGCCGCCTGAAGGAAATCACCGCCTCACTGGGCATTCCCTTCATCTTCAAGAGCAGCTTCGACAAGGCCAACCGCAGCAGCGGCAAGAGCTTTCGCGGCCCGGGCCGCGAGGCCGGCCTGGCGGTGCTGGCCAAGGTGCGCTCACAACTCGGCGTGCCGGTGATCACCGACGTGCACAGCGAGGACGACATCGCCCCCGCCGCCGCCGTGTGCGACGTGCTGCAGACCCCCGCCTTCCTGTGCCGTCAGACCGATTTCATCCGCGCCGTGGCGCAAAGCGGCAAGCCGGTGAACATCAAGAAGGGCCAGTTCCTTGCGCCGCACGACATGAAGAACGTGATCGACAAGGCGCGGGACGCGGCGCGCGACGCCGGCCTGCCCGAGGACAGCTTCCTGGCCTGCGAGCGCGGCGTGAGCTTCGGCTACAACAACCTCGTCTCCGACATGCGCTCGCTGGCCATCATGCGCGAGACCGGCGCGCCCGTCGTCTTCGATGCCACGCACAGCGTGCAACTGCCCGGTGGCCAGGGCACCAGCAGCGGCGGCCAGCGCGAGTTCGTGCCCGTGCTGGCGCGCGCCGCGGTGGCGGTGGGCGTGTCGGGCCTGTTCATGGAAACCCACCCCGACCCGGCCAAGGCGCTGTCCGACGGCCCCAACGCCGTGCCGCTCAAGCACATGCCCGCCCTGCTCGAAACCCTGCTCGCGCTGGATGCCGTGACCAAGAAGAACGGTTACCTCGAGGATCGGTTCAACGCATGAATGCCGCCGCGCTGCCATCCGACGACACCATCAAGGCCGCCGTGGCCGCGGTGGTGCCCTCGGCCACGGCGCTGTGGCTGTTTGGCAGTGCTGCCAAGGGGCAATGGCACATCGGCAGTGACCTCGATCTCGCCGTGCAGACACCAGGGCCCTGGTCATCGGCCGAGCGCTTCGAGGCGGCCCAAGTGCTCAGCCAGCGCCTGGGGCTCGACGTCGACCTGCTCGACTTCCAGCGTCTGGACACCGTGATGCAGGTCCAGATTCTCGATACCGGCCGCCTGCTGATGGCACGCGACCCGGTGGCGCTGATCCAGTACGCAGGCTTCCTGCACACCGAGTACCAGCACATGCAGCGCTGGCGCAAACCCATGATGCGCGCACTGGCCGAGCGCCTGGTGGCCCGCGGAGACACACCATGAACAGCACGCAGGTGCTGGCCGACGCAATCGCGCAAAAGGCGGTGCGGCTGGAGCGCTGCGTGGCGCGTGCCCGTGAGGAACTGAACGCCTCCACCGACTTCCGCCATGACCACACCCGCCAGGACGCGGCCATTCTCAATGTGCAACGCGCCTGCGAACTGGCGATCGACATGGGCAACATGGTGATCGCGCACGAAGGCTGGGGGCTGCCGCAAGGCGCGCGCGAGATGTTTGCGATCCTGGCCCGGCAGGGCCTGATCGACGACGCCATGTCGACCGGGCTGCAGAACATGGTGGGTTTTCGCAATGTCGCCGTGCACGAATACGATGTGCTGGACCTGGGCATCGCCGAACGCGTGATCCGCCACGAGCTCGATGCCCTGCTGCGATTTGCCGGCCTGCTGATGCAGCGCTGCTTGAACAACCGTTGATTCTTTCTTTGACCCTGAGGACCTGAGATTCATGAGTGCCATCGTTGACATCGTCGGCCGCGAAGTGCTGGACAGCCGCGGCAACCCCACCGTCGAATGCGACGTGCTGCTGGAAAGCGGCGTGATGGGCCGTGCGGCCGTGCCCTCGGGCGCGTCCACCGGCTCGCGCGAAGCCATCGAGCTGCGCGACGGCGACAAGAGCCGCTACCTGGGCAAGGGTGTGCTCAAGGCGGTGGAGCACATCAACACCGAGATCAGCGAAGCCGTGCTGGGCCTGGACGCCTCCGAGCAGGCCTTCCTGGACAAGACCCTGATAGACCTCGACGGCACCGAGAACAAGAGCCGCCTGGGTGCCAACGCCATGCTGGCGGTGTCGATGGCCGTGGCGCGTGCTGCGGCCGAAGAAGCCGGCCTTCCGCTGTACCGCTACTTCGGCGGCATGAGCGCGGTGCAGATGCCGGTGCCGATGATGAACGTCATCAACGGTGGCGCGCACGCCAACAACAACCTCGACCTGCAGGAGTTGATGATCATTCCCGTGGGCGCGCCGAACTTCCGTGAGGCCGTTCGCTGGGGTGCCGAGGTGTTCCACGCGCTCAAGAAGATCATTCACGACAAGGGCATGAGCGTGGCCGTGGGCGACGAGGGTGGCTTTGCGCCCAACGTGGCCAGCCACGAGGCCGCATTGCAGATGCTGCTCGACGCCATCGCCGCCGCCGGCTACACCGCCGGTGAGCAGATCGCGCTCGGCCTGGACTGCGCCGCCAGCGAGTTCCACAAGGACGGCAAGTACCACCTGGAGGGAGAAGGCCTGGTGCTGAGCGCCGAGGAGTGGACCAACGTGCTGGCCACCTGGTGCGACAAGTACCCGATCGTGAGCATCGAGGACGGCATGGCCGAAGGCGACTGGGAAGGCTGGAAGCACCTCACCGAGCGCCTGGGCCAGCAGGTGCAGCTGGTGGGCGACGACCTGTTCGTCACCAACACGAAGATCCTCAAGGAAGGCATCGACAAGGGCGTGGCCAACTCGATCCTGATCAAGATCAACCAGATCGGCACCCTCACCGAAACCTTCGCCGCCATCGAGATGGCCAAGCGCGCGGGCTACACCGCGGTCATCAGCCACCGCAGCGGCGAGACGGAGGACAACACCATCGCCGACATCGCCGTGGGCACCAACGCCGGCCAGATCAAGACCGGTTCGCTCTCGCGCTCGGACCGCATGGCCAAGTACAACCAGTTGCTGCGCATCGAGGAAGACCTGGGCGACGTGGCCGTGTACCCCGGCCGCGACGCCTTCTACAACCTGCGCTGAACCGTGGCGAATCGCCTGATCCCCGGCCTGCTCGTGGCACTGCTGCTGGTGCTGCACGCGCAGCTGTGGTTCGGGCGTGGCAGCGTGCCGCAGGTATCGCAACTCGAGCGCGATCTGGCGGCACAGCTCAAGGCCAATGCCGAGGCACAGCAGCGCAACGACCAGGTGGCCAGCGAACTGCGCGACCTGCAGGAAGGCCTGGAGATGGTCGAGGAGCTCGCCCGGCAGGATCTCGGCATGGTCAAGCCGAACGAAATCTTCGTGCAGATCGCGCGCTGAACGCGCGCGCCCGGCCGACATGCTCCGTGTTGCGCTGCTCGGCGGCGAGTCCAGCGGCAAGAGCACGCTGGCGCAGCAGTTGCAGACGGCCCTGACGGCTCAGGGCATCCACACCTGCACCGTGCCCGAGCACCTGCGCGACTGGTGCGAGCGCGCCGGCCGCGCACCCCACGCCCACGAACAGGCGGCCATCGCGGCCGAGCAGACCCGGCTCATCGACGCCGCCCGGGCCGAGGTGGTGATCGCCGACACCACCGCCATGGTGGTGGCCGCCTACAGCGAGCTGTACTTCGAGGACCGCAGCCTGTGGCCCGCCGCCGTCGCCGCGCAGCGCGGCATGGGGCTCACGCTGCTGATGGGCCTGGACCTGCCGTGGCAAAGCGACGGCTTTCTGCGCGACAGCCCGGCCGTGCGCGAGGCCACCGATGCGCTGCTGCGGCGTGAGCTGCAGGCTGGTGGCATCGGCTTTCAGACCGTGTACGGCCAGGGCACGCAGCGCCTGCAGGCCGCACTCGGCGTCATCGGCAAGGCGCTGGGCCGCGCCATGCTGCCCGACGACCCGCTGCTGCGCGAAGGCACGGGCCGCTGGCAGTGCGAAGCCTGCAGCGACCCCGAGTGCGAGCACCGCCTGTTTCGCGCGTTGCTTGCGCGGCGCGAAACGGGCTGATCAATGTTGCCGGGCGCTGCCCGGCGGTTGGTCCTTGACCTGCAGGAAGATCTGCGCCGCGTCCACCGGGTCGAAGCGATAGCTGGCGCCGCAGAAATCGCAATTCACCTGCACCTCGCCCTGCTCCGCCAGGATGGATTCGATCTCGTCGCGCCCGAGCGAGCGCAGCATGTCGCCCACGCGCTCGCGCGAGCAGGTGCAGGCAAAGCGCGGGCCGCTGTTGCCGTGCAGCGGCTCGAAGCGGCGCACGTCTTCTTCCCAGAACAGGCGGCGCAGGATGGTCTCGGCGTCGAGTTCGAGCAGTTCCTCGCGCTTGAGGCTGCTGGCCAGGATGGCAATGCGGTTGTAGTCCTCATTGCGGCCGATCTGGTCCTCGTCGCGCTGCTGTGACTGGCCCGCAAGGTTGGCCTCGCCCTGCAGCGGCAATCGCTGGATCAGCAGCCCGGCAGCCATGTGCTCGTTGGCGGCCAGCACCAGCTTGGTGTCGAGCTGCTCGCTTTGCAGCATGTAGTGCTCGATCACATCGCTGATCTTCTCCAGCTTCTCGTGGCGGTCGCCAAACAGCGGCACCACGCCCTGATACGGCTGCTGGCCAGGTTGGCGGTCCTTGGGGTCGAGCGTGATCGCGCAGCGGCCCTGGTTGGTGATGTTGACCATGTGCGACAGCGGGGCATCGTCGGCCACCTCGCCCGTCACGGTGGCGGTGGCGCGCAAGCGCAGGTCGGGTTGCACCTCGGCCACAGCCAGCTTCACCGGCCCGTCGCCCTGGATCTGCATCACCAGCGCGCCATTGAACTTGATGTTGGCCTGCATCAGCGTGGCCGCGGCCGTCATCTCGCCGAGCAGTTCGGTCACGGCCGCGGGGTAGCCGCCGGCCTGCGCGCGCCGCTGCAGGATCTCCTGCCAGGCGTCGGTGATGCGCACCAGCATGCCGCGCACCGGCAGGCCTTCGAACACGAATTTGTGAAGCTCGGACACAGGTTTCCTTCGAACGAAAGTTCGGCAGATGGCGCTCAGCCGATCTTTTTCAAGCCCTTGCGGTACCGCTGGGCGTTCTCGATGTAGTGCGCCGCACTGCGGCGCAAACCCTCGATCTGCTCGGGCGTGAGCTGGCGCACCACCTTGGCCGGGCTGCCAAGAATCATGGAGCCGTCGGGAAACTCCTTGCCCTCGGTGACGAGCGAGCGGGCACCCACGAGGCAGTTCTTGCCGATCTTCGCGCCGTTGAGCACGGTGGCGCCAATGCCGATGAGCGTTTCGTCACCGATGGTGCAGCCATGCAGCATCACCTGATGGCCGATGGTGACACGTTCGCCCACCACCAGCGGAAAGCCGTAGTCCGCGTGCATCACGGTGCCGTCCTGCACGTTGCTGCCCTTGCCCACGGTGATGGTCTCGGTGTCGCCCCGCAGCACGGCGCCGAACCACACGCTGCTGTCCTCATGCAGGTGCACATTGCCCATCACCTGCGCGCTGTCGGCCACCCAGGCCGATCCGGCCATCTGCGGCGCCACGCCATCGAGTTCGTACACGGCCATGCGGGGTCTCCTGTCGGGGTTCTTCGGAAAAGGCGGAATCCTAGAATTGTAGGGATGCCCCCCACCCCATCGCTGCGCGCCGACGCCCTGGCAGCCCTGTGCACCGCCGCCCCCACCGCCAAGGTGGAGCGCACACATGCCCTGTGGGCGCGCTGGCGCGCGCTCGGCCCCGACGACGCGCCGGCCTGGGACCACGAGCACGCGCTCGCACCCGACACCGGTGTTGCACTGCCCGGCCGGCCGCTGCGGCCCGAACTGGTGGCCCCACAGCAAGTCGCGCAGCGCTCGCCCTTCACACGCGAGGGCCTGGCCGCGCTGCTGCACGCCATTGCACACATCGAATTCAATGCCATCAACCTTGCGCTCGACGCGGTCTGGCGTTTCCACGGCATGCCGCTGGACTTCTACCGCCAGTGGCTGCAGGTGGCGCACGAGGAGGCCATGCACTTCGACCTGCTGCGCGAGCACCTGGCCACCCTGGGCCAGGCCTACGGCGACTTCCCCGCGCACAACGGCCTGTGGGAGATGTGCGTGAAGACACAGCACGATGCCACCGCGCGCATGGCGCTGGTGCCGCGCACGCTGGAGGCCCGCGGCCTGGATGCGACACCGCTGATCCAGGCCCGCCTGAAGAAGGTGAACACGCCCGAGGCACGGCGCGCGATCGAGATTCTTGACGTGATCCTGCGCGACGAGATCGGCCATGTGGCCGTGGGCAACCGCTGGTACGCCTGGTTGTGTGCGCAACGAGGGCTGGAGCCGGTGGCGCACTACCGGCACCTGGCGCGCCTGCACGCAGCGCCGCGGCTGCGCGGGCCCTTCAACGTCGAGGCGCGGCGCAGCGCGGGGTTCAGCGAACAGGAAATCGCCGCGTTGTCGGCGGCCGATTGAACGCGTGCGCCCCGTCGATGCGGTGCCACAGCGGCCCGCACGCGGGTTGCATTTTGTTCGCCCTGTGGGCCGGATGCCTCTTGTGAGCGGGCGCACATGCGCCTATCATGCGGCCACACAAGAGGAGGAACGCGATGGTGCCCCAGCACATCCAGCTGGACGAGTATCTGGGCCAGGCATTCGACCGCATGCCGGTCGCCATGATTGTGGTCAACCAGCGAGGCGCGATCACCCGGGTGAACCAGCTCGCCGAAGCCATCTTCGGCTACCAGGCCCGCGAGCTGATCGGGCAACCGGTGGAAATGCTCATTCCCCAGCGCTACCGCGGTCAGCACCCGCACTACCGGCGCGGTTTTCTTGCCGAGGCCACCGCGCGCCCGATGGGGCTGGGCCGCGACCTGAGCGGCCTGCGCAAGGACGGCAGCGAATTTCCGGTCGAGATCGGCATCAACCCGGTCGACACGGGCGAAGGCCCGATGGTGCTCTCGGTCATCCTCGATCTGTCCGAGCGCAAGCAGGCCGAGAAGCGCATACAGGACGCGCTGTCCCAGAAAGACCTGCTTCTGCGCGAAGTGCATCACCGCGTGAAGAACAACCTGCAGGTGATCCACAGCCTGCTCGATCTGCAGGTGCTCAAGCTCGACGACCGCGACGTCATCGGCGTGCTGCGCGACAGCCAGAACCGCATCCGCTCGATGTCGCTCGTCCACCAGACGCTGTATCAATCGAGCAATTTCGCGCGCGTGGATTTCCAGCGCTTTCTGGACGAGCTCGTCCCGTCGCTGATCGAGTCCTACCGCTCGGTCGTCGGGCAGGTCAACATCGCCATCGACGCGCACCAGGTCAAGCTGCCGATCAACGAGGCCATTCCGTGCGGCCTCATCATCAACGAGCTGGTCAGCAACGCCCTGAAACACGGCTTTGCGGGCGCCCATCACGGCACCATCACGGTTTCCGTGCTGGCCACCGAAGAAAGCCATGTGGAAATTTCGGTCAGCAACGATGGCCACCCGATTCCGGACGATCTCGACTTCAGGCAGTGCACCACGCTGGGGTTCCAGTTGGTGCGATTGCTGACCCGTCAGCTGGACGGTGAACTCGACATCCAGCGTGCCGGGCCGACACGCATTGCATTGCGGTTCCCGCTGGAGGTGGAAGCATGAAGAATCCTGCCAAGATCCTGATCGTCGAGGATGAAGGCATCGTCGCTTTCAACCTTCAACAGCGCCTGCAGCAACTGGGCTACGACGTCGTCGGGCCGGCCGAGTCCGACGCCGAAAGCCTGGCCCTGGTGGCCCGCGAGCGGCCGGACCTGGTGTTGATGGACATCCACATCAAGGGCCAGCTCGATGGCATCGACCTGGCCGGCCTGCTGGGCCGCGACTTCCAGTTGCCCATCATCTACCTCACCGCTTACTCCGAGGACGCGACACTGGAGCGCGCGCGCCACACGCGCCCCTATGGCTACCTCATCAAGCCCTTCTCCGAGCGCGAACTGCATGCCACCGTGCAGATGGCCCTGGAGCGACACGAGGTCCAACGCGCCCTGGCCGCCAACCAGACGCTGCTGGAGCAGGCCATGAACGCCGCCGACATGGGCTTCGTGCGCATCCGCCCGCAGGCAGGGTCGATCCGCATGAGCGGCGCGCCCGCCGCCCTGGCCACCCTGCCCGACGACGAGGATCAGCCCTTGAGCGATTTCCTCGCGCGCGTTGCGCCCGCCGACCGGGAGCAGTTCCTCACCGATTGCGAGCAGGGCATGTTGCGCCGCCGCACATTGAAGTTCGGTGACGAGGACGACCGTGCACACTGGCTTCAGCTCGATGCGGCCTCGAACGACGAAGGCCTGTTGCAGGGCGTGGCGCAAAACGTGAGCGAGCGCGAAGCGGCACGCGCCGCGCTGCAGCGCAGCCACGACCTGCTGGAGCAACGCGTGCGCGAACGCACCGAGGCGCTGCGCCTGCACATGCGCGAAGTCGAATCCTTCAGCCACGCCGCGGCGCACGATCTGCGCTCACCCATCCGCGCCATCGCAGGCCTGAGTCACCTGCTGAGCGAGTCCCACGGCGACGCGCTCGGTGACGAAGGCCGTGCGCTGCTGGGCCGCATCGGCCACTCAGCCAAACGCATGGCCGAGCTCATCGACGCGCTGCTGGGTCTGTCCAAGCTGTCCAACTCTCCGTTGAACCCCGAGCCGCTGGACCTGGCCGAAATGGCTCGCGAGGTGCAGCAAACACTGAGCGAGGCAGAACCCGCGCGCGACGTCCGCTTCCTCATCACGCCCAGCGCGCCCGGCCACGGCGACCGCCCGCTCGTGCGAAGCGTCATCGAGAACCTGATGCGCAACGCCTGGAAGTTCAGTCGCGATCGACAGCCGGCCGTGATCGAGTTCGGCGCGGAGCTGCGCGATGGCCGCACCGTGTACCACGTGCGCGACAACGGTTGCGGCTTCGACAGCCGCCAGACCGACAAGATTTTCGGCGCCTTCTTCCGCCTGCACGACGATCGCCAGTTCGGCGGTTTCGGCCTCGGCCTGAGCATTGCCCAGCGCATCGTGGCACGCCACGGCGGCGAAATCTGGGCCGACAGCGAGATCGACCACGGCGCGACCTTCTTCTTCACGCTGGGCCCTTGAACGGGCCCGGGCCGGCCCGCCGCCTCAGCCGCGCGGGTGGTGCTGCGCCACCACGTTCTTGAGCCGCTCGCGCGCCACGTGCGTGTAGATCGTGGTGGTGGAAATGTCGGCGTGGCCGAGCAACATCTGCACCGCGCGCAGGTCGGCGCCGTGGTTGAGCAGGTGCGTGGCGAAGGCGTGGCGCAGCGTGTGCGGCGACAGCGGCGCGGTGATGCCGGCCTGCACGGCGTACTTCTTCACCAACTGCCAGAACATCACGCGCGACATGGCCTCACCGGCACGCGAACCGCGCGAGGTGACGAACAGGTCCTCGCTGGCCTGGCCGTTCAGGATCGCCGCACGGGCCTCGGCCAGGTAGCGCTGCAGCCACTCGCCCGCCACCTGGCCGAAGGGCACGAGGCGCTCCTTGTTGCCCTTGCCGGTGATGCGAAGCACGTGGTCGCTCAGCCCCACATGCCAGGCCTTGAGCGTGACGAGTTCGCTCACGCGCAGGCCACTGGCGTACATCAGCTCAAGCATCGCGCGGTCGCGCAAGCCGAGAGGGGTGCCGGTGTCGGGGGCCGCCAGCAGCGCCTCGACCTGTACCTCGGTGAGCGTCTTGGGCACGCGCAGCGGCTGGCGTGCGGGCAGCAGGCGCAGCGTGGGGTCGGCGCTCACGAAGCGTTCGCGAAGCGCCCAGCGGAAGTAGCGCTTGAACACCGTCAGCCGCCGGTTGGCGGTGGTGGCGCGCGTGGCGGCGTGACGCTCGGCAAAGTAGCCGTGGATGTCCGCCTCTTGCGCATCGGGAAGGGCCTTGCCGTGGCCCGCAAGCCACTGGCCGAAGAGCGCCAGATCGCGCCGGTAGGCCTCGAGCGTGTTGCGTGCGAGACCCTCTTCAAGCCAGAGGCTGTCGATGAAGGCCGACAGCGAGGGATGCTCGCTGCCGGCCACCGGCCGGGGCATCAGTCCAGCTTGAGTTTCTGCTTGGCCACCACGCCCTTGTAGACCTCGTACTCGGCCTTGATCTGGGCGCTGAATTCGCTCGGCGAGTTGCCCACCACCAGTGAGCCGGTTTCCTCGATGCGCTTGCGCACCGCAGCGTCCTTCAGCGCGTCGGTGGCCGCCGCGTGGATCCTGTTCACCACGTCGGGCGCCATGCCCTTGGGGCCGATCAGGCCGTAGTAGGCCATGCGGTTGACCGGCTCCAGGCCCACTTCCTTGAAGGTGGGCACATTGGGCAGCGCCGCCACGCGCTGCGGCGCGGCCACCACCATGGCCACCAGGCGGCCGGCCAGGATGTGCGGCAATGCCGAGGGCAGGTTGTCGAAGATGATGGGCACCTGGCCGCCAATGGTGTCGTTGAGCGCCGGGCCGGCACCGCGGTAGGGAATGTGCGTGATGAAGGTGCCCGTCAGGCTCTTGAACAGTTCGGTCTGCAGGTGGCCGATGCCGCCCGTGCCCGAGCTCGCGTAGCTGTACTTGCCCGGATTCTTCTTCACCTCTTCAAGGAAACCCTTGAAGTCCTTGGCCGGAAAGCTCGGGTGCACGGCAATCACGTTCGGCGTGGCCGCGATGTTCACGATGGGCGTGAAGTCGGCCAGCGTGTCGTACGGAATCTTGGGGTTGATCGCCGGGTTCGCCGCCGTCGTGGAGACGGTGGCCATGCCGATGTAGTGACCATCGGGTGCCACGCGCGCGAGTTCCTGCGCGCCGACCACGCCACCACCGCCGGCGCGGTTGAGCACGATCACGTTCTGGCCGAGCGCCTTGCCCAGCGGCTCTGACATCACGCGCGCAATGATGTCGGTGGTGCCGCCCGGTGCAAACGGCACCTGCAGCGTGATGGGCTTGCTGGGGAAGCCCTGGGCCAGCACGGGGCCGGCGGCGAGGGCCAGGCCAGCGGCCAGGCCGGCAATGTGAAAGGCGCGTCGGTGCAGCATGAAGTCAGCTCCTGGGATGAACAAAGGGAGGGATGGACACGGTGGGCACATGCAAGGCACGTGCCGCGGCGGCGCCATTGTGGTTCAGGCCAGACACGCGCCCCATTCGTGATCTCACGCCCCCGGGAAAACCCGGGGAAGCGCCTACGCGTTTCCCGTGGGTCCGGGGCATACCTCCCTGCGGTATCGTCGGGAGTTCGTCATTCACCACAACAGCAGGAGACCTCTCATGCGACTGATCCACAAGATCGGGCTGGGCATCAGCCTGGCCGCCGCGTTGCTCAGCGGCACCGCCCTCGCGCAGCAGCAGCAATTCGTCAACGTGCTCACGGGCGGCCAGGCTGGCGTGTACTACCCGCTGGGCGTGGCCTTGTCGCAGATCTACGGCCAGGCCATCCCGAACGCGCGCTCCACGGCACAGGTCACCAAGGCCTCGGCCGAGAACCTGAACCTGCTGCAGTCGGGCCGCGGCGAGCTGGCCTTCTCGCTGGCCGACGCCGTCTCCGACGCCTGGAACGGCAATGCCGAGGCCGGCTTCACGCGCAAGCTCGACAAGCTGCGTGGTCTTTCGGCCACCTACAACAACTACATCCAGATCGTGGCCAGCGAGGAGTCGGGCATCAAGTCCCTGGCCGACCTCAAGGGCAAGCGCATCTCGGTGGGCGCCGCGCGCTCGGGCACGGAGCTCAACGCCCGCGCCATCTTCAAGGCCGCCGGCCTGAGTTACCAGGACCTCGGCAAGGTCGAATACCTGCCCTTCGGCGAATCGGTGGAACTGATCAAGAACCGCCAGCTCGACGCGACGCTGCAGTCCGCCGGCCTGGGCGTGGCCTCGATCCGCGACCTGGCCACCGCGGTCAAGATCGTGGTGGTGCCGGTGCCGGCCGACGTGGTGGCCAAGGTGGGCGATGCGGCCTACCAGCCGGCGGTCATCCCGGCCAACACCTACGGCGGCCAGACGGCCGATGTGCCCACGGCCGCGATCCCGAACTTCCTGGTCACGCACGCCGGGGTGTCCGACGATCTGGCCTACCAGATGACCAAGGCGCTGTACGACAACCTCGACAAGATGCACGCCGCCCACAACGCGGCCAAGGCCATCAACCGCACCAACGCCGTCAAGGGCATGCCGGTGCCGCTGCATCCGGGTGCCGAGCGCTACTACAAGGAAGTCGGCGTCATCAAGTAAGCCACGCCGACCCGTGACACGGCCCCGCTTGGGGCCGTTTCCGTTTTGCCGGCTTCACCGCCGCCCGCTCCCGCAGAGGACCCCATGACCGCCGACGTCCAAGACCCCCACGCCGCACCGCACGGCCGCCCGCTCACCGGCGCCCTGTTCTGGGTCGCCATCGCGTTCTCCAGCTACCAGATCTGGATGGCATCGTTTCACCCGCTGTCCAGCCAGGTGATCCGCGCCATCCACGTCGGCTTCGTGCTGCTGATGATCTTTGCGCTGTACCCGCCGTTCAGCCAGCGCGAAGGCGCGCTCGGCACCGCAGGCAAGGTGCTGGGCTGGGTGCTTGGCCTCACGGGCTTCGTGTTCAGCTTCTACCACTGGGTGTTCGAATCGGACCTCACCGCGCGCGCGGGCGAGCTCATCGGCGCCGACTGGGTGATCGGCGTGGTCACGGTGTTGCTGGTGTTCGAGGCAGCGCGCCGCGTCATGGGCTGGGGCCTGCCCCTCATCTGCGCCACTTTCCTGCTCTACGCCATGTTCGGTCAGCACCTGCCGGGCACGATGGCGCACCGCGGATACGGGCTCGACCAGATCGTGAGCCAGCTCGGCTTCGGCACCGAGGGCATCTACGGCACACCGACCTACGTGTCGTCGACCTACATCTTCCTGTTCATCCTGTTCGGCGCCTTTCTGGAACAGGCCGGCATGATCCGGCTGTTCAACGACTTCGCCATGGGCACTGTGGGCCACACGCGCGGCGGCCCGGCCAAGGTGTCGGTCATTTCTTCGGGCCTCATGGGCACCATCAACGGCTCGGGCGTGGCCAACGTGGTCACCACCGGGCAGTTCACCATTCCGCTGATGAAGCGCTTCGGCTATTCGCCCGCCTTCGCCGGCGGCGTGGAAGCCACCTCCAGCATGGGCGGGCAGATCATGCCGCCGGTGATGGGGGCGGTCGCCTTCATCATGGCCGAGACCATCAACGTGCCCTACGTGGAGATCGTCAAGGCGGCACTGATCCCGGCCATTCTGTATTTCGCCACGGCGTTCTGGATGGTGCACCTTGAAGCGGGCCGCAAAGGCCTGCTCGGCCTGCCCAAGGAAGAGTGCCCCAACCCCTGGACCGCCGTGAAGGAACGCTGGTACCTGCTGCTGCCGCTGGCCGGCCTGGTGGCGCTGCTGTTCTCCGGGTACACGCCGCTGTTCTCGGGCACCGTGGGCCTGGGCCTCACCGTCATCCTGATCTTCGGTGCCGCTGTCATCAGCGGCGTCAAGGGCGCACCGCTGCGCGTGCTCTCGTGGGTGTTGCTGGGCTTTGCCTGTGCCGGCTTCTACCAGTTCGGTGTCGGCACCTTCTTCGTGGTGGCGGCGCTGTTGGTCGCGCTCACCTACATCCGCCGCACCGGCGCCGACGCGCGCAAGCTCGCGGTGCGCAGCCTGGTGGACGGCGCGCGCCACGCGCTGCCGGTGGCCATCGCCTGCGCGCTGGTGGGCGTGATCATCGGCGTCATCAACCTCACCGGCGTGGCCGCCGAGGTCGGCGGTCGCGTGATCGCCATTGGCCAGGACAACCTGTTCCTCGCCCTGCTGCTCACCATGCTCACCTGCCTGGTGCTGGGCATGGGCATCCCGACGATTCCGAACTACATCATCACCAGCTCGCTGGCCGCGCCGGTGCTGCTCGAGCTGGGCGTGCCGCTGATCGTCTCGCACATGTTCGTCTTCTACTTCGGCATCATGGCCGACCTCACGCCACCGGTGGCGCTGGCCTGCTTCGCGGCCGCACCGATCGCGCGCGAGACCGGCCTGAAGATCAGCATGCAGGCCATCCGCGTGGCGATCGCCGGCTTCATCATGCCGTTCATGGCGGTGTACTCGCCGGCGCTGATGCTGCAGAGCGACGACTGGGGCGCGGTCGCCTACGTGGTGGTCAAGGCGCTGCTGGCGATCGGCATGTGGGGTGCGGGCGCCATCGGTTTCCTGTTCGCGCCGCTGAACTGGCTCGAGCGCGTCTACGTCATCGTCGCCGCCTGCTTCCTGGTGGCCGCGCTGCCGCTCACCGACGAGATCGGCCTGGCTGCGATCGCGCTGTTCGTGATCTGGCACGCGTGGCGCACGCGCCGCGCTGCCGTGGCGCAGCGCACGGCGGCGTGAACCTGCTCGGCCTGTGCCTGGCGCTGGCGGCTGCGCCCGCCACGCAGGCCTTCGTGCCCGGCGAACGGTTCACGCTCGCCTGGATGCACAGCATCGAGAAGGTGCGCTGGGAAGAGGACTACACCGTCAGCGCGTCGCCGCCGCGGCTGAACGCCACCGCAGCGCGCATCAAGGGCTCGGCCGCGGGCATGGAGCCTCCGCCCGATGCCGTGCTGCGCGAGGGCTGGTACCAATACACACCCACCGAGCGTCACCCGCCGGTGCTGCGCCTCACGCGTTCGGAATTCACCGCCGACTTCGAGCTGTGCACGCCGCAGGGCTGTCACCCCATGGGGCACTGGCTGCCGTCGGACGGCGGCGTCACCGAGATGACGGCTTGCGAGGGCGCAACCCCGCGCTGAGCAAGAAAGCCCGCGCCGGCCCGCGTACGATCGCGCGGTGAATTTCGCCCAACTGCTCTTCCCCGATTTCTCGCTCATCCTGTGCGGCTACCTGGTGTGCCGCTTCACCAAGCTCAACCGCACGGTGTGGGAGCAGGTCGAGAGCCTGGTGTATTACTTCCTCTTTCCGGTGCTGCTGTTCCACAGCATCGTGAAAAGCCCGCTCGATCTGTCGGCCGCTTCCAGTCTGGTGGGGGCGGCGGTCTCGCTGGCGCTGTGCGCCATCGCCCTCACCTACTCGCTGCCGCACTGGCCCTGGCTGGGCAAGCGCATCGACGTGCGGCTGCACGCCGCGAGCGCGCAGGTGGGCTTTCGCTTCAACTCCTTCATCCTGCTGGCGCTGGCCGAGCGCGTGGCCGGCGCGCAGGGCTTGCTGCTGGTGGCGGTGATCATCGGTTTTTGCGTGCCCATCTTCAACATCGGTGCGGTGTGGCCGATGGCGCGCCACGCTAACAAGGGCTTCGCGCGCGAGCTGGTGCGCAACCCGCTCATCATCGCCACCGCCACCGGCCTGGCGGCCAACCTGCTGGGCTTTTCCATGCCCCCCTGGCTGGAGCCCACCGTCAACCGCCTGGGCCAGGCCTCGCTGGCGCTGGGCCTGATGGCCGCGGGCGCGGGCATGCAGTTCGGCAGCCTGGCCAGCGCCAAGCTGCTGGGCTCGCTGGTGCTGGGCATCAAGCACCTGGCCGTGCCGCTGATGGCCTTCGGCCTGGCGCGGCTGTTCCGGCTCGACCCGGTGCAGACGGCCGTGCTGCTCACCTTCTCGGCCGTGCTCACCGCATCGAGCTGCTACGTGCTGGCCGCGCGCATGGGCTACAACGGCCCCTATGTGGCGGGGCTGGTCACCTTGTCCACGCTGCTGGGCATGCTGAGCCTGCCATTCGCGCTCGGCGTGCTGGGTGGCCTGCGCTGACGGCAACCCATCTCGCGATCACCAGCGACGTCCCCAGTGCACCCGAGGAACTGGCTCTGCCAGGCCTCTGGGTGCGCCCCCTTCCCGCCGCAGGCGAGAGAGGGGGGTGCCGCGAAGCGGCGCGGGGGGTGTTTCTCAGTACCCCAGCAGGTTCTGCCGCACGTGCAGCAGGTGCGCCAGCGTGTGCTGCCGTGC
>VFQO010001451.1_pt1 | contig 18104 bp, 14 predicted proteins | sample 3512331 | NCBI WGS metagenome assembly VFQO01 (sample SAMN10412371, study PRJNA504923) | tailings metagenome | isolation source: Replicate 3 from Balatoc abandoned mine | place: Philippines: Itogon, Benguet | collected 2017-08-28
GGTGCGCGGGAAATAGATCACCGGAATGCCGGGCGCGAGCCAGATCCGTGCGCCGCCCGCTATGAGGCGCAGGTCAAGCTCGGCATCCTCGTTGCAGGGCATAGCCTCGCAATAACCGCCCGCCGCACGAAAGGCAGCGATCCGCATCAGGGCGTGGTGGCCGTGTTCGACGAGCTTGCCCGAGGCCCCGTCGGCAGCATTGCTCCGGTGTGCCGCGCCGCCGGTGCCTAGCCGGGAGTTCTGGGCGGCCGCGACCCCGCGGGCGAAGGGACGGGCAAGCCGGCCCGGCGCGCGGGTCTCCATCCGCACCACCACCGCATCGACACTCTGCGCCTCCGCGACAGCGACGAGGCGAGAGACGTAGTCGCGTGGATAGAGGCAATGGGCATCGACCCGCACGAGCCATTCGGCCTCGCCCCCGAAGCGCGCGACCGCAAGATTGATCCCGGCGCTCTGGATGCGGCCGGGATTGTCGATCAGCGTCACCCGCGGCTCGGTCTGCGCGATCCGGCTGACGATGGCGCGGGTGCCGTCGGTGCTTCCCCCGTCGGCGACCACGATCCGCCGGCTCGCCGTGTCAGCCAGCAGGCAGGCGAGCAGGTCCGCGATGTGCTCCGCCTCGTCGAGGCAGGGGACGACGGTCAGGACGTTGGCGGGCGCGGGGAGGGGCTCGGTCATGCGGCGATGGTCTCCAGCCGTGCGACGAGGCTCCGGTGATCGTCGGGGGAAAAGGCGATCCGCTCGCGCGGGAGAGCGCGGGCTGCGGCGGCAAGCGCGGCATGGTCCTCGCGGGTGAGCCTGCCCAGTACGCGGCCCAGCGCCTCGCCTTCGGGCAGGCGCAGACCCACGCCTGCCGCCGCCAGCCAGCGGCCCGTCTCGACCTCGGCCAGCGCCACCGGCACCGCGCCATGGGCGAGGCTTTCATAGAGGCGGTTGGGCAGCAGCCAGGCCGAGTTCAGCCCCTCCTCGAAATAGTCGATGCACCAGGCGAAATGGACGCGCCCGTAGAGACGCGGCAGATCGGCGGGCCGGTAGGGGCCGGCATATTCGACCCCCGGCAGCTTCGCGACGGCGGCAGGGAAATCGGGGAAGATGTCGGGCGAGGGCAGGCCCGCCACCAGCACCCGCACCCGCCCCTGCGAGCGCGCGGCAAGGGCAGCGAGAATGTCGAGGCTGCGGCGGCAGCGCAGCATTCCGAACCAGCCGATCACCCACGGCCCTCCGGCAGCCGGCAGGGGCGGCGGATCGGGCAAAGCGGCGACCTTGTTCTCGACCAGATCGACCGGCCCGCTCCAGCCCTGGCGGGAGCGGAAATAGTCGCGCTCGAAGGCCGGAGAACTGACGATCACCCTTGCCGTGCGCGCCAGCAGACGGCGCTCGATGATGCGCAGGACAGCGGCCACCGGGCCGCCCGAGAGGAGCTTGCGATGAATGTCGAGACATTCATAGACCACCGCCTGTTCGCGCCGGGCAAGAACAGCGGCCAGCGCGAGCATCTCGAGATTGCGGGCGATCACCACATCGGCGCCGCGCACCAGGGTGCGCAAGGGGCCGGGCGCGAGCAGCCGCAGCAGCACCATCAGCGCGCGCCGGGCAAGGCGGCCGTCATGGCTGCGCCCGAGCGCGAGCGCGGATACGCCCGCCACGCTGGCCGGAGCGGCGCGGCGATAGAAGCCGGCGACGGCAACCCCGGCCCCGCCGGCCTGCAAGCCGTCGACCCGCCGGGCAACGGCGGCATCGCCGAGATCGTGGACGAGGTAGGCAATCCGGCTGTGCATGGCGGTCGGCCCCTGTTCGCTTGAGTGCAGTCGTGCCGCGCGCTGTTTGGCGCAGGCAGGGGCGGGCCAAATTCAAGTGCTTTGCTGTCCTCGATCAGGAGCGCAGGCCGCAGGCGAAGCGCCGGCGAACGCGGGTTGGCAAAGCAGGTTATGGCTCTGCGGGCCCCTTGCGGGCAGGCCGCGCCGCACAAGCCGGCACTCCTGCCGGGCCATCGCAACGGGAGATGCCCTTGGCGACGCGAGCAGACCGCCTGGTTCACGAGAACGCCGATCCCCACGCGCCCGCCCGCGCTTTGCCGCGGGCCGATGGACCCGTGCCGCGCTCCGAGGAGAGCGCCGGTGGCGGTGGCGGCGGTGGCAGCGGGGGCGCGGGCGGCGCGAACGGCGGTGGCAGCGGCAGCGGTGCCGGAGCATCCGCGCCCTTTCTGCCCGATCCCGGCTTCCTGTGGCTGGTCTTCCGTCGCCGCCTCGGGTTGTTTGCGGCAGTAGTGGCGGTGGTGCTCGGGCTGGTGGCGGCCTATACCCTGACCCGCCCGGTGCTCTATTCTGCCTCGGCGAGCGTGCTGATCGAGGTGGCCCAGCCCGCCGTGCTCGAAAGCGAGCCCGTCGCGCCCAAGATGGCGAGCGACACCAATGTGATCGACACCGAGGTCGAGATCCTCTCCTCGCACCGGCTCGCCGGCCGCGTCGCCGAGGCGCTTAAGCTCGAGACCCATCCCGAATTCGCAAGGATCCGGCGGACGCAGCAGCCCGGCGTCGGCCAGCCTGCCCCCGGCACCCACCCGCTCGCGAGCGCCGTGCTGAAGCGCATGGACATCCGCCGCTCGGGTCTCACCTACCTCATCGACATCACCGCCAGCGCCGAGAGCCCGGAACTCGCCGCGGCGCTCGCCAATGAATATGCGCGGCAATATCTCGCCCAGCAGCAGGAGATGAAATCGAGCACCTCCAGGGGCGCGCAGGAGTTTCTCCAGACCCGCCTTGTCGATCTGCGGCGCAAGGCGGCCGAGGCTGACGCTGCGCTCCAGAGCTACATGATCCGCAACGGGCTGATGAGCGCCGAGGGCGCGACGATGGCGGAGCAGGAGGTCTCGGTGCTCAACCAGGAGATTTCCGCTGCCCGCGCCGCACTTGCCGAAAAGCAGGGGCAGCTCGCCGCAGCGCGCACCCGCGTGGGGCAGGGCGGGGGCGGGGCCGAGGTACCGGCGGCGCTCAATTCGGGCACGGTGGCGCAATTGCGCGCCCGCGAGGCCGAGCTGACCGGCGAGGTGGCACGGCTCGGGGCGCGGCTCGGCCCGCAGCACCCCGAACTGCGCCGCGCCAAGGGCGAGCTTGCCGACATCCGCGAGCAGATCCAGCAGCAGATCAACCGCGTCATGTCCTCGCTCGAGAGCGATGTGGAGGCGGCGCGCTCGCGGCTGGCCTCGCTCGAGGCGAGCCAGGGGCGCGCGCGCGGCTCGCTCGCGTCGAACAATGCGGCGCAGGCCGGATTCCTCCAGCTCGAGCGCGACGCAAAGGCCGCGCGGCAGATCTACGACACCTTCCTCGCCCGTTCGCAGGAGGTCGAGGCGCAGGCCGGGCTGGTCCGCCCCGATGCCTCGATCGAGACGCTGGCACGGGTGCCGATGCTGCCCTCCTCGCCGAGCTATCTGCTGGCAGCGGTGGGCGGTCTGACCGTGGCGCTGATCCTCGGTCTCGCGGCAATTGCGCTGGCGGAATATCTCGATGCCCGCATCCGCACCCGCGCCGATGTCGAGCGGCGGCTGGGGCTCGCCTATCTCGGGGCGATCCCCGAGCTGTCGACCACCACCCGCAGCAGGCAGAAGGAGGCGCCCGAGGACTATCTGCTTGCCCATCCCCAGTCCAAGTTCACCGAGGCGGTGCGGGCGCTCAAGAATGCGATCCTGCTTCAGCCGGGCGGCGCGCCGCGCAGCATTGCGGTGACCTCGGCGTTGCCGCGCGAGGGCAAGTCGACCACCGCGATCTGCCTTGCGCGGATGCTCGCCGATGCCGGGATGCGGACCGTGCTGGTCGATTGCGATGCGCGGCGTCATGCCGTCAGCACCGCGCTGCTGCCCGAGGAGTGGGACGGCTTCGGGCAATATCTGCGCCGCGAGATCCCGCTCGCGCACGCGCTGGCGGTGGAGGAGGCGACGGGCCTGGCCGTGCTCGGTTCGCGCCGGGCGGACGGGGCGGGGCGCGAGCTCTTCGTGCAGGTCCCGCTCGCCGAGATGCTGGCCGAGCTGGCGCTCCAGTTCGAGGTGGCGGTGATCGATACCGCGCCGGTGCTGGGCGTGGCCGAGACGCGGCTGATCGCGGCAGGGGTGGAGAGCACGGTGATGCTCGCCCGCTGGCGCGATACCTCGATCAAGGCGGCCGAGACAGCCTCGGACCTGCTGCTTGCCGCCGATGCGGCGGTCGCCGGCGTGGCGCTGACCCGCGTGGACGTGCGCCAGTATGGCAGCACCGGCCAGCAGGATGTCTATTCCTACCAGGACAAGTTCGCCGGCTACTACGTCGACTAGAACACCAGCCGGACCCCTGCGCTCAGGCGGTTGCGGGTGAACTCGCGGAAGAAGGCGTCGTCGGCGAAACGCTGGAAGCGGTCGGCGCGCACGAAGACGCGGAAGTTGCGGTCAAGCTTCCACGTCGCGCCGGCCGACAGGGTATATTCGTCGGCCGAGGTGTCGATCTGGCCGATTGTCTCGATCCGCGCAAAACCGGCCCGTGCCTCGAGCACGAGGTTGCGCAGCAGTTCGTGCTCGGCCTCGAGGCGGAGCTGGCTGCGGATATTGCCGCTGACGAGCTGCGAGCCGCCCTCCTCGACCTGCCGGTCGGCAAAGAACCGCAGGCTGGTGAGCGGGGTCACGGCCCAGGTGAGGTTCGCCCCGAACGACAGGCCCGTGATGCCCTGCGCGGCCGGATCGTCGATCTGGCGGTGGAGCACGCCGGCCCGCACCTCGCCGAACAGCAGGCTCGACAGCTCCAGCCGCACCCCGCCTTCCAGCGCATAGCCGGTGGTGTCGCGGTCGAAGAGTTCGGGCGTGGCGCTGTCGGTGTCATGGGCATAGGTCAGCCGGTCGACCTGCCCGCGCACCAGCGCCGAGACGCGCGGCGAGATCTCGTAGGAGGCCGCGAGCGAGCCGCGCATATAGACGGAATCGCGGAAGTCCTGCTCCACCAGCGTCCCGTCGCGCGCCGCGGCGTCGTCGAAATCGAGCACCAGCAATTGCGCATCGCCGACCAGCCGCAGCCGGCCCATTTCGTGCGCGAGGCTGAACAGCGTGTCGGCGCGGCGGAAGCGGGTCGGGCGGCGGGCCTGGCTCGCGGAGGTGATGTTGGCGCGGTCCTCGGCCAGCGCGTCGAGCGAGGCGACCAGCCGGGCCGAGGTGGCGCGGCTGATGTCGAGCCTGCCCCGGACCCGCGCGCCGCCCTCCATCACGTCCTCGGTGGTAAATTTGCCGTGGAAGTTCTGCTCGACATAGGCATCGGCCTCGAGGCTGTGGCGCTGCCAGCGCGACACCAGCCGCGCCTCGCCCCGCAGGGTCAGCTCGACATCGCCCTCGCCATTGTCGGGCAGGGCGAGGATGTTGTCGTCATAGCCGATCCGCGCCTCGACTGCGGGATAGAGGAAGAAACTGCCGATCCTCCCGCCGACCGGCTCGAAATCGTCGGGCGTGCGCTGCAGCGGGGAGAGCGTGGGCGGCGGCGGGGGCGGGGCAGTGGGCGGCGAGGGCGGCGGCGTGCGCGTGGCGGTAGGCGCGGGCTGGGGCGCGGTCGCCTGGGCGCGCGCGGCGGTCCCTGCGAGCAGCAAGGCGGCAAGCCCGGCAAGGCCCACCAGACCGGTTACGGGGGCGGCGGTCATAAGTCTGCGGTGCATGGCTTCCCTCCTTCTTGACACGGGCCTCGCCGCGCCGCCGCCCCGGCGCCTCCACATGGGTTACTAACCTTGCATTCCCTCGCTGCGTTCGGCCGCGACGAGCTGCGCGACAGGCCCGGCCCCGCGCGACAGATCGGCAAAGCCGCCGACCTCGACCACCCGCCCGCCATTGAGCGCGATGACATGATCGGCCGCCGCCACCATCGACAGGCGGTGGGCGATCACCAGCACCGTGGTGCGCCCGCGCAAGGCGGCGATGGTGCGGGCAAAGGCGGCCTGGCTCTCCCAGTCGAGCGCGCTCGTCGCCTCGTCCAGCACCAGCAATTGCGGCTGCATCACCAGCGCCCGGGCGAGCGCAATGCGCTGGCGCTGCCCGCCCGAAAGGCGGCTGCCGTTTTCGCCGAGCGCCGCTGCAAGACCGCCGTCCATGCTCCGCACGAAGCCCGCCGCGCCCGCTCCCTCGAGCGCGCTCCACAGCTCGGCATCGCTCGCCTGCGGGCGGGCAAGGCGCAGGTTGGCAGCAATGGTGCCGGGGATCAGGAAATGCTCCTGCGGCACATAGGCGATCGCCCGCCGCCACAGCCGGGCGGTCTCGGGGGTGAGGGCGGTCCGGTCGATCGCGATCGTGCCCGCTTGCGGGGTCAGCAGCCCGCAGACGAGATCGGCGGTGGTGCTCTTGCCGCTGCCCGAGGGGCCGACCAGCGCGGTGATCTGTCCCGCCGGGATCACCAGATCGAGCCCGGCGACAGCGGGGCGCGCATCGCCGCCGGCATAGGCATAGCGCACGCCCGACAGCCGGATCGCTTCGGCAAGGCGCGGCGGCAGGGCGAGCGGCGGCGGGGGCGGCGGCTCGGCCTCGGCGGCACATTCGGCGAGGAAGCGGCGGATGTCGGCAAACACCGTGACTTCCGACAGAAGCTGCTGGAGGCCGGTCTGGATCGCGGTGAAACGCGGGGCGATCCGCATCAGCAGCAGCAGGAAGGCGACCAGTTGCGGCAGCGCCATGCCGAGCATCGCCACGCCGGCATAGACCAGCAGCGCCACCGCCAGCGCGCTTACCACCTGCGACATGATCGTGCCGAGCGAGGTCAGGCGCATATAGCCGACCGCCTCGGCATGGACCTTGTCCAGATTATCCGCGAGCCGCGCACGATAGGCGCTCTCGGCCCCGTGGATCTTGGCGGTCTTGAGCCCGGCGAGATATTCGGAAACGGTGCGATACTGGTCGCGCTTGTTGGCGGTGCGCTCGCGCCCGAAGCGGGTGGCGCGGGCGCGCAAGGGGGCAAGCAGGGCGAGGATCACGATCCCCAGCCCGCCTGCCGCCAGCATCATGGCCGGCGAGATGATCCATGCGACCACCAGATAGATCGCCAGCAGGATCGCGGTCTGGAGCAGCATCATCACCGCGCTCGCCGCCGTATAGACCCGCTCGACATCGCCGGTGATGAGGTGGTGGAGATCGGAGGGGCGGCGGCGGGCCAGCGCCTCCCAGCGCAGCGCGCCGATCGCCGCGAATAGGTCGAGCCGCAGGCGGTTGAGGAGATCGAACAGCAGGTCGGCGAGGTAGATGTTCTTGGTCCGGGTGAAGAGGCCCTGCAAGGCGATCAGCGCCACCAGCCCGCCAAGCGCCAGCGGCAGGCTGAGGATCGCGCCCGGCGCAAGCCAGTCGGGCAGCGCCAGCCCCCCGGCGGGATCGCCACCCGCCAGCGAGAGCAGCGGGATGACGAGCAGGATCGAGATGCCCTCGGTCAGTCCGCCCAGCACCAGCAGCGCCAGCGCGATCGTGAAGCGCCGCCCGCTGCTCTGCGCGAGATAGCGGATGAAGGGCAGCACGATGCCGGGCCGGCCGGGCTCGCTCATGTCGGGCACCGGACCGCCGCGCTGCCGGCAAGCACTCCCTCCGGGCGGGGCGGCGCCTGACCGAGACGGGCGGCGACAAAGTCCACCACCTCGCCCAGCGCCCCAAGGTTGTCGGGCACGGTCAGGATCGCGGCGCGGGCATGGCTGGCGAGCGCGGCGCAGGCGCGGGCATGGCGCGCGGCCCCTGCCCGGGTGATCGCCTGGGGGCCGAAGCGGGTGCCGTAGGAAAAGCGCAAGAAGGCTTTCATCCGCTCCTTGGGACCGAGTTCCTGCACGGCCAGCGCGCCGCCGCGCTTGAGCAGGAAGAAGTGGCCGGGTGCGCGCGGCGCTTCGGCAAAGCCCGCGCCGAGCAGGAAGCGGCGTTTCTCGCGCACCAGCGCCACGTCGGGGCGGCGGCCGAGTGCGGCCCCGGCCAGAGCGGCGGAGGCAGGCTCGGTCAGCTTGACCTGCGGGAAGGCCGGCGCGATCCGCGCGGTGGTGGTGGCACCCTCCGCTTCGAGCCCCTCGATGGCGATGATGTCATCGGTCAGCAGCGCATAGCCTGCCCGCAGGAAGGCGGTGGCGGTGGTCGATTTGCCCGCGCCCTTGTCGCCGAGGAAAGCGAAGGCGGGTGCGTCGGTGGCGGGATCGGCGAGCGCGCTGCCGTGGAGCAGGAACGCGCCGCGCATCTGGAGCAGCAGCGCCATGACCGGGCCGAGCAGCGGGAAGCCGATCAGTGCCGGATCGACCCCCGGGCGCGGCTCGACCTCGATCAGCGAAGGCGCGGCGATGCGGAAGGCGCCGATCTGGGGGTAGAGCAGGAAGCAGGCGCTGTCGCCGAAGCGGAAAGTGCCCCCGGCCTCGGGGTCGGGGAAGGCGCGGCCGGTGTCGACGCGGCGGATGACGCAGTCGGGCGCGGCGCAGGAGGGGGCGGGCGTGAGTTCGGGCAGAGTGATGTCGCTTGCGATCACCATGCCGAAGGCGCGGTAGCTGTGGGGGGCAGGGGCTGCGAAAGGGTCGGGTGCGGGGCAGGCGAGGGGGATCATGCGGCGGCCTCTTGAGTTGCTGCGGGTTGTGCCCGGGCGGCGGTGATGCAGCCGCTCTCGAGCCAGATGCCGAGGGCTGCGGCGCGCCACACCATCTGCACCGCGCGCCCCTGGGCCGCGTCGGGATCGGCGGCGATGGCGGCATAGAGCGCGGCGGCGCGGGGGAGATCGACATGGCCTGCCAGCGGGCTGGCGGAGGAAGCGAACAGCCCGGTGAGCTGTTCATGGTGGTGGCGCACCAGACCGCGCGCGAGGTGTACCGAGAAGTCGAGCTTGTCGCGCCGGGCAAGGATGCTGTCAGGCACGATCCCCGCCATCGCCCGGCGCAGCACCAGCCGCGACCAGCCGCGCGAGAGCTTCTCGCCAGCGGGCAGGCCGAGGCAGAATTGCACCACCTCGCGGTCCCAGAAGGGGTAGCGCGCCGCCACGCCCATGCTGGCGTAGAAGGCGGCGTGGACCTCGAAGGCATAGGGCTGGAGCGGGTCGGCGAGCACAGCGGCGTGCTGCGCGGCCTCGCTGGAGGCAGCCTCGGGCGCGGCGAAGGCGGCAAGGCGGGCGGCAAGGCGGCTGCGCCCGACCAGATCGCGGGAGAGGAGGTGGGCGGGCGGGCGCGGCGCACCCGGCGCGGCCTCGCGGTCGAAGGGGGCGAGCAGGCGGGCGATGATCCTCGCGTCCACCCGCTCGCGCCGCCGGGCGGCAACGCGCCGGGTGAGCACCAGCCGCGAGCGGCCGTAGTTATCCGCCGCCCCGCGTGCCTCGCGCAGCAGCGCGAGCCAGCGGCCCTGCGCCCCCAGTTCGTCGAGCAGGCCATAGCCGTGGCTCACCACCTCGTCGCCGCCATGCCCGTCGAGCAGCACCGCGATTCCCTGATCGGCGGCCGCGGCGACGACGGCGCGCATCGGGGCAAGATTGGGAGCGAGCACCGGCCCGTCGGTGGCGGCGAGCAGGCGCTCGAACCCATCGAGCGGGGCATAGCCGTCGAGCTCCAGCACGGCCGGCGCAAAGCCGCCGGTGGCGAGCACGGCGTCGAGATGGGCGCGTTCATTGCTGCGGGCAGGCTCGCGGAACATCATCGAGAACACCGGCACGGCTCCCTTGCCATCGCGGCGGTAGCGGTCACGCAGGAGGCAGGCGATCGCGGAGGAATCGAGCCCGCCGCTCAGCAGCACCCCGACGCGGCTCTCCCCCGCGGCGCGGCGGGCGACCGCGGCATCGAGCAGGGCGCGCAGGGTCTCGGCCGGGCGGCGGCCGGGCTCGGGCAGGGCGGGGGCGATGCGCGCATGGCGATAGAGCCTGAGCGCACCCTTGTGGAACACCAGCGTGTGCCCGGCGGGCAGGCGCGCCACGCCCTCGAACCAGGTCCCCTCGGCATCGAGCACGCGGCCATAGAGGAAATCGGCCACCGCCGCCTCGCGCAGGGCGGGCGAGGCTCCGGCGAGCGCGCCTGCCGACTGGGCAAAGTGCAGGGAGCCGCCCCGCATGGCGTAATAGAGCGGGCGCACGCCTGCCACATCGCGCGCGCACACCAGCCGCCGCGCGCGGGCGTCCCACAGGGCGAAGGCATAGGCTCCCTCGAGCCTCGCGGCGCAATCCGCACCCCACCGGCGATAGGCCGCCGCGATCACCGCCGCATCGGGCAGGTGCGCGGGAATGCCGAGCGAGGCGGCCAGAGCGGCGCGGTTGTCGAGCCGGGCGTCGGCGACCACCGTGATATCACCGTCGAGCATCACCGGGCCGCTGGCACCGCCCGCCAGCATCACCCCGGGCGCACGCCAGCCGCCGGGCGGCGGTGGCGGCAGGACCCGGGCATCGCTCGCCGCGGTCCCGCCGATCGCGGGCGGCCCCATCAGCGCGCCCCTGCCAGCCTGGTGAAATCCTCGATCCGGGTGTCCGCCGCGCCAAGCACGATGCGGTCGTTGCAGGCGACCCAGGCATGGGCGGCAAAATGCCCTTCCGCATCGCGCCGCACGCCGACCAGCAGCTCGCAGCCATGGCCCGAGCGCGCCAGCAACCATTGCAGCGCCAGCGCCTGGGTGAGGCACGAGGCACCGGGCACGAAGCGCGCTAGCCGCTCGATCCGGCGGGCGATCTGCCTGGCATAGTAATGCGCGTCCGGCATCACCGGCGCCCGGGGCATCCGCGCGCGGATCGCGGCATAGCCTGCCGCGCTCAGCGCGAGGCGCATCCCCGCCAGCGCCGCAAGGCACTTCGCGTCGCGCCGCAGCGCCCGCACGAGCCTCGTCATGCCGCGCTGGCGCATCGCACCAGTCCGGCCTCCTCCAGCTCCCCGACCAGCCGCGCGAGATCTTCCGCGATCCGCTCGCGCGGGGCGTCGAATTCGGCGGCGATCTCGCTGACCAGCCGCTCGAAGGAGACGGGTTGTTCGAGCGCCTGCCATACGAAGGCGCCGACCTCGTTGAGGCTGTAATAGACATAGGTCCTGAGGTTGAGCAGGGCCGAGCCCTCGGCCAGCGAGCAGCCGACCACCTCGGGATCGCCGCTGATCAGCAAATCTGCATCGTAACGCGCCATGGGAATCCTTTTTGCTCCGAATGAGGCGGACGCCCGCCTGCGGCCAGGGGCGCACCGGCAGGCGGGCAGGCGGGGACGGCGGGAGGCACCCTTGCACGGGTGCACCGGCCGGCATTGGGGGACCGGCCGGTGCAGATGCTTCGCGGCAGCCTTGCCGCCCCTGCCATGCCGGATCAGGACATCCCGTCTTCCGGACCGCAGGTGAGATCGCCGAAGGGCGTTCCGGCGGGGAAACTGGCATCGAGCGCGTCAGGGCAACCGCTGGCCTGAGTCAGCTTTTCAAAAGTCCCCAGTTCTTCCAGAACCGGCGCGGAATAATATCTGCTGCTCATTCACGTTCTCCTTGTCCAATATTGATTGGCCCCTGAATCGTTTGATCCAGAGGAAATAAGAAAGGGGGCTTCGATTTGTATGCAACATAGCTGTTGCCCGATGGCTTCAGGATATAGTGCGTTATTTAAATCGAACCTCGCAGTCCTATCGTAAACCCGTCCCGGATTTCGACCGTTTCAACCTGAGGTTTCGTGATGGATGCTGCATTCACCCAAGATACAAACCATCCCGTCGCGAAAAATTCCGGCGGCGGCGATGGTGTCGGGGAGGCCCGCGCCGCGCTTGCGGATCTGTGCCGCGCCAGCCTTTCGGGGGAGGGCGGAGCGGCCGCGGCGGGGCTCTGCGGCGCGGCGGCGGAGCATCTTGCCGCGCTGGCGGCGCGCTCCCGCCTGACCATGCCTTGCGTGCGTGCCTTTGCCGCTGCCGGCCTCGCCATGCCGCCGCCGCTGGCGCGGAGCGTCGATCAGGCGCGGGGGCGTGCGGCGATCAGCAACGGGCGGGTAATGGCGCTGGCGCGGATCGCCTTTCCGGTGCTGGCCCGTGCCGGCATCGGGGCGCTCGCCTTCAAGGGCCCGTTCCAGCACCGCCAGCTCCACGGCGATCCCTTCTTCTGCCGCTCGGGCGATCTCGATGTGCTGGTTGCCCGCGAGGATTTCGCGGCGGCGCTGGCGGCTTTCGAGGCCGAGGGCTTTGTCCCGCGCGAGGATACCTCGGCGTGGTGGCGCATGATGCTGGGCGAGGTCCATCTGGTCCACCCGCAAGGCGGGGTGATCGATCTGCACCACCGCCTCCAGCAACCCGGCTGCCCGCCGCCGCGCGATATCGGCGCCTTCCTGCGGGCGAGCCGGACCGAGCGGCTCGGCGGGGTCGAGATCGCTGTCCCGACCCATGCCCAGGCGGTGCTGATCGCGGCGCTCAATCTGGTGAAGGAACTCGCCCATCGCCGCCCCTCGGCGCGCTATGCCTATGATGTGGCGGCCGGCATCCTCGGCATGGGCGAGGCGCGGCGGCGGGCCTTCGTGGCGCTGGCGCAGGACCAGCGGCTGGAGGGCACAGCGAGCCTTGCCGTGGCGCTGTGCGAGCGGATCTTCGCGCTGGCCCTGCCGCTGCCGGCACCGCTGCGCGCGGCCGATCTGCCCGCCTGGGCCGGGCGCGAGGCGCTGCTGGCGATGGCCTTCGATCCCGATGATCCGGCCACCCCCTGGCCGCGCCGGCGGGCGGTGCTGTGGGCCATGTGCAGCCGGCAGGGCCGGGGCGGCGGGACGGGGCGCGCGGCCGAGTTCACGCGAGAGGCGGCGCGGATGTTCGCCAGCGAGGCGCTGCGCCGGGCCGCGCCTGTCGCTGTGCCCGTGCCCCTGCCTGCAGCGGAACAGGTCGTGCCGGGAGCGGCGGGCCGATGAAGAGGGTGCGTGCAGACCGGCGCGGCGGGCTCGCGCTGATCGGGCTGTGGCTGATTGCCTGCGGGGCGAGCGAGACGGCCTCGACCGATTCCGTGGCAAGCGACGGCGCGGCGCGGCAATCGGGCCGGCGCTTCGAGGCGCAGTTTGCCGCCTTCGATTTTGCCCGCGGCACCCGTTTTCCCGAGCGCGCCCGGATTGCGATCGGCGATGCCAGAGTCTCGCCCGATGCGCGGGAGGTCCATGTGCCGGTCACGCTCGACCGCCCGACCCCCAACACCGTCCATGCCCGCGTGCTGACCCGCAACGGCCAGCCCCCCGTGCCCGCCTTCGAGGGCCGCCACTTTGCGCGCACCGACGCGGTGGTGGTGTTCCGCCCGGGCGATCCGCTGGTGCAGACCGTGCGCGTGCCGCTGAAGGGCCTGCCTGCGGGGGCGCATTTCGCGCTGCACTTTCCCGAAGGCGCCGACGGGGCGGCGGTGGCGGACTCGGCGGGCGAGGTCCGCAGCGAGCAGGGAGCGCCCGCCACGCGGGAGCGCACTGCGGGGTTCCGGTCGCCGCGCCGCTTTGCCCCGCACGGCGCGCCGGTCTACGTCCTCGATCCGGCGCGGGCGCGGTGGAGCGATGCGGGCGGGCCGGATGCCTTTGCGACGCGCCTTCCGCACGGGCGCACCCAGCCGGGCAATGCCGAGACCGGGCTCTATCTCGATCCCGCCTGGCAGGCCGGCGCCGAGCCTCCCGTCGCCAGCGAGGGCGGGGCGCTGGTGCTGCGTAGCCAGAGCCTTGCGCGGCCCTTCGAGCATGAAGGCAAGGCCTGGCGGCACGGCGCGGCGGTGCTGACCGGGCAAAGGATGCCCGCCACCCAGATCGCCTATGGCCAGTATGAGTGGGAGGCGCAGATGCCCGACCGGCGCGGAGCATGGCCGGCCCTGTGGCTGCTTCCCGCAAGCGGCGGCTGGCCGCCCGAGATCGATGTCTATGAAGGGTTCGGCAACTCGCGCGACTGGAACTTCGCGCGCGACATCAGCGCCAATCTTCACGGCGGGGCGGGCGGCAAGCGGCGCTTCACTGTGCCGATGCGGATCGATGCGCGGCGATTCTACGGGCTGGGCGGCTTTGCCTCGGGCTATCACCGCTATGCCGTCGATATCGCGCCTGATGTCATCACCTGGTTCGTCGACGGGATCGAGGTCTACCAGAGCGTCAATCCGTTCCGCGGGGTGACGTGGTTTCCGGTGATGAATGTCGCGGTCAAGCACGCCGGAGCCTACGAGGGCGGGAGCGGGGCGATGCGGGTGCGACGTTTCAGGGTGTGGCGCAGAGAGGGTGGTTAGGGCGGGAGTAGACCCCCGCTTGAGGCGTCCTGACCCTGCCTTGACCCTGCCTTGACCCCCTCCAAACAGGCCTCGACCGCGCCTTTTCGCAATGTTTCATGTGAAACATCGCGCCCGGATCAGTCGCTCCCGGCAAGCGTTGCGGCAAAGGCAGCCGGATCGGCATTGCCGCCGGTGAGCATGATGACGCTGTCCTGATCGAGCGGAACCTTGCCCGCCAGCGCCGCCGCCAGAGCGGCTGCACCGCCCGGCTCGACCACAAGTCGGAGGTTGGCAAAGGCAAAGCGCTGCGCCGCCCGGACCTCGGCATCGGTGACGGTCACCCCCGGCTCGGCCCGGCCCCTGAGCACCGCGAGATTGAGTGGCTTGGTCGCATTGGGCTGGAGCGCATCGCAGATGGTCCTGGGCGTATCGGGCGCGGCATGGACGATTGCGCCGGTCGCCATCGCCTGCCCCACCATGTCCCAATGGACCGGCTCGACGGGGTGCACCGCGCTCTGCGGAGCACCCAGCGCCAGCCCGGCGGTCAGCCCTCCGCCCCCGCAGCAGGCGATGATGCGTGACGGATCGCGGCCCAATTGTGCAGCGATTTCAATGGCAGCCGAGCCTTGCCCCTCGATCACCCAAGGGTCGCCGAAGGCATGGACCAGCGTGCCGCCGTGCTCCGCGATCAGCTTGGCCGCCACCGCATCGCGGTCCTCTGCGGGGCGCTGGTAGAGGACGACCTCGGCCCCCAGTGCCCGGGTATTGGCGAGTTTCACCTCGGGCGCGTCATGCGGCATGACGATGGTCGCCGCGATCCCCAGCCGCCGCGCGCTCCACGCCACGCCCTGGGCATGGTTGCCCGAGGATACCGCGACCACGCCGCCGCTACGCTCCTCGGGTGACAGCGAGGACAGGCGCCACCACGCGCCCCTGATCTTGAACGAGCCGATAGGTTGCAGGTTGTCCGCCTTGACCCACGCCCGCACGCCGCCGATCTCGACGGGGAGCAGCGGGGTAGGGGGCAGGATCGCCGCCACCGCCCGGGCAGCGGCGCGCACGCCCTCGGTGGTCGGCATTCGCGATTCAGTGTGGATCATTTGTCCCCTCGGCTGCGTTGAGGTAGGGCGCGCGCAAGATTCGCATCACGAAAGGTTCCTATCATGTCGGCAGCCAAGTCCAGCCCCGAAAACAAGACGGTTCTCGTCATCGGTGCGGGCGGGGTGAGTTCGGTCTGCGTCCACAAGATGGCGTTCAACCCGGATATCTTCCCCGAGATCCACCTCGCCAGCCGCACCAAGTCCAAGTGCGATGCGATCGCCGCCTCGGTCAAGCAGCGCTGCGGGCGCGATATCGCCACCTATGAAATCGACGCCGAGGAAGTGCCGGCGATGGTCAACCTGATCCGCAAGACGGGCGCCGGCCTCGTGGTCAATCTCGCGCTGCCCTATCAGGATCTGCCGATCATGGACGCCTGCCTCGAGGCGGGGGTCGATTACCTCGACACCGCCAATTACGAGCCCAAGGACGAGGCGAAGTTCGAGTACAAGTGGCAGTGGGCCTATCAGGAGCGCTACAAGGACGCAGGTCTGATGGCGCTGCTGGGCAGCGGCTTCGATCCGGGCGTCACCTCGGTCTTCACCATGTGGCTCAAGAAGCATAAGCTGAAGACCATCCGCCAGCTCGACATCCTCGACTGCAATGGCGGCGATCACGGCCAGCATTTCGCCACCAACTTCAACCCGGAAATCAATATCCGCGAAGTGACCGCGCCCGCCCGCCACTGGGAGAACGGCGAATGGGTCGAGACCCCGGCTATGTCGAACAAGGTCGCCTTCGACTTCGAGGCGGTCGGCCCCAAGAACATGTATCTGATGTATCACGAGGAGCTGGAAAGCCTCGCCAGGTTCGTCCCCGAACTGGAGCGTGCGCGGTTCTGGATGACCTTTGGCGACCAGTACATCACCCACCTCACCGTGCTCCAGAACGTCGGCATGACCTCGATCGAGCCGGTTCGCTATCAGGGCAAGGACATCATCCCGCTGCAATTCCTCGCCGCGGTGCTCCCCAAGCCGGAAACGCTGGGCGAGACCACCAAGGGCAACACCAATATCGGCGTGATCGCGACCGGCGAGGCGCTGGACGGCTCGGGCGAGAAGACGTTCTACATCAAGAACATCTGCAGCCACGAAGCCGCCTACGAGGAAACCGGCAACCAGGCGGTCAGCTACACCACGGGCGTTCCCGCGATGATCGGCGCGGCGATGATGGTGAAGGGCGAATGGCAGGGCGAGGGCGTGTTCAACATCGAACAGCTCGATCCCGATCCCTTCATGGCGATGCTCAACCAGCACGGCCTGCCGTGGACGGTCGAGGAACTGGCCGGGCCGGTGGACTTCTGATGCGGCGCTGGGGGGCGATGCTGGCGTTTGTGGCGCTTGCCGCCTGCGATGCGGCAGCGCCTCCTCCGCCGGAAAATGTGCCCAGGCTCGCCGTCGACAGCGGCTGGCCGACCATCCCGGCGGACGCCAAGTTCGGCGAGGTAAGCGCGGTCGATGTCGACGCTCAAGGCAATATCTGGGTGCTCCACCGCGCCGGACGGGTGTGGGAGGAGCCTTTCCCCGCCACCCCGATCGCCGAGCCGACCGTGTTCAAGTTCGCCCCCGACGGCACCCTGCTCGCCAAGTGGGGGGCAGGTCTGTTCATCATGCCGCACGGCATCTCGATCGACCCGCAGGGCAAGATCTGGATCACCGACGTCGCGCATGAACAGGTCTTCCGCTTCTCGCCCGAGGGCAAGCTGGAACTGACACTCGGCGAGCGCGGCGTCACGCGGCAGGATGCCGGTCATTTCGGCCGCCCCGCCGACATCGCCTTTCTGGGCGACCGCGTGCTGGTCGCCGATGGTTATGTGAACACCCGCGTCGCCGAGTTCTCCCCGCAAGGCACCTTCATCCGCGACTGGGGCGAATTCGCTGTCGCCCATGCCGTCGCGGTGGACGACGCGCGCATCTACGTCGCCGACCGCGAGAATGGGCGGATCCAGGTCTTCGACCACGCGGGCAAGTTGGTGGAAAGCCGCGTCTCGCCTGCGGGCAACCACACCTATAGCCTGAAGCCGCTGGGCGGCGGGCGTCTGCTGGCGGTCGAGGGGCGCGACGGGGCCGACCGCAAGGGCGCTGTGATCCGCGTCTACGCCGCCGACGGCCGTATCGAGGCATCCTATGACATCAGCCTGCCCGGCAAGTATGCGAGCCTCGGTCACGATCTTGCGCTCGGGGGCGACGGCCATATCTATGTCACCGACGTTGCCGGCGGACGCGTGGTCCGCACCCGGCTCCCTCAAGAATCGGACAAGTAATCATGCAGACCAAGGCCGGTGATCCGGGCGCTTTTGCCCATTTCGATCTGTCGCGTGTCGATAGCCCGGCCTTCGTGGTGGACGCCGCCAAGCTGCGCGCCAATTGCCGCGTGCTGGCGGAAGTGCGCGATGCTGCCGCGGCGGACGGGGCGGACATCAAGGTGTTCGCCGCCCTCAAGGCGTTCTCCATGTGGTCGGCTGCGCCGATCATCGGCGAATATCTCGACGGGGTCTCGACCTCGGGCCTGTGGGAAGCGCGCCTCGCGTCGGAGTTCTACGACGGCGAGATTGCCACCTATTCGGCCGCCTTCAAGCCCGAGGAGCTGGAGGAGATCTGCCGGCTTTCGGACCACGTGATCTTCAACTCGCCCTACCAGCTCCAGCGCGCGCGGTTGATCCTCGACCATGCGGCGGCAAACGGCGCGCCGGTCAGCGTCGGCCTGCGGATCAATCCGCAGGTGCCGACCGGCGAGGTCGCCAAATATGACCCCAGCGCCCCCGGCTCGCGCCTCGGCTTCCCGCTCGACCAGCTCACCGAGGAGCATATGGAGGGCGTCGAAGGCATCCACTTCCACAATCTGTGCGAACAGGATTTCGAGCCGCTGCGCCAGACCTGGGACCG
>VFQO010001453.1_pt1 | contig 18074 bp, 17 predicted proteins | sample 3512331 | NCBI WGS metagenome assembly VFQO01 (sample SAMN10412371, study PRJNA504923) | tailings metagenome | isolation source: Replicate 3 from Balatoc abandoned mine | place: Philippines: Itogon, Benguet | collected 2017-08-28
TGTAGGATTACGAAATAGCTGCGAAACTACTACGCTAGAGGCCTATGAACTCCGTTCTCGATTGCACTAATAGACGCGAAAAATATCCGAATTGGATGCGATAGGATTAAGAATGACTCGAAATAGTTGCGACCAGCTTAAGCAAGTCCGTCCAATCAAGCCGACACGTCGTAGCGTCTCAGGGTTCTTGCCCTTCCGTGGCGTAGGAGGTGTGCCGTTCGAGTCGTTGCTTGAGCGTGATTTCCTTAAGCGGATGAGGTTCTCCCATCGGGTCGAGTCAGTGATTGCCCAGCCAGTCCGTGTTGACTTCATTGACTCGCTCGGGCGTGCTCAGACCTACACTCCCGACTTCCTTGTGCACTATCGCCAGCCAGCCGGCATTGACTACATGGATTACATCAAGCCGATGCTTGTTGAGGTGAAGCCCACCTACGAGTGGCGGAAGAACTGGCGGGCCTGGCTCAGTAAATGGAAGGCAGCACGCCGCTACGCGCGAGGGGAAGGTTGGACTTTCAGCATTTATGACGAGTCGCGCATTCGGGGGCTGCCGCTCGACAACATCACATTCTTGGAGCGTTTCGAGCGGTTGGACTTTGATCGAGAAGACATCGATATGGTCCTGAAAACGCTCAACGAAATGGAATTCGCCCCTGTGCACTACCTGCTGGCACGCCATTTCAAAGGCGTATACCGCGATCGCGGTGTGGCGTTGTTGTGGCACCTGATCGCAACTGGCCGAGTTGAGTGTGATATCACCGAGCCTCTGAACGAATATCTTGAGCTTTGGGTGGCCACGCCATGAACATCTATGAAATCGACACAGATGAGCATTTCGTTCCGTTCGAACCCTCTAGGGAGCGCATCCGGGTCGAGGTGGGCGAAATGGTCCGCTGCGACAAGCAGATATTCCGGATCGTCCAACTGCTCGATTTTCAGAATGTTGTCGGCGTCGAAGTCGAGACAGGCCGGAGCGTGTCGCTTCGAATCGCCGAACTACAGCCGGTCGAGCAAGAGCGAGTCGATGGCCTGTACGTCAACTACGACGTCTCGACGATCAGCTCTGATGAGTGGGCGGTAGCACAGCAGCGCTTTTCGGCAATCAAGCCTCTGTTGCGCGACTCGATCTTGCCCAGAGGCAGCGTAGAGGCGCGAGCCAGGGAGGTGGGCGTCGATACGTCCACGCTCTACCGGTGGCTTGAACGGTACCAGAGTTGGCACGAGGTACTGGCTCTAGTCCCGCGCAAACGGGGTTGGCAATCGGGCAACAGCAGATTGACCGTCCAGGCTGACAAGCTAATTGATGATGTAATCGACCAGCACTACCTAACTATTCAACGCAGAACGGTTCAGTCGACCATCGCTGAAATCGAAACGCAGGCCAAAGCGCTTGGTATTAAGCCACCCAGCGCTTCAGCTATCAGAGCGCGGATCAAGCGCATTCCCGAGAAGATCAAGCTGCGCAGACGCGGATACGCTGACAAGGCTCGGAATCAGTACACACCTTCCGTAGGTAAGTTCCCCGGCGCCGACTATCCCCTAGCAGTCGTCCAGATCGACCACACGCCAGTTGACCTGATCATTGTGGATGACCGGCATCGTAAGCCAATCGGCCGTCTATGGCTGAGTTTGGCGATTGACGTCCACTCTCGGATGATCACTGGCTATTACTTGGCTTTGGAGGATCCTTCCGAGATTTCCGTTGGCATGTGCCTGGCGCACTCGATACTGCCAAAGGAGGCTTGGTTGAACCTTCATAACGTGAAAGGTGAGTGGCCGGTATGGGGCTTCCCTCGCGTGGTACACACGGATAATGGGCCCGACTTTCAGGCCGAAAACTTCCGCCGTTCGTGTGCTAACTACAACATCGAGAACCAGTTCCGACCGGTGAAGCGGCCTAAATACGGGGGCCATATTGAACGTCTTCTCGGCACATTCATGAGGGAGTTGCATGAGCTGCCGGGTACGACGCATAGCAACGTTCCTGATCGGGACGGCTACGACTCTGACAAGCATGCCGCGCTCACGATGAGTGACTTTGAAGAATGGCTGGTTCGCACCATCATTCTGTACCACAACCGCGTTCACTCATCGCTCTACATGAGCCCCGCGCGCAAATGGCACCTTGGTTTCTTCGGTAGTCGTGAAGCCGATGCGTTGGTGAGTATTCCGCCACGGCCAGCAGATCCACTAACTGTGCAGTTGGACTTCATGCCTTCGTACCGTCGAACGGTCCAGCATTATGGCGTTCAGTTGGATGTCTACTACTACTCGGAGGCTTTACGTCATTGGATCGGGGCTACGGATCCTCAAACCGGGCAGGCTCGCAAATTTGTTTTCAGGCGAGACCCTCGTGACATCAGCGTCATTTGGTTCTACGACCCCGTGCTCAAGCAGTACTTCCGCGTGCCTGTGGCTAACCAGGCCTTCCCCGCAGCGACTTTGTGGGAGTTTCGTGCGGCGAAGAAACAGGCGGTCGATGAAGGCCGTCATCACATTGATGAGGCTTTGATCGGCAGGCTGATCCTAGAGCGTCGCCAGCTCGTTAACGAGGCCACTGCGACTACCAAGAAGGCACGTCGTGATGCCCAGAAGCACAAGGTGCACAGTAAAAACACCACGCCGGCTCATCCCATCAAAGCGCCCGTGGAAGCTGCGCCTTCGCTTCCTAGAGACGAAGGACTGTTGCTCGAAGACGTTGATCTGATTGGTGATATCCAATGACTGAGTACGCACATCTGCACGCCGACTTCAGGCCTGTGCTGCAGCTATCTGCTCGGGAGCGCATTCGCTTTATGGGTGAGCCTCGTTGGATTGGTTACAAGGCGGCCCACCACATCCTGGATAGCCTTGAGTGTCTGCTTGAGGCTCCCAAACGGCCGCGAATGCCAAATATGCTCATCGTTGGTGATTCGAACAATGGCAAGACCACGATTGTCCGGCATTTCGAGAAAACGCATGGTCAAGGCTACGTCGACGAGAACTCTGAGCCAGTAAGGCCGATCGTTTTGGCTGAGGCCCCTCCGTCTGCAGAGGAGAAAGACCTCTACATTGCCATCCTCGACCGGATGTGGATGCCATACAAAACGACCGATTCCAAGGTCACGCTGAGGTTTCAGGTAATCCACGCGCTGCGTGAGCTCAAAGTGCGAATGTTGATCATCGATGAGGTTCACTCGATGCTCACTGGCTCCGCCACGAAGCAGCGAGAGGTCATGAACGCACTTAAGATGCTGTGCAACACTCTGGTGATCCCGATTGTCGGCGTAGGAACTCCAGATGCTGTACAGATCCTTCACCTCGATCCACAGCATGCCAGCCGTTTTGATGTCATCAAGCTAGAAACTTGGAAGCTGAATGCGGATTTCCAGCGATTGCTGAAGGCGTTTGAAGCCGTGCTGCCGCTAAAACAGCCCTCGGGGCTCTATAAGCCCGAGATAGCTCAGTTGATTCATTCCATCTCGGGCGGCAACACTGGGGACTTACACGGGCTGCTGCTCGAATGTGCTACGGAAGCAATCAATTCTGGGAAGGAGTGTATCGACCGACAACTCATCGAGAGTAAATCGTGGAAGCGTCCTACACGTGGCATTCGGGAGCGCGTTGTGTAGATCCCCGTTGGCCACTTACTCCAACGCTGCTGCCCGATGAGCTGCTTTCTTCCTGGTTGGTGAGAACCGCGCTAGCCCATGGGTGCCGGCCTGACACTTTGACTCGCGTTGTTTGGCCTGGTACTCGCGCATGGACTTGCGATCTTGATCGTCCGCATCCATGGGCGGACCTAGCAACTCTGGCAAGTATTGCCGGTCTGAGCGCGGAAATGCTCTTGGCCACTACGCTATGGCCCATTGTGCTGATGCTGCACCCCAATGCAGCTGTTCATAATTCATCGTGGTGGCCCTGGATTCTGCCGTTGGGTTGTCGGAGTCGCACGCGAGCAGGTGGGCTGTTGTGTTGTCCACATTGCATAGTGGAACCTATTCCCCACTATCGGCAGCAATACCGACTGGCATGGCACACGGCCTGCCCTTGGCACCATGTGTTGCTGATTGATCGTTGCACTAGTTGCCATTCGGCGCTACAGCCTGGTCGGCTTGGAGTTGATTGTAAGTTGTCCGAGTGTCATCACTGTGGTCAATCGCTGGATCGTGCGCCGCTTGTGCCAGTAGTTGATGCGGCTCTGGCCTTCCAAAACTTTGTCGATGCGCGCCGCCAGTCGACCATCTTTTATGGTCGGACACCGTTGAGTTTTTCAGAGTGGATGTGCATCGCTCGGGTCATGGTCAGCTATCTGGAGACGGTGGCGCGGCAGCCATCGGCCGGATCGCGATTGTTCTGCGAGAAAATTGGTGTAGATCTGGCGCAATTGAAATCCTCATCGCTGGGATTACCGTTCGAGTATGCAGCACCCGCTGAGCGCGCAGGGCTATTGGGACAAGCTTGGGTGATAATGCAGGCTGGCCCAGAACGGTTTGTGGAGCTTGCAACGGAGACTAAGCTGCCCGTGACTGTTTTTCCGCTGCCTGTCACCGGTGTGCCCGAGATCCTAATGCAGATGGTCTCGGTGCTAAGTCAGCACACCCCGCACAAGCTTGCTCGGCCAGTTTTTGGACGCACCCGCGAGCCTCTTGAGGTCTGGCATATGTGGCATCGATTGCAGAGAAGGACGCGTAGAAATGGCATCTCATGACACATCCACCCAGGCGGGCTGCGATGGATGCGGACGCGAGATTGTCAAAGCCAAGAAGGTTTACGCGAGCAAGCGATATTGCGAGACATGTTACCCACGGCTTTTCAAACGGCGCATGTGTCCAAAGTGCGGTGATTTGGCCCGGCTCCCGGTCTTTGATCAAGCTGCTAATTGCCCTGTCTGTGAGCGAGCTGGGCCATGCGTAAGGTGTGGAAAGGTCGAATTTGAAACTGGCCTGCGCACGGAGTACGGCCGTGTATGCAAGCCCTGCGTGTCCTATTTTCGCGTTGCCGAGGCCTGCGAGGTCTGCGGCAAGCTCTCTCAGCGTCTTGCCCGGAGCAAGACGACAGGGCTGCGCCAGTGTCCTAAATGCAGTGGTCCGGAGATGGCGACCTGTCCGAGCTGTCGGCGCTATCGCGTGCTAATCACAGGTCAGGATGGGGTTGTGCGCTGCAAACCTTGCACCACTGAGCCCGACCATCCTTGTCGATCATGCGGCACACTCATGCCTGCTGGACGTAAAAGCGAATGTGAGACGTGTCAGTGGCAGAGCCTCTTCCGGAAGCGGTTAGCAATCAACGTTAAGGGCTTCAGCAGCGAGCGCATCGCTGGACTCTTTATTCAATTTGGAGAATGGCTCCTGAGTCGGAGTGGTGCGAATAAAGCTGCATTGAGCATCAATGGTCACTACCGATTCTTCCGGACAGTTGATACCAACTGGGGCGCTATACCTTCTTACGAGCAGCTCCTACGCCATTTCGGTGCTGCTGGGTTGCGCAAAGCAGAAAGCCCAATGCGCTTTCTGACAGAAACAGGCGTGGTCACGGTCAGTGCGCAGCTTCGTGATCGGCACACGGAGCAGAGCCGAATTGCGAAGATTCTGTTGGAGCCTGCCGGCAGCTGGTCGGCTCAGTTGCTGAGCGAGTACGTTGATGTTTTGAAGTCTAGAATGGAGCAAGGTGATACGAACTTGCGGTCAGTCAGGTTGGCGGCTCGTGCGGCGGCGAATTTCCTCAAAAGCGCCCAGCTAAAATTAGGAGCGTTGCCTACACAAAAAGCACTTGAGTCATTCTGGCAAGGATCGCCTGGCCAGGTGGCAGCAGTTACTGGCTTCATAGGCTACCTGAACAAGCGTCATGGACTGGAATTGCAGATAAAGCCAGATGCGCGTTGGTTGTTCCGCGCCCGGCGGCAGAAGGCTGAGCGTGAGCTGGTAGCGATGTTGAGCGAAACAGCCGATGACGACTTCGAGAGACGCTGGATCGTGAAGGGGCTCGCCTACTTCCACGATGTGACAAGGGCGAGCCGTCGCAGGTTGGTTTTTCAGTCGCAGGAATATCGGGGTGTCGCGGGCTACAGCGTCAAGTACGATGAGAAGACTCTCTGGGTGCCGTCAGCGGGCAGCTATCAGCACAGTCATGACTCAGTCTGAACTATTTAAGCTCAACGCCAACGTCCTTGAGCACGTTGATCAACCTACTGCGATACAGAACCTTTGCGTCATTGCGATGATGTTTAAAAATCTTTGAGCCTGGGGGAAAGAACGACTCCATATGCTTGAATCTACCCAGCACGAATCGAACTTTCGAGCACAGCTTCTGAACGAATTCGTCGAACTCTTCCGTGCTGGCTACGTGAGATTTCATAAGCACGCCTGCATACGCCGGTTTTTCGGGCTTGTCGGGCTGAATCTCGAAGCAAAAATAGTTCTCTCCATCAATCTGGATACGTAGCACCATTAAGCCTCTGCGTGTACCAGTGGCTCGATCCAGGTATACCCACCAGCGACCAGCTTTATCATCGCTGGGCCATTCAGCAGGCGGCTGCAGCAAAATCGCCTTTGGTGGCCCTTGATCACGGAATTTGCTAGGCGTATACCAATTTACTTGGGTTACACGATCAGGGTTATCCGCCATAATCGACTTGAAGGCGTTCCAGATGTCCATAAGGAAGCCCCGCGACTCCAACTCTCCCTCCGCAGCATGTTCTAGCTTTCCGATATTCTTATTCGCGCCCGTACCCTGTCCAGACGAATGTGACGTCGCTTCTTCTGGGCGAGGCCCGAGGCGCCCACGATCGGTTTGGATGACCTCTTTCTTTTTAATAACTTTACGCTTCGCGCCGAGAACCTCGAAGGGGGGCGTTTTAACGATGATAGTTTCGGAGTGGCCGTCCGGTTCAGAGTGTGAGTGCTCGCTGAGAAACTCTTCTGCTTCAGCGGTGCGGACAGGTCTGGGAAGGACAAGACGCCCACCCTCTTTGCCCTCACTGCTGTCAAATTTCTTGGTCTGCCACTCGATTTCGTCCCCGTCCGGCTGGTTCGTACCTACGAGATCTAGGCAGAGGAAAGTCTTGCCATCATTTATCCATTTACCGAAGCACTTGATTTTTCCTTTGCCCTGGAACCATGGAGTCGCCTTGAGAAAAATCTTTTCAGAGGGATCTCTCGAAATGAACTGTGCGTTGATGTTTTTGACACACTTGACGGTATGATCGTCGTACAGCAGGTGGGCGAGAAACACCGCATCAAAATTGCGCATGTACCGCGTAGGCTTTACTAGCCAGCGGAATTCGTCACGCCGGGGGTCATCGAAAAGTACCGACATCATGTCTGACCATTTTAAGGTTGCTACGGCGCGGCAAACCTCCATGTTTCTTGCGTAGGCGCGCACGAAGTACTCAGTGCACGGAATCAACAGGTGCTTGTCGGAGCCGAGCTTAAATTCGAGAAGTTGACCGTGATCCTGTGGGTACTTAAGTTCATACTCACTGTTGTGGAAGATATGAGCTCTGCCTTGTTTGAGCAGGTCGCCCCTTGATGTGAGTGACCAACCGTCTACTCCGAAGTCGACATCGAAAACACCTTTATCCAAGCGAGTGTTGGAGATGCATTTTCCATCGCGCCAGATGCTACCGATTCGGTAGTGGGGCAAGCTGCTGAGGGGAACCAGTACAGGGGTAAAGGTTCCTGGTTCATCCTCGTGAAGTCGCCTGAAGTATATCTTGACCAAGGGTATGGATCGGGGCCTTGTGTTCTGTTGTATAGGGCCGTACCACCACACGATGTTGTCCCCTTTGAGTCGCACCACCTGGCTATCGGGGTGTCGCAAGTTGGGACGTCGGTACGAAAAATCAATGCGCTCAACCTTAGCAGACAAGCCAAGCTCCTTTTTATGTTGGGTCGCCATCTATCCGAGTCTGCCAACTCACCAGGGGAGAGTTCGAGGAAAAGTTGGTGTTGGTGTTCGGCGATGTGAGTAGTCAGGCGAGTTTTAGCGCTGTTTCAGCGCACTATCGACAGCGCTCTCTTGCGAGCGCCTTCTTTGGCAGTCGTCGGTTATCTGCACCAGTTGATTCGCCCATTTTTGAGCCAAAAATGTGATCGGCAGCCGTTGTTCAGCCATACCGAGGGATGAAGTGAAGGGTGGCCATCAGAATCTACGCTGTAATCCCATCTAGGCCTGGCTTCATCAATCACTAGAAGCTCAATTGTGCGGCCGCACCCGCAAGGGCACTGCATTCCAACACACCAGTCTTCGCTCCCATCCTTTGCGAGAATGATCGAGCGGATTGGCATCTCAGAGGGCAAGGAATCCCCCTCGACGACAATGAGTCGCCGAGGGGGAAGTAGGTGTTCAAACCTAAGAACAAGTTTGCGAACGAATGCCTTGAACATATTCATGCTGCTGCTCCCAAGGCAGGAAGGCCAAGTAGAGGCTCGTAATCTCCCCGAGCAAGAGTAGGATTCTCGCCCTTCGGGAGGCTGCTTTCGGCTTCGTACTCTTCATAGCCCCCGGAGAGCGAAAACTGAATGTGTGCATACTTGTGGTTGGGGTCTTCGCGGAATGGGAAGGCGCGAGCGACAAACTCGTTCACGCATGCGCTGGCCGCTCGCATGTTCAAAGTAATAACGGATGGTGCCTCTTCTGGAATCCCCGAAATGTACCCTTCCTTGATCTGCTCACTGTGGGCCTGGGGGTTAGTGTTCTTCAGTTCCTCGGCGCTCAGCGATTGGGCTGTGTAAACACCTCGGTCGAAAAGCGTTGATCCGCCCGGCTGGACGTAGTCGATACGGCCTTGCACATCATGTATCTGTCGTACGCCTCTGCTGGATAAGCGTGTCGGGATGGTTACGCCGACATCGAACAGTGGGAGAAGGAAGCTTGATGCCATAAGATCACAGATCAATCGTCCCTGATGCGAGTCGACGCAGCAGAAGACTACATCGGCATCGGCTACTGCCATTACCGCTTCCCTACTGAACACCGTCTTGTTGATAGGCATGACGATCTTTGATCCTCGGATCCGTTCGATGGCATCAGCCAAAACATCGACCTTGGGGCGGGAGCTCTTCGCGTCTGCAAGCGTGGAGTTAAGGATACGGTTGAGGTTTTTGTGCTCGACTTGGTCGTGGTCGATCAGAATCAGCCGGCCGAAGCCTAATCTGGTGAGTTGTTCCGCCACAATCGAGCCCGTTCCCGACACACCAATGACTGCAGCTGTGAGGTGACCGAGCTTGATAGTCATATCGGAGGTAAAGGCCAGAGGCGATTGCTGATCAGAGCAGTCGGGGAGCCAGTAACGGATGTTATCGCCCGGGACAGTCACCATTGCGATGTCCTCGGGTGAGCCGTCACTAGGGTAGACCCGCGCCCGTAAGGCTCCATTAGGTGTCATTATCGCTGAGCCATGAACCGCTTCGACCCCTTGGTACAGAGAAACCATAGTGCCCGAGTCACTGTCATCATCAACTTGGGAGAACTGGAACAAGCCTCCTGGGTGAGAATGAACAAGGACTATTGAGTGCTTTTGAGGAAGTGCTTGATCAATCGCATGTTCTAGGTATTCGCCTGGCCATGTGATTGCGTGTGGTTGCCTGACCGCGCACTCCTCATAGGGCACCAAAATCAGTTCCTTCGACAGGAGCTTGAATACGGAGCCAGGAGTACGAGTACAGATCAGAATTGCTGCGGCCTCTTTACCATCCCCTGGGAACAGGTGTTCCCGGAGGGTGGTGTAGATCTCGGCCGTTAGCACGAGGCGAGATCCTTCGATCACAGGTTGACCTCCTTGTGGATACAGCCGTCAGCCATCGCCAGCTGGGTCATTACGTTGTCAGTCAGTGGGTTCCATGCGCGGTGGCGAGACCAGCGCTGGAATGGAACACCATCAACGTGCACCGTTGCCTCTGTTTGTGGGATCAGGGCGCCGTTAGCCTTACGGATAGCCGGGTACAGGTAGAACATGTCCATGGCCGTGCTGGGATAGGTCGATGGAATACTCAATGCTAATTGCACGAGCTTTTCGGAGTAGCCGGGAGGCAATTGGTAATCTTGGATCAGCAACCAGCGGCCACCGTCGCTGGTCAGCCGGGTTTCCCAGCGGTATCCAGCAGCGTTCAGGTGTTGCTCGTCGCGGTCGAGCAGTTTGAATTCGCGACGAACCGGCGTAGCCACCTCGCCGTTGCTCACGTCCTTTTGCGTTAGGCGCAGCTTCTCGATGCCGGCGGGGCGCAGGTCAATTTGGTCTTCGATGCTCAGGGCACGTTTGGGCTCATCGCGAACGATCAGGAAAATCTGCCAGTTCTGGTTCGGGTCCAAGCTCGCGGCCGAGATGGCCTCGCGCACCGAAACGATGGGCTTCGAGAAGTCATACACCTCACCTTGAATGTTGAGCTTCCAGATAGCTTTGCGGGTGATGAAGCGTTCGATGCCGGCCTCATCAAGATCGATGAGCTGGTCATCTTCGATTTCCAGGTCAGCTTCGTCCTCCCGCTCCAGTAGGAGGCGTTTGGCCGGGTCTACCTCGGCGAGCTTTCGGACGGTATGCCCAGAGATCTTTGCACACGGCCATTCCAGGCGTGCACCGTCGACGGTCAGGATATATTTGCGATCCGACTCGATCACGATGAAGCGGTTTACGCCATCGTGCAGATTAACCATTTCTTCAGGGCGAATATCTTCCTGAGCACCCGAGTCGAGAAGCTGAAGCACGATCGGCAACTGGTCGGGCTTGAAGTTAGCTGCGGCGGCGATTTGAGCGCCAGTTGCAGTGCGATCATAGAGACGAACCTGGCGGAATTCCAAGTCATGGCCTGCCACCTCAACGGTGAAGGGGGTGGGGTGACACGATTGTTCGTTATGCATTGGTAAAACTCCTAGTATTTTCCGCACACAGGCGGCTATTTAGCTTCCCGGATGGAAGCCAGATTTAGCCGTAGAGGAGGAGAGTCCCAATCAAGCTATTGACTGGTGCGGAACACGCGGAGATACTCTTGGCTCGTTCAGAGGTATCTCGACTCAAACTTCGCGCAATGTGGCGTTGCGCTAGGTTTCTCAACTACGTTGTATCGTTCTTTCTCTTAGGGCACTCGCTGTTTCTGCCTACCTCCTATTTCATTTCTGCGATCTGAGCAGCGGAAGCGTATCGCTTCACTATGCCGATGATTTTTTCTCTTTCCTCAGCTGAAGAGCATTCCGCTCCTTGGCTGATCGTTTTGTTGTTCGACGCTCTCAGGCGGAACGTGAAACCTGGCTCCTCGACTGATCGGCTGTAAAATCTGTCATAAGGCGAGTGCTCCCGGCACGATTCAATTCCTCTGGTGCAGCTGGCAAAGGTCTTGTGGGCTTCGCTTCGCAGCAGCACCTGGTTATCAGCTACCACCAACTGGTAGTACCAGTGCCCTCCCTGCGGCCTATGCACCTCGAACCTTGCTTTCATCGATGTGCTCCCTGCTTTAATCTCGTTCACTGATTCCGTTTAAGCGATGACCAAAAAAAATGGGGGTACGCCTGAAGCATACCCCCATTTCTCGTTAAAGCAAGCCCTTTAAGCAGAATTTCCGATCACCTTGTAGATGAATTCCTTGCCACCGCTGCCGGCGGACATCTCTACGCGTGTGATGAACCCTTCCTCGGATAGCCGCTTTAGGCGGGTGCTGGCATTCTGGACGCTCATCTCAAGCGCTTGAGCAACCTGGGTGGTGGTCACGGAGCGATTGGATAAAACCACTTTAAGGAGTGGAAGACTGGATGGCGAGGGCTCAGGGCCCACAAATCTACAGGTATCGTTTACCCAGCAGGTAACGCGGAAATCCCCTATTATCGCGGCTCCTTCCAGATTGGCGATAATATCTTCGTCAGTTAAATCGAAGATATAAAATGAGATTTTCTTTGCGTACTGCTTAAAGGTAAATATAAGCGACTCACGAAGAAAAGAAACATCTGCTCCGTCGATGCCCTTGAGGGATATGCCAATTGTTTTAACTTCAACTAACTTGGCAATATGTTCCAGCAATTGGGCGCGAGCTTTCCTACCCCTAGTTGTACCATAAGGGTTGCTGCTTCCATCCGTGAAGTCGCAAAGGGCAATTATGTAAGATTTCTCGTTCATGGTCTGATTTTAACCAGAATGGTTTAATCTGTCAAGTTGAATTCAAACACTATGTGAGTGCCTAAGAGTTTTGGTAATCCCAAGCGCCAGCTATGCTTGTACAAATCTTGGTTTTGATAAGTAAGCGTTACAGAGAAATCTTCCTGTCTAATGCTTACCGTTGCGTTAAGGCTCTCGGCATAGCCATAACTTTTATTCAATCCGGCCCCGCCTTCGCCTTTCCCTCGCTGGCTTAGCCCGCCTTTACGCATAGCATGGATGATCAATTTAGCATTAGATGCTTCAAGCGTTTCTGGGAACTGGGCCGCAACTTCAGGGTAGTGTTTGTCCAGCGCAGGCCTTAGCGTTGCGCAGATGCCCCTTCCGGAATCAGAAATCACCGCGACGATAGAGGTTGAGCCTTTCAGTTTGTAGCTTTGGAGCCCTGCAAAACCGGGGATCAAGGTTTCCGAGTGGTCTTCTACGTTACCAATCAACTCGCCAAGCACTGTATGTAATTTGTTGGCGTGAGCTTCGCCAAAAGCTTCTATGAAACTTAATTTGAACCTCTCAGGGACGTTTTCCTCACCCCCTGCCTCAATTGGAAGAAGTTCGACTAATCGTTTGTTGTTAGCCTTTAATTCTTCTGCATTGATGCTAGCGGGGCGCCGTGGAAGAACCTTGATGTTCTTGTCGAGCCGCTCGAAGAAAAATGCCCGTTTGAGATAGGACATTGCTTCAGGGTTTTCGCTGAAATCGAGCTCAACTATTGCTTTAATTTTCGCGAGCTGGTTGGCGAGCGCAAGGATTCGTGCAGCAGCACAAAAAAGTACCTTGCGCTCCTTGGGGATCTTTAAAACTATGTGGCCGTGAGGGCAGTCAAGAGGCGAGCCATGCTTGAAAAGTGACCGCTCAAAATGTTCTTGTGTGATCCAGGTGCTACTTGCCGAAAACTCAATCTGAAGGCATGCATTTTTCTTAAGCAACCATGCGGAGTTTTCGTTCTGCACGAACTCCTCAAGGTTATCGTAGAGAAATTTCGTAACTTCCTTTCGCTCGACATTCAAAATTTTTGCGATTTCCCGAGCCTTCAGGGCCGGGGTATCACTCAAGATCTGGACAATCCTTTTCCGCATGGGTGTTCGCTTAGCTCGGGGATGGTCGATTTCGATGAAAGGCCAAAGCCGTTTGGGCCTTCCTGCACCCTCGGCCACCGTCAGATGGGGGCAAAATTATACAGACAGGCTGGCGCAGGCGAAACGCCACTAGTCGATTTTGTCGGCGATCAGACTGAGGCTGTTGACCTTGGATGACTGGCCCGTCTCGCGTTGTCGTCTGTTTAGTGGCCCTTGTACTGCGTTGGAGCGTTCTGCTTCTAGTGACTGGAACGGTACACTGCTCGGTTTTCTAAGGTAATAAATGTTCCGATGAAGCTGGCATGTTCTCTCCTTTCCCTAAGCCTGATCTTCGCCACAAGCTCATTTGCAAGCCGGCCCACGACCTTCGATGAGGCAAAAACCATCGCGAAGCGTGATGTTTTTTTCGACCAGGCCGAAGGTGATCAAGGAGAGCTGTATTGCGGCTGCAAGTGGCAGTGGGTGGGAAAAACTGGCGGGCGTGTTGACCATAGCTCCTGCGGGTATGAAGTCAGAAAGCAGGAAAATCGAGCTGCGCGGATGGAGTGGGAGCACATTGTTCCTGCGTGGACTTTCGGGCACCAACGGCAATGCTGGCAGAACGGTGGTCGAAAGAACTGTGTAGCTACAGACCCTGTTTTTCGAGCTATGGAAGCTGATCTGTTTAACCTGTACCCAGCTGTGGGGGAGGTAAATGGTGACCGTGCTAATTACAACTACGGGTTTGTCAGTGGCGGATCTATACAGTACGGACAGTGTGATACGAGAATCGATTTTGGCACTAGGACCGCTGAGCCAAGAAATGAAGTGAAGGGCCTTGTGGCACGGACTACGTTCTACATGTTTGATCGGTACAGTCTGAGGATGTCACGCCGGCAGCAGCGACTGCTGATGGCTTGGAGTAATCAATACCCAGTTACCGCTTGGGAGCACGAGCGCAACGAGCGCATCGCGAGAGTGGTCGGCTTCTCAAACCCTTTTGTAACAGGGGAACGCGTCTGGTCGCTCGGCTATATGCCGGCTGGAGAAGGAGTGGCATCAAAGACGGCAAGTGCTCCCGCGCAACAGGTGGCCACGGCAAAACAGCCTCTCCAGGTAGACAGAACGTTGATCATCGGTAACCGGCGAAGCGGTGTTTACCACCTGCCTGTTGGGTGTCCGAGCTATGGTCAGGTCTCAGCAAAAAACCAAGTATCGTTTGATTCAGAAAGTGAAGCACTAGAAGCAGGTTTCCGAAAAGCAGGCAATTGCAGGTGAGCAACCGGGCCAGTTAGCCCGCGACAGACCATACCTTTTCCACGGCTGACTTTGCTTCGGCTAGAACGTCTTTACACCCCGCTTCAGAGCGTGGTCCATTAACCTTGCGGATCAGACAGGAAGGCCATGTTCAATTGCATGAATGGCCTGCTGCACAGCATGTCCGCCCGCTTCTGTCGTTAGCAGATCAACGGGGCGCTCCTCTGCTAGTACTTTATTCGGTTTGCTCAGCCAAGAGATTGCGCCTTCTAGATTGCTTTCATAAATATCCCCAAGGCTATCCAGTGCACGGACAAGCCGGCAAAAGGTCTCGCTAGAGGATATAGGCATCGCTGAGTCGAGTGAGATGGAGCGCGCACCGATCCATTCCGCTATTTGAGCAGTCGGCTGTCCGAGCTCCACAGCTAGATCGGAAATCAAAGAAGCTGGCAGCCCAGCCAGAATGGCTTGATGCAGGTGGTAGTGGCCTTTCGGCAGATCCAGCTTGTCGTGAAGTTTGTCCATGCTGACTGACCCAAGAATGATTTCATAAAGTCGAGGGGAAAAGAGTTCCTGAGTTTAGTGGTCGCTCTTGAGATCATCAGACCCTAGCAGGCCGAATTTCTCTCTTTCGATATCAGGAAACTCGTCGAACATGGTGTTGACCATGCGTTCGCGGCTCAAAGCGCTAAGGGTACGGAAGAAGCAAGGTTCACAGAGGCGAACCTCGTAGCGTTTGCCATCATGCATAGAGCCCAAACCCCACTGGGCCTGCAGGATTCCAAACTGGGGGCCGTAGCCTTCCACGCAGGTGCTTTGTCGGCAGACATCGCAAGCGACATCTAGGCTCGTTTCAGCTGGTTGATCGGTGCATTTCACGATCACTACCTCCACGGCAGATTTCATCGTTCCCCTTATAGTATCTGCGTGAATGGGCCAGATTGCCTGCAAACGCAGGCATGAAGCGCTCCACCGATAGGCGGTCTCACATGTGCAGCTTCTTCATCTGCGCGGTAGACCGGTCACAAGGCTGTGCTGAAGGCATTTGGAGGGGTTATGTTGAAAGCTGTCGTCTTTGACGTGTATGGAACCCTCTTGCAGATCGGCGAGCGGCGTCGACCTTTTCGCAAGCTAATGCAGCAGTTGCGGCTTCAAGGGCGAAGGCCAAAGCCAGACGATGCACGGACGCTAATGACTCAAAGTCTAGGCTTGGCAGGAGCAGCGGCCTATTTCGATGGACAAATTAGTCTCTCTGCTCTTGCCAGCATGGAGGCTGACCTCTTCGCCGAGCTAGCAAGCATTCGCCTTTTCGATGACACCCTTGACGCGTTGGGTCAGCTCAGGAATGCGGGTTATAAACTCGCACTGTGCTCCAACCTCGCTGCCCCCTATGCCATCCCTGCCAAGTTGCTATTACCGGCGTTCGACGTTTACGTCTGGAGCTTCGAGGCCGGTGCAATCAAGCCAGAGCCCGAGATCTATCGACAGGTGGCGGAGCAGCTTGGCTATGAGGCTTCGGCTATTGCAATGCTCGGAGATACAGCCAGTGCCGACATGCATGGTCCGATCGCGTATGGCATGCGGGGTTACCACCTGCAGCGTTATGGGCAGACCGATGATTCAGGGTTTTGTTCGTTGATTGATTTCACAGAGCATGTCTTGCAGCTTCGGGCTAGAGCTGATGACTAGCCTAAAATCGACCCACTTCCTCTGTGAACCAGGGCTATCAAGCGGAAGACGGTGTCGAGCTTGCCCGTGGCGAGTCGAATCAGGATCGCGATTGGGGGAGGAGTGGGAATGCGAGCCGCCGAAAGCGTCGATGACGCGTGCCCTGATGGACGCGCTGGGACTGAAATCACGTACTGACAGACCACTTGGACGGCCATTTCAATCCGGACGAGCGCCCTTGCTTTAAGGCTGTTCCAGCATAGCCCTCGGCGGCAATGCGGCCCTGGGAGGCTGACGCATCGCCCTAAGTGTCTGGTGAGCTTGCACGAGACTCCCACGTGGCCACCAGGAAGGTCGCCATCGCTCCTGCGAGATTGACCGCTAGCTCGGCATGGCGGGGTGCGGGCCGAATCGGTCTTGCGCCTTTGCCATGAGCGTCACCAAGTCTGTTCCGGAGCGTTCCGAGCCCGCTCACGATCGCAGAGCAGCCGCCCAGGATCTGTTTGAACACTTCCTCTGTGTGCTGGCTGGGTGCGATGTTGAGTTCGGTTGCTGTGAGCTTGTAGAGCTCGTGAATCTCGACCTTGTTGGCGTCGTAGGGGATGCTGGCACCATCCAGGATGTGTTTGCACACAGTTTCCAGCAGTGTCCGAGCTGCGGTAATCGCTCCTTCCGGGTCGGTTGCTCGGCGGTCGAGGGCTTTTATCCAGGCCGCATGGACCCCATCCTCATTGAACTGCTTCAAGACTGCCGAGGCGTCGTCATCCAGCGGCCGGCGGTCCTTGCCTTCTATCTGATCCAGCAGTGGCTCGAATGACTGCCAGATGAAGATGCGTCGGCCTTCGTACTTGGACGATTCTGATTTGATGAAGGCCCAGAATTGGTGGAGCGTACGACACGATCGGACAAATGAAGGTAGGACCGCTTCGTAGTCCCTTGCCTCAATGAGGTGGCTCCTAAGAGCCTTGTACGCAGCTTCGTGTTCTGCTGAATTCTCGCCCGTCGCCACCGCAACTAAGACGTTTTGCAACGCCACTGCCCGTTCAAGGTCGGTCCGCAAGTCGTCCATGGTTTTCCATATATCAGCGGGGTGATGTGAGCGGCTAGGGATGGTCTGAAATAGCCCTGCATTTCCGGTCGACTTCAGCCTCCGCCGATTTTGAAGCGCGGCAAACTGATCAAAAACGATCAGATCACCCGCTCATTCCTGTGTTTTTAGCCGCCGAGTGCACCTCGTTGCGGCCATTTCCCACATTACAGGTGCACCTCTCCTGCATTTGTCAGCAAATGTCGGCGCGCCATCCACAGGTTCGACAGGGCAAACAATGTCACCAGCTGCGCCGTGTTCTTCGCCAGCCCACGGAAGCGTGTCTTCACATAACCGAACTGGCGCTTGATCACCCGGAACGGGTGCTCGACCTTGGCGCGCACTTGGGCCTTGGCCTTCTCGATCTTGCGCTTGGCTTTGTACAGCGCGCTGCGCTTACTCAGCTTCTTGTACGTACTGCGGCGGGCTGCGATCTGCCAGATCACCTCCCGGCCTTTATGTTCCGGGCGCTTCTCGACGCCGGTGTAACCCGCGTCGGCACCCACCATGTTTTCCTCTCCGTGCAGCAGTTTGTCGACCTGGGTAACGTCTGCAACGTTGGCTGCCGTCCCCACCACGCTGTGCACCAGGCCGGACTCGGCATCGGCGCCGATGTGCGCCTTCATGCCGAAGTAATACTGGTTTCCCTTCTTCGTCTGGTGCATTTCCGGGTCACGCTTGCCGTCCTGATTCTTGGTCGAACTCGGCGCATGGATCAGCGTGGCATCGACGATGGTGCCCTGGCGCAGCGACAGGCCCCGGTCGCCCAGGTAACCATTGATCACCGCCAAAATCCCGGCCGCCAACTCGTGCTTCTCCAGCAGGCGACGGAAATTGAGGATGGTGGTTTCGTCGGGAATACGCTCCAGGTTCAGCCCGGCAAACTGGC
>VFQO010001457.1_pt1 | contig 18052 bp, 23 predicted proteins | sample 3512331 | NCBI WGS metagenome assembly VFQO01 (sample SAMN10412371, study PRJNA504923) | tailings metagenome | isolation source: Replicate 3 from Balatoc abandoned mine | place: Philippines: Itogon, Benguet | collected 2017-08-28
CTCATGGCTGCGCATTATCACATCGCGATGTGAAGGCAAGCGCAAGGCTGCTGTTGAATTGGCTAGCAGGCGCAGGCGAGGGGCGTGCGCGCCTACAAAGCGCCGCGCCGTGCGATGACCTAGTGCGAATAAGTAGGGATGGTGGACGCACTAGGGCTCGAACCTAGGACCCGCTGATTAAGAGTTAGAGGCAAAGCCGAGGTTAGCCCAGAGAGATTGCGTTGTTTCCAAGTGGGTTGCTTTTCAGGCCTTATCATCCTGTATCATTTTTTGTTGCTTATTTGATTCCTATTGCTTACGGTTTGATTGCTGAAACCGAGCAAGAGGCGATGCAATGGCAAGCAGTGACACCACCCGGAAATCGCCTAGGCGCGAGAAGATTACCAAGCGCACGCTCGACACTGCCGAGCCGGTTGAGCGCGATTATTTCGTGTGGGACACTGGCCTTACTGGCTTCGGGTTCAAGGTGACGCCCAAAGGGCGCAAGGTTTTCGTCTATCAATACCGCATGTCCGCGCCCGGCATGACTGCCGAAACATTCGCGAGGCGCTACACCATCGGCAAGTATGGCCCACTTGCGCCAGATCAGGCGCGCAAGGTTGCCGAGCGGCTTGCGGGTATGGTGGCAAGCGGCGTCGATCCGATCGAGCATGACAAAGGCCAGCGCGAGGCGGCCATGGCAGCGAAGGCTGCGGCCAAGGAGCGTGCCAAGCTCGAAACCGAACTCGCCTTCTGCACTTATGCTGATCGATGGCTCGACCACTATGAGCACGAGAAGGGGCGGCGCCCGTCGAGCGTCCGGCAAGCGAAGCTTGTCATAGAGAACTATCTCAAGCCCACGCTGGGCAGCAAGGCGATGCCCCATATCGGGCGCGCTGACCTGCAGCCGATCCTTGATGCCATCCCCGCCAAGCAACGCGGGATGCGCCGTGCTGTCTTTGCCTACGCGTCGATCCTGTTCGGCTGGGCGGCGCGGCGCGGAGATATTGTCGGCAACCCTCTCGCCGCAATGGAGAAGCCTGCGGCCCCCGCTGCGCGCGATCGGGTGCTGACAGACGCCGAGGTCAAACTGCTCTGGCAAGCAATCCCCAAGTTGCCCGCGCCCTTCGATGCCTTCGCGCGGCTGCTCGTGCTCACCGGCCAGCGGCGCAGCGAAGTTGCTGGCATGGAATGGGGCGAGCTCGATCGCGACAGCGCGACTTGGACAATCCCCGTCGACCGCGCGAAGAACAAGGCCGCCAATATCGTGCCCCTGAGCGAGCCTGTGGTGGCCGAGATCGACGCGCTCGCGCTCAAGGCGCTGGGTGGCAAGTGGCCCGATAAAAAGCCCGTCTGGCCTGCCAAGGGGCTTGTGCTCACCACCACTGGCAACACGCCCATCAGCGGGATCTCGAAGGCCAAGGCCAAGCTCGATAGCGAGATGGCAAAGCTGAGCGAGGGCGAGACCGTTGCGCCGTGGCGCTTTCACGATATCCGCCGCACCGTCGCCACCGGCCTGCAGAAGCTGGGTGTGCGCCTCGAAGTGACCGAGGCCGCCCTGCATCACCTCAGCGGTTCACGCGCCGGCATCGTGGGGGTCTACCAGCGCCACGAGTGGAAAGAAGAAAAGCGGGCCGCTCTTGAGGCTTGGGCTGCCCGCGTCGACGCGATCGTGAATGACCGCAAGCAAGACAATGTCGTGGCGCTCGACACGGCCAAGAAATCGGCATGAGCCGATGAAAGCGGCCGGGCCAAGGGATTCCGCCCCGAGGCCCGGCCTGATCACCAACCGCACTACAGAGGAGTGCCAGACGATGACTGCCCAGACCCTTACCACCGATAGCCTGCGCGCCAAGTGGGATGCAGCATGGAAGCGCATGCTCGCCGCCCATGGCGCCTGCCTTCGATACGAAAAGGCAATGAAGCCCCTTCTCGATCTGCAGGCCGAATTCTGCGAGCGCCATGGGCTCGAAAAGGTCGATGGCCGCGCTGACTTCGGCGAAAGGCGCAAGGCCCTGCTCGCCGCCAACCCGGCATTTGCCGTGCCCGACGCCATGTATGACGAATGCGAGCGGCTCTGCGACGAGTATGTCGCGCTCACCGACGAATTGATGAACCTGCCCGCGCCCGATCTCGCGGCCTTGCGGTGGAAGCTCGACAGGACCGAGGGCACCAGTTGGCGGGCCGAATATCTGGCGCAGATGCACGCCGATATGGACCGCTTGCTTGGCAAGGCTCCGTCGATCGAGCAGGTGGCAGCGTAATGGCCGGCGCGCAGATCCCGGGCGCCATCGCCCCCGGCCTCGACCTCTTCGTCGCTGCCTGGGCCGAAGAGTGGATTCGCTTCGGCGGTTCGATCATGACGAGCGCGGAGGGCGAGTGCAGTGTCGCTTACCGTGCCCAAGCGACCGGGCCCGGATATGGCGGCGCAAGCGACCTGCCTGAGGCCGTGCAGCAAGCTCGCCGCGATTTCGACGATGCCCATTATCACGGCCGCATGCGCGCCATGTTCGCACTGCTCGACGCGGTTCCACATGCCCGTGAGGCGCTTCACGACCATATGCGGGCGCATGCGATCGGGCAATACTACGGCGGGCAACCGGGGGCGGGTTGATCGATGGCGCGCAACTATTCCGATCGCGCTTTCTGGAAGGCAGCGGGTGATTCCTTGGCAATCAGCGAGGGTGCGGACGTGATGAACGCCCGCGCCCAAGCTGCGCTTCATGGCGATCACCCTTTCCCCGAGGTCGGCATCGCACAGCTTCTGAGGTCAGGCGCAGCGATTGATCCTGTGACGCGCCAAATGCTCGCGGACGCGCTTGACCCGCCCGACTATAGCAAGCCGCCGGTGATCGAGCTTAGAGCCTCATCGTCAAATCCCGTTTGGAAGGAGGCGAAGCGATATTGGAAACGGCGCGAGCATCTGGCCACCTATCTTGCGTTTCGGGCTTCAGGACTCACGAAAGAGGAATTCCTGGACCGGCACAAGCAGGACACAGGACTTCGCCTCACCATGCCGACCATGAACAACGTCATGCTTTGGGGCAAAATCTTCGAAGCTTGGCTTGCAGAAATTGATCGGCTTGCCCCCTCTGTGGACCGCGAAGACCCCGACTTCCCAGCTTTGACCGCTGCCTTTTTCTGCGAATGGGCCGCCCGCAAGTTGCCCGACCAGCGGGCTGCCGAGAAGTGGGACGGCAGCTTCTAAATTCTCAAATTCGTTTAGGACGACAGCGCCCGGCATAAATCACAAATGGGCATCACCACAATGAAAGGTGATGCAATATGTGCCTAATGACCGTTGCAGAGGCCGCTCAATACTGCCGCCTCTCCCGCCCGACCCTCGACCGCTACCGCGTGACCGGTGAAGGCCCTCGCTTCGCCAAATTCGGCCAAGGCAAGGGCGCCGTTCGCTACCGCCGAGAAGATCTTGATGCGTGGATTGCGGGCCGGCTTGTCCGCTCGACCTCGGAGCTCGCAGCATGAGAGGGCCGCCAGAACGAAAAAGCCCGGCGCTGGTAACGCCGGGCTGTGATCGAAGCCTCGTCAAAGTCAGGGATCGGGAAGAGGAATACAGCGAAGCGGGCGGAATTACAACCGCCGTCAACGCCGCGCAGGTTGCGTTCCTCGGCTCCCATCGCCGAGCCCTCCGGGCCATTTGCATTGTGCCAGACGGCGCGGAGGCAGGCGATCAATGCCGCGCCGTGGTTTGCGGCGCCGCCCTGCCTTTCGATCTCGATGAGGGCTTCGCCGGGCCGCTCTATCGCGTGCGGATGATGATCAAGGATTATCTGCCCGGCATCCCGGTGCACATGTCCTCCGAATGCCTGCAACGAGCGGGGCAACAGTCTCGCCCGGCCAGCGCCAGTGTTATCGCTTGGCCTCGCGTCCCGATACGCGCCTTTGTCGTGGTGCCCGACGCCGAGCCGACCCGCGATCTATGCCGCGTCGTGCCAGCTGGGCTGGAAATCGACGGCGAGGCCCCAGTGCGTCGCAATGACCTGCGAAGCGTGCTCAAGGCCTGCCGAGCAGACCGGCGCGGGCTGCCTGTCACCGTGATTGCGGAATGCGAGCGGAGGGCGGCACTATGAGCGCTATGCAGCATTCAGGCATCGCTGATGCCATGCGCCGGTTCGGGCTGGTGCCGACAACTCCGGTCGAGCCGCAGCCTGGCAGGTTTGCCAAATTCGCAATCGAGGGCGATCCGCCTCGCCAGCCGAGCGGATGGGCCATCGTCGCGAATGACGGGCGCGTCGTAAAATTCGGCAGCCGCCGCACCGGTGTGAAGGGCAGCTGGCAAGTGCCAAGCGCTGGGCGGGGCAAGCTGGCGCCCGCCGAGCGAGCCGTGATTGCCCAGCGCATCGCCGATCAGCGCAAGGCAGAGGAGGCCGCCGCTGCATTGTGCCGCCGCGTCTGGGACATGGCCGCGCCGGCCGAATACTGGCACCCGGCGCTTCGTCGCCTCGGCTTGTTCCCTGACGGCGTGCGGGCCAGCGGCAACAGCATTTACGTGCCCATGATCGATGCCGACTTCCGGCTCTGGAACATTCTGCAGATCTATGGCGTCGACAATGCACCCCAGCGGCATCCCTTGAAGGGCGGGCGGCGAGCGGGCCTTTTCTGGGCGCACCATATCGTGCGCCGCGATGGCAGGCCCACGGACAAGCCCATGGTGATCGCCGATCGATACGAAGCCGCCTCGGCTATTCACTCGTCCACGAATCTGCCCGTGGTGTCGAGCATGAGCGAACAGAACCTCGCCGAGGTCGCGCGCATCATGCGCGGAAAATTCCCTCGGCGCGACATCATCATCGCCGCGCATGACGACCGCAATATCGAGGCATCGCCTCGCCTTCGTGCGGCTGCGTTCGCGGCCCGCGAAATCGGCGCCAAGCTGGCAATTCCGTTGCCGCTGAATTGGCTGGCGCGCGATGGCCTCGGCTTCGAGCGCCTCGAGGTGGGTGACGTGATCGAACGCATCGATGCCGCCGAGCGGATTGGGGGTGCCGCGTGAACGCTCAGCCCATTGAGAGCCTCGAAGAGCTCTTCGACCCGGCGAATTGTGACAGCGCCGGGATCGAGAAGGCGGGTGTGCCGCCGCTCGCATCGCTCGATCTTACCGCGCTCGCAAAGGTCCAAGCAACGCCGCAAGCATTCACGATCTCACAGCTGGTGCCCAGTGGTGAAGTGACGTTGCTCACGGGGGCAGGTAGCGCGGGAAAGAGTTTGCTCGCCCAGCAATTCGCCACGGCCGCAGCAGCGGGCAGGGGCATTCTAGGCTTCGACGTCGAGCCGGGCCCAGCGATCTACATCACGTGCGAAGACGACACGCCCCAGCTGCATTGGCGCCAGCAGCACCTTTGCCAAGCTCTCGGCGTCGATATGGCGGGCCTGCAGGGCAAGCTGCACCTGATCAGTCGGCGGGGAGAGCTCGATAACCACCTCATGACGACAAACGAACGGGGGGTGATCGAGCCCTCGGCTCTCTACCGGCAAATCGAGACCAAGATCCTCGAAACGGGTGCGCGGCATGTCTGGCTTGATCACGTCGCGCACATGTTCGGCGGCAATGAGAACGACCGCGGCGAGGTGACGCAGTTTGTCAACCTGTTGAACCGGCTGGCCGGCTCAACGGGCGCGGCCATTGTGCTCCTCGCGCACCCCAATAAAGCCGGTGACGACTACTCGGGCTCGACCGGATGGTCGAATGCCGTGCGATCGCGCATCTTCCTCAAGCACGACGAGGACACTGACGTTCGCACCATTTCAAACCCGAAATCCAACTATGCGCGCAAAGGGCAGGAGACGCGGTTCGTCTGGGCAAATTGGGCCTTTGTGCGAGAGGAGGATTTGCCGCCAAATGTCGCCGCAGAGCTCGCCGCTACCGCTAAGGCCAGCGCTGCCAACAAGTGCTTTCTCGAATGCTTGCGCAAGGCGATTGATCAACGCGAGAACGTTTCTCACGCGCGATCGGCTGGCAACTATGCCCCCAAGCGCTTCGCAGCCATGTCGATTGGGAAGCGCTTCACCGCGAAAGATCACGAAGAGGCCATGAACCGGCTGCTCGATTTGGGAACAATCAGGGCGAACGAAAAGGTGTTTCTATACGACAACAGGACATGGGCGAAGGGTCTCATCATCGCCAACACTCGTGCACAAAGCCTTGCACAAAGCCCGCACGAAACCTCGCACGAAGGCAGCACAGAGGCTTTCGAAGAATGACGGTTTTCCGTGATTTTTTCTGCACAAAGGCGCACAGAACAGGGGGCTATATACTACGTATATGCGCTGCGCGGCCCCTATCGGGCCGCCGCGCACGCAAAAGGGGAGCGATCAAATGAAGAGGGTGATGGTGCTTTTCCCGCTTATGGCGCTGGCGCTGAGTGCATGCAGCGACATGCCGCGTACCTGGCGCCAGAGCGAGATTGAGGAGATCGCCGCCAACCGAGCCGAGGACTTCGCAGATGCAGGATCCGCAGGCGTCGCCAATGAACTCGCTGGCCAGATCAATCAGCTTGAGCAGCGCATCGATGAACTTGAACGGGAGAACCAAGGCCACAAGGCCATGATAGACGAGCTATATGAGAACCAGCGCAGGACGGCCGAATACTTGCGGACGTTCGACTAGGCCTCCCCGCGAACCGCCCACACCGCCCAGACGTCGCAGCTACACGCGCGCGAGCCTTGAAACCGCCCCGCCCGACCAGATCGGGCCAGTACGCGCGCGCGGGGCCTTGCCGAACCACCGCAGAATTTCCGGTAGTTGCCCAATTACGGGATTAGCCCGCAATTCGATCCGGCAAAGGGTGTCTGCAATACAGACACCCTTCGATATCGACCCGACGATATCGACCCGACGATATCGCCCCACCATGAGGCAGCATCCGCACTGTGGATGCAACCTCGGGGGGTCCCTTGGAATTCACGGGGACCTCAGCCGGGCCTGTGCCCCCGCCATGCATGTAGCTTGCCCATGCATACAAATTCACCTAACGTTCGTTTAGTGGTTTTGTATGGGTGCCATCATGACTAAGGCCGTAGCTTATTACCGTGTCAGCACTGCCCGCCAGGGGGCGTCCGGTCTTGGGCTCGAAGCCCAACGCGCGGCCGTGGAAGCGCTTTGCGCCGCGCGTGGCTGGGAACTGATCGCCCCACCCTTTCAAGAGATCGAGAGCGGCAAGCGCGCTGATCGCCCCGAGCTCGAGAAGGCATTGATGCGCGCCAAGCTCACCGGTGCGCGGCTTGTCATCGCCAAGCTTGATCGCCTGTCTCGTAATGCGGCCTTTCTGCTCACACTCAAGGATAGCGGCGTGGAATTTGTCGCGGCCGATATGCCGGATGCGAACAATCTCACAGTCGGCATTATGGCGCTGGTCGCCCAGCAAGAGCGCGAAGCGATCTCACGCCGCACGAAAGAGGCCCTTGCTGCTGCTAAGGCGCGCGGGCAACGCCTGGGCAATCCGAGCGGGGCTGCCGCTCTGAGGCGCGCCGGTAAAGGCACGGCGGCCGCTCTGGCTGCCATTCGCGCTGATGCGGATGCGCATGCAGCCCGCTTGCGCCCTGTCATCGTCAGACTTCGCGAGCAGGGGATTGCATCGCTCGGCGGCATCGCCTCGGCCTTGAACGCCGAGGGCATCCTGACGCCGCGCGGTGGGCGCTGGCACGCCTCATCTGTGCGCAATGTGCTCGACCGGCTGGGCAGGGAGTAAACAGCGGCGGGAAGCCCCGGCCCGCCCGCGCTGCACCTTGCGACAGTCCCGCTCGGATCACCCCCCCCCCGAAACCGAGCGGGACAACCCCCATGACGAGGAGCCGCTCATTATGACTGCCAGCACCGCCGCAGGCTTCAATGCCTTCCGCCTGATAGATGATGGCGAGCGTCTCGGCATTCATGCCGTCGCGATCGATGATGCAGGGGCGGTGATCGCTTTCGACCCGGAGCCGGTGCGCCTTGAGGTGCCATCGGGCGGCATCAATGGCCAGTGGCGCATCACCGGCCTCGCGTTCGGTGCCGCCAACTGCACCGCTTGTACCGCGCCCGTGCTGCTCGTGCGCGACGGCAAGCTGATCGATATGCCAGCGTTCGGCTGCGAGGATGCCGAGCCAGCCCGCGCCCCCCGGCTCGCCGTTGCGGCATAGCGTCGAAGCTCAATGCCTGCCCCCAGCATCCCCCTCGCCGCCATGGCCAAACGTTCGCGCCCGCGTGGGGGCCGTGCGGCCATCACCTTGCAGCCCGTCACTCTGCCCGCAATGCAGGCGACGAACCTCTACCGGGCGGGCTATGCGCCGATTATCGATCTCTGGACGGGCGCTCAGGTGGCCATCATGGAGGAATATGAGCGGACACTCCGCGAAGCAGCGACGGCGGACAGCGGCGCGCTGACAGTGGACAGCGCCGCCAGCATCGATGCCCAGATCGAGCGTGCCCTTGCGGCAGCGGGTGCCCTCATCCTCACCATTCGCCCCCGGCTGGGCACGTGGGGCCGCATGGCCGAGGCATGGCACCGCACGAGGTGGCAGCGGACAGTGCAAGCGGCGACGGGCCTCGACCTTTCTGCCTTGATCGGTCCCGAGGATGCCCGCGAGACGCTCGATGCCGCCATTGCGAGGAATGTCGGGCTCGTGCGATCGGTGAGCGATGATGCGAGACAGCGGATTGCCGATGCCGTGTTTCGCGGCCTTCAGAACCGCACGCCGCCGCGCGAAGTGGCGAAAGGGATTGCCGAGAGCACGGGCATTGTTCGGCGCCGCGCTCTTCGCATCGCCGCTCATCAGAATGTGGTGCTTTCAGCCCAGCTGAATGAGGAGCGCAGGCGACAAGCCGGGATCGATGCCTGGATTTGGGTTCATAGCTCCAAGGCGCACCCTCGTGAGGATCACAAGGCGCGGGATGGCAATCTCTACAGCGACAATCCTGATCGCGTGGGCGGCACCTATGAGGGGCAGCGCGTCCTTGCCCCGCCGCCGGCCGATGATCTCCCCGGCATTCCGCCCAACTGCGGTTGCACGAGCCGTAGCGTTCTCATCCTCGAGTAGTGGCAAGCATCAGCAGGCCCCTGCGGCCTTCGCCCCATGCTCGGCCTGTTCGCGGGTGAATTTGCTGCCATGGTCGGAGGACAGTTGCTGGATCAGGCCTTGGCAGGAAAAACCCGTCATCTCGAGGAATGATTGCGCAGACCGGGTGGCCTGCTCGTTCCAATCGACATCAAGGCTGTCGACGGCTGCGGTGGCATCAGCGACGGCATAGCCGCTGCCATACTCCGACGAAAGCTGATGGATCAGGCCGTCCCGCGAGAAGCCTGACATCGCGAGGAACTCCTCCGCATTCTTGCGCGCGTTCCTTTGCGGCCCGGAGAGCGCATCGACCGGATCGGGCAGGGCAGGCGTTGCCTCCGCCTCAGGCGCGCCGGCTGCGATGGCGGCCTCATCGGGAACAGCATCGCTCGGAGACCCCTCACCACATGAGGCTAGGGCAACCGATAGGGCAACGAGAGTGAGCGAACGCATGGCTATCCCCTTGTAACCGTTACATTGGTGAGGATGCCACACGAGTAGCAAGCGGTAAAGTCCTGCCGCCTTAAGTAACCTCAGCCCCTTTCCAAGCCTTGGCCGATCGGCTATAAGGGACTTCGACGCGGCGACCTTTGCAAAAAGGTTGCACATGACTGACACAGAACTGTCCTCTGCTCCGGTCCTGGAAACGCCGAGCGAATTCGACCTCTGGCTCGCCGAGGGTCGACGGCTTGCGGGCATCCGCCTCACCCTCGATTTCGAGATCGGTGACTGGCTGGCCAAGGGCCGCGAGCGCTTCTTCCCGGAACAGATCGAGATGGCTTTGGGCGAGATCGCGCTCGATGCTGAGCACGCGCGGGCTCTTAAGCGCCTTGAGCGTGTGGCGCGGGCCTTTCCGCCATCGCAGCGTCATCCCGGCCTGACCTTCGAGCACCACGCGCAGCTTGCCGATCTCCCCAAGCAGGAGGCGCTGCCGCTGTTGCAGCGCGCTGGCAAGGAGAAGATGGGCGCCAAGCAAATCCGGCTCGAGGCGATGCTCAAGAAAGTCGACCTCGGACTCGTGTTGCCCCGTGAAGACGATCCCGAAGACGACGCAATGCTCGCGCTCTGCCGGGCATGGAACCGCGCTCCCAAGCCCGTCCGCGAGGACTTCTTCGCGATGGCGGAGGAGGCGGCGGACGCCGGGTATGGAATCATCGAGCCGTGAGGGAGAGCGGCAAACGCACCCCTCGCCGCTTTCCGCCGCCCCCGCCAGAATTCGTCGAGGAATTTGCGCGGGGCGGCTGGGAACGGGTGGAGCTCCTCTATGGGGCTCGCACCGATTGCCTCAAGAAGTGGATCGCGCTCACGGGCGCAAAAACGAGGCGCGCGCTTCGCAAGGGCGGTGGTGAGAGCGCGCCCGCACGGCACGTCGGAAACTGATTGTAACGGCTTTCGCCGCCCAGCGCTCCCACATCGCAATGCCCCTTATGCTCGCGGTTCATCGATTGAAACCAAGCGCTGCCATACGGGTCTCAGCAGCCAACCACTCCCTGCCCGGGTGCTGCCAACCTGAGTTCCGCCGGTCGCGTGTACGTACCAGTCCGTTCTACAAGCGATCGGCGGGCAACTCAGTGACAGCTGGCTAGCACCTTGCCCACCGCCTCGCGCAGATCCATCCAGCGTGCCGCCTCGTTGGGCAGGTTCTCGGGAAACTCCTTGAGCCGATTATAGGCGGCGCGGACCTCGGGGTCTTCGTTGCGCTCCAGCCATTTCTCGACAGCTGCGCGAAGATAGATCCACCAGATGCGCTGGCTGCTGTCGAAGCCGGGGAAGAAGTTCACCCGCTCGAACTCGCGTCGAAGTGCGTCAAAATCTTCCATGCCTGGTCTCCTCACTTGAACGTGGGTGACCAACCTATATCGAGAGCCTGCGCCCTTATGCACCAAGGGTGCGACGGAGGGGGCGGTTGCTCGGGCGAACCGAACGGCCGTCCCCTTTATCGTACAAGGCCCGTACACGGGTGCTTTTGCGTGTCTGGCGGCGGGAATTACCACCCGCCCCACTGCCATCCTCTCCCCTGTCAGCGTCCCGCTGTCAGCGCCGCTCCCCGCATTGCCCGGAGCCTCGGAGAACAGACCATGATTTTCGCCGACCGTGCACCGATCGAGAAGGTGCGCCGCCTCGCTGACGGGCGCATCACCGCCGTCGCTAAATTCGCCCGCTCGGGCGTCCAGACATATACCGGCGCCGAAGTGGGCCGCCCTGACCTCGCCACCGTCAATGTCTATCGCCCCGAGAGCGAAGTCTTCGACGAAGCCGCGATGGCCAGCTTTGCGCACAAGACCATCACGCTCGGACACCCTTCCGGCGGCGTGACCATCGACAATTGGAAGCGGGTCGCTGCGGGCTGGACCGAGGGCAAGGTCGCCCGCGATGGCGATTATGTCGAGATTCCGCTCATGCTCGCCGACGCCGCAGCAATCCGCGCTTATGACACGGGCGAGGCCCGCGAACTGAGCGGGGGCTATGCCTGCGAACTCGTTTGGGGCGATGGCATCGCACCGGACGGGACGCGGTATCAGGCGACGCAGCGAAAAATCAGGGGCGACCACATCGCCCAGGTGCCCAAGGGCCGCGCTGGCGAAAAGGCGCGCATCGGCGATCATGCACCCCGCCCCACTCACGACCTTTCCTTCACCCGCGCCCTCGCAGCGGCTCGCTTCTCGGATGGCGCCAAGCTGGTCGACATGTCTGAGGGCTCGACCAGGGCAATCGGTGGCACGGCAAGCGCCACCGCGCCGACGCAAGACGCCGGTGCCACCCGCGCGTCGATCAATGCGCTTCGCGCTGCTCGCTATTCCTAAGGGGTGACCAGCAATGGCCAGAAATCTTGTCGAGCGGCTCGCAGCCGCCATGTCGCCGCGCGCCCGTATCGCCGATAACGAGGGACTGCTCACCGACCTAAAGGCCGAGCGGGCACGTCTCGAAATCGCTCGCGATCAGGCCGCCGCCGAATCCGTCGACTTCACGCTGAGCGAGGATGACCGCGAGGAGGCCGCGGCCAAGGCCGGGCGGCTCGATCGCACCATCAAAGGGCTCGAAGTCGAGATTGCGAAGATCGCGGCCCTGATCGAGGAACGGCGCAGCGATGATGCCCGCAAGGCCGCCGAGGCTGAAAAGCGCGCAGCGATCACCGAGCGCGACGAAATCGCAGCACGGTTCGCCGATCGTATCCCAGCCCTCACGGCCGAGATGATCGAGATTTTCAAGGCCGTGCAGGCCAACGCCGAGCGGATGCGCACGGCGGGCGCGCATGAGGCGAACGCGGAGTTCAAGGCTCGCGGAGTCTCCGGCAATGGGATGCTCGGCGTCACTCCGGTGATGGAATTCACCAAGATGAAGATCCCGGAATTTGCCGGTGCGGCCCGTGCATGGCCGGCGGATACCTTCAACGCCATGATGGGCGCTGAGGCCGACCGCAAGCACGTCCAAATCATGCAAGGCCGTGAGGATGAAGAGCGCAAGGCCAAGGCCAAGGCCGAGGCCGCTGCCAAGTTTGCCCGAGAGCATGGGCGTTACCGCATCGAGGTGGAGTATTCGATCGAGCACGGCGACACAGTTGCGCACATTCCTGAGGAACTGGTGGGCGGCAACATTCCGGCCGCCATGGGTCCTTGGGACCGCAAAGAGCTTATGCTGCGCCATGAGGTCGCCGAGGCGCTGGGCAAGGTGCCTCGCTTCAAGGTCAAACGCCTCGATGGGGGCAAGAAGTGAATTCCGCTGCAGCTTCCTCCTTGTCTGCAACGGACGCCGCGCAGTGGCCTAGTTCCCCGCTGCGCGGCACCTTTTCCAATCTCGCGGCGGCGTTTCTTCATCCGTCGACCGCGAGCGCCGGGCGGGGGTCGCCGTCAACAGCCCCGTCCGGCGTCACCATCCCGGCTCGGGCCCTTGAGGTTGCCGCGTCAAACAAGCCGGGCGGCGGGAGCCTTTTTCTGGTCGTTGGGGCTCCCGCCAACCCTTCCCCTGAGGAACCACAATGGAGCGCACATACCCGCCCGAGATCATCGACAAGATTTGCGATCAGCTTGAGGAAGGCAAAAGCCTTGTCCTCATTTGCCGTGAGGAAGGTATGCCGAGCCGCAGGCAAGTGCAGCGCTGGGCAAAGGGTGATGGCGAGCTTGCAACCCGCATTCGCGAAGCGCGTGAGCTCGGCTATCACTACCGCGCTGAGGTCGCCGTCGCTGCCGCGAAGAATGCCAGCGATCCTCAGGCTGGGCGCTTGGCGTTCGATGCTGAGCGCTGGTATCTTGGCAAACTCAGCAATGCGTTCGCCGAGCGGCCGCTTGTGGAGGCGACTATAAATGTCGCTGGAAACGACGCCTTTGCAGCTATCGAAGGAGTCCTTGGCCGCGCTGCCGCCGCAATTGCAAGCGGCAGTAGTAGCACGCAGCAAGTGGCTCTCCCAAGCCCGTCCAGATCAGATCACCCCGCCGGGGAATGATTGGCCGGTGTGGCTCGCGCTGGCGGGCCGTGGCTGGGGCAAGACCCGCACCGGTGCCGAGGACGTTGCTTGGTTTGCCTGTGCCAATCCCGGCGTGCGCATCGCCATCGTCGCGCCCACTGCGGCCGACGCCCGCGATACGTGCGTTGAGGGCGAGAGCGGCTTGCTGGCGGTGCTGCCCAAGGTTTGCGTCGAGAACTGGAACCGCTCGATCGGCGAAGTGACGCTCTGGAACGGCTCGCGCTTCAAGCTTTTCTCGGCGACCGAGCCGGAACGCCTGCGCGGCCCTCAGCATCATCGCGCATGGGGCGATGAGGTTGCCGCATGGCCGGACCCGTCCGCATGGGATCAACTCTTGTTCGGGCTGCGCCTGGGCGAAAACCCACAAGTGATCGCGACGACAACGCCTAAGCCGACGCCGCTGATCAAGACCATCATGCGCACGCCGGGCGCCATGATCACGCGAGGCTCGACCTTCGACAATGCCGTCAATTTGCCCTCGGGCACCCTTGCCCGGCTGCGCGAGCGGTATGAGGGCACGCGGCTGGGGCGCCAAGAATTGTTCGCCGAGCTTCTTGAGGACGTGCAGGGCGCGCTGTGGACCACTGCCATGATCGAGCCGCACCGCGTCAAGGGTGCGCCCGATCTCGCCCGCATCGTGGTGGCCGTCGACCCGAGCGGCACCAGCGGCAAGGACGGTGGCGACGAGATCGGCATTGTGGTCGCCGGCAAGAGCCGCGACGGCAAGTATTTCGTGCTCGAGGATGGCAGCTGCCAGCTTTCCCCCGAAGGCTGGGCACGCCGCGTCGCCGATCTTTACGAAAAGTGGGGGGCAGACCGCGTCATCGCGGAGAAGAACTTCGGCGGCGACATGGTCGCGGCCGTCATGCGCAACGTCGCCAAGGAACTGCCCATCAAGCTGGTGACGGCTTCGAGGGGTAAGGCCGTGCGCGCGGAGCCGATCGCAGCGCTCTACGAGCAGGAGAAGGTGCATCACGTCGGGCACTTCGACACGCTCGAAGATCAGATGTGCGCAATGACGCCGGCTGGTTACGTGGGCGAGGGCTCGCCCGACCGCGCGGACGCGCTGGTGTGGGCGCTGACGGAACTTCAGGGCAAGGGATACTATTACGATCTCGCCGCCGCGATGGGCACGCCCGAGGAGCAGGCAGCAGACTTCGCTGCCCTACAACGCCGGATGCACTTTCGCAATTTTGGATTCCGGTGATGGCTGGTTTTGATCCTGTCGAGCTTGAACGCATCGCGGCGGCCTATCCCGAGGAGGCGCGCGCGGTGCCCGTATGGGAGCGGGAGCGGCACTTCACACCAATGCACCAAGCGGCATGGCTGCTCCGCTTTCAGCCTCAAACGGCAGAGGCCCAGCCATGAGGGCCGCTCGCGCCCAGCTTGCCGATACCATGGGCGCCGCCCGCTACCCGGTGATCGCCGATGATGAGGCGCTGCGAGAGCACTATGCCGGCACCATGGCCGCGTTCATGGCCAGCGCCATCGTCGACCTGTCCGGCCTTACGGATGGCGAACCGCTCGACCGGCTCGCCCAGGCGGTGAGTGCGCTCGCACCCGCTGAGGGACTGTTCGCCGATCGGTTCCGGACTGCCCTGCGCGCCGTAACCGCTGCCCAGCTGGGCGAGCGCCGGGCGCATCAGTGGCACGACCTGAAGCTCTCCCGACATGCTCAGGCGCTCTATTGGCACTTCCGCCGCGACCTAATCGAACGTCACCCGGAACTATTGGCGGTGGGGGCTGGGCGATGAAGGTCCGTGATACCGACGGCGGGCAGCGCCTCGCCAATTCCCTGCACATCATCATCGCGAAATTCAGGAGTCAGAAGAATGCCAGAAATCGACCCCTTAGTGCTCGAGCTTCGCGCGGATGTGGACAGTTTTCAGGCTGATTTGCGCGCGTCCACGCGCACCGTCGACCAGCAACTCGGCATTCAGGAGGCGCGGGCAAATTCGTTCGGCAAGCGGTTCAGCGGCGGCCTGTCCCTTGCCAAGGGGGCACTTGTCGGTTTCATCGCGGGGGTGGGCATCGATACCATCACCGGTGCGATCAACCGGGCGCTGGATTACGCCAGCAGCCTTGGCGAAGTGGCCCAGCAGCTAGGCGTCACGACCGATGCGCTGCAAGAGTATCGCTTCGCCGCGACGCAAGCCGGGCTTGCCCAAGAGGAAATCGACCAGGCGCTCTCGCAGCTCACCCGCCGCATCGGTGAGGCCGCGAACGGCACCAAGGAACAGGCTCGGGCATTCCAGACGCTTGGCATCAGCGTTCGTGATCTTGAGGGCAACGTCATTCAGACAGGGGATGCCATTCCGCTGATCGCTGAGGCATTGCAGGACGTCGAGAACCCGGCCCAGCGCGCCGCCTTGCTCATGGATTTGTTTGGGCGATCGGGCCAGAAACTGGAGCCCCTGCTGGCCGGCGGCGCAAAGGGCGTGAACAATCTGCGCGATGCGGCCCGCGAGTTGGGCCTTGTGCTTTCGAGCCAGCAGATTCAATCGGCGGATGACGCCGCAGACAAGCTCGCCGCGGTCAAGCAGGTGCTCGAAGCCCGCCTTGCCGGTGTGGTGGCGGACAATGCCGACGAGATTACGCGGCTTGCTGACTCGCTGGCAACTTTAGCTGACAGGGCAATCAAGGCGGCAGGCGGGCTTGCGAGGTTCTGGCGCGAGAGCGACCGCAGGGTTGAGCAGTTTTTTGGCCTGCCCGAGGACACTGACGGCAAAATCATCGATGCGCTCTTCGGCTTCGATCCGCCCAAGAAAGCACCCGCGAGGAAGGCTGCGCCAAAACCTGCGCAGCAAAGCGGCATTGCGGGACTGAAGAGGACCCCGCTCGGAGCCCTGCAATTGAATTTCACCGGTGGGCAATCTCTGGGTCAAGGTTCGGCCGATCGGATGCTGTCCGGCTCTTTCGGCACTGGGGCTATTTCGATCGAGCGACTGCTGGGCGACGGCACGCAGCCTGCAGCCCAAGTCATGGCTGCCAGCCTTACCGAAATGTCAGTCGAGTTGCAGCGCCTCACTGCCGATCTCGCGCTCGCCACAGCAGAACTCACGGGCAGCATTCAGGACAGGGCAGACGCCGAGCGCCAGCGCATCGATGCCGATCTCGCCGCCGAGGTGCAGCGCCTCAAGGCTGAGACCGACCTTGACGCCGCCGAGCGCGACAAACGCATCGCCGTGCTTCAACAAACGGCTGCGGCACAGAAGGCCGCCGTCGCCGATGCCGCCTTGGCCGACATTGCCGAGCAACGCGCCCGTGGTGAGGAGCAGGCCCTTGGCAGACGCCTCGATGCCTTGCGCGATGACGCCCGCACCCTTGAATCGCAGTCCCGCATCGCACTCACCTTGGACGCTCGCCGGGCGATCGAGGAGCGGCTGCTCGCCATCATGCAGGAGGAGGAGCGGCAGCGGCTCGAAGCCGCGATTGCGGCGGGCGACATAGCCGATGCCGCGAAGGCCAGGGCCAATCTGGAAACACGCCAAGGAGCAGAGCGCACTGGCTTAGCACAAGGCTTGGCTGGCCCGCTGCAGCGCTTTTCCAATGATGCCAAGGATGCAGAGACCCGCGTCCAGGAGGCGGCCGTCCGCCGCATCCAAGAACTCAACGAAACAATCACCGATGCGATGACGAACGCCTTGGGCATCAAGGATCCGTTCCTCTCGCAGCTGATCCGCATCTTCTTGGACCGCAATGTGTTCGGCCCTCTGGCCGAGGCGCTGCAATCGCAAGGCGGCGGCGGCGGATTCGTCGGCTCGCTCCTGCAGATCGGCTCCTCGCTGTTTGGGCGCTCGTCCGGAGGCCGGGTGAAAGCGGGCAGCATTTACCGGGTCAATGAAGGGGCAAGCCCTGGGCGTGTCGAGGCCTTCCGCCCGGATGTGTCTGGCCAGATCATCCCCTTGGGCCGCATGAATGCCGTGGCATCAGGTGGGGCCTCACCCGCCGGCGGCGTTGCTGTGGTGCGACTTGAGCTCTCGGGCGATATCGATGCGCGAATTGAGCGTGTGAGTGGTCCCGTTGCCGTGGAAGTGGTTAAGGCCACCGCGCCCCAGGTGATTGACGCCGCCGCGAATGAAACATTCCGTCGGGCCAGCCGGCCGGGCCTTTAGGAGGTGAGAGAATGCCCCAATTCACGCATAAGCAGCACAAAGAAGTGCTCAGAGAGGCCCTCGGCTTTCTCGATCAATTCGGCCTCGACAATCCGCAGCCATCCGGACGCACCCTAAGATCGGAGATCGAACTCCTGTTCCTCGATGCGATCAATGATGACCTTTCGCCCGGCGCGATCCCTCTCTTGCTCAGCCGCATGGCCTCGGAGGCGGCCTCTCAGGTCGCGATGATCGCCGACAGGCCATCTGGCTGATGCGGTGGGATAGGCGCGGGGGCGATTTCCCCCAGCCGCGCGCTCGCGCTTTTTGCGCTGATGCCTAGTTGATTACTTTTTTCAACACGCCTCGACGCCGCTTAGTAAAACCGGCGCTAAGTGCTTGAAAGGATGGTGGACGCACTAGGGCTCGAACCTAGGACCCGCTGATTAAGAGTCAGCTGCTC
>VFQO010001458.1_pt1 | contig 18040 bp, 18 predicted proteins | sample 3512331 | NCBI WGS metagenome assembly VFQO01 (sample SAMN10412371, study PRJNA504923) | tailings metagenome | isolation source: Replicate 3 from Balatoc abandoned mine | place: Philippines: Itogon, Benguet | collected 2017-08-28
TCATAGGATTGAAACCAACCCGCTTCCTGAATCTGGTTTTTGGGAAGCCAAGGCTTAAGCAAGTCGCTCATATTTAGGCCTGTAAGTACTTTTGCTTCAGGTATCAATTCACCTAGAAGCCGAAGTGTATTTTCATCACAGTGATCACGATGATCATGAGAAATCAAAATGTAATTGACATCCCGGAGAATAGCCGGATCGAAGGGAAGAGCAGAAAAGCGCTTCAAAACCCAATTATCCAACCAAACCGGATCAGTCAAAATTACCACTCCATCCAAAATCATTAAGTAGCTGGCATGTCCGAGCCAAATAATCTGATTTTTGGAAGAATTTGGCATTTGTTTAATCGGATTAACTTCCAACCTGCGATTATCATTTTTCTTTTGCTCCGCAAATGGATTCTCTGATAATTTCCATTTCAAAACCTGCACCAGGCTCGCCTCAAAAGGATGGTGAAGATTTTGGAATGTGCCATCACTTCGAAAAGGAGTTCCTTCCCAGCCATCAGGCATTTTGTCATAGGGGAGTTTGGGGTTGTGGATATAGTTCAAAGTAGTCGGGCCTTCAAAGTCAATCAGCGAAATGGCCAGCCCTGTTGGGACCATTGCCGCCACTCCGGCGATAAATGTTCGTCTTTTCATTTGTAAAATCTCGAATTTCTAACAGAGCTTAAACAGAATAAGTTTGTAGAAGTGGAGCAGATTTTACGGTTTTAAGGTGGACTGCCTGCCAAAAAAGTTTTGCACCGCCATGAAATAAGGCATGCCGTAGAAGTTTTTGTCAAAGTAGATTTTCGCACCGCAACCCATGTGAGTGAAAACCGAATTTAGGATATTCTGACGATGGCTTGGGGAATTCATCCAAAGCTTCACCATGGATTCTGCTAAACTAAAATAGGTATGAGGTGGAATAGGAGCAGATTGAGAAGCATTCATATATCGAAATTCTCCCGGACGAACCGGTTTTCTAACTTTTTGCCCTTCGCGGTATTGAATGCCATGGGTGCTTAGAATATTTTCACCGATATAGGGGGGATTGATTCCCGAGCGATTGATCCGATCTCGAAGGGTTCTTCTGAATCGAATGGGGCTGGTATGTCCGTAAAAACTGTGACTGACCATATCTTCTGCATGTCCGGAAGCAGAATTGATGGCTTCCTGACTGGGGAGAAAAGGCTTTTTCCCAGCTTTGATTCGCTCAAGGTTGGTTAGGTGAAAAATCGCCGCATGAAGCAAATCATAATCTACCGAAGAAAAATCCACGGCTTGATTTAATGATTTAGAGTTTAAAAATGTTTTTTGATCCTGAGTAAAATAGCCGGCTAGTTTGATCGATTGCCCCATCACCCAAGCTGGCAACACCAGCAATACCATCACGAAAACACTACGCATGTCCAATTCTTGTTTGATTTAGGACGTAGTCGAAACCGTTTTATTTTTTGTAACCGATAGTTTTTTTGCCTTAGTTTTTGGCAGGCTCCAATTGAGAATTTTTGGAAGTGATGGCAGATTTGAATTGTTCTATTCCACCCGAAATATCCTTGCCACTTGGCTGCTGATACAAATCCAATCCGAAAAATGCAGCTGCGGAAAGAATATGATCAAATATATCGGATTGGATCTCCTCATATTCTGCCCAGACAGTGGTGTTGGTGAAGCAGTACAGCTCTATGGGCACTCCTCGGTCTTCGATGGTCAATTGACGGACCAAAATGATCATATTTTGACGGATTCGGGGGTGACTTTGGAGGTAGCTTTGGATGTATTTTCGAAAGACACCGATATTGGTCATTCTGCGTCCGTTGATCAGCACGGATGTATCGACCTGATTTTCCTTATTGTAAAGTTCGATTTCCTGCTGTCTTTTGGTGATGTAATCCTTGATCAAATGGATTTTTTTCAGCTCCTCTCTAAACTCCGGATTTACAAATCGAATGGTGTGCGTATTGACAAAAATCGATCGCTTGATTCTCCTTCCCCCACTTTCGACCATTCCGCGCCAGTTTTTGAAACTATCTGTGATGAAAAAGTAAGTCGGGATCGTAGTAATCGTCCTGTCAAAATTTTGGATTTTCACCGTATTTAAATTGATCGCCAAAACCGTCCCATCCGCATTGAACTTAGGCATCTCCACCCAGTCTCCGACACGTACCATGTCATTAGACGACATCTGCACACTCGCCACCAAACCCAGAATAGTATCCTTGAAAACCAATAAAAGAATAGCCGTCATCGCACCAAATGCACTCAGAAAATAGATCGGAGATTTTCCGAGAATCACCGAAAGCACCAAAATCCCCGTGGTGATATACAAAATAATCCGGATCAGCTGGAAGTAGGAGGAGAGTGGTTTTTCCCGGAAAGCTTCTGACTGAGACAAAACAAACTCGGTGACCTTCAGAAACGAAATGACAATGGTCATCCCCACAAAAATCAAATAGGCATCAGTCAGTTTGATCACCACCGGAACAGTCTCTGGCCAATCCATAAAAATCATGGTGACCATTTGCCTGAAAAACAGTGCAGGAATCAGATGCGCAATGTTATTGAGCACCTGGTGATCAGCCAAGAAATCGTCCCAAGTGATCGGGGATTTCTTTACTAAAGCGTAGATGTATTTTTGGATGATTTTTTTGGTGATCCAAAAGATCAAAAAACTGATCAGGACCGTGGCAAAAAGCAATATTCCAAGGCGGAAGTAGGAAGCCGAAGCTTCTGAAATGCCCGAGTTGATCAGAAATTGCTCCAGCCAAAGTTCGATTTTATCCATCATAATCAAGCGATTGATTGGTTTTTAGATTTGGTTTAAAAGTCTCCTGAGAATCATTTTTCGAGAACAAAGATACCAAAAACAAAAGCCCAGACCAGAATCGGGTGAGCTTTCTGGTCTGGGCTAGTGAATTACAAAAGTTTAACCAACTGATTTAAAATTAGTTAGATTGCGGAATGGCAAAGAATAACTGAATGACTTCCTTGGGCGTGCAGGCTTTTCCCAAAAGCTCATCTTGAATGTTTACCTGAAGATTATATTCTAGCTCAAAAATTAACCCGTTGACAAAAACAGGGTCCATTTTCATAGTATTGACAAAATGGTCGTTTTTCTTGGTACCGACCAGCGAGATGCCATAGGAGTGAAATACCTCCACGGCTTTCTTCAATTGAGAGAAGGGTTGGTTCATAGTTGTCAAATTTTAGGAGGTAATAATTTATACATCACCGGAGTGACTATTCTGGATAACAAGGTCGAACTGATCAATCCGCCAATCAGTACGATGGCTAACGGAGAAATCAAAGGGTTAGTACTTAAAGCAATAGGAATCAAACCTCCTATGGCTGTAATTGTTGTCAAGACTATAGGCAAAAAACGAATTTCGCCCGCTTCTCGGATCGCTGGGTCTAGTGATTTCCCCTCTATTCTCAACTGATTGGTGAAGTCCACCAGTAGAATCGAAGTCTTCACCTCAATGCCCGCTAACGCAATCAAGCCGATAATCGCTACAAAGGACAAAGAGTTCCCGGTAATCCAAAGTGCTACCAATGCTCCAACCATCCCCAAGGGAATGACCGAGAGTACAATGATGGTACTTTTGAAAGTTTTGAACAGCAAAATTAGAACAGTGATAAACAAGAAGACCGTGACAATGCAAGCTTTTCTGACACTAAGGAATTGCATAAGCCGCTATAACCAGCAGCTCTACCCCCTCCTACATTCCTAAACGTTAGCAGCTGCCCCAAATCTCCGCTAATACTAGTTCTATTTTTTTGAAATTGATCCAGCAAATCAGCTGTGTTTGTAGCTGTATACGGGTCTGTACTTGTCCAGACAAAAATGTCTCCAATATTAACCCAAATAAAATCGTTTTGATAGAGTGTTGCAACTTGATTAAAAATAGATGCTATATACAATTCTACAGAAACAACGCTTCCGCGTGTCTGGAAGATATCGTATTCAGTCTCCAAATACAATCTGACACATTCATCGCCGGTCTCAAGTGACGATTTTGAAACATGGTTTAATACATCTGGCTTGTAATTGGGGGATTTCCCGACACTTTCTTCCACACTACAATCAAACTCGATAGCAGGAACATTATTATCATTATAATATAAATGTTTCCCGCTTTCTTTATTCAGAGAAATATTAAAATTTCCGTCACTAGTAGAAATCACCCCTATTACTTCCTCCTCAAAAAAACTAATTGCGACTAGACTACTTGAGTTCCCTTTTACAATGCCACTATAATGTATAATGTTTCTATTTGCAGGCATTTTTTTCCCATCACTGGTTAGAACATTGTAGTCATAAAAGGTGTCGGGGACTTTAATTAATTCCAAATCCAGTTCCTCATCATTGGTGGGAACAGAAATGGATATAAAAGACCCAAACGAACCATTTAATGTATTACTATAATTTAAAAACACTACTTCTTCTTTTTTCTCAAATTGAGTCAACGCCTTTTCCTCTCTTTCAGCTAATTTAAAAAGCTCAGGCATCTTGACGAATTCAGCTCCTCCGTTCTTAGCACGCTCAATTTGGCTATATATCAATTTATCTTGAGATAATGACTTATTGACGAAAGAAAACATCAATACAACAACAATAAAATATACATTCTTCATAAAAGTGTTTGTCTATATTAAAAATACTATTAAATCCTTACAAGTTCAAATATTTCTCCATCGAGTCCTGACGCATCCAAAGTCATATTTCCAGGCTCAATAAAACAAGCCCATGTTCTAGATCCTATCTTCAAAGTGTAGCCATCCGGCCTTCCAAACGGTGTCAAAGTAAGTTCATAATCATAAGTCCCGGTGTCTGGAACATATTCAACCCCTCCTCCCAAGACTTCAACTGTACCGTCTGTACTAAAACTATAAAGGATGTCTTTACAGGAATAGTCAATTTCTCCAGCCCGACCATTTTCCATGTTAGAGGTTTTAACCCGAACTAATTGCCATGTCCCACCGACATTATCAATCGGGCCATCTATCGACTTAACACGACACTCCAGTCCTGGGAACTCTACATTCTGGCATGAAACGGATAAGCTGCACAAAACTAAAAGCAGCGCTATCAGACGAAATCCTGTGAGAGTTGAGGTACAAGACCGGCTTCTCCACTTCACGAGGTACTTGGGAGGTTCTAAAGCGAAAAGCTCTAGTTTTCTTTTGGTTAGTTTGTTCATTTCCATTTGTGCTTGGTTATAGTTTTTATTAAAAGACTCCAAATCTATATCTGAGAGCGGAAAACTCTCAATTAAGAGTTTCTTCTTGGGGAAAACCAAAAAATGACGCAGCTGTCCGAATCTGTCACCCAACGTCAATTCGAATCTCCAGGGAAACCACCTTCTGCAAAATTCTTTAAACCTGTTTTCGGAATCAAAATAACTATGTATTTCAAACTAAGCAAGAACACATTCTAAAAAAATTGTTTTCATTTTATGCTTGAAAACCATAAAATTCCGCCCTCTCACTAAAAGACGGAAAAGGGCAAGGCTAGGGGAACGGTGGTCGTGCGGAGTGAAGCCATTTCCCAGCCTGTAGGAACGGAAGGCTGGGAGTTGGCGAAACGGGGATAATGGCTTAGGGATAGAAACGGAAATCCTTTTCTGGGCTGGGTACAGCCGGGGAAAAGATTGGAGGGATAGCCCGACCGTAGGGAAGCCCCAAATCCGGCAAAAAGAAAAAGAGCTTTGCTATCAAAACGACCTGTCCGGAAAACCTCGAGAAAACAAAATCACTATCATAATCACGCTGCCGGTCGCGCTCCAGGGAAGGAAATCACTATCAGAAATGAGCTGGCCACCTGGCTCGATGCGCTAAAAATACAATCAAAAAGACCCGTGTAATAGGTAATAATACCACGGAATACGAAAAACCCTGTTAAACAGCCGAAAATCAACCAATTAAAAATTTGATTTAATTTTCATACTTTTTTTTGGATCAATAGTTTTTTTTTCTAGTTTTAAGAAATTCAAAACCAAATCATCATGAAAAAACTTTTCGCATTTGCCTTTTTGGCATCAGTTATTGGCATGACACACATACCAACAGGTAACGCTGCAAATTGCCCCACAGGCACAGATAGACTATGCATCTATGTCAACGGATCTCCCGCAAGCTGTGGAGAAAAGGCCGGGAAAGATTCAGGGGACTGCACGAGGCCTTCATAAGTATGGGAATATTTCCAATTTTGGTAAGTGCATTTAGAAGAAAATCTCTTTTAAATGCATTTTTTTTTGCCATCATTATTTTGTGTGGATGCGAAGGATCTATTAGAGATAGAAATCCAGATTTCGGAGTATCACTAGAAAAAATCGGTGAAAAAATTTTTCCTATTGACACTCTTACAACTACTATTCCTCAAGATATCCAAATTTCATATTTAGGCGGTGACACACTTTTCACATTACTAAATCAACTCAAAAACGAAATTCAAATCTACGACTATCAAAATCAAAAATTAACCAAAAAGATTAGTTTTGACATCAACTTTTTTGGACAAATATCAGATTTCTATTTCCACAATATTGATTCTATATTTATTAGCTCTTTAGACTCCAAGAGAGCTTGGCTTATAGAAGGAACCAGCAAAACTATTTTAAAAAGGTTTGATTTTGATGATGCTTTTGGTTCTGCTTTGCCAATAGGTAATGAAAACATACTATTTTTCAATGAACACTTATTGATTGGCACCCAAGTGGCAATGATTAACACTAGAGATATCGAAGATTTTCCTCTTGTATACATATATAACCTAAATGATTCAAGCAGAGAACTATCTAGCGTAAAAACGTTTTTACATTACCCTGAAATTTATGAAAACTCATACTCTCCAGAACTAGGACTATACTATATATCAATGGATTACAAGTCAAAGGATGTTTATTTTGGCTTTTCTGCATCTGATAGTACAACAAAGCTTTCAATTGGCGGCAAAACCAGTAATTTCATGGTTTCACCAATGAATGGATTAAGCATTCAAGACTCGGAAAATAGAAGTTTTGATGGATTTGAATCCAGAAACACCTATTATTATGAGACTAGTAATTATGGATCACTATTGACAAATTCAGAAGAGAATATATTAATTAGAACAATCTATTTCCCTGTTGAAAATTTGAAAGAAGAGAGGAAGCTTACCCAGTTTGTAAACAAACCAAAATCCTTGCTTTTCTATAGTTTAACCGATTCAAAGGTCATTGGCCAATTTACAATTGACAAAGAATTGTACAATGAAGGACTAATGCTATCTGTAGGCAAACATACTCTAATAAATAAAAGGACAGAAAATGAAAATCAACTCGTATTTGACGTATTTGAGTTTAGCCACCAATAAAGCGTTCATAGTGATAATATTTTTCACACTTTTTTGCTGCAACAACAAAAGCGATTTAGAAAACATTTCAAAGGTAAGAACCATTTTAAGCGATTGTGAATTTTGCATAAAAGACCCTAACTATATATTAGTAATACCTTCTTTAGGATGTACGGGTTGCATTTCGCAGGCAGAAAGCTTTATGATCGAGAATAACAATAATGAAAATATTTTATTCTTATTAGATAAAGTTTCATCAAGAAAGGATTTAAGAACAAGACTTGGATTCGATTTTATGAAATCCAAAAACATATTCGTATCGTCGGAGGCTTTAAATTTATTTGACAATTTTATTTACCCGAAGTTAGTTAATTTTGAAACAGGTGAAATTTCTGACATAGAGGATTTCTCGAGTTTAGAGCCCCTGATCAATTAGATCTACTAGTTTTGATTTGTCTTATCAGCTGAAATCAGGAGTATGCCCGTCCAGCGACCATAAAAAAAACCCGAAGGGCTATTTTTTTAAGCCTCTTTTTGCTCAGGCTGATCTTGATCCTGATCCTTGACAGAGACGTAGACGGTGTGGGTTTTGCTGTATTTGTCAGCTTCTTTCAGCTTCGCTACGCTGAATTTGACATAGGTTTCCCCTTCATGTTCGAAGGTGTGTTTTTGGAGTTCAGCCATTTTTAGGCTCACTTCCACGATGTCCATTCCTTCGACTTGCTTTCCTTTACCGATGTACTTTTTAGAGAATGCCATAATATTTTGGTTTTAGTTAAAATTTATGCAGGTCAATTAGGACGCAGGGAAAGCGAAAAAAAATTAGAATTTAAAAACTGGGAGGCAGTCCGTAGTAGGCCCTGTTTTTAGGAAATTCTGCTGCAAGCCCCAATTTTTGAAGCTGACAGGCCGTCCGACCTTTGTGCATACAATTGGACAAAACCGAAATAAGGCATGGAATTACATGGTAAATAAGCCAAGGCAGGATAAGGAAAAGAGGGAGTGGAAAGGAATGGCCTTACTATCAAAACACCCTTTCCGGATTAGCTCCAGGGAAGGAAATCACTATCAGATTTTGGGGAGCTGCGTTTCTGCAGCTGACAGAAACGCTATCAAATAGGGAAAAGATCCGGGCGTTTCGGCACGCTGCTGATCTCGGAGCGCTTTTTCATAACCCAATTTTGCTTGGCTAAGACTAGCTTGAATCTCAGTCAAATCCAGGCTTGCTAAAATTTGGCCGGCTTTGATCTCATCGCCTTCCCTGACCAAAACCCGGGATACGATTCCACCGATTTTAAAAGAAAGGAGCGTTTCATCCAATGTGGTAAAGGTGCCACTTGCTTGAATTTCAGAAGAAAATCCGCCTTTCTGGAGCGGTAATACACTCACTGGGATGACCTGACCCGGATTTGGAATGCTTGCTTGCGGTTCAGATTTTCCGCAGGAAAAAGCAAATGTGGCAAAAACCAAAATGAGGAAGGTAGAGAAGGGTTTCATGGCTTAATAGGATTCTAAGGATAGCTGTCGCTCAAGCTGTGCAAATGACTTGAGAACTTGATAGGTGAGGAGGTTCTTTTGGAGACTTGCCTGGGTATATTGATTTCGGGCATCCACAAATTCGATCAAGGAATTGACACCTTCCCGATATCCACGCTCCACCAATCGAAAGTAAGCGGAGGCCGTTTCCAGTCGTTTTTCGGACGAATGTAAAGCTGCCCGTTGACTGCGGATTTCATTTTTGGTCAGATCAAGTTCAAGCTGGAGCTTTTGATTCACAAGTTGAAGCTGATTTTGGAGCGATTGGACCCCAAACTGGGCACGTTGAATCTGGTTTCGGTTTCGACCTCCCTGAAAAATCGGAAGGCTCAAATTAAAGCCCCACATCAGATATCGGGATTGGCTATCAAATCTCCAATCAAAGGCCTGCGATCCAAAATCCGCATACGTATTTAGTTTTGGGATCCAAAAATCCTTTTCAGATTGCAAAACTGTCTGTTGGATACTTTCAGCAGTTTGGAGTTGAAGGATTTCTGGACGTTGACTCAGCGAGTTTGCTTCCATCCAATCAAGCGGCTTCACCATTTCCAGAATCGGTTCTTCGAAAATCACATCAGTTCCCAAGGGCCTATTGAGCAGAAAGTTTAGGTAATTAGCTGCGTTTTGTTTCTTAAGTTGTGCTTCGATCAAAAGGGCCTCGATATTTTCCACTTCACTCTCTGCACGGAGTACCACGGCAGGTAAGACTTTTCCATTTTTCAGCAGAGATTGATTGTCTTTGAGGTTTTGGATGACTAGTAATTTGCTGCTTTGGATCAATTCCACGGCAGTATGCTTGCTGCAAAAAGTATAGTAAGCCACCTTAATATCCTGAACCAAACTTGCCCGATATGTCGCCAATTCATACTGGGAAAGGAGGTTTTGTTGGGTTCTGATCTGCTTTTGATAGCTGAGATCCCGATTGTAGATGGGCATGGAAGCCCTGAATCGAGCATCATAAAAATTGTCAGGGAGAAATTGCTCGGAGACATTTTCAAGTTGAGGAAAAGCCGTGGAACCTGTCAATTGATTCAGTGTGGAGTACACCGGATTCAAAAGATCTCCTATCGGAAAATCTATGGTACGACCACCGCTCGCCAAGGTATAGTTTGCGCCAAATTCAAGAGCGGGGAGAAAATAGCTTTTGGCATCCTTCAGTGCCAGAAGACTCTGATCTAGCTCAATGTTTTTTTCTTTCAGGACTAGATTGTTTGCCAAGCCCACAGACACATAGAGATCCAGGATACCCTGGGCTTTTGCGTCAGATGGATAAAACAAGAGGTATCCCAAAAGAATGAAAAGGGATTTTTTCATAAGTGAGTTAGTCAGTGTTTTTAAATTAAACAGTGTTTAATAAATGGTTAAATTTTTTTAGAGCCTGTCTAGCATTTTGAAAAACTCCTCCAGGCCTTCCGTGACTATATGCTGCTGACGGTCAGGCAAAATGACCTCGCATCGCTTTCGAATATGAAGGGAGACCAATCCATGTACCGCAGCCCATACCATATAAGCCAGTGCCTCTTCATCGTGACCTTTGAAGTATCCCTGAGCAATACACTCGCTGATCGTGAGTCGGAGGTAATTAAATGTACCTCCACCTTCCTTCCAATCGTCATGCTCGGTGCTGGTGACATGATCTATCGGTGCTTCTTTGATAAACATAAGATCATACATCTCAGGATTTTCCATAGCAAACCTTACATAGATACTTCCCATGGCTTTAAGCCGCTCCAGTGGATTTCTGACCGAAGAAAGGACACTCATTTTCTCCATCAACTGAGAAAAACCTCCTTGATGAAGTGCATGGAAAATCTCATTCTTATCCTTGAAATAATGGTAAATAATCCCGGGACTATATTCGATTTGATCGGCAATATTCCGGATGGAGGTTTTTTCTATTCCTTTTTGGAGAAACAAAGACTTGGCTGCGGCCAAAATTCGCTCCCGCAATTCTTCTTTTTCTCTTTCCTTCCGATCTGAGATTCCCATGATAGTATATTGAACGACCAAATGTAATTAAACACTGTTTAAAAAATGAAATCTTCTTCAAAAAATATTTTAAGCCTTAAATCTAGTCGTTCAATTTTTCCTTCATCTGCTCACTGTCCCATGCATGGTCATTGAGCGAAAACTTCTTGCTCAATTCTCCTGACAGTAGAGTTTCCTGCGTTTCGATATAGGTTTTGACTTTAGAGATGTACTCGTCCTTATTGTTTTTATAATTCACCAGTACCTTCAGGGCCTGCTCATCGTATGTTCGGAACTGCTGACCGAGTCGATGTACGGTATGCGCGCGAAATCCGAGTTTGCGGAGTGCATCTTCACCCATGCGGATCGAGGTATCCAAGTGCTCCCGATAGATATTTTCTACACCCACATCCATCAGTTCGTAGGCGTCAAACCTATTTCTGGCGCGTATCATGACTTCCAAATGAGGAAAATGCTCCCTGCAGAGCTTGACTATTTTGATGCTGTGCTCGGTGCTGTCTATTGCCGAAATCAGGATTTTGGCTTGCTCAGCACCGGCAGCGTGAAGCAAATCCAGACGGGTACCATCCCCAAAATAGACTTTGAACCCCATTTTTCTCAAAAAATCCACCTGATCGGGATCAGAGTCCATGATGGTAGCTTCGACTCCATTGGCACGGAGAAAGCGACCTACTGTAGATCCAAAATTGCCGAAGCCGAGAAGAATTACCTTATTTTTCTCACTGACTACATCAGATTCACTTGAGTTACTTGCGGTATTGGCACCTTCTTTTTGAATGATCGTTTTGTCCAAAACGAGCATCAAAACCGGGCTGATCGTCATGCTCAAGGCTGTGACTGCCATCAGGGTGTCTGCAAGCTGTCGGTCAAAAATCTGTAGCTGAAGGGCAAAGGAATACGTCACAAAGGAAAATTCACTCGCCTGAGCTAAGCCAAAAGCAAAATTGAGATTTTCGGCGGTGGTCAGTTTTCTTACCTTACCAATTCCCAAGATGACTAAAGCTTTGAGCACTATCATGCCTACAGTCATCCCAAAAATCAAAGAAGGCGCTGAAGCGATCAGGGCGAAGTTGATCGTAGAGCCTACAGCAATAAAGAATAGACCCAAAAGAATCCCTTTGAATGGCTCCAAGTCACTCTCAAGGGCATGTTTATACGGGGAATTGGCCAATACTACCCCTGCCAAAAATGCACCTAAGGCCGGACTCAGGCCGACCAAAATCATCAGGTAAGCAATCCCGACGACGATCAGCAGCGCAGTCACCACAAAGAGCTCTCTCAGATGAGTTTTGACCACAATCTTCAATAATGGTCCAAATCCATATCTACCCAGTAATATCACCAAGCCTATCGAAGCAAAAATAGCTATGGTCTGAATCCAGCCAGGATATGAATCAAAAAAAGTCCCATGATCAGAAGTCACGACGATTTCGGGGGCATTGATCGCGAGGAGAGGAAGTATCGCTAGGATCGGAATGACTGCAATATCCTGCAGAAGAAGCACTGCAAAGGACATTTTGCCTTCGATGCTGTCCAGTTGATTTTTTTCTTTCAACGATTGGAGCACAATGGCAGTCGAGGAAAGCGAAATAGACAGTCCTACTGTGACCGCAATATTCCAAGACACACCCAGCGCAATGCCCGCAGCAAAAATCACCAGCGAAGTCAGTAAGACTTGAGCCAACCCAACCCGCAGGATCAAATCCCGCATCTTCCAGAGATTTTTGGGCTCCAACTCCAGCCCGATCAAAAACAGCATCATGACCACCCCAAACTCCGTTCCGTGCATGATATCCTGTCCTTGGGATTCATTGGATATAAACTTAAAGACATACGGGCCGATCAGGATTCCAGCCAGTAGATATCCCAATACGGAGCTCATTCCCAGTTTTTTAGCTAGTGACACACAGACAATCGCTGCGACGATATAGACAATAGCTTGTGCAAAAAATCCTTCCATTTTTTAGGTCTTTTGGATGAATGGAAAATCAATTGATTCCGAATCTCTCAAAGTCAAGATCAGATCCAGGTAAGTTTTTTCTTTGTCACGAAGCTCTTCTTCCGTGATTCGATGAGTACCACCGATATGGAAATGAGGCAAATACCGCATATTACAGAGGTAAGCAGTAGCCTCAAATGGCCTGAGAAACTCCTCCATGGTGTAGCGGTTTCGTCCTTCTGTAGCATAGACTTCTCTGGATCCGCCTGAGGTCACCACATTCATGACGTATTTATTCTTGAGAAAAATCCCCCCGGGCCCATACGCCCAGCCAAACTCCAAGACCAAGTCGATCCATTGCTTCAGCAGGGGCGGGCAAGAATACCAGTAAATAGGATGATGCCAAAGAACGACTTCGCATTGGAAAAGCAACTCTTGCTCGGCTTGAACATCAATATTAAAATCAGGATAGAGTTCGTAGAGATCACGAACATGCACATTGTCCAAATCTGCAATCTTCCCAATAAGTCTTTGATTGACATCCGATTGCTCAAACTTAGGATGCGCAAAAAGAATTAGAATTTTTCTCATATCATCTTCCCCTGTCCCAAAAAACCAAATGGGAATTTTGAATATAGAAAAATCACTCTCTAAAATAGGAGATCATGTCTGAGAAAAATTTGACTTAACAAAAAAATAAACCCGCACCAAGATAATTCGGCGCGGGCTGTGAATTTACTCTTCCTCAGAAGATGGCTTTTTTAATACTAAGTAAAAACAATAAAGGGTCACTCCCAGGATGATTCCCTGAGTCACCAAAGCTAGGATCAATGCCGAAGTATTCATTTTAGAGATTTTTTACGGGTGAAGGTTGAGTACCAAACGATCAGGGTAATGACCAAAAAGAGCACTAAAAGCTGAGTACGCGCAAGTCCTGAAAAGAACATTTTTTGCTCATAAAATTCTGCCTTTTCGGGATTGGCTAGAAGCTGAGCTTCAATGTCTGCAAAGCTAAGTTTGGAAATTAATGAGCTGGAGTCCAAAGGCCAACCTTGGCCTGAGAAAAGGTTATTTAAGGCTACATTCCAATCATTTCCTGCAGGGGTCACCAATGCTGCAACCAGCACCAGAAGCAATAGGACAGGAGTGACATAACTCATGATCCATTTGTAAATGCCCGGAATCCGAATGTCTGCACCGCGATTGAGCTCTGCCCATCCACGATTGATTCCAAAAATCCAGGTAAACAGCACTGTTTCCAAAAAAGCAAAAACCACCAAACTGACCGTGCCAGCCCAGTAATCATACTCATCGAAGTAGCCATATTGGTAAAACAGTACTGTGGGAATGCCCATCACCAAGGCAATCAGCCCAAACGATACAGCTCCTTTGACCTTTCCCCAACCAAACTCATCCTTCATAAATCCCATCCAAGGAGTTCCCATCGCCAGTGAAGAGGTGATTCCTGCAAAAAACAGTAAACCAAACCAACAAACACCTGCAAAAGCAGCAAATGCTGGTCCCCACTGCTGGAAGAGATAGGGCATAGTCTGGAATGCCATGCCAAAGCCAGCATTTTCCAGCACCCAATCCAGTCCTAGAAATCCCGCAGCAATCGGAATTACAATGGCACTTCCCAAAAGGACTTCTACCAGTTCATTGGTAAATCCTGCAGTGACAGAATTCAAAGCGATATCTTCATTTTCACGGAGGTAGGAAGCATAGCACTGAATCGATCCCATACCCACCGAGAGCGTGAAAAAGATTTGACCGGCTGCGGCAAGCCAAACCTTAGGATCGGCCAATGAGCTGTATTGAGGAGTCCAGAGAAAATTGATTCCGTCCCATGCATTGGCGTCGGGGTATTCACTTGATGCAAAATCGGCACCCATGGTCCAGCCGCGAATGGCCAGAATCACACCGAATAGAATCAACAGTGGCATACCGATTTTTGCTACTTTTTCTATTCCACCCAGACCAGTCGACAGGATATAGATATTGATAGCCAAAACCAAAACATAAATCAGCAATGGAAACAATGGAATGCCAAAATCAGAACCTTGGAGCGTAACGTACGCGTCAAAAAACTGACTCGTGGCTTCTTTGCCAAGCCCAGTAAACGTACCGATGACACTGTGAATCACATACATAAATGTCCAAGACTCAATGTAAGTGTAGTAGGCCACTACCGCGATATTGGTAAAAATCCCAAATACTCCCACATACTTCCAGTACCATTTGGAGCTCATCGAATCCAAAATATACGGTGTGCTGTGATTTCCTCCTTTTCCTCCAAATCTACCAATGCTCCATTCGGTGAAGAGTAGGGGAATGCCCATCAGCAAAAAACAGATCAAGTAGGGAATGATGAATGCACCACCTCCGTTTTGGACGGCCTGAACCGGAAATCGAAGAAAATTGCCCAATCCCACGGCATTTCCTGCCATGGCCAAAATCAATCCGGTACGCGAACCCCAGGACTCTTTTTTCATAAATCAACAGAATGAAAATGGAAAAAGGGAAAGTCTTCAGGACTTTCCCTTAGTGTAGTTTAGTGAAGTTGTTTTTGGATCAGGTCTGCCCATCGATCTGCGATCAGTGTCTCGCCCTGAAGGTCGGAAAACTGCTCCTGATTGTAGATTTCCAAGAGCAGGGGCTTTCTTCCCTGAGCCGTGAAACTCACTTCGAGGTAGATTTCATCAAGGACTGAACGCTTTTGACCATTGGAATCTATCTCGCGGGTGCGGCGGATGGGCTGGACTTTTTTGACTTCCTTAAGGTCAATCAAAGTGGACTGAAGATCCGGGCCTGTATAGGCCAGATGCTTACGACTTGAGTCTAGTCCAAGTCCATAAAGATATCTCCAAGTCTCAGTTTGATCCAGTTGAGCTCCAAGTTCCTGAGCTTTGCTGTGTAGGCTTTGTAGCAAGGATGCGGCTTTCTTTTTGTTCTTTCGATGATTGGCAATAAAAGGAACAGAGAATGCACCAAATAATAGGAACGCCATGACCGTAGTCACAGGATCTAAGTTAATCATGTTTAGGATGTGTTTAGGTGAAATAAAATACTCATTACAAGAGCTTTGGCTCTGAAACAAGCTCACCTACCAAGAGTAGAAGTACTGAATAAAAAACTGGAAATGATTCAATAAGCCCCTGGACTTCTGGAAAAAAGTAGGAGCAAAATATCGGGTGAAAGGAAGGATGCTGGAAGGAACCCAGTCAGAATTGAGTCGAGCAAATAAGCTCCAATCCACTTCAAAACTCGGTATCGACGTTGACCCAGCCGAAGAGGATCTCAAGTGAAAATGAAGACTGCCCAGTTCCTGAACAATCGTATTTTCTAGATTCCTGCTGTTTTGGAATTTTTGAGTAGGGGGAAATGAAAAAACAGCAACTAAGCCGATGGCCCAGCACAAACTCAAAAAGAGCGCTATTTGCTGTTTTTTCATTTTTCTACTTTCAATTTGACCTCAAATGTATCACAAATAATTCCTGATTTGATGCGGACAGATCAGGGTTTTTTCAAAGAAAAAAGTTGAACTTCATCTAAACCACCCAAAATGCTGATTTGGTTCAATGGAGCACTTGGAAATACAAGTGAGGTCATGACCAATTCACCATCATTTACGAATAGCTCAACCGAACTGGCATCCAAATACAACCGAATAGATTCTGCCGGCCAGCTCATCGGTGCTGAATGAGCCGCATTAAAATCCGGATGAAACTCACCTGACCCGGCATTGCTCCGGTCTATGGTCACTAGCCCATTTTCCTTGGAAATAAGGACTTTTTCGCCAAGCTCATTGCTCAGCTCAAGTGAAAACTGATCGGATTTCACCGAAGCCAAAATCTCAGTTGCCGGGGAGGGTAGAGTGCTTTGCTCTGCGATGTTGTACTTTTCTCCTCTGAGTCCTACGAGTTCGGCAGCAGGTGCTGATTTGACGAGCAATGTCCCGTCCACTTCAAAGAGGCTTAAATCCCGCGGAGTAGTCATAGCCGATCGCCAAGTTTCTGTAGGAACGACCTGTGCATAAAGCCAATTGCTCATCCAGCCAATGAATGCATTTCGATCTCCGGGAGCATTGGACCAAGTCACACCTGCGTAATTATCCGGACCATAATCCAGCCATCGGATCATGGTATCATCTGGAATAAAGGTGCCGTTGTCAAAATCTCCGATAAAATATTGCGTCGCTGAGCCCATTTGAGGTCCACCGGGGTTGAGGCTGACAAGCAAAACCCACTTTTCACTTCCATCGGGAGTTTTCATCGGAATCAAGTCCGGACATTCCCACACCCCACCATGGGCACCAATTCCTTGTCCAAACTCACCCAACAGTGCCCAACTTTTGAGATCTGACGAGCCAAAAAACTGGATTCTATCTTTGGCTGCGAGGGTCATTACCCATTGATTGGTTCCGTCAGATTTTTTAATACTCCGGACTTTTGGATCTCTAAAATCCCGGATTCCCTGATTGGGTAGCATGGGATTTCCTTCATATTTGGTCCAAGATTTTCCTTGGTCTAAGGAGTAGGCAATCGCTTGACTTTGGTAGTCACTTTTACCGGATTTTTCTCCCTCCATATCGTGGTAGGTGTAGATCGCCACCAAGGGAGGATTGTCGGCAGTTCCAAATCCGGAGGTATTGTCCTGATCAAAAACTGCACTTCCTGAAAAGATATATCCAAGACTGTCTGGGTAGATGGCTATTTCTCGTTCTTCCCAATTCACCAAATCTGCCGATACAGCATGTCCCCAATGCATCGGACCCCATACTGTGCTGTCTGGATAGTGCTGAAAAAACAAATGATACTCACCATCTAGGTAGACCATCCCATTGGGGTCATTCATCCAGCCTTTGGCAGGAGTAAAATGGTAAAGCGGCCGATAAGTTTCCAGGTCGCTGGGGGTAAACTTGATTTCGGGACTGCCACACCCAAAAAGCAGAAGCCCTGTGAAGGTTGAGATTAAGTATTTCTTCATGTTCAGCTCGATTAAGGTAAGCGAGCTCAAAAATATTCTTTCCTGTTCGGTTTTTTACTCCAAATGATCGGTATTTAAACTTTCTTTTTTTTAATCTGATCAGTCTGATAGATTTGCACAACTAACCATCTTTTTCAATGAAATTGAGCCTGACGCAAGCTTCACACACTGGGATGTGGAAAATGCAAGCGAAATTTTCCAGATGAAAAATCAGGACAGGCTATCTGACCATTAAAAATCAAATTATAAACACATGAAGGGAATCATTTTAGC
>VFQO010001459.1_pt1 | contig 18025 bp, 18 predicted proteins | sample 3512331 | NCBI WGS metagenome assembly VFQO01 (sample SAMN10412371, study PRJNA504923) | tailings metagenome | isolation source: Replicate 3 from Balatoc abandoned mine | place: Philippines: Itogon, Benguet | collected 2017-08-28
CCGAGCCAACGCCGCCCCTCACGTCACCCGATTCCGACCCGCGCACCTAGGGGATCCACCATCGCACGAGCGCCGCGACCGCCGCGGCACTCGCGACCACCACGATGAACGGGACGCGCAACGCGAGCAACCCGGCGGCCACGACGATCGCGGGGACGCGAGCGTCGACCACGATGGCCTGACCGTCGCCGAGCGTCTGCACGACGATGAGCGCCGACAGCAGCGCGACGGTGAGCAGGTTCGCCACCCGCGATGGTGTCGGCCGCTCGATGAAGCTGGGCGGTACGAGGTACCCGGCGAGCTTCAGTGCGTAGACCGCGATCGCGGCGAGGATGATGATCTGCCAGATCGTCATTGCCCGGCCGACCTCCCGCCGAGCCAGTTCGCGATGCCGACGATCACCGCGACGACGGCGGCTGCCAGCACCGGGACTCCGGGCGGCAGCGCCGGGGTGAGCACCGCCGCGACGACCGCGGCACCGATCGCCACCACCACGGGCTGCAATTGCTTGAGCCTGGGCCAGATGAGGCCCAGGAATGCGGCGGCGGCCGCAGCATCCAGACCGAATCGGCTCACGTCGCCCAGCAGGTCGCCGATCAGTGCGCCGACCAGGGTGGTCAGGTTCCAGCCGACGAAGATGATGAGGCCGGTGAGCCAGAAGCCGGTTCGCTGACCCTCGGGCATGGACTGCGCGGTCGAGACCGCAGTCGACTCGTCGATGGTCAGGTGCGCTGCGAGCAGCTTCTTCGGCCAGGGACCGCCGACGAACGGCGCCACCCGCAGCGCATAGATGCCGTTGCGGGTGCCGAGCAGGGCGGCGCTGGCGATCGCGGCACCCCCGGCTGCAGTGCCGCCCGAGGCGAGGATGCCGACCAGCGCGAACTGGGAGCCGCCGGAGAACATCAGCAGACTGAGCGCGCTGGTCTGCCAGACGTCGAGACCGGCGGTGACCGAGAGCGCGCCGAACGACAGCCCGTACGCTGCGACAGCGAGGCCGACGGCGAAGCTCGCGCGGATCACGGCGGTGCGCTCACGCTGTCCGAACGACGAGTCTCCCCCTGCTGGCACAAGAGGAGACTCTATCGTCGGGATCGCTAGGGCTTCGACGGGTACGGGTTGTTCGCCCGCAGCACCTCGAGTCGCGCGCGGTACTCCTGCTCGTCGACGTCGCCGTTGGCGAAGCGCTCCGCCAGGGTCGACTCGGCCGACTTGCCGCCAGCCCACGGGCCGTCATGGCCGGTGCCGCCCCAGCCGCCGCGCATGCCGCGACGACGGGCAAGGCCGATGATCAGCGCGATGAGGCCGATCCAGAACAGCGGGATGAGGATGAAGGCGATCAGGCCGAAGCCGACCCCGCCGACATGCGGCGCGAAAGTTGCGAGGGTGGTGAGCACGGGATGTCCCTTCTGCGGGTTCCTCGGATGGGAACCGATGCTGCAAGCCTCCTCAGCGCGAGCATCCGGCGAATCTGCCCTGCGGCGGCATCCTGCTACTCCCCCGGGTGCACGCGCGCGGCACCGCGTTCATCATTCAGGAGTGTGTGTGACCAGCGTTACGCGTGAGGGCACTGAGGTCACGAGAGAGGGCTCGAGCAACACCAGTCACACCAACTCCTGAATGATGAAGCGGTCAGGGGGTGCCGGGGGTGACCAGACCCGTCTCGTAGGCGATCACGACGAGCTGCACGCGGTCGCGGGCGGCGAGCTTGGACATGATGCGCGACACATGCGTCTTCGCGGTCAGCGGGCTCAGGAACAACTCCCGCCCGATCTCGTCGTTGGTGAGCCCCTGCCCGACCAGGGTGAGCACCTCGCGCTCGCGCTCGGTGATGACGGCCAGCGCGCGGGTGTCCGGCTCCTGGCGCAGGGTGTCGCCGATGCGTTCGAGCAGCCGTTTCGTCACGCTCGGGCTCAGCAGCGCATCACCGGCGGCAACCACTCGCACCGCGCGGATGAGCTCGACCGGCTCGGTGTCCTTCACCAGGAACCCGCTGGCGCCTGCCCGGATCGCACGCGCCACGTACTCGTCCAGCTCGAAGGTGGTGACGATCACGATGTGGGTGCCGGCGAGCTCGGGTCGCTGCACGATCTGCTCGGTCGCCCAGAGTCCGTCGCCGTCGGGCATCCGGATGTCCATGAGCACGACATCGGGACGGGTGGCGGTCACCAGCGCGACCGCGTCGGCGCCGGTGCCTGCCTCGCCGACGATCTCGATGTCCGGCTCCGCCTCGAGCAGGCTGCGGAACCCGGCACGGATGAGCTGCTGGTCATCCGCGAGCGCGAGGCGGATCATAGATGCTCCGTCACGGGGATGCGCACCGTCACCAGCGCGCCGCCGAGGTCGCTGCGACCGGTCTCGAGGGTGCCGCCGAGCAGCTCGGCGCGCTCGCGCATGCCGAGCATGCCGCGGCCGCCTTCGACCTCGGTGTCGAGGCCGTCGCCGTCGTCGGCGACCTCGATCACGTAGGCGCCGTCGACCTCCGCGACGGTCACCCGAGCGCGACTGGCGTGGGCGTGGCGCACCACGTTGGTCAGGGACTCCTGCACGATGCGATAGATCGCGAGTTGCACCGCTTTCGGCGCGTCGCTCAGTTCGTTGCGCAGCTCAACCTCGACACCCTGCGTGTTCACCGACGCCACCAGTCCGGGCAGCCGGGACAGGTCGGGCTCGGGCACGAGCGGCGCCTCGGGCGTGCCATCCGCGCGCAGCACGCCCAGCAGCGAGCGCACCTCGTCGAGCGCCGATTTGGAACTGTCCTTAATGCTCGCCAGGGCCTCCTTGGCCTTCTGCGGCTGGGCATCCATCAGATGCAGGCCGACACCGGCCTGCACGTTGATCTGACTCAGCGAGTGCGCGAGCACGTCGTGCAGTTCGCGGGCGATGCGGGCGCGCTCGGCCTGCACCTCGGTCTGTCGTCGCTGGGCGCGCTGCTTGCGGTACTCCTCGAAGTGCTCCCTGCGGGTGCGGATGCTCTCCCCCGCTCCGAAGACCAGCAGCACCAGCAGCGTGGTGACCGCAACGCGGGCGGGGTGCCACTGCAGGCCGAACAGCGCGCCGACCACGATCGTGAGCACCCAGCACACGCCGACCGAGATCCACGCCCAGGCTCGAGCGCCGCGGATGATCGCACTGCCGATCGCGAACGCGATCGCGATGTACGGGGAGGGCGAGCTGTCGATGGCGAAGTCGGCACACGCCGCCACCGTGACCAGCGCGACCACCGGCCCGGGAAATCGTCTCGCGCCCAGCAGCAGCAGCGGCCCGATCACGGCGAGGGCGAGCGCGGCGAGCGTCGACGGCGTGACGCGCCCCAGATAGGTCACCACGAAGAGTGCGGGCGGCAGTTGCACGAGCAGCGAGAGCACCACCGGGATCAGCAGGCGGCGGCGCGCAGAGCCGGGGCGAGGCTGATCGATCCACGAATCGTTCCACGGACCCCAGCGGCCGGGCTGCCAGGCATCCTGGCCCTGCAGCTGCGGGTGCATGCTCCGATGCTAGGTGCGCTGGTACACCGAAGCGTCCTCCCGAGGGAGTAACGCGCGGCGGGATGAGGGGCTCCCCGACTTGGACTCGAACCAAGAACCTATCGGTTAACAGCCGATTGCTCTGCCAATTGAGCTATCGAGGATCGCTGCGAACAGCGGGGACAACATTACCATCACGCCACTTGCAGCAGGAACGCCGGCGACGGCACGCCGGTCGGCTCGCCGACGAGCACCGGTACTCCGTCGGCCCCGATCCGCAAGCTCGCGATGCCGTGCGAGCGCTGGTTCGCGACGCGCAGCAGGTCGCCGTCAAGCACGAGGTGCCGGGGCCAGTCGCCGCCGCAGTCGACATCGGTGACCGGCACGAGCCCGCCTTGAGAAAGCCGCAGCACGGCGACGCGGTTCGCGCCACGCACTGCCACGTAGATCAGGTCGCCGCGCATCGCGATCGCGGCGGCGTGACTGCCCGCGGCGAATCCCGGCAGCGGCGCGGATGCCTCGACCGCCAGCTGCTCGCCGGCGCGACGCAGCACGTGCAGGCTGCCGTCGAGTTCCCCGAGCACGAGGATGGCGCCGGAGGGATGCAGTGCGAGATCGCGCGGACCTGTTCCGGCGGGCAGCGCGACGGATGCTGTGCGCTCCAGAACGGTGCCGCGCACGGCGTGCACGTGCACCAGGTCGGCGCCGAGGTCCGTGGTCAGCGCAGTCGAGGCATCCACCAGCAGGCTCGCGTGGGCGTGCGGTCCGTCCTGCGCGGGGTGCGGACCGGAGCCGTGTCCGGCGAGCACCTGCTCGGGCCCGCCGTCGCCGACCACCGCGACGGCGCCGTCGCCGTAGTTCGCGACGACCACACGGTCGGCCAGAGCCGAGAGGTGGCACGGGAATGTGCCGCCAGCCCCGACCCGGGTCTTCACCGCACCATGGCGGATGGCCGCGAGCTGCCCGAGGCCCTCGAGCGCAGCGACCACGCGGTCGCCGTCGGCGACCAGGTACGACGGCGACGGCAGCTCGTGCAGCAGCTCCGGCTCGCTGAGGGTCCCGTCGGGGTTGGACTCGGCCCGGTAGATGCCGCGGCCTGTGCCGTTCTGCACCGACGGGTCATACGTGCCGATCCACCAGGTGCTCATGATTCAGTATCCTGCGGCGGGATCGACGACGCCGATGAACGAGCCATCGTGCAGCAGCGCGCGCACGTTCGACGCCACCCGCGAGGCCAGCAGCGGGAACACCATCTCGGGCGTGTCGGCGCAGTGCGAGGTGATCACGCAGCGCGGCGCAGTCCACAGCGGATGCCCGTCGGGCAGCGGCTCGGGCGCGGTCACGTCGAGACCGGCACCGGCGAGATGACCGCGGCGCAACGCGGCGGCGAGCGCGCCGGAGTCTACGAGACTCCCCCGCGCGATGTTCACCAGCACGGCGTCGGGTTTCATCGCGGCGAGTTCCGCTTCCCCGATCAAGTTGTTCGTCGAACCAGTGGCAGCGGCGGCGAGGATCACGACGTCCGCAGAAGGCAGCACCCCGAGCAGCCGATCCGACGTCACCGTCCGTTCGGCGCCCGGAACGTCGCCCGCGCTGCGACGCACGACCGTGATGGGCGCGTCGAACGGCGCCAGCAGACGGATGATCTCGGTCGCGACTCCCCCTGCACCGACGATCAGCACGCGTCGGCCGAACAGCGAGAGTCCGGTGCGCTTGGCCGCCCACGACGTCGAGCGCGCCTTCTCCGGGAGCCCGCGCAACAGCGCGAGCGCGAGCATCACCGCGTGCTCCGCGACCGGCTCGGCGTACGCGCCCTTCGCGCTCGTCCACAACGGGGTGGGGCGATCGGCATACGCGGCGAGCACCCCCGCGAAGCTGTCGACGCCGGCCCACGGCAGCTGCACCCAGCCGATGTCGGGATGCCTCGCCAGAACATCCTCGATGCCGACCGGGTCGTGCTCCGAGAGCCACACCACGCCCCTGGTCTGCTTGGAAAGCGGCGCCACCGTCCCGCCGGCAGACTCGACGGCGCGCACGAACAGCTCCCGCGGCTCCGGCAGCACTGCGATCGGGCCCGGCGCCGGACGCCGGTCCTTCGAAATCGGGAGCGCCGTCCCTGCGAGCGGGTCGCGGTGCCCGCCCGGTTCGCGCTCACTCGACATCGAAGCCCCGCAACTCGGCCGCCGGCTCCAGCGCCAGGAACGGGCCGGGCGCACGCGTCAGCGCCCGGGTCATGTTCACCGACGCCGCCAGCCCGCGGACGTACGGGTGCCCGCCCTCGGTGAGCACGGCATCCAGGTCTCCGTAGCCGACGATGACGCCGCGGTGCATGACCGCGACGCGCGAGCTGACCCGCCGCACCTCGTTGAGATCGGCCGTGACGATGAGGGCCGAGAAGTTGCGCTCCTGCTGCAACGACACCAGGATGTCAAGGATCGCGCCGCGCACCGTCACGTCGATGCCGGCGGTCGGGTCGTCCGCGACGAGCAGCCGCGGCTCCAGGATCATCGCGCGCGCGATCGCCACGCGCTGCCGCTGCCCCTTGCTGAGCTCATGCGGGTACCTGTTCATCGTGGCCAGCGGCAGCCGCACCGCGTCGATGAGGGTGGCCACCGCCTCGCCGGCCTCGGTCTGGTCGAAGCGCCGGTCGCGCGAGAAGATCGGCTCCGCCACGTTCTCGCCGATGGTCAGGCGCGGCTCGAGGTCGTCTCCGGCCTCCTGCGGCAGGTACCCGACGTAGAGGCTCAGCCGGTCACGGCGGCGGTGTGAGATGCCGCGCAGCTGGTGCCCGAGCACCGTGACACCGCCGCCGTGGATGATCGGGCTGTCGCCACCCCGGTCGGCTCGCAACGCGATCGCCCGCGCGAGCGTGCTCTTGCCCGAACCGGTCTCGCCGACCACCGCCAGCACCTCGCCGGGCTGGATGTCGAAACTCACACCGTCGACCGCAACCGCCCGCGTCTGAGGATTGTCGGAGTGGTATCGCAACGACAGGTCGCGTACCGCGACCGCCGGGCCGGCGGTGTCGAGGATCATGGAGGCTTGGTTCCTACTCCGTGTCAGCGGCTACGTGCTCAATGTCCATTCTGGTCGCTGCCCGGGTTCCTGCGAATCACATGTGCGTCCATCTCGCACCGCTGCGCCGCCCTCAATCGATGCGCAGCGCCCTGCGTTCGGCCTCGATCCGCATCAGTTCGCGCTGGATCTCGGTCAACCGCTCGGGCTGAGCCGAGGCATCCACCCGTTGCATCGCGCCCAGCAGCTCGACCTTGCGGCGCAGCAGATCGCGGTCGACGAAATCGGCGATCAGCCGCTGGCAGTACACCGCCATGCGGTCGTCGCGCTCTGGAATGGGTGCGACCGCGAGCTGGCCGACGAGGGTGGCGTAGCGCGGGGGAACCTCGGCGGCGATGCGCGCGATCCAGTCCGCTCCCCAGGGTTCTCCGCCGGTGGCGGCGACGCCGTCGCGGATGACGGCCAACGACGGCTCCCTGAACGGCACACTCGTTGCCAGCCCTATCAGTTGCGCGCTGAGATGCTCGGGATGCTGCAACAACGCCATCAGCACGTCGCGCTCGGTGCGCGTGGCCGGGTCGGTCGGCAGGCGGGTCAGTGACGGCTCGGTCTCGCCGGCCGAGCCTGTCTCGCGGCTGGCGTCCGTCGGGACTGCCGGCCTTGACGCCCCGCTGACCGCGCGGCGCACCTCATCGACATCCATGCCGAGCCAGCCGGCCAGGTTGCGCGCGTAGCCGACGCCGAGCGCCCGGTCGCGGATGCCCGCCACCACGGGCGCGGACGCCCTGAGCGCGGCGACCCGCCCCTCGACCGTCTCGAGATCGTGCCCGGCGAGCACCCGCCGGATCATGAACTCGAACATCGGTCTGCGCCCGTCGATGAGCCTGCGCACCGCGTCGTCGCCGCGGTTGAGCCGCAGGTCGCAGGGGTCGAGCCCGTCCGGCGCGACCGCCACGAAGGTCTGCGCCGCGAACCGCTGCTCCTGCTCGAACGCGCGACTCGCGGCCTTCTGGCCCGCCTCATCGGGATCGAAGGTGAAGATCACCTCGCCGGTACCGGTGGTGTCGGCGTTGGCGACATCCCCCAGCAGTCGGCGGATGATCCGGATGTGGTCGACGCCGAACGCGGTGCCACAGGTGGCCACCGCGGTGGTGACGCCGGCGAGGTGGGCGGCCATGACATCCGTATAGCCCTCGACGACCACGACCTGCTTGCCGCGCGCGATGTCGCGTTTGGCCAGATCGAGTCCGTAGAGCACCTGGCTCTTGTGGTAGACCGCCGTCTCGGGGGTGTTGAGGTACTTGGGCCCGTTGTCGTCGTCGAGCAGCTTGCGGGCTCCGAAGCCGAGCGTGGCCCCCGTGACATCGCGGATCGGCCACACCAGCCGGCCGCGGAACCGGTCGTACACGTCGCCGCGGTCGCCCTTGCCCAGCAGTCCAGCTGTGATGAGCTCGTCCTGGCCGAAGCCCAGGGCGCCGAGGTGCTTGGCGAGGGCACCGCCGCGAGGGGCGAAGCCGACCCCGAAGCGCTGTGCGGCCGCCTCGTCGAAGCCGCGCGACCCCAGGAACGCGCGGCCCGGTTCGGCCTCGGGGGTGGCCAGCCGGGTCACGAAGAAATCCGCCGCCGCCTGGTTCGCGGCCAGGATGCGCGCCCGGTTGCCGTGATCGGTTGCAGCGCCGCCGTCCTCGTAGTGCAGCTCGTAGCCGATGCGGGCCGCGAGACGCTCGACGGCCTCCTTGAACGACACGTGATCGTTGCGCTGCAGGAAGGTGAACACGTTGCCGCCCTCACCGCAGCCGAAGCAGTGGTACAGCCCGACCTGCGGACGCACGTTGAAGCTCGGGCTGCGCTCCTCGTGGAACGGGCACAGCCCCTTCAGCGAGCCCGCGCCGGCGTTCTTCAGCGTGACGTAATCGCCGATGATGTCGGCGATGTTGGTGCGTGCGCGGACCTCGTCGATGTCACTCTGTCTGATGAGGCCGGGCACGGCTCGATTGTAGGTCGGGGCGCCCGAGCGTGCCCGGGTCCGTCCCCTGCTCGCGGAAAGTGCTCACGGCCACCGCTCGCGGCGCCCGCTCACTGAGACGGCTCACGGCCCCCGCTCACGCAAGCCGCCCGCGGCCACCGCTCACGCAAGCCGCCCGCGGCCACCGCTCACGGCACCCGTTCACGGAACCCGTTCACGGAAACTCAGGAGCTTTGCGCCCGCTGCTCCTCGAAGTGCGGCGTGTCGCGAACGTTTCACGCTCAGACTCCTGAGTTTCCGTGACGAGCTCTCCGTGAGGAGCTCTCCGTGAGGAGCTGTTCGTGCAGAGTGCTCTGTGCGAGGCGCTACGTCAAGCGAGCGTGCCAGTGGATCGCGGACTGGTCCGTCAGGGACGCGACCTGGTCGACGACCGCGCGTTTGCGCTGCGCGTCGGTGCTCGCGGCATCCCAGTCCGCGGCGAAGCCCGGGTCGAGATTGCGGGGCGCGTCGGCGAGCAGCGCGTCGGCGAGTTCGGTGAGGATGTCGCGCTGCTGCTGGTAGACCGGCTTGCGCGAGTTCGTCGACATCACGTTCGCGGCGACGATTCCCTTCAGCACGGCGATCTCCGCGAGGGTGTCCGGCGGCACGACCACGTCGGCACCGAAGCGGCGGAGGGCACCGGCGGGATGCTCGGCGCGCGTCGCGTGCACGGCCTCGTGCGCGAACCGGCCGATGAGCGCGCTGGTGAGGTTCTTCAGCCGCGCGTGATCGAGACGGCTGCCGTTCCAGCTGTCGATCCACGAGTCGAGGCTGTCGAGCCGGTCGAAGGCGGCGATCAGCTCGTCGTGGCCGATCGCGCCCCCGATCCACTCGAACATGGAGTCGACGAGCTCGTCGTGATCGACCCTCGCGCCGAGCGCCGGAACGTCGAGGTAGCCGCTGACGATCGCATCCTCGAAGTCGTGCACGCTGTACGCGACATCGTCGGAGAGGTCCATCACCTGAGCCTCGATGCACCGCACCCGGTCGGGCGCGCCGATGCGAATCCAGTCGAACACCGGAGCATCCTCGTCGAAGTACCCGAACTTGGCTCGCCCGCCCGGGTCTGCAACGCCATGAGTCCTCGGCCACGGATACTTGCAACTCGCATCGAGCGAGGCGCGCGTCAGGTTGAGTCCGTACGAGCGTCCGTCGGCCCCGATCACCTTCGGCTCGATGCGGGTGAGGATGCGCAGCGTCTGCGCGTTGCCCTCGAACCCGCCGACCTCCGACGCCCAGTCGTTCAGCGCCCGCTCGCCGTTGTGGCCGAACGGCGGATGCCCGAGGTCGTGCGCGAGGCACGCCGTGTCGACGACATCGGGGTCGAGTCCGAGACTGGTCGCGAGTTCACGACCCACCTGCGCGACCTCGAGCGAGTGCGTGAGGCGGTTGCGCGCGAAGTCGAGCCCCGCGGTCGGGCTGAGCACCTGCGTCTTGGCCGCGAGGCGCCGCAGGGCACTGGAGTGCAGCAGCCGCCCCCGGTCCCGGGCGAAGTCGCTGCGTTGGCTCAGATGCTGCTCGGGCAGCCAGCGTTCGCGGTCGAAGCTGCTGTAGTCATCCACCACGGTGTTCATCCACCACTGTGGCTGAGCTCGGCTTCGGTGAGGTCGGCGCGATGCGTGTAAAGCAACTCGCGGGAGTCGAGCCAGCCCTGCGGCAGGCTGGGGTTCTTCGGCGTGCCCGCGCGACCCCGCTGCCCCTCGGCGTCGGCACCGGGATACGGCTGGTCGCGGTCCAGCGCTCCGAGCAGGTCGTCGAGTTGCCGAAGGCTGCGCACCGTCGCCAGCGCAGCCCGCAGGTCGCCGCCGACCGCGTAGCCCTTGAAGTACCAGGCGACATGTTTGCGGATGTCGCGGCACGCCCGATCCTCATCGCCGAAGAAGTCCACCAGCAGGGCGGCGTGCCGGGCGAACGCGTCTGCGACGAAGCCCAGGTCGGGCTGCGATCTCGACGGAGCTCGATCACCGAAGTGCGGAGCTCGATCACCGGGTCGGAACGCGGCCGCGAGGTCGCCGAACAACCAGGGTCGTCCGAGGCATCCGCGCCCCACCACGACGCCATCGCAGCCGGTCTGCGCGACCATGCGCAGTGCGTCGTCGGCCGACCAGATGTCGCCGTTGCCGAGCACCGGCACGCCGCTGATCGCCTCCTTCAGCTTGCCGATCGCGTTCCAGTCCGCAGTCCCGGAGTAGAACTCGGCAGCGGTGCGGGCGTGCAGGGCGATCGACGCGACGCCAGCGCCCTCGGCGACCCTGCCCGCCTCGAGATACGTCAGGTGATCGGAGTCGATGCCCTTGCGCATCTTCACAGTCAGCGGGATGCTCCCCGCCGCCGTCACCGCGCGTTCGACGATCTCGCGGAACAGTGACAGCTTCCACGGGAGCGCGGCACCACCGCCCTTGCGGGTGACCTTCGGCACGGGACATCCGAAGTTCAGGTCGATGTGATCGGCGCGATCCTCGGCGACCAGCATCGTCACCGCCTCCGCGACCGTTGTCGGGTCGACGCCGTAGAGCTGGATGCTGCGCGGCGTCTCGGATTCGTGGTGACGGATCAGCCGCATGCTCTCGGGCGTGCGCTCGACGAGGGCCCGGCTCGTGATCATCTCGGAGACGTAAAGCCCGGCACCGTACTCGCGGCACAGGCGTCGGAACGCGGTGTTCGTGATCCCGGCCATCGGCGCGAGCACGACCGGCACGTCGAGCTCGATCGGCCCGATGCGCAGCGTCGGCGCCGGGGCCTCGGTCACAATTGTCACGTGACGATTCTTCCATCAGGCGCCGAACGCGTCGCACAGGATGCCTCGGCTCGCGGCATTCCCATCGAGATCGTGCAGCGACCTCGGGCCGCCTCGCTCGAGGAGGCGGCGGCGCTGCAGGGCATCACCCCGGCGCAGATCGTGAAGTCCCTGGTGGTGCGGCTGCACGACGGCAGCTTCGTCTTCGCCCTGATTCCCGGGGATCGGCAGCTCTCGTGGGCGAAGCTGCGGGCGGCGGTCGGAGTCAATCGGATGCAGCTGCCCGCGGCATCCATCGCTCTGGATGCCACCGGCTACGAGCGCGGCACCATCACGCCGTTCGGCTCGACCACGGCATGGCCGGTGTACGCCGACGAGCGGATCGAAGGTCGCGTCTCGATGGGTGCGGGCGAGCACGGGCGCTCACTCTGGGTGTCGATCGACGAGCTGGTGCGCGGGTTCGACGCCACCGTCACGGATCTGAGCGACTGATGAACCACCTGTTCAGATTCGAGGGGCGACTCTGGGTCTCGCTCGCGCCGGCCGACGAGGCGCGGGCTGCACTGGCTGCACAACGGGCATGGGATGCCGCGGCGGGCCGGGCACAGCGGTGGTGGGTCGCGATCGTGATCGGTGCCATGCTCGGAGTGTCCGCGGCGCTGGGACTCGGGGTGCTCACCGGGCTGCCGCCGTTCGTGTACCTGATCCTGCTGCCGGTCGGGTTCGCTGCCGGCGCGGTGGTTGGGGCGATGGTGAACAAGCGCTTCAACCCGGCGGCGTCGCGGGCGCCGTCGACGCCGCGGCCGATCGTCCCCGAGCTGCACCGGGTTCCGGCATCGGCGCTGCGCCGCCTGCCGGCCGACGCGAGTGCCGCAGACATCATCGCGCTCGTGCGGCGGTAGCCTCCCCAACCGGCCTTTCCGCTACAGTTTGCTGCTTGCGCGCGAGGAAACACCTGCCGCGGAAGCAGTTTTGTGGAGCGCAAGCGGGGAGTGGAGCGACGCCTGATCGCCCGATTCGATCGACGGCCCCAACTCTGTGTGGTACGCCAAGGTGCTGACCGCGTCACGGCCGTCCTCGGCGAGCGCGACCGTGGTGGGATCGGCCGGACGGCCGAGAGCCCGGTACTCCCAGCCGCTCGCGCGATACGCGTTGGCATTGAGAGCGTGTCGTCCGTCCACGATCCGGTTGTGCGCCACCAGGTCGCCGAGCGCCTCGGGATCGGCCATGCGGAACTCGTCCCACTCGGTCAGCAGTGCCACGACATCGGCGCCGGACACCGCCTCGGCGAGCGAATCCACGTCGGTGAGGTCGGGGTACGAGCGGTGCGCGTTCTCATTGGCCTCGGGGTCGTACGGGCCAACCTCGGGTATCGGGTAGGGACGGCGAACGCCGACCGCGCACATGCGCAGCGATCCCCGTCGACCGGAATCCGCCACCCGGGGCCCGATCACGGAAACTCAGGAGAATTGGCGGCTTGAGCCCAGGAACCTCGGCGTGTCGGAGCCTCAGTGCGCATGTCATCCTGAGTTTCCGCGACGAGGACGAGGGCGAGGGCGAGGGCGAACGCGAGCCCCGCGGCGCGGCACGACGGGTACTGCACCGGGAGAGCGGCCTCGCGCCGCGAGCGCCAGGAGCACAGCTCGGGCGAGTTCGGCCCAGCGGCCGAACACGATGCTCGCCGACGGGCGCATGGCGTGCATCGCCTCAAGCGAGATCTGCAGGTCCTTGAGTCGGTCCGAGTGGAATCTGTCGCGGTGATACTTCTCGCCGTCGACCTCGAGCCCGATCACATCCTCGATGACGAGGTCGATGGCGCTGGCGTCGGTGATCGGGACCTGCGAGCGCACCGTCAGTCCGAGCATCCTGAATCTCGTTCTGGCGATGCTCTCGGGGAAGCTGTCGCATTCCGGGTCGACCCAGTCCCGGATGCCGCGCAGCGCCAGCGGGAGCCGCAGCAGAATCTCCTCCCAGGTGAACGGGTCGATCTCGCCCGCGTGGAAGGCCCAGTCGACCGCCGCGACGGCGTCTTCGAGCGGCTCGTCGAGGATGACGCGGACCAGCGCATCCGGTATCGCGACGCGCGTGGCAGTGCCCCCGGTGCCGTCGTCCCAGTGCAGCCGCACGCCGTGCTGTTGCGCGAGGCGACGGCGACGGTGCGTGGGCGAGCGCAGTCGAGCCGCGTTGGGCCGCACCGCCACGTGCAGCGGCGGCGCATTCGCGACCCAGCCACCGGCATCCGCTATCGCTGAGAGGCCGGTGAGGCGGCCGCCGACACGCACGGCCCGAACGCGGTGAGGCTCGCTAAAGTCGGTCGTGTACCAGCCGTTGCGCACCCGCAGCACGCGCGGCTGCCGCACCGCGACGGTCAGGTCGTAATCGGTCGCGCCGAGCGCAACGAGCTGACGCTTCTGCGCCGTGCCGCCGAGCCGGGTGACCATCGTCGCGATATCCCGCATGCAAGGAGCGTGAGGATGCCACGGCTCATCTGCCTCGCGAACGCGCGAGTGGTGCGACCACGGCCGCGGGGCTCGACTGTGAGGGAGTAGGCGGAGAGGCATCCGTAGCGCCCCGGCCACGGGTTCATCACGGAAACTCAGGAGACCTCGACCAGAAGTGTCCGAGAGAGCGCTTGCAGAAGGCACCAGCGCCGAACTTTCCTGAGTTTCCGAGAAACGACGAGTTCTGCACGGGTCGCGGGTCGCGGGTCGCGCCGGTCGCACGGGTCGCCGGTCGCGAGCCCGGTCGCGACCCGCGTCAGGCCCCCAGGAGCCGCTCGGCGAGGTACTGCCGCAGCCCCTCGAGCGGGATGCGCTCCTGTGCCATGCTGTCGCGCTCGCGCACGGTGACGGCACGGTCGTCGAGGGAGTCGAAGTCGATCGTGACGCAGAACGGGGTGCCGATCTCGTCCTGGCGACGGTAGCGGCGCCCGATCGCACCGGCATCGTCGAAGTCAACCGCCCAGAGCTGCCGCAGGTCGGCGGCCACCTGTCGAGCGATCGGCGAGAGCTGTTCGTTGCGTGACAGCGGCAGCACCGCGACCTTCACCGGCGCGAGGCGCCGGTCGAGCCGCAGCACGGTGCGCTTGTCGATGCCACCCTTCGTGTTTGGCGCCTCGTCCTCGGCGTACGCGTCGATGAGGAACGCCATCAGCGCGCGCGTGAGACCGAACGCCGGCTCGATCACGTACGGCACCCACCGCTCGTCCTTGGCCTGGTCGAAGTACGACAGGTCGACACCGGATGCCTCGGAGTGGGTCCGCAGGTCGTAATCGGTTCGGTTGGCGACACCCATCAGCTCGCCCCACTCCCCTCCGCCGAAGCCGAAGCGGTACTCGAGGTCGACGGTGCGCTTGGAGTAATGGCTCAGCTTCTCCGTGGGGTGCTCGAAACGACGGATGTTCTCCGGGGCGATGCCGAGCCCGAGATACCACGCCTCGGACTGCTCGATCCAGTACTGGTGCCAGTGCTCGTCGGTGCCGGGCTCGACGAAGAACTCCATCTCCATCTGCTCGAACTCGCGGGTGCGGAAGATGAAGTTGCCCGGCGTGATCTCGTTGCGGAAGCTCTTGCCCACCTGGGCGATGCCGAACGGCGGCTTCATGCGCGAGGTCGACAGCACGTTCGCGAAGTTCACGAAGATGCCTTGCGCGGTCTCCGGGCGCAGGTAGTGCAACCCGGCCTCATCGTCGACCGGGCCGAGGTAGGTCTTCAGCAGTCCGCTGAACGCGCGCGGCTCGGTCCACTGACCGCGCGTCCCGCAGTTCGCACAGGCGATGTCGGCCATCCCGTTGCCCGGCGGGCGACCCTTCTTGGCCTCGAACTCCTCGAGCAGGTGGTCTTCGCGGTACCGCTTATGGCAGCTCTGGCACTCCACGAGTGGGTCGCTGAAGACATCCACATGCCCGGATGCTTCCCACACCCGCTTGGGCAGGATGATCGCCGAGTCGAGCCCGACGATGTCGTCACGGCCCTGCACCATGAAGCGCCACCACTGCGCCTTGATGTTCTCCTTCAGCGCGGTGCCGAGCGGCCCGTAATCCCACGCCGACCGGGATCCGCCGTAGATCTCACCCGACTGGAAGACGAACCCGCGCCGCTTGGCGAGGTTGATGACGCTGTCGAGGGTGCTGGGGGCTGCCACGCGAGACTCCTGAGATCTGCCCGGACTGGATGCCAGGTCGGCGTCCCAGCCTACCGGCGCGCCCCGAGCGCCCTGAGCACCGCGTCGACGTCGCTGGCGTCGTTCCAGAGGTGGAACGACGCTCGCAGTCGACCGGCGCGACCGGAGACCCGGATGCCTGCCGAGATGAGCGTCTGCAGATCGGTGCCCGAGGCATCCGGCCAGGTCACGATGGCCTGATGCTGCTGCGGGATGCCGAGGCCGTCGCACAGTGCATCGCCGAGCCCGGATGTCAGCTGCCACACCTCGCCGATGTCGAGTCCGGCGAACAGGGCGAGGGCGGGTTCGGCCCCGATCCAGGCCTGCCAGGCGGGCGAGACGTCGAATCGGCGGGCGTCGGACGCCAGGACCATCTCCGGTCCGTAGGTGCTGCGCCAGACATCCTCACCGGCGTACCAGCCGGCCTGCAACGGCGTCAGCAGCGGCGCGAACCGGTCGCTGAGGGTGAGGAACGCAACCCCGCGCGGTGAGCACAGCCACTTGTAGGTGTGGCAGACGGTCACGTCGTATGGCGAGGCATCCACCGGCAGGACGCCGACGGCCTGGGTCGTATCGCAGAAGGTGTACGCGCCGTGCCGCGCCGCGGCCTCGCGGACGGCGATCTCGTCGGCAACCTGTCCGGTCGCGGACTGCACCAGCGAGAAGACCACCATCCAGGTGTTCTCGGTGATGGCGTCGGCGAGACCGGTCAGCGGCGCGGTGCGCAGGGTGACGTCCGGTCGCTGCAGAAAGGGGAACATGATCGACGAGAAATCACCGTGCGGCGCGACGATCTCGGCACCGGTCGGCGCGGCTGCCGCGACGAGCGCGGCGAGCACGGAGGTCTGCGATCCGATCGCCACCGCGCTCTCGGGCACGCCCACGAGCGTCGCGAACGACGCCCGGGCGCGCGCGATGACCGCGTCGTACCCCTGCGGGTCGCGATCGGCTCGCGACCAGGCCGCCAGGTCGGCGGTGAGTGCTTCCACGGATTGGCGGGGAGGGAGACCGATGGATGCGACCGCGAGATAGCCGCGCGGGTCTCCGAAGTCGTCGATGGCGGCGGAGAGAGCGGCGGAGGTCATCGGACCAGCATCCACCGCACGGCATGCCCGGGCAAGATGCCGCGCCTCACCGTGCGGCCTGCGCCTGCGCAAGGATGCGCACCACCTCGAGCGCGTCCCTCGGGTCGACCGGCGGCGGCGCACCGTCCCGGATGCTCGCGGCGACCCCCGCATAGAACGCCGGGTAGTCGCCCGGCTCGGTCGGCACCGGCGTCAGTTCGTCGCCCATTCCGATCAGGCCCCACTCCGACTCGGGGGTCACGCCGTAGCCCGGGTCTCCCGGCCAGATGCGCTGCTTGAGCGCGGGCTCCTGATTGTCCAGCCCCGACACGCAGTAGGCGCCCGCGGAGCCGAGCACGCGGAACCGCGGGCCGCTCTGACCGGCGACGCGGCTCATGGTCAGGTGCGACCGCACGCCGCTGCCGTGCTGCAGCGTGAGGAACGCGTCGTCTTCGCTCACGCTCCCCTCGCGCACCCGCAGCAGTTCGGCGCCCTCGAGCTCGGCCGGGCCGAACAACTGCAGCGCCTGGTCGACCAGGTGACTGCCGAGGTCGAAAGTGATCCCGCCGCCGCGATCGGGCGTCGTCGTATCCTGCCAGCGGTCGCGGTTCGGGCCGCCCCAGCGTTCGAAGGTGGACTCGAAGCGGTGCACTTCGCCCAGTCTCCCCTCGGCCAGCAGTTTCCGCAGCGTGAGGAAATCGCCATCCCACCGGCGGTTCTGGAATACCGCGAGCAGACGACCGGATGCCTCGGCTCGCGCGATCAGCGCCCGACCGTCGCTGACCGAGGTCACGAACGGCTTGTCGATCACCAGGTGCGCGCCGGCGTCGAGCGCCGCCATCCCCTGCTCGAGGTGCGTGTGCGCCGGGGAGGCGAGCACGACCAGATCGAGGTCGGCCGCACGGGCGAGCAGTTCGTCGGGGGTGGCGACGATGGTCGCTCCAGGGTGCTCCTCACGGGCATCGGCAGCGCGATCGGTGTTGCTGGTTGCGATCAGGTCGATCCGGAAGGCCGGGTTCGTCGCCAGGAACGGCGCGTGGAACACCCGGCCGGAAAGTCCGAAGCCGATGATGCCGGCGCGGATCGGAGTGGTGGAAGGCATCCGCTCAGCTTAGTTCTCCACGAAAACCTCCAGATCGCCGGTGGGTCGCGCCGGCCTGCGTAGACTCGGGTGTACATAGCCTTGTACAGCTCGGCGCGGGTGTCTTCGTCGCCTTCGCCCCCGCCGCGGGAGGGCACCGCGCGGAGGCTCTGCTGACCCTCGTCGTCGTGGCGCTCGTGCTGACGATCGACCTGCGTGGCGCGATCGCGTTCTCGTCGTTCGGCGTGCTCGTGTACTACGCCATCGCGAACACCGCAGCTCTCACCCAGACGCAGCGCCGCTACCCGCGTGCGCTGCAGGTGGTCGGACTGATCGGATGCCTCGGCCTCGTCGTCACCCTTCCACCCCTGGGGATCGCGGCTGGCGTCGTCGTGCTCGCAGTCGGGGTGCTGCTGCGGCTACTTACGCGGCGCATCCTGCGCCGGTTAGCGATCCAGGGCGTTGTCGCGCCGTGGGGGTCGGGAGTATCGTGCGTGG
>VFQO010001460.1_pt1 | contig 18007 bp, 21 predicted proteins | sample 3512331 | NCBI WGS metagenome assembly VFQO01 (sample SAMN10412371, study PRJNA504923) | tailings metagenome | isolation source: Replicate 3 from Balatoc abandoned mine | place: Philippines: Itogon, Benguet | collected 2017-08-28
AGCCCCAACTGAGGCTCCAGGAAGCTGCCGCTCGCGGAGACCAGCCATCGGCCACTTCCGGTCATACGATTCGATCAGAAGATCGCCATGCCAATGACTGGTTTCAAGGGCGGACTGATGCCGATCAGCGCAACAGCGTGATGAGCAACACCAGGACTCCCAGGCCAAGGTTGATCGAGACCCACGTGCGAATTTGTGCCAGGGCGGCACCACCGGCGCCCCACTCGGACGCTGCGACGGCGCGGCCGAGCTTCTTGTAGAGCGCGAAGCGGGTGTGCATGAATATCGCCACCATCGCGACGCCCAGCACCCCCATGACGGTCCAGGCCAGCGGCATATCGAAACTGCCCCCCGACTGCACGACCTGCTTGGCCACACGACCCAGCATCCACACGCCGCTGGCCAGCGTCAGCAGCGAGGCCACAAGCACGGCTTGGAAGAAGCGGCCGAGCACATCGTGCATGAGCCGTAACCGGACTGGCGCTTCGAGTTGGGCGACGGCGGGACGCAGGAAGAAGTGCGTAAACACCATGCCACCGATCCACACAATGATGGACAGCAGATGAACGGTCTTGAGGGTCGCGTAGATCATTTGAGAGTTCCGTTCAAACCAAAAGCCAGCCCAGCAGCCAGTCACTTCCCCAGGCCCATGCCATCAGCATGACGCCTGCGGTGACGCAAATCGCCAGTCCCGCCAGCGCCAGCCCCAGGACAATCGCAACACCATCGCGAAACACCAGCCCCAGCCCGATGAGCATCAGCGCCAGCGCCGGGAGCACGTTGCCGAAGGGGATCGGCATCACGACGATGAAAGCCATCAACCCAATGGCGGCGGCGGTCCATGACCGTCCTTCCGCCGATGCAAGGTGGCTCAGCCGGGCCCTGGCGAAGCGTCCGGCCACGCAATAGGCAGACGCAAGCATGCCCAGCACCCGCTGCGCCCAGGGACGTGAGAGCTCGAGTTCAGCCACCCGCCGAGGAAGGCATGCAGAGGACTGACCCCGCCACATCGCCGTCGCCAGCGCGGCCATCCCCAGGCCGAGCACCGTGCCGACGCCAGGCACGGGCAGGAGACACGGTACTGCCATCAGCAACAGCCAGGCACCGTGTGCGGCAGGCCCGTGGGCTTGCGCCAGGGTTTGCATCGACACCCTGTCGGCGGGCAGGGTCGCAGCGGTTTCGCGCAGCCGTTGCACGATGGACTCCGTCATGTCGCCTCTACGTCAGCGCGCCGCCAGCGCGTCTTCCGCAGCCGCACCACCGCACTACGGGCTTCGGCGAAGATGCTGGCGCAATCCTTCAGCGGCGGGTTGCGCACGCACGGGGCCGCGCAGGCGCTGCGACGCGATCGATGCTCCTCTCCAACGTCGACCTGCAAGGCACGGCGGGGACTGAGCAGGTTGCCCTGAGCGCTCATCGACTCACTCACGGCGCGCTGGCTGCCGCCGGACGGCGGATCACCACCACCACCAGCGTCACCACCGTCAAAGGAACCACGAAGCCGAGCATGACGCCCGAGAACGCCTGCAGCGCGGCGTGCTGCTGCGCGGCCAGGATCAGGTAGGCCACGTAGGCGACGTAGTAGCCCAGGAAGACGCCGCCTTCCCAGCGCGCGATCTCGCGGCCAGTGATGAAAACCGGCAGGCAAGCGAGCGCCACGGCCAGCATGACCCAGATGTCGAAGGCCAGCAGGGACGGCGCCATGGCCAGGCCGAGGTCACCCGACACCAGGCCCGACAGGCCCAGGCAGCCCAGAATGTTGAAGGTGTTGCTGCCGACGACGTTACCTACTGCGATGTCGCGCTCGCCCTTGATGGCAGCGGTGATGCTGGTGGCCACCTCGGGCATGCTGGTGCCCGCGGCGACGATGGTCAGGCCGATGATCAAGTCGCTCACGCCCATCGCCTTGGCGAAGTTCACCGAGGCCTGCACGAGGTATTCGGATCCGAACACCAGCGCCGCCAGGCCGGCACCGATCAGCAGCAGTTGGGCGGGCAGCCGGTCGTCCCAAGCACCCGCTTCGGCGGGTTTGATCTCGTGGGCGTACTCATCCTTGGCGGCCTGTGTCTCGCGCCGCGATTGCACGACGAGGAACGCCGTGTACGACACGAGCAGCACGAAGAGAATTCCACCGTCGAAGAACGACAGTCGGCCGTCCAACCCCAGCGCCAGCAACAGCAGGCTCGCGCCGATCATGATCGGCACTTCCTGGCGGATCAGTTGGATGTTGACCACCAGCGGCGCGATCAGCGCACTGATGCCCAGGATGAACAGCACGTTGAAGATGTTGCTGCCCACCACGTTGCCGATCGCAATGTCGGTTTTGCCGTCGAGCACAGCACCGATACTCACCGCGACCTCGGGCGCGCTGGTGCCGAAGGCGACGATGGTGAGTCCGACGACAAGCGGACTGATGCCGAACGACAGGGCCAGCTTGGACGCGCCGCGCACGAGCACGTTGGCGCCGAAGACCAGCAGGATCAGCCCGCCGAGAAAAATGAGTATGTTCATGATCGGGCACTGTAGACACAAACACGCGCCAAGCGCAGGCTTCCACGCCACCTTGGAAGCTCAGGGTTCGGCCCGAGCGCCAGCGCCACGATCAGACCCGGAAGCAACTTCGCTTGGCGCGCCATCGCCGGCCGGCGATGTCCTGCCCCGCGGGCCGTCACAAGGCCCGATCTGCGTGCTGTCGTCGCGTCGGCCCGTCTAAGGAACGCCAACTCGTCAAGCGGCCACCGGCGGGCGCGGCTGGGGACCAGAGCCGCCACCGCGGCGGCGCCACATCGCAATGAGCAGGTGCAGGCCCGCCCCCAGCAGGACCAGCAGCACGCTGCCCAGGCCCCAGATCACCCAGGTTGCGACGCTCAGGCCGCCAGCCAGCGATGGCGCCGTTTGCAACAGACTCTCTATAGCTGGGGCCAGGCCAGAAAGCAGCGAGGTCATCGCCTGCACGATCTCCGTTGGCACCCAGGGCGCCAACCAATCCGGCAGACGAAGACTCTCGACCCCCTTTGTGGCGCCAGTCAGCGCGCCTGCATTGGAGACCGCCCAGACGGCGACGGCGTGAAAGGCCCAGGCGCCCAGCGACCAAAGCGCCAGCAGGCCCAACACGACAAACCAGCTGATTGCGTAGAACATGATCGATCCCCCTTGATAACGGCGCAGGTGCCAGTCTCGCGCGGATCGCCTTTCGAACAAACCAGTTTTGGGCAGACGTAAACTTCGCCTTTTCCGATGTGAAGCAGCCATGCTCAACTACCGACACTTGTACTACTTCTGGGTCGTCACCAAGGAAGGCGGCTTCGCGCGTGCAGCCGAGCGGCTGGACATGGCGGTGCAGACCATCAGTGCCCAGGTGCGGGAACTCGAGAAGGCACTCGGCCACCAGTTGCTCAAGCCCGCCGGCCGCGGCGTCGCGATGACCGAGGCCGGCCAGGCCGCCTTTGCCCGGGCCGAGGAGATCTTCCAGCTGGGGCAGCTCATTCCGGACGAGGTTCGCGAGGCCGCCAGCGGCAAGGTCGCACGCCTGGCCGTCGGACTGTCCGACGGCATCTCCAAGCTGGCGGCGCACGCGCTGCTGGCGCCGATCCTGGCAACGCCGACGCTGCGGCTGCTCTGCCATGAAGGCGAGTTCGAACAACTGCTGGGAGAGTTGGCGATGCATCACCTGGATCTGGTGTTGGCGGGGCAACCTGCACCCCACAACCCGAATCTGCGCTTGACGGGGGAGCAGTTGGTCGAGTCGCCGGTCGACTGGTACGGTCCCTCGGCCCTGGTGCAAAAAGCCGCCGTGGCGGGGTTTCCGCAGTCGCTGGCAACGCTGCCCGTGCTGCTGCCCACGGGGCACTCGGCCCTGCGGCCGCGGCTGGACCGCTGGTTCGATGCGCAGGGACTGCGGCCGCAAATCGTCGGCGAGTTCGAGGACAGTGCGCTGCTTGCCCTGTTTGCCGCCAGAGGCCTCGGCGTGTTTCCGGTCAGCCGCTTTGGTGCCGCCGACGCGGCGCTGATGCGTGGCCTGCGGCTCCTGGGTCGTTGCGACGGTGTGCTGGAAGAAATCCACGCCATCCGCTCACGCCGAGGACAGCACCACCCCTTGGTGATGCAGGTGGTGGCTGCGGCACGACCTTGAACGCGTTGGGTCGGCCACGGTCAGGCGGCGTGGCGCTGTGCCGCTCTGGGGGCGCTCGGCTCTTCACCCTCGATCAACTGCCAATGGCGCCGGGCGGCCTCCACGACCAGGGTTTCACCTTCGGCCAGATGGCCATCGGCCCGCGCCGCGGCCAAGGACAGACGCATCACCTTCCTTTGCAGCGCCGGATCGGAGATCTCGGCCATCAATGACGCCAAGGCGCTGTCATCGACGTTGCCCATGAGCGAACCCGTTTCGTACCCACCCATCAGCAGTTCCTCGCACAGCGTGTGAACGATGTGCGGCAGGAGATGGGGCTCCAGGCCGAGCTCACGCTCGGCGCCCAGCTGCTTGAGGATGTCGAACTCGGAGCTGCACACATGACCGTCGGAGATGAGGACCAGCGCGACGATGCGCGCGGCGGCTTCAGGGCTGTTGTGGGGATAGCTGCGCATGGAGAAGTGCCTTCGGTGTCGAGGTTGTGATAGGTGCCAAGGCAGAAGAATCGCCGCCTATTGCTGGCTTGGTTGGCCGCCGCGAGCGCTCGCTAATCCAACTGCAACCGACGCAGCGAGCGGGCACCGGCGGCAGGAGTCACCGCGCGTGCGCGGGCGGGCACCAGCGCACTGGGTTGATGCTCCAGCACCGTCACCCGGTGCAGTTGCAGGACGACCCGCTGACGTATCCGGGATGCCGCCGCCTCGACCGAGTCCTGCCAGGTTCGGGCCGTGGCGCTGACGGCCACGGGGCTGCTCCCGTGCACGAGGATTTCGACGTTGCAGCGTTTGTCGACGCCGCCTGCAGGCCCGTTGACGTCGTCAAGCCTGACCTTGATGCGTGCCACCAGCCCGTGCAGGCGCCCCAGCGCCCGGCGAAGCCGGTCCGCAGTGCGCTGCTGCCAAAGCTGGCCTTCGAGATCATTGGAGCGAAAGTGAAGCTTCATGGTCAGGCCCTTGGGAAGTTGCGACAGCTGGACTTTGTCGCCAACGCAAAGCCGAAAAAAGCAGACTCAACGGGAGCCGAACTTCGGTAAATACGAAGTGACAGGCGGGGAGTGCGAGCAGCTTGCCTATGACGCAGGCAGGCGAGCGACGACACCATGCCGTGACCGGCACTGCCGTGCGATCAGGCGCGCTCAGGCTGCACGGGCGTGACCGCCGTGCGAACGAAGCCCAGATCGCGACCTGCAAAGTCCCACCGTTCGATGAAGCAGCAGTCCCCAGCGCAGGACCCGTTCGGCGCCTGGGCCTCACTTCCGCCAAAGGCCTGGCCCCATCGCACCAGGTTCACCGAGTTGGGCGCTTCTCGGCGGGTGCGCGACGAGACGGCAGTTCCGGCCTGAACCACCCACAGTCGCCGCGCCAACCCGTTCAGCGCCCGCGTGTAAGGCAGATGAATGTGCCCGCCCATCACCAAGTCGGCCCCTGCTGCCGACCAGACCCGCTTGGCAACCCCGTGGCCGCGCAACAGGTTGGGCCGATCTCTGGCCTGGGTCACGGCCGCGGGCTGGTGCACCACCACCACGCGCAACTGCCGCGGGCTGGCCGCGGTCAGCAGCTTCGCCACACCATCGATCTGCGCCGCGGACACCTCACCGTTCTTGTGACGCCATGCTCTCGTGGTGTTGACACCGACGATCAGAAGATCCTGCGACGTGTGCACGGGCTCGAGCTCGGCCCCGAATGCCGCGGCGTAGCGCGCGTAGGGGCGGGTCAGGCGGGCCCAGAGGTCGAACAGCGCAATGTCGTGGTTGCCGGGGATGGCCAAGACCGGCGCGCCCAATCGGTCGACGAAGGCCCTTGCCGCGCGAAACTGGGCTGGGCGCGCACGCTGCGTGATGTCACCCGACAGCACCACCACATCCGGCCGCTGCTGGACTGCCAGGGTGACCAGGGCCTCGACCACAAGCGGCTGTTCGGTGCCAAAGTGGGTGTCGGAGATTTGCAGCAGGACACTCATGCCGAAACTTCTGGCGCATCTGCCACGCCCGCTGCTCCAGTGGCCTGGAGCAGGTACAAGGGCTTGTCCAGCACACGAATGTCGATGGGCGTGCGCATGCGTGCCACCTCACCGTCGAACGCCACCACGACCTCTGTGCGGCCGGGAGCGAGCGTGGGCCGCACCACCATGTGCTGGAACTCGAAGCCCTCCACCCGGCGGCTTCGCCCAGCCTGCCCATCGCGCCGTGCAGCATCAGCCCGATCATCGACAACGTTCCGATGGGGCGCAGCATCAGCGCAGCCATGCTGCCGTGGCCGGGCGTGCCGGCCAGGGTGTCCTCCGGCTCCACACCGAACTGCTGCAGCTGCAGCCGGTTGTTCCCCACGAAGAGTGTCAAGGTCTGCACGTCGCGAACCGTGCCACCCATCTCGATGTGCAGTCGCAGCCGGCGTTGTGCGCGCAGCAGCGTCGCACAGGCCGCCACGAACGCCACCCAGCGGCTGCGGCCGAAGCGGGCTTTGTAGGCTTCGCGGTCGTCCAGCAGGTCGGGATAGAGCCCGAGGCTGGCGTTGACCAGGAACACGCGGTCGTTGATGCTGGCCACCTGAACCGGCGCCGGCGCCGCACGCAGCAGCAGGCTGACCGCTTCTGTTGGGTCAGTGGGAATGCCATGCGTGCGGGCGAAGTAATTGAACGTGCCCTGCGCCACCACCCCCATGGCACAGCCCGCGGCGTGCGCGGCCTGTGCCACCGTATTGAGGGTGCCGTCGCCGCCGACGGCAACCACGGCCGTGCGGTCAGCGATGGCCTTGGTTGCAGCCCGGTGCGCTGCGCCGGACAGCTCGGCGGGGGCTGCAGAACAGCAGGTCACCTCGCCGTCCACCATCCCGCAGCGCGGATTCGATGACTTCGCGCTTCTTCTCCGCGTCGCTGCTGCCCGCTGCCGCGTTGATGACGAACTGGAGCGGTGCCGCGGGTTCGAGCTCGGGGCATCTGGACATGGGCTATCGAGACAGGCGGCGAAAGGTATCAATCGTGGCGCAGCAGATCACCGAAGACGGTGTGCTCGCCCTCCTTGCGATCAGCACCTGGCGCGTCGTACAGCACGAGCCAGCGCGCCTTGCCGCCCGACAGCGCCGGCGGCAGGTCACAGATGGCTTCGGCACGGTTGGTGCCGCGACCATGTGGCAGGGGCACCGACTCGGTCAGCGCCGACTCGAAGCGCACCGGCTCGCGGTTCGCGGCCAGCAAGGGCCGGGCGGCGGGCCACTTGAAGACGCGGATGTCGCCGTTCAGCACCATCGTCGGGCCGGCCAGGATGTAGAGGTCGTCGCCGGAGAAGTGCAGGTCCCGCACGCCCAGGCCGTCGAGCTGCAGGAAATGCTTGCGGATCAGCATGCCGCTGTCGTCCAGGGGCGCCAAGCGCAGCTGGTCAGCGCGGGGCTCAACCGCGATCTCGAGCAGCGCCGACCAACCGCGCAGCACCGGGCCTCGCAGGCCGAGCAGCAACCGGCGGCCGTCCACCGCCAGGCCTTCGATGTCAAAGCCGTTGTCCTTGCCAGGGATGGCCATGTACGGCCCAAAGTGGGGGTCATCGGCGAGCGCACGGGTGAGCAGGTTGGTTTGCGCATCGCCCTTCAGGCGCAGCGCCCGTCGCCCGTCCTGCGCCTGCCTGACCAGGCAGGGCTCGCCCTTGGTGTCGGGCTCGATGGGCAGGCAAGCCAGCAGACGCCGATTGCCATCCAGCGCCACCTTCGCCAGCCGCTTGGCGTTGTCGGCGTGGCCGCGGTCCGGCTTGGCGTTCTTGCGCTTCAGGCCATGGGAGCCCACCACCCACAGGAAGCCGTCGGCCACGGTCATGCCTTCCAGGTCGGCCTCTTCCCCGGCCGCGCCAGGCAAGTCCAGCAGATCGGCCAGCGGGAAGTCGCGCACCTCGCCAAAGCGCAAGGCCTCGCGCCCGACGGGGTCGAGCAGGCGAAGGCGGTCCAGGCCGCAGGCTTCGTCGCCCGCCACCCAGAGCCAGTTGCCGGTGAAGGCCGCCCCTGACAGATTGGATTGAACCAGGGAGTCAGGCGCGAACTCCAGACGGACGGCATTGGCGGTTCGAGCGTTGGGCATCGGGTGTTTCTCCAGAGGATGGCGTGCCAAGAAGGCCCGCGCGCTGCAACGCTTGCCAGCCGGAGACACCAAACGCCCAAGTCTGCGGCCGAAGCTCCGTCCTATGTTCAGGCTTATCCGATGTTCGCGTTCTTGAAAGGCTGCTTTTCCAGAGCGGCCAGGCGCCCCACATTTCGTCTGTCCCTCAACCGCTGGAGATCCGTGATGCAAGTGCTCTTCAAGTCCCGCCATCCGCAAGCCACCGACCTCCGCGACCTGACCGAGCGTCGTGTGCGCTTCGTGCTGCGACGCCTGGGCTGGCTGGTGCCGCGGGCCGAGGTGCAGATGTCGGACGTGAACGGGCCGCGCGGCGGCATCGACAAGCGCTGCCAGGTGGAACTCCGGACCGATGGCGCAGGGTCGGTGGTCGTCGCCTCCGTGGCCAGCGACTGGCGCACTGCGCTGGACAACGCGCTGGCGCGCGCGGCGCGCTTCGTCATGCGCCTGTGGCGCCGAGGCAGTGATTCCCGCCGCATGCGCCATCGCTTCGTCAGTCACGAACGCTGAACTCGAAGGACCTGAGACTCGACAACATGAACCTCATGACGCCCAGTCCCTCGACTGCCCGCCAGGAGCCGCGCGGCTGTCGTCCGGCCTGATCCTGTTCGAGACCAGCCGCGTCGTCACCGGCGGCGAAACCAACTACGTGCTGACCACCGTCGGGCTGTACGTCTAGATCTTCAACCTGTTCACGAGCCTGCTCGGCCTGTCGGCTTCGGCAGCTCGGATGAATGAACCCTCACCAGGAACACCTTATGAAATGCCCGACCTGCACCGACACCGCCCTCGTGATGAGCGACCGCCAGGGCGTCGAGATCGACTATTGCCCGCAATGCCGCGGCGTCTGGCTGGACCGCGGCGAACTCGACAAGCTGATCGAGCGCTCGGCGACGCTGGCACCGCCGGCCCCAACCGGCGACACCGCCGCCAGATCGCAGCCCCAGTTTGCCGACTCCGATTACGAGCACGGTCGGGGGCCGCAGGGCGGCCGCAAGAAGTCATGGCTGAGCAACATCTTCGACTGAATCGCCACCGCCAGCACCCAAGGGAGACCCATCATGCGCAGTTATCCCGCGAACAGCCCGCAGGCGGCCGCTCGCATCGTCGCCCTGATCGTGGTGGCCGACGGCGACATCGGCGACGCCGAGATCGAGTTGCTCGACCGTCTGGTCGTGCATGAGCAGCTGGGCCTGGCGCGGCATGAGTTGCACGCACTGCTGGATACCTTCTGCGAAGAACTGCTCTCGAGCGACCAGTTGAAGTGGGCCGACGCCTGCCCTGTGGACGAGCGCACGTTGGCCGATCTGATGGGCGAGATTCAAGACCCCGCGCTGCGCGTGAGGTTGCTGCGCCTGTGTGTGGAGCTTGCAGAAGTCGATGCCCATGTCAACGATGGCGAATCGATCGTGCTCGTCGCCGCTGTCGAGCATTGGGGCTTGCACCGTGAGATGTTGCGGCCGGCGCCCCGGAACTGACCAGTTCGCCTTGCCTGAGCCATCCACTGCGCGACCCTAAAAAGTCGCTCGGAGACGCTGTTGTGCGCCACGTCGCACGAACAACGGCAACGGCCGGCGTGACCGTGCGTCAACGCTATCCTGAGGCTCAACGGCATATTCAACGCCTGCGACTACGATGCTGCTCTTGCCCGGCGCCGGCTTGAACTGGTTCGATGCCTGCCCGATTGCAGCAACGAGGCCGAAGCTATGTGGAACCGAATTGTCGATACCGTACTGGCCGAGTTCTCCGACGCCGCGGATGTCGAGCAGATCACGCGCATCCTGACGCGCCTGGTACTGGCGGCAGTGCTCGGCGGCGTGCTGGGGTACGAACGTGAGCAGCAGGGCAAGGCAGCCGGAGTCCGCACCCACATGCTGGTTGCAATGGGAGCGGCGTTGTTCGTGCTCGTGCCGCAGCAGGCCGGCATGACGCTTCCCGACATGAGTCGGGTGATTCAGGGCGTCGTGGCAGGCATCGGCTTTCTCGGTGCCGGCGCCATCATCAAGATTCGCGACGAAGACGACGTACGAGGATTGACCACCGCAGCCGGCGTCTGGATGACGGCGGCGATCGGCATTGCATGCGGCCTGGGTCGGGAGTCGACGGCAGTGCTGAGCACGCTGCTGGCGTTGATCGTTCTCGGGGGAGTGCCGAAACTGATTGACAGTGGCAAGCGGTGAGGCGCAAGAGCGTGACGCAGGTACCGTCAGTCCTTGGCATCGGCGCGGCATGCGGAAATTCGAACTCGTCGCGGAGTCATTGTGGGCTGCCGGGGTGTCGACCAGCGAAACCGGGTTGCACAGCCGCTGATGGCCGACATCGCGAGGTCGCAGTCACCCCCGCAGCTTGCTTTGTCGGCACAACCGGCGAACGCGAATGGTGCTGTGATGATTGGCCATCTTTGCCCGACCCCGCGGAACCCGCTGGGGCGCAAGTTGCAGGCACGCACGCGCACGCGCTCCGGCCACAGCTTCAGTCATGTTCCCCATGCTGGAAACTCGAACTGTCAGAGAAGTGGTTGCTGACGACACCGCGGGCATCGCCGGCCGGACTCACTCGAGCGCTGCCAGCGGCCTGAAGTTGGGCCAGAGACTGTTGAGGGCGTGGCGCTGCCGGGAGACGAATGGCTCGTCAGCGCTGCCGCCCAGGACACCTCGGACACCTACAACAATGGACCCTACGCAGGGTCGGCGATAGAGCTCGTCGATGCGAGCGGCACGATCCGACGGCCCCCCAAGATCAGGTGCCCGTCCGGCCCTTGCTCGTTCTTTCTACGGGACGCTTTGATTGACGAGGCGCATGCACAGGCACGTTCTCGCGGACCTTGTCTCGCCCGGCGGTCGCATCGGTTTGCGCCTGCAACGGGAACTGCTGTGCGTTGACCGGCTTGGTCGGGCTCTTGGTTTGTTTCATGATGGTTTCAAGGAGTCAGCGTTACGAAATCGGAGGTCGCCGGGAGCGCCGCCAGCGCTGGACCAGCCGGCCTGATCAGAACTCTCGGCGGCGTGGTCGTGACGATTCGCACCATGACCGCGTGTCGAAGAGCCTGATCCAGGCTGCATGCCGTGTCTGTACGACAGCGCACCAGCGATCGACGAGTGTCGATTCCCGGAATATCGCGTTAAAGGTCAGGTTTCGTGCCGTCCCGGCGGCGCCAAGCGCAGTTGGCCGCCGCTGGCTTCCTTCGCGGTCTCGAGCAGCGCCGACCATCCGCGCAGCAACGGGCCGCGCAGGCCCAGCAGCAGCCATCGGCCGTCCACGACCAGGCCCGCGATGTCCAAGCCGTTGTCCTTGCCCGGGATCGCCATGTGAGGACCGAAGTGGGGGTCGGCGGCGAGCGCAAGGGTGAGCAGGTTGGTCTGGGCATCACCCCCTTCAGACCAAACGCCCGCCCGCCGTCCCGGGCCTTTCGCACGCGAGCAACGCATGGTCCCGGCGTCGAAGGCCGAAGTATCGGCAGCCGTTCAAGCCCCGCGCACCATGGCCATGACCCGGGCCATGTCGAGCGTGCCCGCCTGCTGCTGGATTTGCGGCATGTATTGCGTCTGCATCTGTTTGGCCGGGCCGAGCAGGGTCTGGAACGTGTCTTTGAGCACCAACGTATTCATCACGCGGCCGCCGGCGTAATAACGCTTGGCGAGCTGCCCCAGTGCGTAGGTGGTGGCGAAAGAGAAGGCCATGCCGGTGGCCGCGCCGCCGATACTGCCGAAGGTCTTGCCGGCGGCCTTGCCCAGCAAGCCGCCCAGGAGCTTGCGGCCGAACTGTTCGAGATATTGCGAGGTGAGCCCCACCCCGGCGGCGGCGATGAATTCCTTGATGTGGCCCTGATCGAGCTGGACCCCGTGGGCACGGCCGATGCCGTACACCATCTTGATCTGCAGCGGGATGATGGCCATGGAGGCCCACGACTGCGGCAGCAGTTCCAGCGCGCCGTTCATCAGGGCGAAGTTGAGGATGGTCTTGTCCAGCTCCGCCTCGGTCACGTTCGGCTGCGCCGCCACCACCGGGCCGGGCGCTGTGGCGCCAGCGGCGCCTGCCACGACGGCAGGCGCCGCCGCCTCAGACAGTTCGACCATGACGTCGGCCTCGCGCTCGAAGGCGGCGGACTGTCCGGCATCGAGCTTCAACAGCGCTTTCAGGTTATTCAGGAAGCGTTGCTCGGCCTCGCTCTGGCGACCGTCGGCGTCGCACACGCACACCGCCATTTCATACGCCAACTGGCGCTCGCCGGGGTCTTGCAACGCGGCGGCTGCGGCATCCAGGCTGACGCGCTTGAGCAGCACGTCCTGGTAGAGGCGCGCGAGATCGGCTGCCCCCTGTGCTTCGCCGCCCAGCGACTCGGCAATGCGGCGGATTTCCTCGCGCTCGCGGTCGTGCTTGGAACCGTCGGCGAAGGCGGCGTAGAGGGCAATGGCGAGGATGGATTTCTGCTGTTCGGGGTTCATCGCGGGTGCTCCCATTTGATCTGGAATTCGATTTCTTCCAACGCGCCTTCGCGCTCGTGCTCGATATTGCAGATCGCCCGCGCCGGCACCGAAATTCTTTCGCCCGCGATCTGGACTTCAAAGCGTTTGCCCTGTTCGAGCGCATCGGCCAGGCGCCGCAACTTCGCAATGAAGTCGGGCAGGGGGTAGGCCTTTTCCACATCGCGTTCGGGTTTGCTGTTCATGCTTGTCCTCTCAGTGCTTCGATGAGTTTCAGCCCGGCGAGTTCGCGGATCCAGCGCGCCATGCAGTGCAAGACCGCCATCTTATTGGTCAGCATCGAGGGCAGCGCGATCCGCATCGAGCAGGCCCTCGACCTTGTCAGGGAACATGTCGACGATCACCAGCACCTCGGCCCCCGACAAGTCCCGCCGATGCGATCAGGAACAGAGTGCCGGCGCACGGCCCGGTTCCGAGGATCGTACGCAGTGATCGGCGTCAGTCAGAACGCGCCGAACATCGAACCCAGCGCTACCACGGCCGCCAGCGCCCCGAGGGGAAAGACCACCGCGACGACGAAGATGTCCAGGTACGACTGCCGGTGTGTCAGCTTGCAGATCGCCAGCAGCGTGATCACGGCACCGTTGTGCGGCAGGGTGTCCAGGCCACCGGTGGCGATGGTGGTCACGCGATGCAGCAGCGCCGCGTCGATGCCGGCCGCGCGGCCCATCTCGAGGTAGGTGCTGCCCAACGTCTGCAGCGCGATGCTCATGCCGCCCGAGGCCGATCCGGTGACCCCGGCCAGGATGTTGACCGCCACCGCCAGCGACACCAACGGGTAGCCCGGCGCGATGCCCAGCACCGCGTCGCGGATCAGCACGAAGCCGGCGAGCGAGGCGATGACCGCGCCGTAGCCGACCTGGCTGGCGGTATTGAAGATCGGCAGCACGGCGGCGCTGGCGCCGGCATCCAGTGTGGCCTTCGGCGCGGCGAGGAACTTGCGCAGCCCGACCAGCATGGCCAGGTTGGCCAGCGCCAGCGCGGCGATGATCGACCAGGTGCCGATCACCGCTTCCGGCCGCGTGGCGCCGTACAGCGGCAGCGCCAAATAGGCGGTGTCCAGCCGCGGCAGCCACTGCGTGCTGAACAGCCAGTTCAGCAGCACGACGCCCACGATGGGCGCCAGCGCGGCGGCGATGCCGGGCTGAGGCGAGGCGGCGGCACCACCCGGGCCCAACTCGGCGACGTCGTAGCCTTCGCCCTGCGCGTAAGGGCGGATCCGCCGCTCCAGGACGGGCGGCACAGGCGCCTCGGCCGATGGCTGCGCCGGTGCTGCGTCCGCGACCGCGTCGGCACCGAAGCCCTCGCCGGCCGCCTGCGCCCGGCTGACGCGGCGGTTCAGCCACCACATGCCTGCGCCCAGCATCAGCAAGGCGGCGATGATGCCCAGCCCCGGCGCGGCAAACGGCGTGGTGCCGAAGTACGGCATCGGGATCGCGTTCTGGATCGCCGGTGTACCCGGCAGGGCGGTCATCGTGAAGGTGAAGGCGCCCAGCGCGATGGTTGCCGGAATCAAGCGCTTGGGCACGCCGGCGCTGCGGAACAGCTCCAGCGCCACCGGGTACACCGCAAACGCCACCACGAACAGCGACACGCCGCCGTAGGTCAGCACCGCGCAAGCCAGCACGACCGCCAGCACCGCGCGCTGCGCGCCGAGCCAGTCGACGAAGCGCAGCGCGATCACGCGCGCCGCGCCGGAGTCCTCCATCAGCTTGCCGAACAGCGCGCCGAGCAGGAACAGCGGAAAGAACAGCGCGATGAAGCTGCCGGCCGCGGGCATGAAGACCTGCGTGTAGCTGGCCAGCAGCGGCACGTCGGGCGTCGCCAGCACGGCCAGCAGCGCGGCCAGCGGCGCCAGCAGCAGCACGCTGACGCCGCGGTAGGCGAACCACATCAGCAGCAGCAGCGAGACGAGGATGCCCGCGATGCTCAGCATGGGGTGCGCCACACGCAGCGGTGCCGGCTTCGACTGACGGGGCTTGTCACAGCGCAATGCCCTCCAGGTAGGGTTCGAGCGGCAGCGTCGAGCGCCGACCGAGGTGCGCAAAACTCTGCTCGATCCAGGCCGAGGCCGCCTCGCGGCCCAGGCGATGCAGGCGGCTGAGTTGCCTCCAGCCGGCGTCCTGCCGGTTGGTGGCCCCCGGGCGTGCCAGGTCCTCGCCTGCCTCGATGCGGTGCAAGCGCAGCGCGGCGATCTGCCGGAACAGCGGTGCGCGGCGTCGCTCGGGGTCCGCACCGTCCTCACGCAGCAGCCGGCGGATCAGCGCCAGCGCGCGCAGTTCCTTGACCAGGCTGCCGTTGAAGGTGATCTCGTCGAGCCGGTCGGCGATCTCGGGCACCAGACGCGGCACGGCCTCGCGCCGCGACGGGTTGATCTGCACCAGAACCAGGTCGTGCGTCGCGCTGTGCGCCACCAGTGGCAGCAGCGACGGGTTGGCGAGGTAACCACCGTCCCAGTAGGCCTCGCCGTCGATCTCCACAGCGTGGAACAGCAGCGGCAGGCAAGCCGAGGCCATCACCACATCGACGCTCAGCTCCCCGTGACCGAACTCGCGCAGCCGGCCGGTGCGCACCTGGGTGGCGCCGACGACCACCCGCACGCCGCGGTAGGCGCGCAGGCGCTCGAAATCCACTTCCGCGGCCAGGATGTCGCGCAAGGGGTTCAGGTTCAGCGGGTTGAACTGCGTCGGTGCCAACGAGCGACCGAACTGCTCGAGCATCGCGCTCCAAGGCGACGCGGCCAGCCAGCCCTGGCCGAACATCAGCGCCAGCGCGTTCGGCGCGGCGCTCGGGCCGCGCCCGGTGGCGTTGCTGACGCGGCTCCAGAAGTTGCGCAGCGCCTCGCGTGCGGCGCGGCGGCCGCCGCGCGCCAGGCCGTCAGCCAGCACCACGGCGTTCATCGCTCCGGCGCTGGCGCCACTGATGGCATCGAACTCGATGCGCTCGTCCTCCAGCAGGCGGTCGAGCACGCCCCAGGTGAACGCACCTTGCGCGCCGCCGCCCTGCAGGGCGAGGTCGATGCGGCGGATTCGTCGTGCGGTCATGGTTCCGGCACGGCCTGCCGTTCGTTGTCACGGCTGGGCATGTCGGCCGCGATCGCCCGCCAGGTGGCCTTGAAGATGGCCTGCCCGACCTCGAGCCGCATCTTCTCCGGACAAGCCAGCCGTATGCACAGCAGCAAGCGCTCGGGGTCGTCGAAGTCCCAGAACACGCGGATGCGGCCGGTGGGCAGTTCGACGAAGCTCTGGTCTGCGACCTGGCGGAAGTGCGCCTCGGCCTGCGTCTGCCAGGCCTTCGTCGCCTCGACCGCCGCCGCAGTGGCGGCAGCCTCGATCTGCGCGAGGTTCCGCGCAACTTCCACCGGAACGGCGATGCGCAGGAAGTGCAGCATGAAGTCGCCGGTCGACGAGGTGTTCTTCAGCGGCAGCGTCAGCAGCAAGGCGTTCGGAAAGGCCGCCGTCTTGCCCGTCGGCAGGCCGCTGTCGCCGTGCTCGGCCAGGGTGGTCGCGAGCATGTCGACATCGATCACACGGCCGTGCACCGTGCCGATCTCGATCACGTCGCCGAACTTGAAAGGCCGCACGACGCTCATGTAGACGTAGCCGAGCACGCACAGCAGCAGTTCCTTGCTGACGATGAGCGTGGCACCGGCCACGGCGGCCAGCGACAAGGCGAAGCCCGCGATCGTCGACGCCCACACCGACACGATCGTGAACAGCACGACCGCCCAGATGACGTTGCGGGCCCACACCATGTGCAGGCGGCGCCGCTCCGCCGGCACGTCGCCGCGGCCGAGGTAGTGCGTCCACATCTGCGAGACCAGGAAACCGACGGCCAGCAGCAGCACGGTGGCAATGACACGCTCCCACTGGCCCGGAATCAGGGCTGCGATCCGCTGCAGGTCGAGCATGCGCCCTCCTGATTCAGACCGCCGGGCGCTGCGCGGGGCGCGTCCGGACGTGTTTCAGCATACGCAGGCCGAGCTTGCGGCTCTCGTCGAGCCACAGCACGCTGGAGGCGACCAGCACCGCCAGGCCCCAGTCGCGCAGCTTCAGGCCGGTGGTGTTGAACACGTCCTGGGCCGGCGGCCAGTGCACCACCAGCACCTGCAGCGCGGCCACCGCGGCCAGCGACAGCCACAGCCAGCCGTTGCGCAGGAAATTGCGGTCGAAGGCCGAGCCGTGCTCGGCGCGCGCATTGAAGAGGTTGAAGAACTGGAACAGCACGAAGACCGTGAAGGCCAGCGTCAGGGCATAGGCCTCGCCCTGTGGCTTGGCATGGTGAAACAGTGCCAGCGTACCCACCGCCATCGTCAGGCCGTAGACGAACAGCCGCGCCAGGCGCGGCAGCGTCAGGATGTGCGCGTCGGCGCGGCGCGGCGGGTCGTCCATCAGCCCCGCGCGCGCCGGCTCCACGCCCAGGCTCATGGCCGGCGGCCCGTCCATGATGATGTTGATCCACAGGATCTGGATCGCGGTGAACGGTGTCGTCCAGCCGAGCAAGCTTGCGCCCAGCACGGTCTGGATCGCGCCCATGTTGGTCGAGAGCTGGAAGCGCACGAACTTGACCATGTTGTCGTAGATCGCACGGCCTTCCCTGACCGCGCGCACGATGGTCGCGAAGTTGTCGTCGGTCAGCACCATGGTCGCCGCTTCCTTGGTGACCGCGGTGCCGGTGATGCCCATCGCGATACCGATGTCGGCGGTCTTCAGAGCCGGCGCGTCGTTGACGCCGTCGCCGGTCATCGCCACGACCTGCCCTGCCGCCTTCAGCGCCTGCACGATGCGCACCTTGTGCTCGGGGACCACGCGCGCGAACACGGCAGTGCGCAGGATGCGTGCCGAGACCGCGTCGGGCGCCTCGGATGCCAGCGCGTCGAGTTCACGCCCGTCCATCACCTCGCCGTCCAGCCCGAGGTCGCGCGCGATCGCCGCCGCGGTGGCGCGGTGGTCACCGGTGATCATCTTCACCGCGATGCCGGCGCGCCGGCACAGCGCAATGGCCTCGCGCGCCTCCGGGCGCGCCGGGTCGATGAGGCCCACCAGGCCGTAGAGCGTGAGATCGGCCATGTGCGCCATCAGGTCGCCTGCGGGGTCGAAGTCGCGCGCCGCGATGTCCTTGCCGGCCACCGCGAGCACGCGCATCGCCTGAGCGGCCAGGTGCTCGTTCTCCGCCGCCCAATGGGCGCGCGCGCGCTCATCCATCGGCGCCTCGCCTTCGTCGGCCAGGTGGCTCCCGGCACGCGCCAGCAGCACGTCGGGCGCGCCCTTGACGCACACGCGCACGGTCTCGCCGT
>VFQO010001461.1_pt1 | contig 18004 bp, 17 predicted proteins | sample 3512331 | NCBI WGS metagenome assembly VFQO01 (sample SAMN10412371, study PRJNA504923) | tailings metagenome | isolation source: Replicate 3 from Balatoc abandoned mine | place: Philippines: Itogon, Benguet | collected 2017-08-28
TGGCTCACGCGGGTCTGGCCGATATTGTCGGCGATGATCGCGCGGCTGATGTGCAGGCCGTTGGTGTTGCCGTAGCTCATGTCGCCGAGCGGCACGCCGTCGAGCGTGAAGCCGAGCTGGTTCTGGTTGAAGCCGCGCAGGGTGATGCGGGTCGACCATTCATAGACGCCGAACGGGTCGGCCGACTGGAAGTTGACGCCCGGCAGCTTGCGCAGCGCGATGAACGGGCTGGAGCCGGCGGTGGTCAGTTGGATGTCCTTGGCGCTGATCTCGGTGACCTGACGCACTTCGCCCTTGCCGTAGACAACGATCTCCCCGGCTTCCGGCGCTTCGGCAGCTTCGGCATCGGTCGCAGAAGAAAGGGTTTGCGCTTCGGCTTCGGCGGCAAAGGCCTGCACCGGCATGGCGATGCCGATCATCGCGGCGCTGGAGAGAAACGCGATGCGCAATGTGGAGGTATTCATAAGTCGTGCCCCTGCTTGTGGTGTGGTTGCGAGGGGGCGGCTAAGCGTGGGATGTTGCGGTTCGATAGAATTCCGATTGCAGAGCCACGACAGAAAAATGAAGATTTGCATACGTTGCAGCAGTGACACACCGCCAGAGATCCGGGCCGCCAATCAAGGTCAGACTCCCCCTATTCAAGCCCCTGGGGCGATGGCCGAATGGCGGAGTCGGCTGCAAAAGCCTGCGTGTTTGACTGGGCGTGTGAATGCCGAGCTTATGCTATAAATTCCAAGGATTTAAGTGGCGGAACTGTCAGCCTGACCGCAAGCGGTCTCCGATTGGCGGAACGACCACCCCCTGCAATGATGACCGTTAGTCCCGAAAGCAGATGGGTTTGTTTCCCTTGTCTCCCGACTGTGAGGAGTGGCTTCAGCCACCTTTGTCAGCGCGGCTCGACATGTCGTCCGCCTAGTCCATCTTCACGAGCTCGGCATCCATCCGGACATACATGGCAACCGGGAGATAGAGCCCCTCGCCATAGGCTCTGATGCGGCCGGTATCGATGCGCTCGACACTCACCGAATAGGCGAGCGGACCGTCCTTGCGGAATGCGATCGCGCGGTCGATCTTGGTCCGCAATTTGTCGAAGTCGCGCTCGAAATTCTGCTTCAGCGCGTCCGCGATGGTCGACTGCAGGTCGGGGGAGTTGGCGATGGCAAGGATAAGCTCCTCGCCGACCATGTCGGTCTGCCCCGTCACCACAACGTCGGCGAACGTGACCTGGCGTGAATTGGGCGCATTGACGGGCTTTGCGCTGAGCCACACGCGACCGCGCGCCTTGTTCCACAGTCGCGTGTCGGTGGTTGCCGAAAAGGTTATGCCGACCGCAATCCGGTTGCCGGTGGTTCCGAAGACCTCGATCTCGCTGAAACGTGCAGTCGCCGTCCGGCCACTGCCAAGATTGAACCCCCGCCGCGATCGCTTGTCCAAGGCTTTGGCAATCACCGGTTCCAGCACCGCATAATCGGAGACGACCGGAACCCGCAGCACGGCGTAGCCCGGCTTGACCGGCAAGGGCTCGATCGGCGGCAACCGGGTCGGGACTGCCGGCTTCGGCTTGCCCCCGACATGTGCGCTGAGTTTGCCTTCGATGCCAAAGGTGAGCCGCATGGTCCGGCCCGAGATATTGTATCCGCCATAATGAAACCGCCGCGGCGTGATGCGGGCCCAAACGGCCGGGTTCTTGCGGTTGAGTTCGACGACCGTATGGGCCGCCTGCCAGCCTCGTTCGGCAGCAGCCTTCAGACGCACCCGCGCCAAGCCTCGTTCAAGCCCAAGCTCCACCTTCTTGCGCAACGCTGCCATTTCCGCGTCCGCCTTGTCGGTAAAGGTGATCCGACGCCCGAGGAAATCGATGCCCGGTTCCTTCGACCAGGAATGGTCGACCTCGACATCGCTCCTCAACTGCCATTCCCGCGTAATGTCGAGACGCAGAGTTAGTCTGAGTTCAGCCGCAGCCGTCCCGGTTTCCTTCAGAATACCGGCGATGTTGCTCGCCGACACCTCGGCCTCGACCGGGACTCTCAGAACAAGATCGCGTCCTCTGCCTGCGATCCTCAGCTTCCCGCGCTTCACGGCGCCCTTGATGTCGCATTTGAGCTTGGGGGTCTTCACCTTGAACAGGGCAAGATCGACCTTTTTCGACGGGATGCAGGTCACATCTTCCTCGGCGATTTGCCACAAGGTCCGCGGGATCTCCGCTTCGAGATCGCGTTCGAGACCGGCAAGGTCCACCTTCAGGTCCACGCCGATGATGGACGGTTCATCGGGAAAAATGATCGGATCAGATGCGCGAGGCGGCACCGCCGGCGGGCTAGGCGGATCCCCGCACCCGGCCAGCGCAAGCAACACGGCAAGCAGCCAGAGGGCAGCAAGCGGATGCCGCCACATCACGATCCGACCTCAGATTTCGGCGATGACATCAGCGCCGCCATCGGTCTGGACCCGGATCGCCGGCTCTCGCTCGGCCAGCCGGATGCCGGCGTTCGAAAGCTGATCGAGGATGTCGAGCAACAGTCCGCTGCGGATATGGCGGCTTTCCACAAAGTCGCGCACCAGGATGTAGCTTTGCACTTCGATATCCAGCGAACCGTCGCCGAAATCGGACAGCAGCACGCGGGAGCTTTGCTGATCGATGGCGGGATGTGCGGCCAGAATCGCCGCGATCCGAGTGATTGCCAAGCGCACATCCGCGGGCGCCGTGTCGTTTTCCAGCCTGATCAGTGGTGCAAAGCGGAAGCGGTCGCGCGCCGAGAGATTTTCGATCTGCTGCGACGCAAGATCGGCATTGGGGATGCTGACCAAGGTTCGTTCCAGCGTGCGGATGCGGGTGGAGCGTATTCCAATATCCTCGACCATTCCGGTCACGCCGCTGACCTGGCAAAAGTCCCCGATCTGCAACGGCTTGTCAGCAATCACGATGACGCTTCCAACCAGATTCTCGATCGTTTTCTGGGCGCCGAGCGCGAAGGCAAGGCCGCCGATGCCCAAGGCGGCAATACCGGTCGTCACATCAAAGCCAAGCGCATCAAGGATCACGAACACGCCGAAGGCGAAGATCATCATCTTGATGGTGCGCTCGACCAGCGAGATCACCGAACTTGACTGGCGGGCTTGCCGCTCCTCCAGACGCGCGGTCGCGGCGCGCGCGAAGCTGTCGACCACCCGGATTGCGAACCATAGGACCGCAACCCATCCGAGGATGCCGTTGTAGCGCAGCAGTGCCTGCTGGGCGACGATGGAGACCTCGATCCGGTTGGTGATGATCTGGAAGGCGGCGACGGCCAGCAGCAAGCATAAGGGCGGAAGGACGGTAAAGACCACGCCATAGAACCGGCTGCGCCGAGGCACGGCGATGATCCTGCGCAGCCCCAGAAGGACAGCCTGCGCCACGAGATAGAGCGAAAAGAAGCAGAGAAAGGCGATCGCGATCAGGCGCAGCCAATCGGGCAGCGGAGCGCCGCGGAACAGGAGCTCGGGTTCGGCCTGGTCAACCGCTTCGATCAGGACCTGCTGCACTTCCGGCGGGACGACGCGTTCGAAATCGCTGATGGTCTGGCGCGAGAGGCGCCAGATTGGCCGACCTGTTTCTTCGTCTGCATCGAGCGCGAGAAGGATTGGTATCGGCTGCTTCCCGTGGAAGACTCCCACTTGCTCGATATCGGCCGGATAGCCGTCATTCATCGCACCCTCGGGGCGGTTCGAAAGCGCGGTGAACTCCGACAGGCTCCCGGCACGGTCGAGCAGGACCTGAAGCGTTCGTGCCAGCGCGGCCCGCTCGCTCAGAACTACCGGAAGCTCCGTGTCTGGAGCCGGCGTCCCAGCTGCGGGCTGAACGGCAGGGGCCTTGTCGTCTTCCGCCCCGTCCTGCTGCTCGGCCGCTTGGCCTTCTTCCCTATCTGCCACCGGAACCGCGGCGGCTTCGGCCGCCTTGGCTGCGCGCCATTCACGGATCTCGCTCTCGGAGGGCTTGAGATACATTCCCGCACGCTCGAAGTCGCGCTGGGCCAGTGCTCGGAGCAGGCCATTGACCGTGCCGCGCGGGGTATCGCGGCCAAGCGGATCGGTAGACGTCGCCGGCGCCGCGGCCGGCTCCTCGGGCGCGGGAGTCAACTGCGCGACCGACGGGCAGGCGAGCGCGAACAGGGTGACGGCCAGAAGGCGAGAGAATGTCCGGGCCATGCGGCACCTCCTCCTGTGCGTCACAAGGTCAATCTGGAGACATGTTCCTGCCAAAGGCGGGCTCACGCCAGAACGGCTTGGGTGCCCAATCTGGGCAGAAGGCCGAACAGCGACTGGGAACCGCAGAACTGTGGCGCGACGATCTGGGCGACCTCAAAAATAGAGGAATTTCACAGAATATTTTCGTCTTGTTTCATTGGCGCCGGCGGCTTTCATGTCGGTTGTTACGTCGATCCCGGCGGGGCTTCGCAAATGTCGAAGCGATGATCGGCAGAAGTGAGGCCGGCGCATGCCTGTCGCACGACTACTGAAGCATCCGAAAGTGGAAGCAATCGCCAACACCAGGGGCGGCGCAAACCATTCCTGCTTTTTAATCTCTGCAAACGTTTGTGTCCTGTTCTTTCTCAAGCTGACTGAATATGTTGAATGAGCGACTTAAGCGCATATCGCGCAATTTCAGGGTCGGTTTCAGCGAGAGGGATATGTCATGGACCGCGGAGTAATAAATGACGCGATCAGGCGTAACTATTCCCGACTGAACGTCATCTGGACCGAGGGCCTGATTGAATCGCTCACCAATCTGCGGGCCGCCTTTGGCAATGACATGGACAAGATCGTCGTCCTCGCCGTGATCGGACAGAGCGCCCAGCGGCTTGTCGGCCCGGGCAGATCGTTCGAAACATCGCTCGACGGGGCCCGGTTTTCCCTTCCGACCAATGCGGCGACAAATGTCTACTCGATCGCCCAGTCGACGGGAATTCCGAGAGAAAGCGTCCGACGAAAGGTAGCAGAGCTGGTCGAGGCCGGCTGGGTCGAACGGCTCGACAACGGGTCTGTCCGGATCTCGCACAACATCGCCCTGCACGAACTTCGTCAGGTGACGGAGCGCCAGTTCACCACCATCGACCGAACCGTCACCGCGATGGTCGACGAGCTCGAGCGCATGAAGGTGCTCAAGTTGTTGCCCTTCCCGAGCGAGTCTCCGGCGGCGACGGAAACCGGTCCGGATTCATCCTGAAATCGGGTGCTCGTCGATGGATGTCCCGGGGGCCGGACATCCGGCGTGCCTCATGCCGCGCCGGCACCAAAGCCAGCGCCCAGCCCCCAGAACAAGATCTGCACGCCCAGTGCCAGCTGGATGATGCCGAACACCGCGCCGAACACCTTCAGGGGGGTCATGCCGATCTTGGCCATGATCCAGCCCGAGCCCAGCATCGCCGCCAGATTGAGGGCCATCAATGCGCCCCCAGTCGCGACCACCCCGATCATGTCCGCCTGCGTGTTGGCATAGAGCGTATAGAGAATAATGAGGCCGAAGGTGTGCGGTGCGAGGATGGTCGGAAAGGCAAAACCGAGCGCGTCGGGCGTGCCCTCTGAAGGCGGGGCCTTTTCGATCCCAATGAGCGGCATCAGGCCGACAATCGCCAGCACCAGACCTGCCGCCGTTCCCAAGGCTTCGCGCGATATTCCCACCTTGGAGAGCTGCGCTCCGCCCATGAGCGCGGCCAGCACGATGCCGCCAAAGGCGATCAGCGCTGCCTTGATCGCGAACTTGCGACGCTCGGCGGGGTCGATCCGGGCGGCGACCCCGTAGAACACCGGAATCATCTTGATCGGCCCGGCCAGCGTGAAGAGCAGCATGAACAGCTCGAACAGGGGGAGCTTGGTTTCGGCCATGGCGAACAGGTCTCTCGTCTAGAAGTTGAAGAACAGCTGGGCCTGCACGGTCGTCCAGGGCTCGGCTTCCTGCGTGGTCACGGCACGGATCGCATCGCCCGGCTCGGCATGGGCAACAATCCCGAGGAAATAGAGCCTCGGCGAAATCGCCCAGCGCGCAGCGAACTGCACTTCGCGGCCAAGATCGCGGCTGACGAGGTCGGTCAGCGCGCGGTTGCCGCCGCGGTTGTTCAATTCGTTGGCGCGCAGGAAGAACGTGTCGAGGGTCAGATTGAGGCTCGGCTCGGGCGAGACATTGAGGCGGATCCGGTGCGCCTGACGATTGCCTGCGTTGAGCACCTTGTTGAGCGAGATGCCCTGCAACCACTCGCCCAAGCCGCCGGCGAACAGCGGATCGAAGCGCTCGAACCGATCGGTGTCGGGATCATCGCCCGAATGGCTCGAGAAGCGGTAGGACAGGCTCGGTGTCCACGGCAGATCACGGGCGAGATAACCGATCAGGCCGTAGCCTGCCCAGGCGCGCATCGCATAGTCGGCGTGCCACTGGTGCGCGATCTCGCCATCGACCCACAGGCCCGGCACGATGTCGGCATCGGCCCAGCGACCGTGTACCGAGACGGTCTGCACGCCGTCGCGGCGGCGGGCCGGCCCGTTGGGGGTGGCAATACTCGCATCGGAATCGACGATGCGGATGTAACTGATGTCGAGCGAGGCCGATTTGCTGAAATTGTAGCGCAGGTTGGTGCCTGCGATCCGCGTGTTGCTTTCGATCGGTTCGTATTCGTTGGGATTGAGGAAGTAGCTGGTCCAGACCAGCTTGCCGTTCTTGACGGTCAGCAGGGCCGACATGTCATGCGCGGTGCGCGGAGCCAGATAAACCCCCGGACGCGGGCCGGCATTGTACTGCGACCCGAACTGCGAAATCAGGAACCCCTCGTTGAGCGAGAAATTCTGCCGGCCGACCGACAGGTTGATCCGCGGCCCTTCCTTGGGCGCATAGAGCAGACCTGCATACAGATCCTCGATGTCGGTGGTGGTGCGCGCGTCATCGCGGAAGATGTCGCGGCCAACCGAGGCCACCGTGATGCCAGTTGCAGCACCGTAGAAATAGACGTCGGAATCGCCGATCGGCGTCACGCCGCCCAGACCATATTCGACATTCATCTCGGTCCAGGTCGCACGGCCCTTGGTATCGGCCCCGACAGCGGGGTTCTGGACCAACGGATTGTTCCGCGTGAAGGTTGCCGGATTGCCGAACCAGGGGTTGCCGTCGCTGAGAATGCCGAAGCCGCCGTTGATCAGCACCCGCAGATAGGAGCGCTCGCCGCGGTGGAGCACCGGAAAGCCGGGACGCCGCGCCGGCACCTCGGCCTCGCCGGCGCGGATCGTGATCACCAGCAGGTTGCGCTGGGGCGCGATCTCGCGGTCGAGACGGTAATCGGCCCCGGCGACGCCCGCCAGTCCGCGCACCAGATCAAGCGCCCGTTCGAACAGCAGCGGATCGAGCGGATCGCCGAGCGACAGCCCAAGCGCGCTGCGTGCCTCGCGGGCAAGCGCGTCAGCGACTACAGGATCGGACGCGCCTTCGACCTCGATATCGATCGCATCAAGCGTCGCCCCGGCGAGATCGGCGGTGCCGATCGGGCCGGGGCCGCCTGCCACGCCGCCGCCTTCCTGGGCAATGGCTGTCGTGGGGGCGCACAGTGCCAGCGCCAGTGCCGAAACGCTGGCGAGAGCACCGGCCACCGACCCCGGAAGCGTTGGCTTCACATCACGCTCCGAACAGGCGGACGACAGCGCCACCGCCATGGACGTTGATGGTCTGGCCGCTGATCCAGCTCGAAGCCTTGGAGCACAGGAACAGCATCGCATTGGCAATGTCCTGCGGCGAGCCGGGGCGACCGATCAGGTTGTCGGGATGCGACAGCTTCTCGATCACTTCCGGAGCCAGCCCGGCATCGGCGTAGCCTTCGGTCACCACCGAACCGATCAGGATCGAATTCACGCGCACCTTCTTGTTGAGCATATGCGCGAGGCTCACCATCATCTGGTTGAGTGCGGCCTTGGCCGTGCCGTAGGGAAGAATGTCGTAGGCCGGCACCGCCGACGAGAACGACCCCGAGTTGGTGATGGTGGCATTGTCGGCCTTCTCCAGCCAGGGCAGGCAGGCCATGCTCATGCGGTAGGCGCTGATGGTGTTCAGCTTGTAGGAGGCGATGAACTCCTCCTCCGGGATGTCTGCCGGATCAGGCTGACGCCCGCCCCAGCCGACATTGTTCACCAGCGTGCTTATGCCGCCGAATGCGGCAACCGTCGCCGCGACCACGGCGTCGATGTCGTCCTTCGAGGTAACGTTGCAGGCCATGCCGCGGCAGTCGTTGCCGGTTTCCGCAGCGATCGCGGCGGCGGTTTCGGCGGCCATGTCCCCATTGAGGTCGGCGATCATGACCTTGGCGCCCGCACCCGACAGGGTCTTGGCAATCCCGGCACCGATGTTCTGCGCACCGCCGGTGATGATCACATTGTGACCGGCCATGCTGAAATCCTTGAATGCATCGAAACTCATGGTCTTTGCTCCTCGCTCTAGTGTTTGGCGGCTCTGGGCATGAGGACCACGGTCTCACCGTCGGTCAGCCCATTGGCGAACAGGGTGGCGTTGGCGGCGGTCACATCGGCGATCTCGGTGATCGCCTCGCGCGTGAGCCAGGCACTGTGCGGGGTCACCAGCACGTTCTTCATGGTCGTGAGGAACTGGAGCGTGGGATCGGTGATGACCTCGGTGCGCAAGTCCTCGAAGAACAGCCCGGCCTCGTCCTCGTAGACGTCGATGCCGAGGTAGTGGATCGTCTCCAGCGTGCGCAGCGCCTCGATCGCGGCCTTGGTATCGATCAGCGCGCCGCGACCGGTGTTCACCAGCACAGAGCCCTTTCGAAACAGCTTGAGCGTATCGGCATTGACCATGTGCCGCGTCTCGGGCGTGAGCGGCGCTTGCAGGATGACGATGTCGGATTTCGCGAACAGCACGTCGCGCTCGACATAGACCATGCCGAGCGCTTCGCAGGCGCGGTTGGGATAGGGATCGGTGCCCAGCAGCCGGCAGCCAAAGCCGGCCAGAATGCGCGCCACCGCAACCCCGATCGTGCCCGTGCCGACGATCCCGGCGGTTTTGCCCGACAGGGTGAAGCCCGCGAGGTTGTCCATCGCGTAGTTGCCGTTGCGCACCCGGTTGTACTGGTGGTGCAGGTTGCGCACCAGCGACAGCACCATGCCCACGGCGTGCTCGGCGACGGACTCGGGCGAATAGGCCGGCACCCGCATGACCGCGATGCCATGCGCCTTGGCCGCTTCCAGATCGACATGGTTGAACCCGGCTGAGCGGCAAAGGATCAAACGCGTTCCGCCGGCCGCGAGCACGTTCATCGTGTCGGCAGCGATGGAATCATTGACGAACACGCACACCGCCTCGAACCCTTCGGCCAGTCGCGCCGTGGGCAGGTGCAGGCGCTCCTCGAACAGCGCTGCGTCGTGGCCCTCGCGCGCGCAGGCGGCGAGGATGGCGGGATGTTCGAACCCCTTGGTGCTGAAAAAGGCGATCTTCATGTCAGGCGGCCCCTTGCGGTGCGGGCCGAGCAGGACGCCACAGCGTCAGGCTCCGCAGCACGATGGTGACGACGAATCCTGCCAGCAGCGCCCACGGCTTGCCGGCGCCGGCCATCAGCAGCACGGCGACGGTCGAGGAGCCGATGATGAGCGGCTCGAGGATCCCGGCCGAGCGGCGCAAGGTCGAGGGGAACTGGTTCAGCAGGATGTCGCGCGCGACGCTGCCGGCGGCGCTGGTTGCCGATCCGAGAAAGGCGCTCAGCAACAGCAGTTGCGCCGCGCCGAGCCAGCTGCGTTCGGTGCCGGGGCCAAGAATGGCAAAGGCTTTGGCCGTCCCGATCCCGGCAAGCGAGGCCAGCGCGACCATCTCGAACAGGTTTTTGATAAGATCGATCCGCCTGGCGATGATGCCGCGGAACCAGCCGGTAAAGACGTAGGCCATCGTGGTGACGAACACGAGCACCACGTAGAGCGGGTAGGCTACCCAGAAGAACGGGGTCGCCTCGGGACCGAGCAGAATGTCGCGCAAGGTTCCGCCACCGAAGGCCGCTGCACAGGCAACGATGAACACCGCGAATGGCGAGAGATCCTTCTCGCGCGCGATGATCATTGCGTTGATGGCAAAGCTCATCAACCCGATGGTCTCGAGCAGGATGAACCAGAGATCCCCGTCGCGCATCGCTTCCCCCCCCCGAAGTCCGAGCGGTCAGTCCAGTTCCTGGACGCCGCCTCCGCTGACGGTCAGCACCTGACCGCTGATCCACTCCGAAGCCGGCGCGCACAGGAACAGCGCGGCATTGGCGATGTCGGATGCCTGCCCGAGCCGGCCGAGCGGGGTGTGCTTGAGCATCGCCTTCTCGATCTCGGGCGTGAGCACGGATTCGAGCGCCTGCGTCTTGATTGCACCCGGAGCGATCGCATTGACCCGGATGCCCATCGGGCCGAGGTCGAAGGCGATGTTGCGCGTCAGATGGTTGGCGGCAGCCTTGGACGAGCCGTAGGAGGCCATGCGGACGTTCTTGTTCTCCCCCGCCATCGAGGAAATGATCACGACCGCGCCACCGCCGACCTCGGCCATGTGCGGGGCGCAGAGCTGGGTGAGGCGGAACACCGAGAACACGTTGAGCTTGTAGGCCCACTCGAAGTCGCTCATCGGCATCTCGAACGGCTTGGGCCCACCGCCGCCGGCGTTGTTGATGAGGATATCGATCCGGCCGAAGCTTGCCAGGGCCAGATCGACGGCAGCGGTCAGTGATATCTCATTGGTGACGTCGCAGGCCATCGATACCGCCTTGCCACCCGCTGCGGTGATGCCGTCCGCGACTTCGGCGGCAGTATCCGAATTCAGATCGGTTACGACCACGCTCGCCCCGGCCGATGCGAACAGTTCCGCAGTCGCGCGGCCAATGCCGGCGCCTGCACCGGTGACGATGGCGACCTTGCCGTCTAGGCGGAAATTGCTGGTCTCGAACACGGCCTCGCTCCTCTGCTGATCCGTCGAACAGTCGGATTACCAGTCGCAAGGTATGTTGGCGGCGTGATCGCACTCAACGCAGGCGCTGCCCAACTTGGGCAGGTTCACAGCCGGAGCCTTTACCAGCTCCAGCGCAGCGAAACGGCCGGACCGGCGAATGCGTATTTCGCCCTGCCGGTCCAATCGGCCTTTTCGACCTCCAGCTTGTAGTCGATCTTGCGGTAGCTGAGCCCAAGCGAAAGGCGCTTGGCGAGCCGGTAGGATAGCGTGGACTGGAGATTGATGATCCGTCCCTCAAAGTCTCCGAACGCGAGGGAAAAGGCGTCTGCGCGGACCGAAAGGTCCAGCCGCGGAAGGATTTCCTGTCTGGCGCTGACACCGATGGTCGGCAAGGGAGCGAGGACCTCGCGCCGCCTCCGGTCGATAACGCTTGTCGATCCGTTTGCTGTCACCTCGCCCTCGATGAAGGTGGCAAATTCGGTGACATGTGCGCCGATCGAAACGTCGAGTTCGCTGTTGGCATCGTGAAACACCGAATAGCTCACGCCAAACCGATAGATCTGGGAGTCGAATGCGCTGCGGATTGACGCGCTTGCCGGGTAGACGACCCCATCAAAAACGATGTCGTCATCAAGCACCGCCTCGCGCGACCGGTCTACCGAGTAGAACTCCGCGAACAGCGACCACGACCGATCAAGCCTCAGGCCTGCAGAAAGCGAGGGCAGGGTTCGACGGCGGGCAAGACGAAGATCCCGCTCAAGGTCGATTTCGGTGCCTTCGGGCCCATCGGCAGCCGTGATGCGGATGCGCGAATCCACCGTCGGGAAAAAGGCCGAGACCTCGACCCAGCCATTGTCCTTGCGCTCGGCCCTGGGCTCCTGCGCACTTTCAGCCGCGACGACGTCGCTATCGGGGGAGAACTTCGCTGCCTCTTCGTGGCGCGCCTCGGTCGCTGCCTGCCCCGGAACGGCCAGCAGGGCGCATGCGAGCGCAGAGCCCGCGCATGCGCCTTTTGCAAGGGCGGTTAGCCGAGGCGCCCTCATCAATCGCGGACGATCTCGCGGGTGACGATGCCCGCAACGATGCCGCTGCGCCGGGCCTGCCGGCGCGAGCGCTCAAGATCACGATAGCGTTGCCGGTCGCATTCGACATCGTAATAGTCGAACCGAAGGCACTCCTGATAACGCTCCTCGATGCGGTCCTTGCGCACGGCCTGACCCACCCCGGAGACCACGATGGCGGCAGCGACCCCGGCCCGGCGCGCTTTGCGCCGGTTCCGGCGATCCTCGTAGCGATCCTTCGCGTCCTCCTGCCAGCCCGGATAGGGGCGCCGGCTCTGCGCCTCGGCGGGCGTGACCGACAGCGTAGCGACGGCAGCCACCGCCGCCAGCGACATAAGCGACGCCCACCTCACAGCTGCTTCACCGCTTCGGAGATCGGCATTTCGGTGTTGCCCTTCGCGGAGCAGATCTCGGTCATCCGGGCAACCGTGCGAGCCATCCATTGCTGATCGAGCAGACTCGGATTGCCGGTCTTTCCGGACTGGTAGCCATGGATCCAGAACAGGGTGATGATCAGTTCGTCCTGCGCATCGGAGGCCGCCTCGATTTCGTCGGCTGTGGCCTTGTCGCCTGCGCGCGCGGCGACTGCGGCGACTTCGACGGCATCGAGGAACTGCTCACAGTTGGTGCCGCGCAGTGTGGGGGGGTTCGCCTGGGAATCCTGCGCACCGGCCTGAACGGCAAGCGCGCCAATCGCTCCCGCGACGATAAGTGATCCGAGCTTCATGTGCTTCCTCCCGTGGTTCTGCGGCACAATGGGCCGATCCTAGGCCATGTTCCGCGATCACAGGTTAGAGCGGGCCAATTCCCTGCCAATCGATGGGATGCCCAAGTTGGGCACCGTGAAGGCCTGACTGCGGTGTCGAGCCAGCCTTGAGGCGAGGCTGAGCCAGTGCGATTGCGAGTTGCCCGCTTCCTCCCACCTGACCCGGTGTGGAAACAGGGGCAGCGTGACTAGTCGATGCTGACGGAGCCCGGCCCTGCGCCGCCGAACTGCAGCGTTGCGCGCACAGTTTCAGCGATGGCGGTGGCAACGTCGTCCCGCTGATAACCAAGCTGTGCCATCGCTGGCGCGGGATCGAGGAACAGATTGGCTGACTGAAGAGCGGCCAGATCGAGTGGATGATATCCGGTCTCCATGCCGGCGTCGGCCAGCTGGTGCATCTGAGCCATCGCTGCGGAGAGCGCCTCATCCGGCGTCAACGGAATGATCTGCCGCTCAATGCCGAGCGCCGCAGCGAAGTGTTCGTAGATCTGCCGATGCGTCAGATTCTCGCCGCCGATCGGGAACGCCGCGTGTCCATTCGCGCAGTCGATTGCTGCTGCGGTCGCCTGAGCCACCTGCCCGGTAGTGATGCAAGCCGTGCCCCCGGAAGGGACACGGATAGGGCCTTCGCTGTTCAGGAGACGGTCGATCAGGTGACCCCACAGGGTTCCTCGCCCCGGGGCAGCACCGAAGATGAAGGGCAACTCGAGGATTGCGACAGCGATGCTCGTGCCTGCGAGCGAGAAAACGAGATTTGCCTGTTCGGCGCGCGAGATCGGATAAGCGCTCCGCGTCATGATCGGCAGCTCGGGCTGCAGCCGGGCCAGCGCGGTATAGTAGGAGCCGAGAATAACCAGGCGACGGCTGCCAACCTCCTGCATGGCGGCAATCAGGCCGAAGAACGGATCGACATTGCTGCGCCTGAAAGCTTCGAGAGCGGGCGGTCTCGATGAAAAACGGCCATCTGCCCCGGCGCCGTGGATGACGGCGTCGGCATCGCCCAGCAGCCGGACCATTTCGCTGCGGGATAGCGTCTCCAGGTTCTGGACCACGACCGCGACACCCTTCGGCATCGTATCGGGCGCAGGGGCTTCAAGGCCCACTGCCGTGACCTGGTGGCCACGCTCGACCAGCTCCCGGGACACAAAATAGCCGAGCAGGCCAGTCCCTCCGATCATGACGATGTGCAATCCGGGGCCCCTTTGGTTGGCGGCCGCTGCAGGCCCCGACCGAGACCCCGCGAACAAATCCAAGGATGCGGGCCAAATGAGCGATTACAACGGGACTGCTGCCCAGCTTGGGTAGTCGCGAAGAGGGTGCGGATACCGCAGCGCCGCGCAAAACAGTTGGTTCACAAGGGATGGCGGAGCTGCCCGCCGAGGTGCAATCAGTCTCCGTTTTCGGCGAGCGGGAACGCTGTCTTGCGATCGGCCATAACCCACATTCACAAGTCGCCCGCCCTCCGGCCTCAGGCACGACGTAGCTCTTCTCGAACAGCAACATGCTCGCCAAGCCGTTCGACGGGTGACAAAGCTGCGCCGACAAATGGGCGTTGCGCCCGCAGACCAGTAAGCCCAAACACTACGACAGTTTCGAGCGTAGTGGGTTCGAACTGGTAGGGGGCAAGCCGATCCAAGAAAGGTTCTCACGAAAGCTGGCGAGGTTGGGGATTGCGCCCTCGCCCGCTGGCCTGCCGGATCCGGCAGGGACAAAGGTGATCGCCCCCGGCAAACGCCTGCACGGCCCGCGATTGTTGTTACGGCTGGTGGTTGGCATCGCCAGTCTGGCTGTTGCCGGATGCGCTATTCCGCGCGCCGATCCCCCGGCCATGGCCAGCGCCCAGCCAATCCCGAGCCAATGGGTGCTTGCCGAGCCCGCCGGGACCGCAGTGCCGCTCGATCGCTACTGGCTGCTGCTGGGCGATCCGCTGGTCGATGAGTTCGTGGCCCGGGCACAGACGGAAAACCTTGATCTGGCGCAGGCCGTCACCCGCCTGCGGGCGGCGCGCGCAGGGCTGAGACAGGCGCGAGCCGCGCGGGTGCCGACGATCAACGGCTCCGGCAGCGCACGGCGCGATGTCGGCGATCTGGCGAGCGATGACGTGCAGTTTTCGCTCGGCGCGGATGCCGCCTGGGAAGCCGATCTGTTCGGCCGGATCGATGCCGGGGTCGATGCCGCCCGCGGCGATCTGCGCGCCGCGGGCTATTCGCTCGGCGACCTCGAACGGGTGATCGTCGCGCAGGTGGCGAGCCAGACAGTGACCGCGCGCTCGCTCGCCGCGCAGCTGGCGATCGCGCGCGAGACGCTGGCCAATCAGGAAGACAATCTCCAGATCGCCCGCTGGCGCAATCAGGCAGGGCTGGTCTCGGCGCTCGATGTCGAGCAGGCCCGCACCCAGCGCGCGCAGACCGCGGCCAGCATCCCGCAGCTCGAAAGCCAGCTGGTGGCGGTGGCCAATGCCATCTCGACCCTGATCGGCGAGCCGCCGGGCCGGGTCTACCGCGCGCTGACCGAAGCGCCGCAGCCCGTCCCCGCCCCGCCCGCCGAGGTCGCGCTGGCAGCCCCGGCCGACACCCTGCGGCGGCGTCCCGATGTCAGCGCCGCCGAGGCGCGGCTCGCCGCCGATCTCGACCGCGTCGGGGTCGCCCGCGCGCAGCTCTACCCGCTGGTGCGCCTGTCGGGCACGATCGGCACCAGCGCGACCGATGTCGGCGACTTGTTCGATCTGGTCACCGGCAACATCTTCGCCAGCCTCTCGCAGCTGATCTTCGACGGTGGCCGCGCCCGCGGGCAGATCGAGAGTGCGCAGGCCATCGCCGAAGGGTCCCTGGAGGACTGGCGCAAGAGCATTCTGGTCGCGCTCGAGGAGGTCGAAAGCTCCGCTGTCGAACTCGATACCAGCGCGGCGCAGGTGACGCAGTTGATCGAGGCGAACGAAGGCGCGCAGAACGCCGCGCTGCTGGCGCGCAGCCAGTATCAGGCCGGCTTGATCGATTTCCAGCGGCTGCTGGTGACCGAAAGCCAGCTGCTCAGCACACGCAACGCACAAGTCAACGCCGAAGCCGCCCGCGCGCTGGCCTTCATCAGCCTGGCGCGCGCGCTGGGCGGCGGCTGGTCGGTGCCGGACGGAGCGGACCTCGAGAATCCTGCCGCTAAGGAGCAGCCCAAGTGAACGATACAAGCCCCCCGGCCGCGCAGCCCAGCGTGGACGAATTCCTCGGCACCAAGCCCGTGCCGCGCTGGCGGCGGACGATGAAGTTCTGGCTGCCGGGCATCGCGCTGGTGCTGCTGATCCTCTTGGTGATGCAGTGCACCGCCGAACCGCCGCCGCCCGATTACATCACCGAGAGCGTGGCCAAGGAATCGCTTTCCCTGTCGGTCACCGCGACCGGCAATCTGCGTCCGACCAACCAGGTGGAAGTCGGCGCGGAAGTGACCGGGCCGGTCGACAGCGTGGCGGTCGACGTCAACGACCGCGTGACCAAGGGTCAGGTGATCGCGGTGATCAACACCGAGATCATCGACCAGCAGATCGCCCAGTCGCGCGCCAATCTCGGGGCTGCACGGGCGGCGCTGGCGCAGGCGCAGGCGACGCTCGATATCGACAAGGTGCAGCTCGCCCGGCTGGAAGAAGTGCGCCGGCTATCAGGCGGACGCGTGCCGTCCGAAATCGAGCTCGAACAGGCCAAGGCCGCGGTCGAGCGCGACAAGGCGACCGTCGCTTCGGCCCGCGCGAATATCGAGGCGGCACAGGCCTCGCTCAACGGCAACCTCACCACCCGCACCCGCGCAGTGATCCGCTCGCCGGTTGACGGCGTGGTGCTCGCCCGACGGATCGAACCGGGACAGACCGTGGTCGCCAGCTTCAACACCGTGACGCTGTTCGTGATCGCCGAAGACCTGTCGCAGATGCAGCTGCGCGTCTCGATCGACGAGGCCGACGTCGGCCAGGTCAAGGCCGGGCAGAAGGCGACCTTCACCGTCGATGCCTATCCCGGCCGCCGCTTCCCCGCGCGGCTCCAGCGGATCGACCTTGCAAGCGCCAACACCGTCACGGCCCAGACCGGAACGACACCGACGGCAACGGGCGGATCGGTAGTGAGCTACGAAGCGCGCCTTGAGGTGAGCAATCCCGACGGCCTGCTGCGCCCCGGGATGACAGCGACCGCGACGATCGCAACGCAGAACACCGGCAACGCGCTGCTGGTGCCCAACGCCGCCCTGCGGTTCCGCCCCGATGCCGAGACCGAAGAGGGCGGCGGGGTGTTCCAGCCGCAGATCGGGCTCGAAGACCAGAAGCAACAGGCCACGATCGGCGAAGGCAGCCGCCAGCAGGTGCAGGTGCTGCAAGCCGATGGCACGCTCAAGGCGATCACGGTGGTCACCGGCCGCAGCGACGGCCGGCGCACGGTGGTGACCTCGCCCGATCTGAAGGCCGGCATGAAGGTCGTCACCGGCATCAAGGCCGCCGCGCAATGACCGGCGGCCCGCTGATCCAGCTTGAAGGCATCACCAAGACCTTCGGCAGCGGGCCGGCGGCGTTTCAGGCGCTCAAGGGCGTCGATCTCACCATCAACCGCGGCGAATTCGTGGCTATCATGGGCCCCTCGGGCTCGGGCAAGTCGACGACGATGAACATCCTCGGCTGCCTCGACGTGCCGACCGGGGGCGTGTTCCGGTTCCGGGGCGTGGAGGTGCAGAAACTCGACCGCGACCAGCGCAGCCTGCTGCGGCGGCGCTACCTGGGCTTCGTGTTCCAGGGCTTCAACCTGCTGGCGCGCACCACCGCGCTGGAGAATGTCGAACTGCCGCTCCTCTATCGCGGCGAGGGCAAGGCGGCGCGGCGCTCGGCGGCGATGCGGGCGCTCGATCAGGTCGGGCTGGTGCCCTGGGCCGATCACACGCCCGCCGAACTGTCCGGCGGGCAGCAGCAGCGCGTCGCCATCGCCCGCGCGCTGGTGACCCAGCCCGATGTGCTGCTGGCGGACGAGCCGACCGGCAACCTCGATTCCGAACGCTCGATCGAGATCATGCAATTGCTGCAGCGCCTCAACAGCGAAGGCATCACCATCCTGATGGTCACCCACGAGGAGGAGATGGCGGCCTACGCCGGCACCATCGTGCGCTTCCGCGACGGGCTGGTGGAGCGGATCGACCGCGGCGCTCTGGCGGCAGAGGGCACGCCGGCCTGATGCTCGGCACCACCATCCTCCTCGCCCTGCGCGAAATCCGGCGGCACAT
>VFQO010001465.1_pt1 | contig 17962 bp, 18 predicted proteins | sample 3512331 | NCBI WGS metagenome assembly VFQO01 (sample SAMN10412371, study PRJNA504923) | tailings metagenome | isolation source: Replicate 3 from Balatoc abandoned mine | place: Philippines: Itogon, Benguet | collected 2017-08-28
CCACATTGATCACATCTGCCCCCTCTTCTTTTAACAAGTTCACAAACTTGTCGACGGTATCCTTCATCTGAACATCAGACAAAACGGGAGTTAAAATGAATACCGTCTCGTAATTTCTTTGGAACATTTTGAAATGTGTTTAAGGAATTTGATTAAACAGACCGCAAAAGTAGTGGAAACCGGACTGTTTTCCAAAAGCTTATCCAAACTTTGTCCCAAAAAGAAAGGCCTCTCCAATTCGGAAAGGCCCAGACTCATTTAATGTGATATTTGGCTTACTTGACCGAGAAGGTTTTTGAACCGATCTGATAATTGTCCACAAAGATCCTTACTTCGTGGGTTCCGGAGGTATAATCGGAGCCTTTTTCATAGAAAAACACCAAATCCTGACCCGTGTTGTCAAATATCACGTCCTGTTTTGCAGTGTAAAACAACTCCTGCCCATCGATGATAAAGGTGCCTGAACCTTTGGCCACATCAAATATCGGCTGAGAATTAGGATCCAAAACTTGTATATATACATTTCTAGGGCCTTTTTCGGCAACTTTGTTGTCAGCAAAGTTGAAACTCACTTTTAAGCGTTCGATCTGTCTATTTCTAAAATCTTTGGTGGTTTCGACCCGCTCTTTTCCGCGGGAATTGACCGCAGCGATAGAAATATTTTCTGCCTTGAGCATGGACGCTACATCCACCTTGGCTTGGAGATTTTGTTTTTGAAGGTTGAGAGTGGCCACTTCTTCTTCAATCTGCGCCTGGGTGGTTTTTAGATCCTGATTTTCAGCAAAAAGCTGTTGGTTTGCCGCTCTTAGTTCAAGGATTTCCTGATCCTTTTGAGCGATCAGGCCATTGAGATTATTGATTTTTGAGTTTAAGGCAGCAATCTCTGAATTGGTTCGTTGACGAGATGAGTTACGCTCGGCGATCAGTTGGTCTCGGACTGCTTCCAAGGCCTGGACATCACCGCCCAGTTTTTCGATTTCCTTGATTCGAAGGTCCAATTGGTATGAGACCGAGTCCAGACGCTTGTTGAGTTCGTTGTTTTCAGTGGAAAGGAGAAGGATCTCTTCGGTCTTTTTGGTGCGATCCACGTAATCGGTGTATAGTTTGATCCCACTGATGATCACCAATAGCACCAAGACTATGATGATGATATTTTTACTCTGATCTTTTTTCTGATTCGAATCTTTGTCGAAGTTAGTATTCATATTTATCCAATCTTTAGAGGGCTTATGAAGAATTTAGATGAGGCTTTTTGGACTTCCCGATATCAAAAAGGTGAAACGGGTTGGGATCTAGGAAAACCTTCCCAACCTCTTTATCAATATCTTTGCCAAATTCAAGACCAAAACTCGAAGATACTCGTTCCCGGCGGTGGCAATGCGCATGAAGTCAAAGCAGCTTGGGATCTGGGGTTTAGAAATGTGTTTTTACTTGATATTTCCAAAGTGCCTCTCCAAAGATTTCAAGAGCGAAATCCTGATTTTCCTGATTCCCAACTGATCCATGGTGACTTTTTTGAGCATGATCAGAAATATGATTTTATTTTGGAACAGACTTTTTTCTGTGCACTGGAACCAAGTCTCAGGCAGGATTATGCTAAAAACATGCATAAACTACTGAAGCCAGGTGGTAAGTTAGTCGGAGTCTTATTCAACAGATATTTTGAGGGAGGGCCACCATTTGGTGGTGACCCGGAAGAGTATAGGGGGTATTTCCAATCTTATTTTGAATTTGAGCATTTTGAACCTTGTCGCAACTCTGAGCCACCTCGAGCCGGAGCGGAGTGGTTTATCGAACTCAAAAAATCAGATCGCTAAAACCAAGTGAGTCTTCGGGCCGGAGTAGTCGAAAATCAGAATACCGCACTCAAAGAAATCCATGCTGAGTGTGACCTCGGGTGATCGTTTGATTTCTTCCCATGCATGCTGCATAGCAGCCGACCAGTGAATATCTGCAATAGCGATGATGGAGGATTGGGTGATCTTCGACTTTAGGTTTTTCCAGGCAAAGATTGTCCCTTCATAGGTGTGATTGGCATCGATCAGGGCAAAATCTACCCTAGGTATCCTAGTCAAGAGTTCTGGTAGCGTGTTTTGAATTTGGCCAAAAAGGAATTCAGTATTTTCGGAGGGGAACTTCTCCTTTGCAATGCGCAGAATTTCCGATGAGCCTTCGAATGTATAGAGTTTTCCTCCAGTAGCCAGACTCAGGTATCGTGTGCATATACCCAGGCATGTACCAAGTTCGATGACGTTTTCTGCAGGGGTGAGCTTGCAAAAGTATTGATAAAGCGAGTTGAACTTTGGTCCGCTGGTAGAGTATTTGACGATTTTATGTACTTGGCGGTACTGACCCGGAACTCGCTTGGATCCCGCTCCCAGATCTTCAACACGAATGGATTCCTTATTTGCCAAAAGCTCTGCTCTGAATTTTTCGATCTGCAGGTCACCAGTAGGGGATTCATTCAGGTACCGAATGAGGCCCAAGTATACATTGTAAATCTGACTGGATTGTAGACTATACTGATCTTCTTTTCTCAGCCAATATCGAAAATAGGCAAACAGCAAAAACCAGGTTTTTCGCAAGATTAATTATGGAAAATAGACGCAATCAACTGGACTTCAGGAATCGATACGTTGACCTGCTTGCCGTCATTGAGCTTTTCCATGAGATAGATTCCCTTCATCTTCCCAATGCCCGACTTAAGATTGCACCCAGATACATAAGTATGAGACTGTCCAGGCTCTAAAACAGGCTGAAGTCCTACCACTCCATCTCCCTCAACGATTTTGTTTTCTTCGGCAGCATCAAAAATTTCCCATCTTCGCCGAAGCAACTGATAGGTGTGCGGGCTTTTGTTTTCGATGGTCACCCGATAGGTGAAAACAAAATGATGCGAATGAGGATTAGAAAAAGCGGTCTGATAGGTGGCTTCGACCGATACTTGTATGCCTTCCGTTACAGCTGAAATCATGGTGGGGAACAATAAAAAGGATAGAAATTACAAATTTCCGACTAATAAATCGAACTAAGACCTATGGAAGTAAGGATTGAAGATACTTGGAAAAGTGCATTAAGTGAAGTGTTTCAAAGGGATTTTTTTATGGAACTGACAGGTTTTGTAAAAGAAGAGTACTTGACAAATAAAATTTTTCCTCCTGGAAAGGAAATTTTCAATGCGTTTTGGCACTGCCCCTTGCCAAAAGTGAAAGTGGTTATTCTTGGACAAGATCCATATCACGGACCCGGGCAAGCGCATGGATTGTCTTTTTCGGTGAGGCCTGGAGTTCCTTTTCCTCCGAGTCTGCTTAATATTTTCAAAGAAATCAAACTTGACCTCGGGCAAGATTTGCCTCCTGATGGTGACTTGACGAGATGGGCAGATCAGGGTGTTTTTTTATTGAATGCGACCTTGACGGTCAGAGCTCATCAAGCAGGCTCCCATCAGGGAAAAGGCTGGGAGACATTCACTGATGAGGTGATCAAAGTGATCAATCAGGAACGTGAAAACGTAGTGTTTTTGCTTTGGGGCGCATACGCTCAGAAAAAATCCGCTCTGATTGATTCTGAAAAACATTTGGTATTAAAAGCTCCCCATCCCAGTCCATTGTCTGCACATCGGGGATTTTTGGGTTGCGGGCATTTTTCCAAAGCAAATCAGTACTTAATCGATCAGGGGCTAGATCCGATCAGATGGTAAGAAAAAAGCCCCGGAGGGCTTTTTTCTATTACTCAATACCTTTGAAGAATCTGTTCCAGCGGATTTTGTTGAACATCGATTCATATTGATCGAGTGAAAGCCAAAGGAACCAAGCCTTCCCTACCACATGGTCTTCCGGTACAAAGCCCCAGTACCTGGAATCCAGTGAATTGTGCCGATTGTCTCCCATCATAAAGTAGTAGTTTTGCTTGAAGGTGTAAGTATCGACTTTGCTACCATCGATGTGCAGCGCTCCGTCTTTGATCTCTACCTGCTCGTACCCCTCATAGTGCTTGATCACAAAGAAATATTTGCTCAGGTTGTCTGCGGTCAATTCGATTGTTTCGCCCTCTCCCGGTACCCAAAGTGGACCAAAATTGTCTCTGTTCCATCCGAAATTACTTCGCTCCGGGTAGATACCGGATTCTTGTTGACCAGCAGTATATAGGGTCTTTGATGTGGAGGTCACTATGGGAGATTGCTTGAGGCGATCGATGGTCGTCTGAGTACACCAGATCATGTATTCATTTCCACTGGATCCGGTCATGAAATTGCTCTGATCAATCCCGTAATCTGCCAAGAAGTCAATCGTCAAGGGTCTATTTGTCGTGATCCGATAGGAAAACTGCATCTCCTCAGGCTGTGAGGCAAGCTCTCCATTGACCTGAAGATCTCCTTCTTTGATCTCGATCACATCTCCGGGCACCCCAACGGCACGCTTGATATAGTTGGTTTTGAGATCATTGGGGTATTGGAATTCTACGGGGTAGTTGAATACCACGACGTCATTTCGCTCGATATCCGAAAAACCCGGCAGTCGCATATAGGGCAACTGAATCGCATCGGAGTAGGAGGGGATCTCTGTACCCCATATTTTCTGGTGAGTCAGTGGTACCTGAAGGGGAGTTTTTGGAACGCGGGTACCGTAGTGCATTTTGCTCACAAACAAAAAGTCACCGATCAGCAGGGATTTTTCCATCGATCCTGTGGGAATCGTGAACGGCTCGAGGAGGAGCCATCGGATCAGCGATGCAGCTACTACTGCAAATACAAGTGCATCCACCCATTCTCGAGCGGCTGATTTTTTTGGTTTAGTTTTAGACATGTCAGTCAGTTAAAATTTCAGAAAATCATCCATAGACAATACTCCCTTTTTACCTAGGATCCATTCGGCTACCAGGACTGCCCCGAGTGCAAAACCTTCACGACTATGGGCGGTGTGTTTGATCTCAATATCGTCTATTGCTGAGGAATAGGTTACTATATGCGTACCGGGCGCAGGGTCGATTCGCTTGGCTGTAATGGGAATTGAGGAGGGGGATTGCGATTCACTTTCTCCTACCAGATTCCAATCTTTGAGGATAGCATGATTGCGCATGATACCTTGAGCCAGCGTGATAGCGGTACCCGATGGAGCGTCTTTTTTCTCTGTATGGTGAATTTCTTCCATAGCTACTCGGTATCCGGTAGTTTCATTCATGAGCTTGGCCAGGAATTCATTTACCTTGAAAAAAATATTGACTCCAATGCTGAAGTTTGAGGCATAAAAGAAGGTGCCGTTTTTCTCCAAAGTCATCCGGTTGATTTCCGGTTTTTTGGAAATCCACCCGGTAGTTCCGGAAATGACGGGAATTTCACGCTCCAGAGCCCACTTGATGTTTTCCAGTGCAGCTTCTGGCTGGCTAAATTCTATAGCGACATCGACTGTTTTGGGATCGAGTGAGTCGAGCTCGTGTCTGTTGTCAATATTGATTTTGGCAGCGATGGAATGGCCTCGGGACTCAGCTATGGAGCTGATTATCTTTCCCATTTTTCCGTAGCCTAAGATGAGGATGTTCATTATTTTAAGACAAATTTCAAGGTTAACCCCAATTGCTGGGTGGAGGTGGCCATTAAGGGAGCACTTCCAGGGGTGATTTTTAATCCTATATTATCAGATATATCAAAGCCGGACAAGTGAGCGTCCACATTGGCATCGACTAGATTGAGCGCGTAGATAGCAAAGAGGAGCAAAATGGTCATGTCCCGATTTTGCCTCCAATAATCCACATTACGTACCAAACCTTCTCGGTTTAAAGAGGGAAACTGAGTGCGATCTCCATCGTCAAAAGCAAATAGGGCAGATCGAAATGTCTGATATCGCTTATTGTTGAACCCAATAAAGTAAACATCCGCCATGATGCCAGCATACAAAATGGGCGCCTTCCAGGCTTTTCCATTATAGACTTGTCCTGCACCGGGTAGGACAGCGGAGAGAATTACTGCCTTTCGGGGATTTTTGGGAAGTGAGGAGTAGTCAGGCTTTACTTTTTTTGATTTGGTGACTGTGGTGGCTTCAGAGGATGGGGTTTGAGCTAAGAGTGGACTCTGGAATAGTAAAAGCAAAAGCCCCAAGGCAATGATCCTAGGGGACTTGAGTAAAGCTTTTGATTCATGAAGCAATCGATGTTCCATTAAATAATTTCCAAAATTTCCAATATTCTGTTCAAATCTGATGCGGAACTGAAAGGGATCTTGATTTCGCCTTTGTTTTTTGCGTCTGTTTTGATGCCGACTTTAGTACCGAAGTGAGTGGCCAAGCGTTGCTGGATTTTGTTCATTTCGTACTTTCTGACCGGATCGAGTCCCGGTTTTTCATCTTTGGCAGGCTTGCCTTCATTGAGACTTTTGACCAGCGCTTCTACTTTTCTTACGCTAAGTTCCTCATCTACAGCTTTTTTGAAAATAGCAAGCTGCTTATCCACATCTTCGATATTGATCAGTGCCCGAGCGTGTCCCATGCTAATTTGCTGGTCTCTGATGGCAGCCTGAATGGTCGGCGGCAATCTTAATAGCCGGAGGTAGTTATTGACCGTGGTTCTGTTTTTTCCTACTCGGTCTCCCAATTCCTCTTGCTTAAGATTACACTCTGCCAGGAGTCGCTGGTAGGAGTGAGCTATTTCGAGTGCATTGAGATTTTCCCGCTGGATATTTTCGATTAAGGCCATTTCCAGCATTTGCTGATCATTTGCCGTACGAACGTAAGCGGGAACTTGAGTCAGTCCTGCGATTTTGGACGCTTGAAATCTTCTTTCGCCAGAAATGAGCTGATATTCATTGGGCGCAAGTTTCCGGACGGTAATCGGCTGGATGATGCCCTGAACTTTGATCGACTCGGCAAGTTCCTGAAGAGCGTCTTTGTCAAAATGTGTCCTGGGCTGAAAGGGATTCACTTGGATTTCCTCGAGGGAAATTTCAAATATGCCTGTTTTGGCTACCTCGGGTAAGATATCCTGACTTTTGGCTTTTGCGGGACTATCTTCTAGCAAGGCTCCCAAGCCTCTTCCCAATGCATTTTTACGATTTGGTTTTTGATCAGCCATGGTTATTGGGTTACTTTTTGAAGTCCGTTTTTCTGAGCGATTTCTCCTGCCAGATTCATATACGCGATTGACCCTTTGCCCTCTGCATCAAAAGCGATGGCCGGGAGTCCAAAGCTTGGAGATTCTGACAGCCGGACATTTCGGGGAATGATGGTGTCGAATACCATGTTTTTGAAGTGAAGTCTGACCTCTTCCACTACCTGATTGGAAAGACGAAGCCTGACATCATACATGGTCAGCAAAATCCCTTCAATCTCCAAGTCTGGGTTGAGTCGTGTTTGGATGATTTTGATGGTGTTGAGCAGTTTGCCCAAACCTTCCAAGGCAAAATATTCACACTGTACCGGGATGATGACAGAGTTGGCCGCCGTCAGTGCATTGATGGTGATCAAGCCAAGTGATGGCGAACAGTCGATGATGATGAAGTCATACTCATCTTTGATGGGCTGGATGACTTCTTTCATTTTATCCTCCCGGTTTTCCATGTTGATCATCTCCACTTCGGCACCGACCAGATCAATATGTGAGGGTACTAAATATAGATTTTCGATTTCGGTGGAAAGTACGATTGAGCTGACCTCGATCCCATCTACCATGCATTCGTAGATGCTGGTTTCTATGGCTTTCGGATCGTGGCCAAGACCTGAAGTGGTATTTGCCTGGGGGTCTGCATCTATGACTAAGGTTTTGAACTCTAATACAGCCAAACTGGCGGCCAAATTCATGGCTGTGGTGGTTTTTCCAACTCCGCCTTTTTGATTGGCTATGGCTATAATTTTTCCCATGGATTGTGGTGTGGGTATTTGAACTTCAATATTAAGCAAAATCAGGTCTTTTCCTTGGCTTTGGTTTTCTTTTTTGGAAGATTTAAAACGTGAAATCTGGTTAAAAGTCTGGCTTTCAGGGCGGAATTGATCCTTTGGCAGCCTAGGAAGATAGCGTTAATTAAAAAAGGAGCGCGAGGCTCCTTTTTGCTTATTTCTTGCGATTTGCGTCAGCGGCTTTCATCGCATCTTCCAGTTTTTGCTGGAATTTTGATTTCTTTTTATTGACGTTTTTCGCTTTGCTTTCCTCTACTTTCTGTCTGATTTTGGAGTCATCTACAAAGAGTTTGATCAAGGCTTGCTGACCAAAGGTGACCATATTGGACACGAAATAGTAGAAACTCAATCCTGCAGGGTAGGAGTTGAGGATAAACATAAACATGACCGGCATGATGTAGCCCAGATTCTTCATGGGACCGGTAGCGGTCGTCAACTGATTGTTGAAGTGGGTATAGACAATCTGCGATACAGTCATCAGCAAGGTGAATAAGCTGACGTGCGACCCATAAAAAGGAATCGAAAAGGGAAGCTTGATGAATTCATCATAAGTGGAAAGGTCAGATGCCCAAAGGAAGGATTCCTGACGGAGCTCGATGGCATTTGGGAAAAAGAAGAACATCGCAAACAAAAACGGCATCTGAAGCAGAAGCGGTAAGCAGCCTGCCACCGGACTCACGCCTAGCTGGGAAAAGAGCTTCATCTGCTCCTGTTGCATTTTGGTAGGGTCTTCTCCGTATTTTTCTTTGAGTTCGTCGATTTCCGGTTTGATCACCCGCATTTTGGCCATCCCGATATAGGATTTGTAAGTCAAAGGCATCAAAGCCAACTTGATCAGCAGTACGATGATGATGATGATGATCCCGTAGTTACTGAAGTAGTTTTCTAAGAATTCGAACAGGTGGACTACGATCCACTTGTTGACCCAGCTGACAAAAAAGTAGCCCATGTCCACGTTTTGCTCAAACCCATCTGTGATGCTTTTCAACAGCTTGTATTGATCCGGACCGAAATAGTAATCGTAAGAAGCCTTACCCGAAGCCAACGGAATGCTGACTTGTGCATTCATGGAACGGACTATCGCACTGTCGTTAGGTGTGCTTTGGGTGAGTTTTACATTTTGGAATACGGAATCTGCGATGATACCCGCGGTGAAAAATCGCTGACTGAATCCAATCCATTTCACCGGTTCGGCTACCTGCTCCTCCTCGAGGTCATCGCTTAGGCCTAAATTATCATAGGAACCAGATCCTAGGTAATAGTTGATTTGGGTCTTTCTTCGAGATTCGGCTAGGTCTTTTTCCTGAGCTTTCACCTGATCATCCCAGGTGAGCTGTAGAGAATTACCCGTGAAAACTCCCTGATAGTTGGAGATTTCAAATGATTTTTGGACTACAAAACTACCTTCCTCGAGACGGTAGGTTTGAGTGATAGTACCGGATTCTGTACCTGCCTTCAGGCTTAGAACCTGTGTACTTACTCCATCTTGATCCTCAGTTTTTAAATCAGCATTGAAGTAGAAATCAGTCAGATTCAGGTTTCCAAAACGGGATTCTAGCGTGAAATCCATTTTGGAGCTGTTTTCATCCAAAAGATAAAGTGGTTCGCCGGTCCAGCTTTTGTAGTTTTTGAGTTCGACGGATTTTATGCCCCCACCTTTGGTGCTGATGGTGACTTTGACTTCTTCATTTTCTAGGACCACCTCTTTCTCTTCGCCGATAGTCAAGGCCGCAAGTACGCCATACTTGGCTGCGCGAGCCTGATCTACCAAGCTGTCGGGCAGGGTTTGCTCCGCAGGAGCTGTAGATGGATCAGGGCTGGCCTGAGCGCTGATGGTAGCGGTGTCTTCGACTGGAGGGATTTCGGGGCTACTCGCAAAAAATACCGAGTAGATGAGAATCACTGCTGCAAAAAGAATCAAACCGGTAGCTTGGTTTCTATCCATAGTATTACTGAATCATGATCCGAGGGGATCTTTATTTTAATTTTTGTTCGATGGCCGCCTGAATGAACTTGACAAACAAGGGCTGAGGGTTTAATACGGTACTTTTGTATTCAGGGTGGAATTGAACACCGACAAACCAAGGATGGTTTTTGATCTCGACGATTTCCACTAGTCCTGTATCGGGATTTTTGCCACTTGCAGTCATGCCGTATTCCTGGATTTGCTCGAGATAGGCATTGTTAAACTCATAGCGGTGGCGGTGCCTTTCTTGGATTTTGGACTTGCCATAGGCCAAAAAGGCCTTGCTTCCTTTTTTGAGGTCGCAAGCATACGAACCAAGTCGCATAGTTCCACCCATTTGGTCAATTTTCTTTTGCTCCTCCATCAAGGCGATCACCGGATGTGGGGTGTCTGGATTCATTTCGGTAGAGTTTGCATCCTGGAGGCCTAGGACATTTCTGGCAAACTCGATCACGGCTACCTGCATGCCGAGACAGATTCCGAAAAATGGAATCCCATTCTCCCGGGCATATCTCACTGTTTCGATTTTTCCCTCAAATCCACGCTCACCAAAGCCCGGAGCAACCAAAATCCCGTCGAGTTCTTCCAGTTTGGTCTGGAAGTTATCCCGATTGATTTCCTCTGAGGAGATGAGCTTGAGGTTTACCTGACACTCGATTGATGCGCCGGCATGGGTAAATGATTCGATGATCGATTTATAGGAGTCAGGAAGCGAAACATATTTCCCGATGAGTCCGATGGTTACTTCCTGAGTTGGGTTTTTCAGCTTGCCCAGGAAGTCCTTCCAATGCTCCAGTTCGGTATTGGTTTTGGTCGGAAGTTTGAGTTTGGACAAAACTCGCTCATCGAGTTTTTCCTTTTTCATCAACAAGGGCACATCATAGATAGACTCTGCATCCATAGCTTCAATGACACAATTGAGCTGAACGTTGCAGAAAAGCGCCAGCTTTTTCTTCACCTCCTGTGGTAGATGGTGCTCGGTGCGACACACCAAAATATCGGGTTGGATACCAGCCTCCAGCAGTTGCTTCACGGAGTGCTGAGTAGGTTTTGTTTTGAGTTCTTTAGCGGCTTTGAGATAGGGGATGAGAGTCAGGTGAATGACCAAAAAATTATTTGGACCCAAATCCCATCTCGCTTGCCTTACGGCTTCTATAAAAGGTAGGGATTCGATATCGCCGACGCAGCCCCCGATTTCTGTGATGACTACATCGTACTTGCCGTCTTCCCCCAGTTTGTAAAAGTTGCATTTGATCTCGTCCGTGATATGCGGGATGACCTGTACGGTTTTGCCGAGAAATTCTCCCTTTCGCTCCTTGGTGATCACATTATTGTAGATCCTGCCTGTGGTGATGTTGTTGCTTTGTGAGGTGGGTACGTTCAAAAATCGCTCATAGTGTCCCAAATCCAAGTCGGTCTCTGCCCCATCATCGGTGACGTAGCATTCGCCATGCTCATAGGGATTGAGTGTGCCCGGATCGATGTTGAGATACGGGTCAAACTTTTGGATGGTGACACTTAAGCCTCTGGATTGGAGTAGCTTGCCTAGAGATGAGGCGATGATACCTTTTCCGAGAGAGGAGGTGACACCCCCGGTGATGAAAATGTATTTGGTGGATGAGCCCATAAGAATGGAGGAGAGGGATGATTTTGTTTTGATTCTTATGGGATACAAAGGTATGGAAAATTCCCATTTGGCCTTTGGAAGTGGACTTGGATTTTTGTGAGTACCTGGCTTTTTGCGATTTACTGTCGATGCGGTTGATAGTTTATATTTTGACAATATGTGACAAAAGTTTTTCTGTTTGGTCTCTACTTCCCACCTTAGCTTCATGATTATCAGCAGATAGTTTTGTAGTCCTTATCTCAAAAAAACAACAGCCATGAAAAATCTCACACTTGACCTTGTATTTTCCGATCAGTTATTCGGCAAGCATCCTTTCACGGACAGTACCACAGTATATCTTGACCCGGTCGGACTCTATGAATGGACCGATTGGACGGAGTTTGAGGAGCAGCCAGACGTCTTGAATAAAATCTACGGGCAGCTTTTTGACGAGGTGGTTTTGAATCAAAAGAAAGTGGTTTGTTTTTGGCCTCTGACTAATCCCGGTACTCAATTTTGGTTTGAGATGTTGTCACTTTCCGCTCTCCCTCATGTGTCATTACATACAGTATTGACAGATGTTCGGACAGGTTTGGGTTATGATTTGGATCCAAAAATTCTCTCGATTTGGCAAGATTTACTTACCACGATGCTTGGCTCATTGGCTGAGGATCTGTCTATCAATCAGCAGTTTGAAGAGATTGGGACTTTGTCCTCAGCGACGCACTCGTTTGTATTGTTTAGAACCGAAAATCAGAGTGGAACTCAATATGGATTTGAAGATATACATACATTCGAAGCGAGGGTAGATGGCATGGGAGATACCATGGAGTTGGGGACTTTTATAACTCATTATTATGATACCATTGAAGAGATGCTCGGTGCGCTATCAAACTTTGGGGATTTGTCTGATTTTAGTCCTGAGTTTTATGACAAAGGCTTGGAAAAGCAGTTTTTTAAATTGCTTTTGAGTGAAAATAAGCCCTTAAACTTGATCCAAAAATGGCTGGTGAGCTATTCACTAAATTGAAAATCATGTTTTGATTCCTCTTCGGGTAGTTTTTAAATGAGACAGTTATTAAAAAGTGAAAATTTCTTAAATATTTTATTCAATTGTTTTAGCTTATTTTTAATTATCAATATATTGCGGCTACTTTTAACAATCTAAACTTACACTACGATGAGAGAATTAATTAAAGAAGCCATTGTTGATCTAAAAAGAAATGATGGATTTATTTATGTGACTGCCGAAGGCAAGAAAATTGATCTTCATGAAGCAGCTTCAAGAGGTATCGCCGTGACACCTGTAAATCCAAAAGATCAAGTGGTAAAGAAATTGGAATCAGCAGGTTTGTTTCTTAATGATAGCAAGTTTGTGGCTGATCTAAATGAATTGATCGCTACCCTTCAGGGTGGAGGAGCTACAAAAGGTGCTGGAAAAAGAAGATCTTTCTCTGATTCTGAAAAGAGCAAAATCCTCGAAGAATGGCAGAAAGTAGAGGCAGCAGGTAAAAAAACCAAGGCTGCATTTGCCAGAGAAATTGGTGTTGGATACCAGACTTTCATCAATTGGTTGAGAGGGTAATTGTAATCCAATAAAATTCAAAAAAGGCGATCTTCACGGTCGCCTTTTTTATTTTAAGGATGGTAGAAACTTTGGCCTTTGCTTGCTATGGAGTATGGATGAACTGATAAAATCCGTTTAACTTATTTTTTCGGTTTTACGGTCTAGCAAAGCCTCCTGCTGAAAGGCGAGTATTTGGCTGCTTTTATAGTAACGAATAGTCAGCGTTGATTTTTTGGTAAAGCGAAGGTTGCTTATGTGCTCAACTAGTGGTTATCCCTTTGGATTGTTTTGGACATATCCCAGAATTTTCAAAAATGTGGGAGAGTTTGAATGATAATTATTTTTGAATTATCCTGACTACGTGAGAAACTTTGGATAGTTTCAAATTTATTTTATTCGGATAGTTTTACCTAGTGGTGGTTTGTTTGATGGTAGGAGTACAATGGTTGTTCAATTTTCCCAAACATAAATTATTTGCTTAAGAGTAGGATAGCATCGTATTCGATTTGAAAATCACAGAATAAATACACTATGGTTTTGTAAAATAAGTTGCATGGTTTGTTTTCAGTATTCCGAAATCTAAGGGAAGAGTGCTTTTTAGATAAGCTGCCTTGCTAGCAGGCATTTCAGGTTGTTTGTGTTTTAATCCTAACCTGCAGGAACCATCTTTTAAAAATTATCCGGCCAAAGCTGATATTCTGATTATTTTTGCAAGAAAAAAGAACTCTTGGATCAAATCACGATAATCAGGCTTTTGAAAGAAAAGGGAACGGTAGGGATCAAGCTACCCGGAGGAAAAGTGGTAGAACTTGTTTACCAGGAATTTTGGCAGGAAGAGTTGGGCAAGGATTGGCTATTCCTTCTTTTTGATCTTTTTCAGATCAGATCCATTTGCAAGCCCTTCTCTGAAGTTTCATTGGATATCGTCGAGTTTGCTTCTAAGCCTACCATCTATCACAGCCCGGCAAATCCTATTCTTTCTTCTGCCCCTATAGTGGATCGTTTAGTGAAATTTTCCCTGATCCGTGAGCCCAACTGGAATAAGTTGCTCTTCCAGATCAATAAACCCGTATTGGCTCGACTGCGCGACGGAGATCAGGGAGATGTGGAAGTGACGGTGCCTTTTCCCCTTCAAATCAAAGATGTCAAGGAACTCTATCTCGGTACAGAAGGAGAAGTGAAAATCTATACGAAATGAATTTTAAAGATCGACTAGATCAACATCCAATTTTTGAGAAAGTAGCAAAGGCTGCTGCCACGCTGGGTATTGAAGCCTATGTGGTCGGTGGCTATGTGCGGGATTTGGTTCTGGACCGACCGAGTAAGGATATTGATTTTACTTGTGTGGGCAGTGGTATCGTGCTTGCCCAAGAGGTAGCCAAGGATTTTGATGAACATGTGCCGCTGTCGGTTTTCAAAAATTTTGGCACCGCAATGCTCAAGCTAGACGACTGGGAGGTGGAGTTTGTCGGAGCTCGCAAGGAATCCTACAGGCAGGAATCACGCAAACCTATAGTTGAGGACGGCACCTTGCAGGAGGATCTGGAGCGGAGAGATTTTACGATCAATGCCATGGCGGTCTCTTTGCAAAAGGAAAGCTATGGGGACTTGGTAGATCCTTTTGACGGATTGGGAGATATTAAGCGAAAAATAATCAAAACACCACTGGAGCCTGGGGTTACCTTTTCGGACGATCCACTTCGTATGCTCCGTGCGGTACGCTTCGCCGCGCAATTAAACTTTGATATAGAGGCTGATACTTTCTTTGCGCTTTCAGAACATGCCGCACGACTGCAGATTATTTCTGCTGAGCGGATTATCGACGAGGTGAATAAAATCATCAAGACTCCCAAACCTTCTTACGGATTCAAGTTGCTGTTTGCTTCCAAGCTTCTCCATGAGTTTTTCCCGGAGATGGTGGAGCTGCAAGGGGTCGATTCGGTAGATGACAAGTCTCACAAGGATAATTTTTACCATACACTCCAAGTCTTGGACAACGTCTGCCAAGTGAGCGAGGATCTATGGCTCAGATGGGCTGCGATCATGCATGATATTGCCAAGCCGGCGACGAAGCGATTTCACCCCAAGGTAGGCTGGACATTTCATGGGCATGAGGACAAAGGGGCTAGGATGACTCCTGCTATTTTCCGCAGGCTCAAGCTACCCATGGATGAGCGGATGAAGTATGTACAAAAGCTGGTGCGACTCCACCTTCGTCCCATTGCGTTGGTCAAGGACGAGGTGACTGACTCCGCCCTTCGCAGGCTGCTGTTTGATGCAGGTGATGATATCGACGATCTCATGAAGCTGTGTCGTGCGGACATTACTTCCAAAAACAACAAGAAAGTACAGCGTTACCTCGAAAACTTCGATAAGGTCGAGCAAAAGCTCCGTGAAGTCGAGGAAAAAGATCAGGTCAGAAACTTCCAGCCTCCGGTGAGCGGAGAGGAAATCATGGCCATTTTTGACATTCCGCCTTCAAAAGTCATCGGGGAAATCAAAGAAGAGATTAAAGAAGCTATATTGGAGGGCCGAATTGCGAACAATTCCGAGTCGGCGAGAACCTTTATGTATCAAATCGCCCAAGAAAAAGGGCTCACTCCCAAACACTAAATTTAAAAACAAGGATTACCATGAAGCGTGTAGTGATCATCATGCTCCTGGCGATGAGTGCAGGATTTGTTTCTGCCCAGACTGCCACGGATTCTATCCCCCGGCTTGATGCCAAAACCAAAAATGCCCTGAATGCCATCGATATGGCTGCTTATCAATTGGCCAATCGATACAACGACCGAGCCATGCAAAAAGCCAAGCTGTATGACCTGATGGTGAGAAATCCAGAAGATCTTCGCTACCTGGAGGCACTGGCCAACCTGTATTTTGATGCGGGTCAGCCGGCATCTGCGGCTTTGGTGGCCTTGGATATTTTAGAGATTAATGATAAAAATATCGGAGCAAAAGAAATTGCTGCCTATGCTCTCGAGCAGTTGGGGGCGTTGGATCGAGCTCTTCCCCAGTTTGAAAGTCTCTATCTTTTGACAGGAGATAATTTCAGCTTGTTCAAATCAGGAAGTATTCAGTATGAACTCAAGCGATATAGCGAGGCGATGAATTCGGTCGATATGCTGATCAAAAATGCCAAGCCTGATGAGAAAGTCGGGTTTCCAAAAGAAGATGGGACTACCCAAGAAGTCGGTATGAAAGCTGCCGGACTAAACCTGAAAGGCTTGATCTATCTGGATCAAAACTCGAAGACCGAGGCCAAGGCGGCGTTTAACGAAGCGATCTCCCTTGATCCGACCTTTGAGCAGGCCAAACAAAACCTCCAAAAGACCAATTGATCATCAAAACCGGCTCAGGCCGGTTTTTTTTTGAATTATCCTGCATTATGCTTGGGTTAAGGCTTTTGTGGATGGGGCAGTTTTTTGCATAATTTTTTCTAGTTTCCGATTCTACTAACGAATCCTAATAAATCCCATTTCATGAAGAAGCTTTTTCCACTACTATTGACGGGACTTGGTCTGTTTCTAACTTTTGAAACTTTTGCCCAAGATCCCATCACGTATACTTCACCTAAGTTTAGAGAAGAATGGTCTAAGCCGACCATCTATCCTGATCGGATTGTGCTCAACTTTGGGCAAAATCCGAGTTCCGAAGTCAATGTAACCTGGCGTACAGACACCTCCATCAAGCAGGCTTATGCCCAGATTGCACCGGCGACTGCGGCTCCTAAATTTTGGAAAAATGGGCAGCAATTCACGGCAAAAACAGAGCTGTTGGATGCCATGCAAGTGGAAAATGCCAATCTTCAGGCCCATTATCACTCGGTAGAGTTCAAAGGGTTACTCCCCAACACCATGTATGGCTATCGCGTGGGCGATGGAGAGCAGTGGAGCGAGTGGTTTCAGTTTACGACGGCATCTGATTCGGATTCAGAGCCTTTTTCATTTTTATATGTAGGTGATGCGCAAAATTACGTGCTCGAACTGTGGTCCAGATTAGTTCGGGAAGGTTTTAGAAAAGCTCCCCACGCCAAGTTTTTTATCCATGCGGGAGACTTAATCAATATTGCCCACCGAGATCAAGAATGGCATGAGTGGTTTACTGCGGGGGGCTTTATCCATAGCATGATTCCCTCGTTTCCGATCCCGGGCAATCATGAGTATCGTGCCAAAAACCCGCAAGAAGCCGAGCAAAAACAGCGGAGTCTTTCTGTACAGTGGAGGCCCCAATTCACCCTTCCGCTCAATGGGCCGAAAGGACTCGAGGAGACGGTCTATTACATGGATTACCAAGATGTCCGGGTGATCGGATTGGATTCCAATCGGGATCATGAGATTCAGGCACAGTGGCTGGAGGAAGTATTGGCAGCTAATCCCAAGAAATGGACGGTAGTGACTTACCACCATCCGCTTTTCTCCGCTTCGAATGGTCGGGACAATGAGGCTTTGAGAAACCTTTGGAAGCCGATTTTTGACAAATACCGAGTGGATATTGCGCTACAGGGACATGACCATGCCTATGCTCGGGGCAGAGTGGCGCCTGGAGAAAATGTCATGGACGGCGTCAATATCAAAGACCTCACCGGAACTGTCTATGTGGTCTCAGTCAGTGGGGGCAAAATGTATGATATCGGAGACGACTGGACTGCCAAAGGTGGTCAGCGCGATCGAACTGCTGAAAACACCCAACTCTTTCAAGTGGTGACGGTGGATGGCAATCGGTTGAAATTTGAATCTTATACCGCGGTAGGAGAACTGTATGATGCTTTTGAGTTGGTCAAGGGAGAAAATGACCTGAACCAGTTTATCGAACTCCGAGTGAATGGTGGCCCGGAAAACACGCATTCGAATACGATTCCTTACAAGGATTAAGCAAGCAGTATGCGGACAAAAATAAAACCCGACTGAAATCGATCAGTCGGGTTTTTTAGTCTATTT
>VFQO010001467.1_pt1 | contig 17939 bp, 15 predicted proteins | sample 3512331 | NCBI WGS metagenome assembly VFQO01 (sample SAMN10412371, study PRJNA504923) | tailings metagenome | isolation source: Replicate 3 from Balatoc abandoned mine | place: Philippines: Itogon, Benguet | collected 2017-08-28
ATTTTGGTGAGGATCACTTTGGGAGGAATGATGTTTTTTTGAATGTTTTCCTGCCCGAAATTGAGAATCCGATCAAAACCCCCAAAAAATATTCCGAGATCTCTATCCCATGTAAACGCTCCAGGATTGAAGGGGGAAGGCGAATTCTCTTTTTTTTGGTAGTGGAATAGCTCAAACTTACCGTTTTCACCTGGGGTAATGGATGAGATGCCTAGATCGGAGCTCACCCAAATTTTTCCATTTGGTGATACGATAAGCCCATGAATCTGAGAGGAAGAGAACACTGCCAATTCAGGCAGCTCTATCCATTGGCTTGAGTCTAGGTCCAAGAGTTTGATCCCTTCCTTCATCGTCCCTACCCATAATGTTTTGTTCCGGTCAAGGGCAATACTTGTGGGTCTTGCGTTTTGAAGGTCTGGATTGGCAAATTCCTGGAATTCTCCAGATTGGATGTTGAGTTGGATTATTCCTTGGTTATAGGAGGATACTAGATATTCCTCTTCATTAAGCTGGACAAGGTCAGTGATGTGATTATCTGGAAATGATTTCGGATCATTTTTGGAATAGGAAAATCTCTTTACCACCCCCAGCTCGGGGTCGAATTGAATTAATCCCTCGTTTCGGCTGCATAGCCAAAAACGAGCTTCTGCATCTTGGACGATTTTGATTATCTGTCCGGCGGGAAGAGCGGGTTCGGTAGTTTCATTAAAATGACGGATCGAATTACTGCTCCGACTCAGGATGCTCAATCCATCGTTTTGATAGCCGATCCAGATCTGTTCTTCTGTGCCATTCAAGCTCAAGATTCTATTTTCCTTGACTCTGGGCGATTGATCTGAGGAAGTCAAAAAGGATTTCCAAGTGGAGGAAGTATAATCAAAAGAGTATAATCCATTTCCGGCACTTCCGATCCACAATTTCTTTGAGGAGTCCACAAATAGGGCTCGGATGTTTTCCAGGTGAATATCGGAGGGTACTTCCGCATTTGACAGTACCTCATATTTGTCTAGTAGGGAATCGTGGTAATTGAGACCTGCTCCTAAGGTGGCCAGCCAGACCGTGCACGAATAATCTTGGAATATAGCCGTAATATCATTGGTAAGCAGGGAGTTAGATTTTGATTTTTCGTGAATAAACCGTTGAACTGATCCATTCAGTGGGTTATAGATATAGACTCCCGATCCATAGGTAGCAATCCAAAGATTACTTTCACTGTCAGGTTGTATATCCAATATAGGAGCTGAGATTTCCGGAAGTGCGGGTAGAAGATTTATTGGAGTGTCTGTCCTTGAAGAGTTCCAGACGAAAAGGCCATTTTCCAGCGTGCCTATCCACAGCGTTCCTTCTGCATCGATACTGGCCGAACTGAAAGAAATCAAATCTGATTTCTCCAGAGATCGAATGGATTTGAACTCTCTCGTTTGGGTGTTGATTTTTCCAAATTGATTTTTGAAAATTATATAGAATTCTTCCTGTTTTAGTGGATTTTGAAGCAAGCTGACGATTCCTTGATCAGGTTTGGCAAAAACTAACTCTCTGGTATTATTTTCAAAATTCAAAAGAAACACCTGACCGCTCAAAGTCCCAAAAATAAAGTTGCCATCTGTGGTTTCAGCCATGGAAGTGACTGAATTGAGCCCGTGGATGGGTAAAAATTGCTCATTTTCCCGGTCAAAAATCTCCGGTTGAAGTGATCCGGATATGGTCCAAATTCTGTTTTTAGAATCGATCATCAAGTTGCTTTTCAGCAGGAAAGGATCGTCCAATAGGAAATTATAATTGTTGGGATAAATAACCGTTTCATACCCGTCAAATCTATTGAGTCCTTTTTCGGTAATGGCCCAGAGGAATCCGTCTAGATCTTGTGCCACATCCAAAACCCGATTGTTTGAACGTCCGTGCGGCATCCATTTTTGATAAAATTTGAACTTCTCCTGTGCAAAGCCTTCAGGAAGGAGGAATATCCCTAACGAAAATGCGAGCGCAAAAAAAATTGTTTTTTTCATCACCATCAGAATCTGACCAGTGAAACTAGCCCTTGAAAAGGCTTCGGGTTCTTCATGTATGGATTTTTTTGTATTCGGTAATTTGCCTACTGGAATAAATCTTTGATCTTCAATAGGTGAATATTTGATGCAAAGCCTGTTTTAGTCTTTTATTTCTTACAGTTTATTGTAAATTGGGATTCGTTCTATTATTCATTATTTAGGTGATTTATTTCTTTTATGATTAGAGTTGCGATTTTGGACGATGAGCAAAAGTCAATTAAATCCTTGGTTTATGAATTGGGCCAGTTCAAGGAACGAGTTGAGTTGGTGGCTCAGTTTACCCAAGTCGGTGAGGCTTGGGATCAGTTGAAGGGGCTGCAGTTGGATTGTTTGTTTTTAGATATCGAAATGCCTCAGATGGATGGATTTGGTTTTTTGGAACAATGTTTTCCCAGAAATTTTGAGGTGGTTTTTGTCACCGCTTATTCAGAGTATGCGATTCAGGCACTTCGCGAGCATGCTTTTGACTATCTGCTCAAGCCCGTAGATGGTGAAGATCTCGGGAGGGTTTTGGCTAGGCTGGAGGAAAAAAAAAAGTTGGAGCAGACCGGATCGGGTAAAATACTGATCAATACGGATCAGGAGTTACATTTGATTGATCCCAATGACATTGTGTATTGTAGTAGTGAGGGCAGTTACTCTTGGGTAGTTCAAGGTTCGGGGAGTAAGATTTTGGTCTCCAAAAATTTAAAGCATCTAGAGTATGTCCTGCCAGAGGATTATTTTTTCAGAATTCATCAAAGCTATCTGGTAAATATCCGCCGAATTAATTTGTTCGATAAGACTCAATCTTCTGTAATACTGGACTCTGGTGCCAGTCTGCCTATTTCAAGATTGAGAAAGAAAGAATTTTTGGAGTCGTTGAAATCCCAGCAGGGAAAAGATTGATGGAGACCTTGGTGAGATTTTTGGAAAACAGCAATTACAATGGGCTTGGCTTTGCTGTGATTTCTGTTTTGTTCTACCTGTCGATTTATCATTTTGTCCTGTTCTTGAAGAATAAGGAGAGATTTTACCTTTTTTACAGCACCTATGCATTTATCAATGTTTTGATCTTGGTGCCTATTCCATACCATGTTTTTTTACAAGATATTTTCAACGCTTTTCCGCATTTTTTCATTCAGCTGGATTCTCCGTTAAAATTTGCGAGCTACATCTTGTTTTCCTATTTCGTCATTGAGGTTCTTCATTTGAAAAAGAACTTGCCCAAGTTTGTTCGTTTTTTCAATTTCTTTACCGGAGTTGGTGCAGGTTTTTACCTGATTTTAGGAATTGTCGAACTATTGAAACCCGAGATAGACCTTTCTCATACTTTTTTTTATTTCCTTTTTCTTCCGATCTATTTTTTGATCATGATCTACGGATCGGTTTTGATTTTGGGGATTAATGAAAAAGTAAAAGGGTACATCCTGACAGGATCGTTGATTTTAGGAGTAGGAGCGATTCTCTCAGCACTGATGACATTTGATCAGCCTGCAGAGGTAATCGATCAAAATTTTTACATCTACTACCTGGGGGTGCTCTTTGAGAATCTTCTTTTTACCTATGCCTTGGCCGTAAAGCAGCGGGATGTTTATGAAGAAAAACTCCTTTTTCAGGAAGAATTAGTGGCCAAACTCAAAGAAAATGAGGAATTGAGGGAAAAATTAAATCAGCAGCTCAGGGGAGACTTGGATCAAAAAGAGCTGCAATTGATCACTTTGGCAGCAGACGCAGAGAGTGAGCGGATGGAACGAATCAAAGCACACTATGAACGTGAAATCACCGAGCTCCATCTCCGGTCTCTTCGGAGTCAGATGAACCCTCATTTTATCTTTAATGCATTGAACTCCATCAAGGTGTTTTTGATCGACAAGGATAAGGACAATGCCATCTTATACCTGAATCGATTTTCTAAATTGATCCGATTGGTTTTGGAAAGCTCAAGAAAAAGGAAGATCTCTCTCGGCGAAGAATTGGAAATCGCGGAGTTATACCTTGCCCTTGAGTCTATCCGATTTGAGGATGGGATAGACCTTTTCATGGATATCCAAGAGGACGTGCGACTGCATGAAATAGTAATTCCGCCATTGCTCCTTCAACCTTTTTTTGAAAATGCTATTTGGCATGGTCTTATGAATAAAAAGGGAGAAAAGTGGATCAAAGTGAGACTAGCCAAAGTTGACGGAATTCCAATGCTTTCGATCCGAGACAATGGCATAGGCAGGATCGCCTCTCAAAAGATAAATGCGAAGCGAACCATGAAGAAGGAATCCATTGGGATGGAGCTTTCTAGGGATCGATTGGAATTATTTAACAAAAATGAGTCTGTCCATTATCGTTTTGAGATGATCGATCACACTTCTCCGGAGGACACTGGAACAGAGGTGATTTTTTGGCTTTAATGACTGCTTACTATGAATAGTTATCTAGAGTCTATTCTTGATTTTTTGGAAAATAGCAATCGAAATGGGTTTGCGCTCATGGCTATTGTCATTCTTTTTTACCTCGCTTTTTTCCACCTGATCCTCTATATCAAAAATAGGGAGAAGTACTTTCTGTACTATAGCCTTTATGCTTTTGTGAATGCGGTTGCATTGATCGGCAGACCCTACGGAAGCTTTTTGAAGGACATTTATTTTTCATTTCCGGAATTTTTCCGAGTAAGTATCACACCGCTCCAGTTTATTAGCTTCATCGTGTTTTCCTATTTTTTGATAGCGATATTGAGGCTCAACTATCACTATCCCAAATTTATCAGGTTTTACATCCGCTATACCTTATTTATCTCGCTGGTATTTTTCATTTTTTTGATGGGCGTGTTTTTATGGGACGGATATATCCTGATGAGGCAGTTTTACTTTTTTGTATTTATGCCCATCACTTTTGTGTTTATGATTATCGGCGTATTTCTGATAGCCAAAACACCTGAAAAAGTCAAGGCTCCCATATTTACAGGTTTTGTGATCATCGGAATTGCATCTTTTTTAGTAGGATTTATGACAGTGGGCAAAGACCTGGATTACACCGATCGGTATTTTTATATCTTTTATCTGGGACTTTTGATTGAAAATTTTCTATTCACCTACGCCCTTGCGATCAAGCAGCGGGAGGTCTTTTTGGAGAAAAGCCGTATGCAAAATGAATTGATCGAAAGACTCAATGAAAATGATGAATTGAGGGCTCAATTGAACCGTCAACTTCAGCATGACCTCATAGCAAAGGAAGAAAAAATCCTAAAACTAGCATCAGAAGCGGAAAGCGAGAGGATGTCCCGGGTCAGGGCACACTATGAGCAGGAAATTACAGAACTGCACCTGAAATCGCTCCGCAGTCAGATGAATCCGCAGTTTATTTTCAATACGCTCAACTCTATCAAAGTATTTTTGATAGAGCAGGACAAGGAAAAAGCTATTTTTTACCTCAACCGCTTTTCCAAGTTGATCAGATTAGTGTTGGAGTGTTCGAGAAAACCCAAGATTTCCCTTGGAGAAGAGCTCGAGATCGTCAGGCTCTACGTCACGTTGGAATCGATCCGCTTTGAGGACGGCATTGAGCTCAAAATGGACTTGGGTATGGATGTTCCATTGGACAAAATCCCTCTTCCTCCCTTGCTGCTCCAACCGTTTTTTGAAAATGCAATTTGGCATGGATTGATGAATAAGACAGGTGAGAAATGGATCTATGTCCATCTGTATAAAAATGAACTTGGTTATTGTCTTTCGATCCGGGATAATGGCATAGGACGCGCAGCCTCTGAGGAATTGAACGCCAAGCGATCCATGAAAAGAGAGTCTATCGGTATGAGTCTTTCTAGGGAGCGACTCGAACTATTCAACCAAAATGAATTTTTTCAGTACGAATTCCACGTGGTAGACCACTTTGATAAGGGGGGAAGTTCCTCGGGGACTGAAGTTGTATTTACCATTGTAGATCCCGGATACCGCTCTCCTGGAAAGAATTCTTGAAAATTTTAACCTTTCAAGCCTGTTTCCAAGTCGATGTTACAGGATTGACATCATTTGTTACGAGGATTTTATCCGGTTTTTTTCTGCTCCTCTATCTTGCTCGTCCCATCCACCATGTATTCAGCGCGCAATGAAATCAACTCCATCGCTACTCTATGTATTGCTAGTTTCAATTTTGTCTTTTTCCTGTGAGGAAAAGCGGCCCGAAAGCAAAATTGCCGAAAAAATATCGGGACAGACTCACGAAGAGTCTGAATCCAATTCTACAAACTCGGATAATTGGCTGATGAAATTGATGGAAAAGGAACCCATGACCGAGGCAGGTTATTTGGCTCTTGTTCCGGAGACACTTCAGGGATATCCATTGCAGCAAAAGGAACCAAAGCCCGGAATGAATGGCTTTGTGGCATTTTACAGTCATCAAGAAGGGAGTGAGTATCCGGGGTTGCGATTGGAGGTGATCGATGGGGCTGGAAATCATCATTTCCAACACGTCAATGCGGTATTCAAAATGCTGAAAGCGGATCGAAGTGAAGCTGGGGATGATTTTAAGTCTGAGATCAAAACCCACAAAGGTCATCGCGTACTGCTCGTAAGCAAAACCCGAACAGACCGGACTGATTTTCAGCTCGAATATATTCAAAACCAACGCTACCATGTAGGGATTTTGGGCAACCGGGTGGAAGCAAAAGAAGTCTATGGAGCTTTTGATGAGCTTGAGAGCGATCATTTTCCACATTAAATTCTCTTCAATATGAAGTTAACCAGCTATTTAACCCTATCCTTCGGAATCACGCTTGCAGTTCTGAATGGCTGCGGAGAAAAGTCCGACTCATCCAATGAAACCTTGATTTCAACACCCGTCGAGGTCAATTCTGAACCAAAATCAAAAGAAAATTCTACTTCAAAGGAATCCGTCCATGTTTCGAAAGAAAATCTTTTGGAATGGTTACCCATGAATCATGCTGGATTTACCCGCGATGAAGCGCCATCGACTGACTATGGTGATCTTCCCAGGGTACAAGTACGCTATAGAAGTGACTCAGATCCTGCTCAGCAGTTTACGCTGGATGTTTTGGATGGAAAGGGCCCCTTGATCGTGGCCGTAAATGGGATGATCAAGGCCAACCTTGGGGAAGAGTATAACGAACCCTTGCTTGATGGCTATGCCAAAGTATATCAAAAGAATGGAATCAAAGCTTTTGAGAGGCACACGCCTGCGGATGGCAAAGCATTTCTGCACTATGCGATTGACCGTCGGTTCTATTTCAATTTTCAGGGTGAACAGGTGGGGCCTGATGTGTTTTGGGAGTTTCAGAGGATACTAGATCCTAACACCATTCCATGATGAAAAGTGAAAGCTGTTGGATTCTACCGATTTTTTTGCTGGTCTGCATGAGTACGGGGTGTCATCGGTCAGAACGTCTCCTAGATCGGATAGAGCCTCCGGCAAAAGTGATCAATGAATCGATTCACAGAAGTGATTCCGGAGGAGCATTTTCATCTAAAGAAAAAGAAGCATTGACCCTGAAGAATCAAATTCCCATTTCAAAAGAGGTGTTGAAAACATGGGTTCCGGAGTCTGTGGCCAGTTTCAAACGAACTCAGCTAATATCGGGACATCGAGATGATTCAGGAATTGTGTCTGTTTTGGCTGAGTACCAACATCAGGAAATGAAAGCGATAGGAGTCAAGGTGGAGATCTTGGACGGCGCGGGAGAAAATGGCTTTATTCTGATACAAGCTGCGATGAACCGGCTCAAGTTGGATTTGGAAGAGGATAAAGGGGGATTGGCAACTCGGATCTACTCACGAAAAGGGATACGGGTACGGGAATCAGAAAACAAGGAAAGTCGGTTTGCCGAGATCGAATTTGTGGACCAAAACCGATATCTATTTCAAATCAAAGGATTCGGTCTCAGTGTCTCCCAGCTTTGGGAATTTTCTTCATTAGCAAGTTTCAATCAACCTTAATCTATATAACCATGAAACAACAATTCCTAATTATTGCATTTCTTTTGGGTTCCTATTCCCTTTCTGCCCAATCTCTAGAAGGTAGAATCCGAGTCGAGGGATTCTCAAGTGGTCAGGTTCTCAAAGAATCTGTCCCTGTCGATTTCTTTAAAAATTTCAAAGAAAACAAGTATAAAATCACCTTTTCTTACAAAGCTGACCAGGTGGGTAAAAGAGGCCTCGTACTTTTTGACATGAAAACCACCCTGATCAAAGACGGCAAAACCATCCACCAAAGCACCAGGGCCAACTGGCCCTGGCTTCCCGGAGATATGTATGTGCCCATCGAGGCTTTTGATTTGATTCCTGCTCTACAAAATGAAGTGTATGAAATGCCTGTGCCGAGGTTAGATTGGCCTAAACTGGATGCTAATCTTCCAAAAGGGAAGTACACGGTACGCTTGGAAATGATCCCGGTGGGTGAAATCCGCGGATCAATTTCGCCAGCTGAGTTTAGTTTTCGAATTGAATGATTTTTAGGATTTGATCCTAACAAAGAGTCCTGAATCCTTTTCAGGACTTTTTTTTATCGGATGCCAGAAGCACATCCAAATGATACATAATTGATATAGTATGGTAGGTATTTTTCATCCAAAGGGAAGCTTTTTCGAGAGTTTTGGTCAACGATACTAGTTTAACCTAACTCATTGAATTATGAATTTTCTACCTAACCCCGCACTTTGGAAAAATCTAAGGAGATTTTTTCTAATCATTATCCTAGGAGCTCTAGTCATGGATTCACTTCACGCGCAGGTGACTCGGCGGACAAAGACGGAAACCAAACCACCTGTGAAAACAGATCCCAAAACTGGAGCTCCAATCTATGAAATCAAGCCGATGACTGCCGTCGTGTCAGTGACTCCTATGGATGTTTTTGCCACTATTACGGAAGGAAGCCCTACTTCGACTGGGGGAAAGAGAAGTCTAATGGCTGTTGGAGACGGTTCAATGAACGATGTGCATAGGTCTGACGTCCGTAAATTAAGTGACCGGAATAGCTCGACGGTGTACTGTACCCGGGAGCGGCTCAACTTGGAGTCAAAAATTAAAGCATTTGAAGAAATGCCAGTGGGCTCAAGACCGGACTGGCTGAAGCCGGGCATTATTCTGAAGGCTAGTAGCTTTGTCAATGGCTCCTATCAAATAGAGGAGAATTATGATCGCTATCCGATTACGATATCCACCTCCAACTTAAGAGGAAGTAAGACACTGGTGACGATTGATAATCCGCGCGCTAAGTCCATGATCTCTCAGGCGGAGAACACCCTGATTTCCCAAGGAGCTCTCGAAGTATCCGCCAATATGAAATACCAAATGACCGAAATCAAAAGTAGGGAAGACTTGAGTTTTAAACTTACCGGTAGATATTCAGGCGGATTAGGTTCTTTTGCCGCCTCCTTAGGAATAGAGGCAGGCTCTCAAAAAAACTATCATTATTACCTGGTAGAATTCAGTCAATACATGTTTTCGCTGGAGGTGGATGGGCTTGACACAGAGGCCATATTCAAAACATCAAACCAGGTACCCTATAAAGACTACGTCTATATCTCAAAAGTGGACTATGGGAGAAAAGGAGGGATACTTTTTAAAAGTAAACGATCCATTCAAGAGTATGGTGCCACCATATCGGCTAAGTCTGGTTTCTCCGCAATTTCTCAAGCACAAGTAAATGCTGTGTACAACCAGCTCATCGACAATAGTGAGGTGGATATCAAGGTTTTTATGTACGGGGGCACCAGCTCCAGTGCAGCCAATACCATCGTGGATGCCAAAAATGACGGGATTCCAAATATTGGAAATTGGATTTCTTCTCAGGCAGGAGACCACAGATACGCTTTGCCCATTGGGTTTGAATTGAAAAACCTCTGGAATCAGCAGGTGGGAATGGATAATTCGATGGTTCAGGAAATAGAAACTTGCGTAGAAAAGCGAAGCTATAGGCTGAAAATGACACTAACAGACATCCAAAATGTCGATGGTCGAGATGGAGGAGGAGACGATCCGGATGATTATGGATTGCAAATGGCAGTGGTGCTGAAGGCTCAAGGAAAAGTTTTCCAGCCGGCAAGCACCCAAATCAACAAATTTCCAGGGGCTCCTTGTGGCTTTGGTGATCCTAGTCGAAACCAAATATCCGGTCCTTACACTTGTTGGATAGGGGGTGGGGTAAACAAACAGATTCATGTCCGAGAGAATCGAACCTCCCGCGATCCAAATCAAATTAATAATTCTTTAATTTTTAATATTTCTTGGGATGCATATAGAGATCCAGATATTGAGCTTAGAATATATTCTTGGTTAAAAGAATACACCACGTCTACCTTTTCTGGGGATAATAATAAAGTAATATATGATTCTCACCTATTAGTACCAATTAAACAGGTTTTGGATATCTTATCAGGTATTAAAGCTTTAAATCCAACTAAATCTTTTTATGATACAACGATAGGACAAGGATTGCAATTTAGAGAATTTGGGCCTCAGACACTTTGGTTAACAAATGTAGAAAGTGGAGGGGGTGAGTTTATCATAGAGGGTCCAATTCGAGCAGGGAACCCAGGTGAAAAAGCCGCCATCTGGGTTCGTTTTGAACTGTTGAACTGATCAAAATCGCCCCTCTAGCCTACTTAGAGGGGTGATGTTACCATTTTTATATCATTTGGTACATCCTTGATATCCTTTCTTTCACCCATTTGGGAGTTTTAACCAATCAAAATTCATCGCTATGAAAAACTTCATTTTATCTGTACTGGCTTTGCTCCTTAGTTGCTCAATTGTAAAAGCCCAATTTCTCAAAGATCTAAAAAAGAGAGTGGAGGAACGGGCCAAAGAAGTGGTGGAATATAAAACCGCCGACAAGGCTGGTCAGATGACAGAAAATGCATTGGAAAAAATACTTAACCCCAATTTAGGCGGACTAATCAAGGGGGGGGCTAAAGGCAAGCCTGTCGATACTTCAGAATTACCGGATGCCTATAGTTTTGATTATCGCTACGCCATGAAAATGTCCACCTCGGCGGGAGAGATGCAGTTTGATTATTTCCTCAATCCCAATGAATCCTACCTCGGTTACAAAATGGAGATGGGAATGGAGCTTTTTTCGATCATCGATGAAGAAAGGAGAATCATCGTGAACTACATCGACGGAAATCCAATCGCCACCTCTATGGATCTAGCCGAAAACTTAGATGGTGAGGAAGAGGAGTATCTGGAGGATTTTCAAAATTTCACCCTCACAGAGCTCCCAAACAGAGAGTTTCTCGGGTACGATTGCATCGGACGACTAATGGAAAATGAGCAATACAAGTTCACCGTCTATTTTGCCACTGACATGCCGGCCAATTTTGACAATGTTTTTAAAAATACCCAAACTAATCTTCCCCCAGAATTGCAGCGGTTTGCTGAGGATTATCCCAATAGCTTAATGATGTACATGGAGATGGAGGATAAAGAAAACAAGGGTAAAAAGAATGGAAGTGCCACGATGGAGTGTGTCGCTTTTGAGTCTTACGAATACACCATTTCTAATCGATAATACCATGAATTACAAAAACAAACTTTTGCTTCTATTCATCAGCTTTCTTGCTTTTTCCTGTCAAAAGGAGGATGATGTTCAGCCCTTTGATTATGAATACTTTTCGGTGGATATCACAGGGGATGTCTCGGGAAAAATCGTCTACGATGAATCCAAATATGTGGGCACCGAGGGGGAATCCCTCTTGACCGATGACTTTGATACCTATTTGATGATAACGGCGACCGAATTTGATCGAATCATGACGCTGAATTTCTACCCACCTGATGATAACCCTAGGGCAGGAGATGTGCTCTCGGTGACCATAAGAGGCAAAGAGCTTAAGCCATGGACTCAATCCGATCAATATACTACAGCCTACATCAATCAACTGCAACAATATGATGGCTATGCCATAGTCAGTTATTGGAATGAAGCAGAGCAAAGAGACTACGTGTCTTATTACCGTTTTGAAAATACCAGCAATTCGGTCAAAATCGAAACAGATGGGGATATGCTTACCGGAGAGGTCAAATCTATGACTTTGGCCACATTCAACGGAAGTCACCAGATTACCATTCGTGATTTCACCTTCCGGATGAGACCAGGGGATGAGGGTTGGTCCATGAAATAACTGAAAATATTATGCAAGATTCAAAAGAACACCTAACTGCTGCCTCTACTCCCGAAGGAAAAACCGAGGCGATCCTTGCCTATATTACTGTGATAGGCTTGATCATCGCATTTGTGATGAACAATGAAAAAAAGTATCCATTTGCCAAGTTTCATATCAAGCAGTCCTTGGGTTTGGTAGTAGTGGGGTTGGTCCTGGTGATTATTAGTTTGATTCCCTTTTTGGGTTGGATCATCTATCTGATTGGCTTAGTGGTCATGATTTACATGTGGGTGATGGGTTTGATTCATGCGGTCAATGGCCGGATGGAAACCGTACCTATTTTAGGAGATCGATTTGATGAGTGGTTTAAGAATTTCTGATTATGTCTTATTCCCCAGATCGGAGAGAATTTTTCAAGAAACTAGCACTTTTTGGCCTAGTGTCATCATCAGCGAGCTGGTTGGCTTCCTGTGATGACACTAAGCTTCAAACTGAGCATTTGAATGGCGGTGTATTTCAGGTTTGGCGAGAAATGCAGCAGGTCATTCAGGCCAGTGCTGACTGTCTTTCTCATGCATACGAGCGTGTCAAAGAGAGTAAGGACCCCAAGCAAATGATAGAATTTGTTCGGGACTCGATTTTCACAATTCCTGCCCATGAGGCTTCACTGAGGGGAATGGGGTCGGCCATGCGAGGAGGAGTGAGGGGAGTGTTGAGGGATGGTTTTGCCACGCCGAGGGAAAAAGCCGAGTTACTCAGACAGCTTTTCGAGGAATCTGGAATCCAGGCGGAGGTCGTTTTTGAGCGGACTGATTTTGATCCAGAAAAGGTCAAGTCTTTATTTTTTAGGCCAAAGGAGAGCCAAATCTTGGCTGATTTGGATCAAAGTCAAATTGACCGATGGATGAAGATGCTCGAGCTTACCGAATCTGATTTTCAAGATCTTATTTTTATCAATGCAGGAGAAAAAGAAGCGGAAAACTTAGCAAACCGTCTTTGGGAATTTATTCCTGAAAAAGACCAAATTCGTTTTCATGATTTTGATTTTCAGTGGGATAATTCCCGCTGTCCTGCCGTCCAGTTTGAATGGGAAAATAAAACGCAGATTGCACACCTCTTTGATCCAGCTGTTTCGTTTGGAGAAGCCTTTGCTGCTGGAGGAAGGCTCCGAACTGCCGATCCTGCCGAGTACATTTTGGATCAGGTGGAGTTCAGATTGAGCTATCGAGATAGTATAAAACCAAGTGAAGAGAAAATTCTATTATCGAAAAACTATGAGGCAAAAGATCTGATCGGGAGACAAATGCATTTGGGTTTTTCTCATGGATTGGACTGGATGGAGCAAGCGAGTACTGCATTCAAGCAAGTTCGGGTTTTTACGCCGGTTTTAAGTCTGGAGGGATATGATCTGACGGAGGGTGAAAAAATTGAATTTACCCAACCGGGCGAAACGATCACTTTGGAAGGCCAGAGAATTGAGGTGGATGAGAAGAATAAGACGATCCGTGTTAATGGTTTTCCGATCCATTGGGTAGAAGAATCGACCAGGGCTAAGGAGGTGACAGAATTGAATCTGAAAATCACCGCAGGGCTTCCTACTTTGGTGAAATTGGAAGTTTGGCCAAGAGATCAAGAAGGCCGTCTGGTAGAAGGTTTGATGGCTTCGGATTTTTCGTTTGTGGAAAATGGTCTTCCGATCAGTCCTTTGATGGAGTCCAATGAAACAGCTCCTAAAGTACTGATTCTGTACGATACATCTATGAGCATGCCGGTCGAATATCGGAATGAAGGCATGGATGCTTTTCTGGAAAATTTGGAAAAGGGAATCCAAAAGGATTTTCCCAAGGCCTCAGTCACCAGTTGGGCTACCGATTCTTCCTTGTATCATTGGCTGCGCAAAGCAAGTCATACTTCCTTTGATCTGATTCTATTTGCCACAGATGGAGATAATACGGATGAGCTGAAGGATGGAGATTTGGACACATTTCGAGCTGGTCCACCCGTGATAGTTTTGGATGTGTTTAATTCCACTCGGGCCAGTAGTCGGGAGGTTTTTGAAATCCTCTCTGTATCCAGCAATGGAAAAATCATCAATGCTCAGGATCAAAGTGTTGCGCGGCAGGAGATTTTGAAGCAGCTTTCCCTGCTGGAATTGCCTCCCTATGTATTTACTTTTTATGGTTCTGTCCAATCGGAAATCAATGAGATTAACCTATCAGTGGATTCAGGGCGAGTAAGCACCAAGGAATCTTATCAATTCAAATTCAGAGAAGTGTCTCAAACGATCGGCCCAAAGATCGTCGGGATTTATTTACAGGTAAAAATTGGTAACCAAACGATTGATCGGGTTTTGGCAGGCTGGGATCCTATTATCGAAGAAGAAGGCCAAATCAGCAAAACCCATGCTGATGCAGTTCGCAATCTTTTCTTTGGTTCGGTGATAATCGGAGTAGAAGGTCAGGGACCTACCTATGCCAATGCACTGAATGGATTGTTGGAATACCGACTCAGCAATCAATCGAAGATAGAGGCTATAAAGAATGAAAACTTGGATGATGCTCTGGCAGCAATTCAAAAGTCCAACTGGGACTACGATCCATTGATGATCCACGTACTGGCACCCTTACCCCATCAGGTCAGTGATGATTCTTTGACGTTTGCGAGTGGGCTACGGATGGCCATCCTCAAGCGAAGTACTGGCATCAATCAGGAATATTCTGAGGATTCGGTGGATATTTTACCCACAGCAAATTTTGTAACGATTTCAGAAGTTCCAGAAAAAAATTTTCGAGTGAATCTCAAAAAGACTGCCCACCTGGCTATGCTAGAAGCAGCATTTTTTGAAGAAAGTACCTTAAGTCTTTTGGCCAATGCTGCATTGGTCAGTAGCGAAGAAGCGAAAAATGAGGAATGGTTTGAGGAGCAACTCCGGAATGGACCTTATGCCAAATTCATTAGGGAATATTGGAGTAGGGCAGGGTCGGAATTTAAGATTTTTGGTAAGGAGCTAAAGACTTTGGCCTATTGGCAAATTGACCGAAAAACAGGCGAGCTCTTGGGGATTTTGCCTGATCAAACTGGGGGAGGAAAGCGAAATGTGTACACTCGGTATGACGACATCAATATGGTGTTGAGGGCCTATACCCGCCACTTCAAACAGAACCCCGGACGTAGCATTGGCTTTATTGGCTATCAGTTGATCTTGGTCAAGTTGTATGCAATCGCCTCCCATGCCATACAAACTATGGATACGAGCAATCTGGAGGAAGATGTCCTTCGGGCCTTGCAGATGGATGCCTGTGATGCTGCCAAGTGGATTCATGGAGGCATGACAGGTCAGCCCGAACAGGTAATGGGAGGGCTAAGTAAACTCATCGGAATGATGGATAAAATGGGTAATTATTTTCCCTGTTAAAAACACTTTAAACTAAATAAATAATGAGAAGGCTATTTGGAATTATGACGATTGGGCTGATGTCCATGACCCTACAAACTTCTGATCCTGTAATGGGAACTGTAGAGGGGTTTGAGAAATTTCCGGACATGAAGCTTGTTCTTTTTACTCTCGGAGCTGATCACCCGATCGAAATAGGTTTAGTGGCTAAAGGAGGCGAGTTTTCGATTGACCTCGCTACTGCAGACTTGCCGGAGGATATGCCGGTGGAAGATATGGCTGTTTTTTTTGGGGATTTAAACCAAGCCTTTGATGGTCCTTTTTCCAAGGATGATTTTGGATTGATAGCTGATTTTTTGGCACTCAAAAATCCCTATATCTCCATCATGTCCAGTAAAAATCGCTGGGCGGGAGTGGTGTTTCCCGTGACAAGTGAAGAGATCAAAAACTGGATAGAAGATTCTGGCTATAATAATGCTGTACCAGGATCGTACTTGAATATTGTCTTTCTGGAGCAAGCGGCAACGCTGGATTTTCCAGTGACCATCAAGATGCCTTATGAAGGAGAGGAGATACCAGTGGTGTATCAATTTAAATTGAATCTTGAGCCGGGGTTCAACTGGGTGCAATACGATATTGAGGAAGTGTATGAAACTGACCCCAAAATCAGGGGCTCATTTCCATCTAAGATCACCATTAGGAATATGGATGATCCCAGTCAGTTTCGTTGGATTGGGAAGTTTTTCTAAAGAATTTCATCAGACAAGACCATGAAAAAATTAATAGACAACAAAAGCTTATTGATTCCATTGCTGTGCTTTTTGGTTTCCTGTACGGGTAATTCCTCAGGGGAGAAAGAGCAGGAAAAAGAGGAACTAGAATCCATCGAATCTGAGGTAGTGGAGGATACGCAAGACTACCCTTATTTTATTCGTGCAAAGGTAAATGGTGAGCTGAGAGAATTTAACAACCCTGATATGCTTTATATTATGGTGGGGAGTTTTGTGCCGGGAATTTTTGAGGCGAGTATTATTGGTGGCGCACTAAATGAAGAGGATAACGGAAGCCCCGAGGGATTTAATATTGCTATCAAAGACGAAGAAGAAATTCGGGTGGGGAGCTATGATTTCTTGGAGCCTTTCGAATCTACCGGATACGGACTTCGGGGTGCAAGCTTAGGTTATTACACCAAAAATAATAGTAAAACTTATGTTTCCGATGTAGATGAAGAAGATCCTAAGTTTGAATTTACCCATCTCACGGAAAAGGAGGCAAAAGGAACTTTCTCAGGACGGGTTTATGATATGATCTCCAAAGAATCGGTGATGATCACTGAGGGGGAGTTTTATGTTGAACGAATTAATTGAGATTGGATGTCATAGTTCTCAATGAGCCGCAAATTTGAGATTTTCATCAAGCTAGTTTACTGATTGAAATCCTCAGTAAACCAGCTTCTTTATCAAAACAAATCATCCTCATAAACTACCAAGTGGGGATAGGAATTGAATGGTCCCCTCGAAACTTTTAGCAGAGAAAACTGAAAATTGTACAAATAAAAAAAAGCAGACCTTAAAGATCTGCTTGTAGATTGAATGTGCGGACGAAAAGATTCGAACTTTCATGCCCGTGAAGGCGCTGCCGCCTGAAGACAGTGCGTCTACCAATTTCGCCACGTCCGCATGGTGGAAGAGCCTTTTTTCAAGGCAATAAATTAAGTCGGGGTGGCAGGATTACAACCACCCCGTGCAAATCTTTATGTATCAGTAAGTTACAAAACGTAATTTCAGCGGGTTCACCGTTCAGTTCTCAATTTATTCGAACTGGTTTGAGTGCATTTGGTGAACTCCGAAACCTTTGTAAATATACAAAAAAGCCCGCTTTTTGGGTTCAAATCGTGGCAAAAAGTGCTAAAATTTATTGGCAAAGAGTCATAGATTTTAGTGCCGTTTGACTGCCTTCATCTGGCAAGATCAATCGGTGATGTAACGCTCAACAATGGCCGGTGCAAGGCCGGTGAACTCGCAAAATTCATCTATGCTGATGAACTGATGCGGTTCTTTGGAAAGCTCCTCCCTGATCTTGTTTAGGAGCTTTCTTCCGTAACGCTCGCTCATGCCCGTGATTCGCTGCACGTCTTTTGGATAGATACAGGCTCTTTTGGTTTCAATCATACTTTATCTATGCTTCATCTATGCTTTTGGTGTACTGTAAATATAGGAAATGCCATTGGCAGTTCATTTTGAACCAATCGGAATAAACGGTATCCAATGTTCCTATGCGGAACCTGTCTTTTGTCTTCCCTCCTGATTTATCTGATTTTCGGTGAGTTGCAACGAAGCAACAAATCAAAATTTCAAATGATATGGCAAGACAAGCTGGGATTATCAAGTTGAAGGGCAAGGTCGGT
>VFQO010001468.1_pt1 | contig 17921 bp, 20 predicted proteins | sample 3512331 | NCBI WGS metagenome assembly VFQO01 (sample SAMN10412371, study PRJNA504923) | tailings metagenome | isolation source: Replicate 3 from Balatoc abandoned mine | place: Philippines: Itogon, Benguet | collected 2017-08-28
GATTGATGATCGCGGTGAGCTCGCTGTCCTGCCACAGCGGATCGATCTCGCTCACGTAGAGGATGTCGACCGAGCCTGCCTCAAGGCACAGGAAATCCGCGACCAGCTCCATCCAGTAGATGAGCGGGTAGGCGTACCAGTGGACATGCCACTGCGAATGGTATTGCGTGGCCCCGCCCACCGCCGAAGGCCCGGCCATGGTCTTGAACCCGATGTCGAACCCGGGATCGATCTTCATGCCGCCGAGATTGACGAAGCACCACGGCTTCATGCTGACATCGGCAAGCCGCACCGGCTCCCAGAAGCCCATCGCGATCCCCGGCCGGATGCCGCACAGGCACAACGGCAGGTCCGGGTTGTCGGGGTCAGGGCGATTGGACGGCCAGATCTTGAGGCTGCCGACCGAAATCGGAAAGAGGCACGACCAGCAGATGTCGGTGATCGGGTTGACGAACTTGCCGGTGCATTTGCCCGGGCCCGCATCCGCGCTGGCAGGCGTGCTGACAGCGAGCATCAGGAGTGCGGCACAAGCCCATCGGAAGATGAGGTTTTGTCGGGTCATGATGGCGCGCGACCTCCGGATTTGACCGGTGTTTCGGTGATGCGGAGCAGTCGGCCCTGCTGCTCGACCACGGCGGGCACCGCGCGGATGCCGAAATGCTTCACAAGGCCGCCGCCCTGATCGAAATAGAACCGGCGCTGGCGCGCCTTCATCAGAGCGAGTGGTGCGCCGCGTACGAGGATCAGCTTGGCATTTGTCTTGCCGTAGCGCGCGCTCGCCCAGACAAGCTGCGCGGGGTCGTCGCCATCCAGGAATACCAGCGGCGCGCGCAGCGATACGGTGTCGAGCGGATTGACCCGCGTGCCGCTCGCAATGATGATCCGGCCTTTGTCGTCAGCAATATCGCGTTCGGCGCTGATGGTCGGATCGAACTGCCAGCTGCGCAGGGTCACGGCTTCGGTGATCCCCGCAACCGGCTCGGGCCGGTTGACCCTGGCGATCGTGCGCTGCCTCAGGCGTTCATTGAGCCGCGCGGTCTCGCCGGTCGCCTCGAGGTGCTTGAGCCGCGCCTCGATCTGCTCGAGCAGGTCAGGCTCGATCACTGGCCAGAGTGTGCCGTGCTGACCATAATCCTTTGCCGCCGCAGGCGCGCTGCAGGCGAGCATGATCAGGGCGGGGATGAGGAGCCGCTTCACAGGATCGGCCTCCCTGTTCCGAGAATGCGCTCGCGGCAAATCCATCCGATCGCGGCGTAGCGGCTGTCGAAGCCGTCCTTGTGCGGCGTCGTGACGAAGTAGCAGTTTTGGGGAATTCGCCCGGTCGGCCCAAGCGCAAGCGGTTCGCCGAGACGGCTTTTGATCTTTGCCGTTGCCACCGGGCGGCCGTTGACACGAAATGTGCTCCCCTCGCGGGTCACCAGATCGCCGGGCATGCCGCTGACGATCTTGCCGAAGGGCTGAGGGCGGGTCCCGAAATGCTTTTTGAGCAGCGGCGTGGCGGGCGGGGTGAAGACAATGATATCGCCGCGCTGCGGAATTCCGGCGCGGCTCGTCCAGATCGCCCAATAGGGCAGGCTCGGGCTTGCATTGATCATCAGCGCATGGCTCGTGGCAAAGCCGCTGAGACCGGTCAGGCCAAGCGCGACCGCGCCAAGCCCTGCGAGCAGAGCAAGGCGACGGGCCATTGCCGAGCGGGCAAGGATGTCAGCGGCGCGCATCGCGACCACCGCCAATCCGGCGTGCGACATCGGCGCGCACGCTCTCGGTAAGGTCGGGCGCGCTGCCGGAGACCACCGCTTCTGCGACAAGCACCGTGCGGCCCTCGCGTCCCAGCGCCGCGACCGATGCTTCGACCGCCTTCAGGTAGAGCTCCACTCGCATGCGGGTTTCCTCAGGGGGGCGACCTGCGCGTGCCTCGGCTTCGATGAACTCGCCCATGATCTTACTCAGCTGGACCGTAACGACCTCGCGCTTTTCGAGCGCGAGCAGCCGATCGGTCGCCCAGACGCCCCACAGTGTGGAGCCGATCATGCACGCTGCCAGAAGCATCGCGGTCGGGCTCATAGTGAGACCGCGCCACTCCTTTGTTGCCAATATGTTCTTCACTTCTTTCCTCCCGAAAGGTCGCGCTCGAGATCCCTGAGGAAGCGCGGCAGGCGCAAAGCCGCGATCAGTGTTGCGGCGGCGATCAGAACCAGCTTGAATTCAGCGAGAAAGCTGACCTGCCGGGCGTAGTCCGCCGCAAGGAAGCGTGTCGCCAGATTGGCAAGATGGGAAAAGAGGCTCGAACCATCGCCGCCCGAGATCGCGAGAAAGAAGACCAGCGGCACGCCGAGCGCCATCAGGTAGCTCGAACCCAGAAAGGTGCTGGCCCTCAGCGTGATGAAGCACAGGTCCGCCGCGCGCTTGCGCCAGCCTTTGTGTGCCGCTTCGTTGGCCGGCACGTGCCGGGTGTCGACCTGCGATGGCCTGTCCTGCGTAGAAGCCACCAGATGGAGGGGTGGGGATGTGGTCATTGTTGGTGATCCTCGGCGATATTGGCGGTCAGGACGATGAGCCAAAGGCGATGCGTTCGATTGCCTCGGCCAGCTGGTGTCCGCGCGCGACCTCGGCATCGATCGCGGCAAAGGTGTCGGGCGAGCTTGAGAACAGGGTCGATGAGTATTCGTCGAGCACGAGCCTTCCGATGGCCTCGACCTCGGGACCCTTGATGAAGACCTCCGAGTAGTCATTGCCCGAGCGCTTCAAGCTGCGGATCAGCGTCTCGGTGCGATCATCCATGTCGAGGCGTTTGGAGGCCTTGAAGTCGGCGATCGTCTCGGGCTTCTGCTGAAGGATCAGCATCCAGTCGCTGTTTTCGAGCGCAGCGGTCGCCCCGTCGGACTTGTAGTAATCGTTCAAGGACTGCGTCGCGGTTGCCAGCGCCCCGCCATATTTGCGGCAGGTGCGCGCATAGGTCTCGACGAATTCGCCCATCGAACCGCCCTTCAGCATCGACCAGGCTTCATCGATGAGCAGGAGCTTGCGCACCTGCCGCGGGGTGCGGGTCATCGCCTGGCTGGTCATGAACATGATCGCCGAGAGCACCACGGCGCGCAGTTCCTCGCGCGCGCCGAGATCCGACATCTCGAACACGGTGAAATCGCTGTCGAGCGCGAGGCTCGCCTCGCCCTCGAAGAAGGCGCTATAGGTGCCGCCCGCCATGTAGGGCGCGAGCGAGGTTGCAAGGTCATCGGCGATCTCGTGGCCGGTCTGGCTGAGGGCTTCGCCGACACTCGTGACCGTCGCCGCAGTGCCCGCCTCGTTCCAGACGGTGTTGACCGCTCGGTCGATCAGCCCGCGCTCGATATCGGAGAGCGCCGCCGAATGCCGCGCCATCTGGCCGATGATCGCTTTCACCATTCCGAAGCAGTCGAGCCGGTAATCCTCGTCCTCGGCGGCGCGCGCGGCATCGATCATCGAGAAGGGGTTGAGGCAGAACCCCGCCTTCATCGTGAATTCGACGAACCGCCCGCCCTGGAGCTTCACCGAATGCTCGAAGCTGCGCCCGTCATCGATCACCACCACCTGCGCGCCCGCACCGCGCAGCGCCGCGCACATTTCCTGCAGCAGCACCGACTTGCCCGAACCTGACTTGCCGCAGATCGCGACATTGTGGTTGCCCGCCTCGTTCTCGAAGGGTGACCAGAAGAAGGGCTGACCGCGCCGCCCGACGAACAGCAGGTGCGGGTGGGCGCTGCCGAGATACTCACCCTGCATCGGCGCGATATTGGCGGCCGTGGTCGAAAGCAGGGTGCGGAAGCGCTTCAGGCGCTCCATGTCGGCCCCGAGGCCGTCGGCAAGGGTCATCGGCATGGCGGCAAGCAGCCCCTGAATCTGGAGAAAACGTTCGTCGGCAAGGTCCCAGCCTGCCGCCTTGTAGATCGACTTGATGGCGCGCTCGTCGCTGTCGCCGCGCCCGAGCGGCGAGTAGGTGAGGAGGCCGTAGAAGACCCGCACGAGCCTCCGGCCTTCCTGCAGTTCGGCCTGGACATGCTGCCACTCGGCTGCCTGTTCGCCGATACGCGGCAGGAAGCGCGCGCTGCGCGTACCCGACAGGCTGGTGGTGCGCATGAACTTGAACCCGGCCTTGGCTTCGGCCGCTTCGCGGTCCGGATAGACGAGGCACAGCATCGTTGCCGCAGGGCAGGGAAAGCGCAGCTTGTCGGTGAACAGGTCGCCGATCAGCCGCGCGCATTCCCAGGGCGCCCAGCGGGCCGGCGTATTGCGCACCGAGAAATGCCGGACATCGAAGGCGTCGGGGTAGATTGCGCCGATTTCGGGCACGCCATCATGGCTCTTGCCGGTCGGACGAAACCGCTCGGTTGCAAGCCGCATGCGGTCTTCCTGGACAAGCAGCTCGATATCGTGACGGATCGCCTGCGCGGCGATGGCATCGTGGGGGTTGTAGGCGGTAACGTCTTCCTGCGGCGCGGTGGTCGGCGAGGTCAGGTCATCGATCAGCGCGATGAGGCTTTCAGGGCCAACCTCGACGACCCCGAGGTTCAGGGAGCGCAGCATGGCAATCAGCCCGTCGCGGGTCTGCTTCAGGTCCTCATGGCTGACGTTTTTGGACGCCGGCACGCTGACCGAGACGATCACCTGATGGTGGCGCGCATGGAATGGCGCATCACCCGAGCCCGATTTCCAGACGAGGCCATAGAGCCGCTTCGCCCGGTGCCGCGCAATCGCCTCATAGACGCCGCCCTGAAGGTAGCGCGGACCGAACCAGGGAGCGATGATCCGGCTGATGCGCGGGCTCGCCCAATGCAGCACCTGCAGGCACGCGCCGGGCGGCAGCCCTTCCGAGAAGAACTGGCCGAGGATCTCGCCGGTGCGCTCGTCAGCGCCGATCAGCGGCGTGACCGATAGGACGAAGCCCTTCGAGCGGGCATTGAGATAGAGCCGGCTGCCAGGATCATAGACCCGGTACGGCAGCCAGTCGGAGAGCTGATCGAGCATCAGCGTCGGGCGTCCTGCCTCGGCCTGCTCGGCATCGCCGAGCAGGCCGGTGAGCAGGGAATGGGTGATTGTGCTGAGCTTGAGCGCCATCACTTGGGCTCCCCGGGCGTGCTTGCGCCGATCTTGGCGGCCTCGATGGCTTCGAAGCTCGGATAGATGAGAGAAGACGGCGAGCCAGATGGCCGAGGGGCTCGATCATGCGGGGACGCAGGCATGTCGAACCCCTCGGCCGCCGGTGCAGTGGCACCGGCATCGGCCTCGCGCGCCGTGGAGGGGAGGACCAGCAGCGAGGCCAAGGGGGAAAGGTCATTCTGGGGTGCGGGCAAAAACAGCGGCGAGGGATCGTCCTCGCTGTCCGGTGCCGCATCGCTATCGGTGGTGGATTCCCGCTCTTCCAGAGCAGTCTTCAACTGACGGCGCAGCTGCCGCATCAGCGGCGTTGCGGCCTGATCGCCCGGCTTGCGGCGCAGCTCGGCCGCCCAGCGCGGGTTTTCGATGACGGCCCAGGCCACCGCCTCATCATGCAGCGTTCCGGTCTCATCGACCCGCGCCGGAAAGACGATCTTCAAGGTGCGCTCGGCGGTGCGCGCCTGATCGCCCGGATCGACCATGCGCTGCGGGCGGAGGGTGTTTGTGGGCGGTTCAGCCTGCCTGATCTCGCCTGCCGCGCGCGCGTCGATGATGTGCGAGGGCGCGCAGTCTCCCTGGGGCGCGCGGCACTGGAACGAACCTTCGACATTGGTGCCGAAGGTGGCGCAGCCAGCGAGCAGGACGGCGAGGCTGGCGCACAGCGGAAGTCGGACATTGTGACGCATGGCGATCATCCTTTCGTGGTCGGGGTGGGAGCCGGCGTCGGCTTGCCGGAGAGGAAGGCGCGCAAGATGTGCGCCGGGCGGTAGCCCTCGAGCACCGCGCCATCGGACGGGCGGACGATCACCGGCGTGCCATTGAAGCCGTTGGCCTTGGCAAAGGCCTCGTTGGCATCGAGACCGCTGGTGTCGCAGGGCCGGGGATTGGCAAGCGCAGTGCCGGCATAGGCCAGCCTCAGCGCCAGATCGGGGCGCGGCGCACACAGCACCCGTTCGGCCTCGCGGCGGCTCTCGGCCCCGAAGATCGAGATAGGGCGCTCCTCGACCCGCGCGCCAATGGCCTTCAGCTCATCCTCGAGCTTCTTGCAGTAGGCGCAGTTGAAGTCGGAAAAGACCACGGCCTTGAGGCCGTTTGCCGGTCCCCACATGATCGCGCCATTGGCCGGAAGCCCTGTGATCGAGACCTTGGTGGCGCTAGCGCGCGGGGCCTGCTGCGATGCCTCTTGTGCCTGCGCATTGCGCGGCGCACCCGCGGTAAGGAGGTCAGGGTTGAGCTCGAGCAGCCGCGCAGCCGTGAGATCCTGGCGCGTCTCCATGTCGTAGACCCGGCCGATCACGAGATAGCGGGCAGCCCGGTCGACATAGAACAGCGTCGATCTGGACGCGATCTCGCACAGGCCCCCGATCCCCTTGCAGTCAATCTGCGTGATCGGCGTCTTGGGCAGGCGCAGTTCGAGCGCCTTCCTGACAGTGACGGTGTCCGGGGTCTTCGCCGTGCTGGCGAGGCTGGCCGCAGCCCAGCCTGTTGCCGCTGACAGCGCGATGAGCGATGCGATCGCGGCGGCGGGTCGGATCCAGCGCGCGGCTGTGCGCGTCGGGGAGTGGTTTTCTTGTCCGCTCATTGGGAATTCCTCACATAAACGCCGTCGAGAAAGACGATCTCGACCTCGATGCCGGTCGGCATCTCGACGACGGGTTGGTATTGTTCGGCGCGTTCGATGAGGTACTTGCTGACCGTGTCGGCCGCCTCGCCTGCGCCCTGGCCGAGACCTCCGGCGACGATGTCGGTCGCCGACAGGGAAGGGCGCTGCTGGCCAGCGCCGAGCTGCCCGGCGAAAATGCCATTGGCATTGGCCGAAAAGCCGCGCCCGAACCCGCCGACGATGCCGGCAAGCAGCGCCTGGCTGACGAGATTGCCTTCGCGGCTGACCACGCGTCCGCGCACCCCGGACTTACCGGCGAAGCTGATGAAGCCCTTGACTTCGCTCACCGCGACCCGCCCGCCGGGCTGGTCGCAGGTCATGCGGGCAAGCTTCACATAGACCTTCTCGGACGAGAGATCGCCGCGCGCTGCGCCGTTGACGATGCAGCCCTCGATGCGCGTGGTCAGCACCTTGCCATTCTGCATGACCGAGCGCGCAGGGCCGGTGATCCGCAGTACCACGGGGAGCGGATCGGTCTGGCTGCTGACCCCGGCAGAAGCATCGACGCCCACGATTACCCGCGCCGAAGCATAGGAATTGGGCGGCAGGTAATCCGGCGAATCCTCGACCACCACCGGCGGCGCTTCAGGCCGGATGGCGCGCGCGCCGCCTGCCACCTTGTCGCCGCCAAAGCTCATCAGCTTGACTTCGCCAGGGGCGGCGAAGGCCGGCTCTGCAGAGCCTTGCGTTCCTGCTGTTGCCGAAACCGGCGTGGGCGCGCGCCCACGGGCATCATAGCCGCCAGCCTGCGGCCCATAGGCCGGAACCGGTGCGCTCGGCGGGGGCGCGGCGCTCTGGCTTGCAAGCCGCGAGCGCAATTCGGCGTTCTCCGCCGAGATGGCGTCGATCGCGGCCTGGCCGTCGGTGCGCATCGCCTGGTTTTCCGACTTGAGCGCGGCAAGCTGCGCTTCGATCTCGGAGCGCGGGACGCTGGTGTCCTTCAGCTCCTTCTGCTCGCGCGAGACCGCGTCGAGCCGGTTGCCATAGGTCGCCACGAACTCGCGCTGGGAGAGGTCACGGTTCACAAGGCCTGCGGTGTCGATGGTCTGCGCTGCGTCAGGGTCATTGCCCTTGGCGCGGTCATCGCCGCCGAGGATGAACCAGCTGCCGCCCGCCAGGACCACCGCACCAATTGTGCCGAGCAGCAACTTCTGGCGGCGTGCGGTGGCGGCGTTAAGGTCAGTGACCGGGGCGATGCTGATCGTCTCGGTCTGGGCCGGAGCGGCCGGGGTGGGTGCCTCGCTCATTGTACTTGCTCCCCGTTCGCACCGACAACGAAGGCAGTGGTGCTCATGCCAGGAGCAAGCACAGGGCTGACGATCGCAACCGCAAGCGCGCCAACAGACGCAAGGTCGCGCTCGGCGAGCGTGACTTTCTCTTTGCCGCGATTGGCGATACGGATGACTCTTCCGGCAAGGCTGCTGCCGCGATAATCGGCGATCAGCTGCACTTCGAGGTCGCCCACGCGGGCAGGCGGGGCTGCCACTTGCCGGACCTCGAAACCCTCCACCGAGCGGTCGTCTGCCATTGCCTGGATGAGGCGCACCGCGCTCGCGGTAAGCGGCGTCTCCTTCTCCCATTCCGCGGCCATGTTCCGGGCAATCGCCGGATTGGTGATGAAGACCTGGACGGCAGGGATAGGCTCTATCCGGCAGGCAATCTTGTAGACGAAGCCCTTGCGGGTCGTGGCAAAGAAGCTGATCGCGCGGGCGGCGAAGGTCTCGGGCACCGAGACATAGATGTCGCCGCGCAGCGGCTCGTTGGTTACCGCGAAATCATTGTAGGGCGTGCCGCTCGAGATCTTCGAGACGCTGGCGAACTGATCGTCGATGAGCGCAAAGCGGGTGAGCTCGCGCGCAGAGACGGCGCATTCGATGCTCGATCCATCGGCGGCCTGCCGGAACTGGTCAGCGGCAAAGGCAGGGCAGGTGAGGGCAAGCGCTGCGGCGCAGGCGAGCCTCTTTGCGGGTCGAAAGGCGTGGGCGTAAGCCATCAACGGGCCTCCTTGGATGTGTCTTTGGTGGGGAGCTGGGCGAACCCGGCGAGCGCGAGCCGCAGGCCGCGGTAGGTCCAGGTGAAGCGGAAGCGGCGATCATCGCTGGCGATCACCTGCGCGCCCACGAAGGTCTTGAGCGTGCCCGTGACCTCCGAGGTGAGACCACCCGGATCGACCGTCATCGAACGGATGACGAAAGCCTGGGTGACGTCCGAACCGCGCTGCTCCGCGACAATCTTCACAAGATCGGCCTTGAGCTGGCCGTGGCTTGCCGGGTCGGCGAGCTTCAGGATCTCGTCCATCCAGTAGTCGAGGCCCTCCGGGCTGCGATTGAGCAGCACCAACGCGGTGTCGCGGGTCACCAGCTCGAGGTAATCCGCATCGACCCCGGCGCTGCTGACCGTGAGTTCGCGCGGCACGGTTGGCACGAGTACGACTTCGCGGTCACGGGTCGCGGCAAGGCTTGTCGCCACGAAAAGCGCGATCCCCAGCCCTGCGCTGGTCAGCGCGAACAGGTTGCGCTGGCGCAGCAGGGTCTGCTGGCGCTCATGGGAAATGTCGGCAAACATGAATGTCTCCCCTCAACCGGCAAGCAGGCGGCAGTGGGAAGGCGGCGTGGATTTGAGACCCAATAATCCGGCCGGCAGATACCAATATGCGGCATGGGCTACCCAGGAGCTGGCGCGTCCTGCTTTTGCCTTTCGCAGCGCGAACCAGGCGCCGAACGCAACAATGATGCCGATAAAGATATGCTGGCTGAGGATCCCCCAGGTGAAGGGGACAATCATTCCGGCAAACTCGTCGATGGTCCAGAAACCGATAAGCTCCGGATCGTCGAGCCGCCGGGGGATGATGTAAGGGTCTGCCATCGCAGCGCCGCCTTCCCGTGCCCGCCGATCAGATGACCGCGGTCACGACCGAGGTGACGATCGGAACGCCGGTGCCGACCCCGATGCCCACACCGACCGGTACGGCGACCTGGCCGAGCGAGAACCGGCCCGAGGCAAGCCCGATGAGGCCGCCTGCAAGGCTGAGCACGGTGATGATCTTGCCGCCCGAACCCTCGAGGAAGTTCGTGAACTGGGTAAGCGCGGGATCGAAGGTGGTGTCAGCGCCCGCATAGGCCGCGCCAGCCGCGAGACCGGCGATGAGAGCCGGGATGGCAAGGTTCGCCGCGCGGGCCATGCCGGAGCGGATGGGTGCGGCGGCGGCGCGCCGGGGGAGGGTGAGGGACTGCATTCGAGAACTCCATGTGGGAGGGTGGACCAGCGTTCTTGCGTTCGCTGTAGGTTCTCTATGCGTCTAGGAATTCTCAGTAGGAAGGATAGCGTCCTCAAAGCGCCTCGGCGCGGACGCATACGGACTGATGAGATTGCCATCAGCGAGATTTGTCTGCTTTATCATCGATATTTCAGTGCGAGACCGCCGTGTAGTCACGCACCTGCCGTCGCCTTTCATCGACGAATCGACCTCTAAGATTGTCACTCCTAGAGACGAGATGTTCGATATATGTTCTAATATCTTTCTTAGAGGCGAGATGCGCGATATGCCTTCGACTCACATGCCCATCGTCAGGAGTCGTCCCCATGATCCAATCCGCAATCCAGACAAACGCGATCCTCGCGCGCGTTCTCACGCATGCGATCGAAAAGTCAGACAAGCCGAAGCATCAGATCGCCAGCGAGGCAGGCGTCCATCGCGAGACGTTGCTGAAGATCATGCGCGGCGAGCGGGCAATCAGCCTTGAGCGCGCCATGCAGATCTTCGAGGCGTGCGGCGCTTGTCCCCATGCTGCCATCTTGCTGACGATCGCTGGCGAGGAGGTTCTCGCATGCGAGTGGATGCACCGGGACATGGGAGCATTCCTCGACGAATTCATGATCGCTTTTCCCGGACAACTCGATCGCACTCTCGGTCGCAGGGTTGCGGAACTCAGGCCGCGTTGGGCCAGTGGCACCTCGCAGCTAGTGGCCAAGCTCCTCGCTAAGCATATTGATGACCTAGCCAACCGCGACATCGCAATGGCGTTGTCGCGCTGAAGATCGGGGACTTGGAGGGGGTCAAGGCACTAATCCGACAGGATCATTCATGACTACAGAGCCCGCCAAAGGCGAAATCAGCGCTACAAGTTCCACAACGAAGGCCATGGCCTCTGCACCGCCTCGGCTCCTTCGCCTGCCAGAGGTTATCAGCAGGGTTGGGTTGCGTCGGTCTGCAATCTATCAGCGTATGAGCGAAGGTCGTTTTCCCAAATGCCGCACACTAGGGGCTAAATGCTCAGTCTGGGTAGAAACCGAAATAAATGCCTGGATTGAGTCGATTGCCTCGAAATCTGATGAAAAGAACGGGTGATCAGTTGATCTGAAGGGCCATCATAATTTGCTGAGAAATTTATGAGGGCCCTTGTTGTTTTCATAATATTCAATACTATATAAATAATGATATGCAATATATTGTGCTATCCGAAATTAATTGGGAATTTTATGTTTTAAGGGCGGGGTATGATTGATCTTATCGTCGCTCATGTCTTGGCGAATGGGTATTTGCTTGTTCGACACGAGAACTGCCAATGGTGCCTATGTATTGCTGAAGATTTATCGAATGCCATGCTCTTTACAGTTTGTTGATACACAAGGCGCATCTGCAAAGGGATAACAGCACGGACCCGGTGCGCAGCATGGCGCTGCGTGCCGATTTGTCATTGAGTATGCTTTTTCACATTTGCGTAAACGGCGTCTCTAGGGCTACCCGGATCGTTCCCCACATAATCGCCACATTCTCAACAGAAGCTTCTCGATGCGATGGATCAGGATGTTGGGCGGTACTGCTGGTTGCGGCGATCTTCTCTTTGGATGTCTCCCCATCCATCATCATGACGTTGACACTAGGGTCTGTCGGATCCAGAGTGCGTGTAGCGAGTGCTAAGTCGGGCAAGGCCTGCACCAGAAGTTGCTGGGCATGGTGGTTTTGAACGCAATCAATAAGTCGCCTGCTTGGTTGATTGCCGACGCGGTCACCGCGCCGAAGAAGAAGGTATAATGAAAACAGCCGGTCCTCTCTCCGCCACTTCGCGGTTGATGCCAGTCGCGGTCATCGCCGGGGCTGCGGGCGGCGTCGGTACTGCCGCTGCACGGATCCTAGGGCACACACATCGTCTGGTTCTGACCGACGTGAGTAGCGATCGGCTGCAAGCGCTGAGAACCAACTTGACCAATGAAGGGTGTTGCGTCGATTGCCTGCCCGGCGATTTAGCTGACGCTGATACGGCGCAAAGGCTGGCCGAGCTATGTGCCAGCACGGGGCCGCTCCGGTCGATAGTCAATGCCGCCGGTCTGTCTCCAATACAGGGCGACTGGGAAGCAATTGTCAGAGCTAACGCTATTGGGCCTTCGCGTCTCATCTCCGTTCTCGAACCTCTGCTGGTTCAGGGGTCGGCGTGCGTCTTGATCGCGTCAGTCGCTGGACATTTGGGACCGGACGATTCAGAGATCCAGATGTTGCTCGACGATCCGCTTCAGCCCGACTTGTGCGATACGTTGCACTCAAGACTTGCCGCGGTAGTGGCAGCGCATGGTGGGACGATGGAAGGCCAGGCCTATTCGTTCTCCAAACGGGCTGTCATTCGGCTTTGTGAGCGGACTGCCATCCGCTGGGGCAGCCGCGGCGCCCGGATAGTCTCTTTGTCACCTGGGGTGGTTTGGACGTCGATGGGGCGCCTCGAAGCTGCGAGTGGTCAGAGAGCTCAGGCGATGATCGAGGCCACCCCCTGCGGCCGCTGGGGCACCGTGATGGACGTTGCCTTGGTTGCGCAGTTTCTGCTTTCAGATACAGCTTCATATATCACCGGATGCGACCTGCGTGTCGATGGCGGCGCTGTGGCAGCCCTGCGCGGTCAGGCATTCTAACGCGCTGGGGGGATGTATAGGTACAATTTGGCCCAGTGCTGGTGCCGTAATCCGCCAAGATTCGCGCAGCAGCGCCGCGTTCTTATTCTTCCAGTTGAAGCTTAGCCTGCCCCGTAGAAGCCTGCGGTCGCGTTGCTGATCCCCGTCGTCCGTAAAAACTTAGTTAGACGCGTTCTCGCCTCGTCCAGCCAATGATGCCTGCGGCAAAAAATTCCACCCGCGAAAGGTACAGTTTTCGGGAGGCAAAACAGTATGACGCGTTTTTGCAAAAGAAGCGATCGTCCCAAGAAAGTCAGCCGACGTCCCAGACGGTGTGCAGGGCATCGGGGCCTCTCATGTTCAGACCTCGAATTTCTGGCTTCGAATAGCTTGGGTCAAAGCGCAGATTTGGCAATTCGAGAATTTCTTCCAGTGCCACTTCCATCTCGGTCAACGCCATGTGCATGCCCATGCACATGTGGGGGCCGAACCCGAAACTGAGAAGCGGCCGCATTGGCCTCTTGAGCCAAAGCCGGTCGGGGTCTTCATAGACTTCCGGATCCCGATTGGCGGAGGCAATCGAGCAAAGGACGGCCGTTCCCTTCGGAATTGTTATCTCGCCAATTTCCATGTCGCGTGCCGCAATGCGCGCAACCGCACCTGCGGTGGGGTCGCGGCGCATCGTTTCGATCACCGCTTTTGGCACAAGGGTGCGATCCTGCCGCACTTCCTCCAGAACATCGGGATTCTCGAGAAGTTGCACCATCATGTTCGCAAAGCTGCGTGTCGTGGTTTCGCCTGCGGCCAGCAGCAACATGCGGACAAAGTTAGCGATTTCCTCGTCACTGAACTTTTCGCCTTCGTGCTCGGCCGTCATCATATAGCCGAGTATATCGTTCCGCATCTCCCCGCGCGCGCGATACTGCTCCACGATAGGCAAAAGAGTCGTGAACATAGACTGGCCTGCAACCATGGATTGGGGAATGGTTATATTTGCCAACTCAGGATCGGTTTGCGGTGCGGCAACCACTTGGATGGCCCAACTTGCCAGATTGCCAAGGAGATCCTCGTTGTGAGGAAAACCGAAGTATGCATACATGGCGCGAATGGGGAAGGGCAGGGCAAATTCGCGCAGAAGGTCTGCCTTGCCTTTGGGCTTGAGCTTGTTGACGAATTCGTTGACTACCACCGGCCGGATCAGCGTATCTATCAATTCCCGGATCTGTCCGCGCATGAAAGGCTTTTGCAGGGTCTTGCGATACTTGTCGTGGTCCTCGCCATCCATTGCTGTTAGCAGCAAATTATCGACGGCGGCACCAAAGCCGTCACCGACGATGTGGCTCAACCAGTCGTTTGGGTTCATCAAGACCGAATGAATATCCTTGTAACGGTACAAGGTAACGACGGGCCGGCCCGTCATCATGTAGTCGGCCATGCTCGGGATGCTGTTTTGCTGGAGCAAATCCCCTTGCATCACTGGGCACTGTGAACGCCTTTCCGCCAACATCGGATAAGGATTAGCGGGCGCTTTACCGGCATATCCATGCGTTACGAGCGAATAATCCCTGACCATCTGGTCGAGCATCGCGTCATATTTGGCCGTCATATAGCTTCCCAATTCGTTCTCTTAAGAAAGAAGCAGCGCTCCATTTCCTGATAAGGCACTAACCCCATTTGAGGGTCGGTGTCCAAAAGCAGGATTTGACACGGGTAAAGTCCTGTACCGCGCTTCAGCCACCTATCGCAGGAAAGGCAGCAGACTATCAACCCGCAGTAATGCCGTTATCTGCCATGATGCAGGCACCGTGCACCGACTTGGCACGATCCGAAGCAAGAAACAGCAGGGACTCCACGATATCTCCAGGCTGGGAGGGAGGGCGCAGCCCGATGTAGCGTGCGATCAGGGTCTGATCGGCCTGTTCCGGGAATTCCAGATCGGCTACCATCTCCGTCAGCATCCCGCCCGGTGCCAGCGCATTGATCCGAACCGGTTGGTGCATGAATTCCATGGCTAGCGATTTGGTCAGACTCAACAAGGCAGACTTGGTGGCCGCATAGGGCGCTGTATAAGCTTGGCCGAGGAAGGATGCTGTCGAGACGACATTAACAACATTGCCTTCTGCTTCGATCAGATGTGGCATGGCTGCCTGCATCATGAAGAATGCGCTGCTGACATTGGCGGAAAACAGCCTGTCCCAGTCTGCCGGCGTCACTTGTTCCAACGCGTGAAAACGCAGGATACCGGCCACGTTGCACAGCACGTCTAGTCGCCCGAATGCCTCTATTGCGGCGGCCACGGCTACCTTGCAATTGGCTGGTTCACCAAGGTCACCTGCGACGATGACGCATTCTCCGCCTGCTCCTGTGATCGAGGCAGCGGTTTCTTCCAGACCTCGCTGGTTAAGGTCGATTAGGCACAGTTTTCCCCCTTCGTTCGCAAAGCGGATGCTCGCCGCGCGGCCCAGACCTGAGGCTGCGCCGGTAACTGCGATGGCTTTGCCGGCAAATTCGACGGTGTTCACACATCTTCTCCTGCTTCAAAGCGGATTGCAGGCGTGATGGCTTCCTAAAGATTGGCCGCCATATCCTGCATAGAGAATGCCTCACTCATGTTCATTTCGTCGCTTCCCACCAGTTTGGTTAGCTGGGCGATCGCGCATTCTGGATCATCGGTGTCCAGCGCGTAGATCGCCATAAAACGCTGCACCGGAGCGACCTCGGCTGCCGGATCCCTGAGGCGGCACCGCTGTGCCGAGACAAATCCCCGAACTGCAACGACATCAGCAAGATGCCGGTTGTTGTACCAGTCGCTGTATTCATCGTCGCGGCCAGCATCGGGATTGCTCCACACAACATAGGCATGGTGGGGCATAGGTGCTCCCGCGAACAAGAGTTGTTGCTATTCACAGATTATTCTGGGTCGCAGACTATTCTGCTTTCCAAACTAGCGGCAGGGTAACGGGCTGGATCATACCAAGGTGAAATTCAAGCTGATGATCCGGTTTCACGCTGAATTCGGGTATGCGACCTAGAAACTCTTCAAGCGCAATCCGCATCTCGCGCTTAGCAAGGTGCATCCCGACGCAGGTGTGCGGACCGAAGCCAAAGGAGACATGCCGGGGGCGGCGGCTGAAATCGACCCGGCCCGGATTCTCAAACTCTATCGGATCGCGCCCCGCGAGAGTTGTGCTCATCATCACCTTGTCGCCTGGCATCATTGTAATGCCGTGGAATTCGGTTTCCTTGGTGCATGTACGGAAGGTGGTGACCGCCGCATAGGCCCGCATCAGCTCGTCAATCGCATGGGGGATCTCCTCCGGGTCCTTGCGCAGGAAATCCTGGTCTCCATGGTTGCGTGCTAGATGGGTGAATTGCAGACCCATATTGGTCGAAACCGTGTCGAGCCCGCCGATGAACAGATTGAACGAGAAGCCTACCAGCTCGTCATCGTTCAGCTTCGCGCCATCGACATCGACATCCAGTGCATAGCTGATTATGTCATCGCGTCGGGTCTTGCGCCGGTCCTCGATCTGCTCTCGAAGGAAATCGACTACATTGCGGGTTGCAACGGCGATCTTTGCCATGTCTGCCACGTGCAGCAGGTCATATTCCCATTCGAGGAACTGCTTGGTGTGTTCGAGCGGGAAATCCATCAGTTCGAGGAAAACCTTGATCGGGAATTCGAAGGCGAACTGGGACATGAATTCACATTCACCCTTGGCGCGGAAGGCTTCCACGTAATCGACCGCGTAGTGGCGGATCTTCTCATCCAGCGCCGACACAGCCTTAGGCGTGAACAGTGGATTGGCCATCTTGCGATATTTGGCATGTTCGGGCGGATCGATCTCCACCGGCGTGTTGATCCAGCTTTCTCCAATCAGCTTGGCAAAGGGGGAGAAATCCTTGCTCGAAAACGTATCCGTATCGAAATAGATTTCGCGCAGGTGATCCATGCGCCGCACGACCCAAGCCGGACTACCACCGGGATAGGCATGAGGTGCATAAAAAATGTCGGGTCCCTCGGCGTGAATTGCCGGGGCCCAGTCCAGATGCGGTTCTTCCGTCGTGGTCATACCGAAAATGTAAGGAAAGTTCTTGACCAGCGTGGGCGGGACGTGGGCCGGGATGGTCGGCTCGGGCAATTCGATCTGCATTCTTGTCTCCCATTTCGGAAGGCCCGCCCCGTTACCGGGTGCTGCCCGACCTAGCTGCTGTTTTCAGACCGGAGTTTAGGCTCTATACCCGAATCCAACAAGTAGGATCACTTTCAGAGGGTTAATCACCTTGAGATGACTATGAACAGGCAATCGCCCGATAACTGGCCTGAAAGCAGGGATGTAAGCCCGCACGAATATGAATCGCTACGCCGTGCGCTGACGATGATTTCGGGGAAATGGAAGCTGGAGATTCTCTGGCTGCTGTATCATCGCACCCACCGCTTCGGGGAACTGAAGAAGACAATCACCGGCGTTTCGCAGCACGTCCTAACCAAGCAGTTGCGCGAGCTGGAATCCGACGGGCTGATAACACGCAAGATATTCGCCGAGGTGCCGCCACGCGTGGAATACAGCATGACCGATGCCACCCGAGAGCTGGAGCCGACGATCAAGTCGCTTATGGCTTGGTGGGAAAACCATGGCAGGGACACAAGGGGAAAAGCATGAGTGCGACAAATCTCGATCCCATTTTCTCGAAAGCGCGCACGTTCAACAACTACACTGACAAACCGGTAAGCGAGGAGACCTTGCGGGAATTGTATGACCACCTGAAATGGGGGCCGACGGCGGCAAATTCCTGTCCTGCCCGCTTTGTATTCGCAAGCAGTGATGAGGCGAAGCGGCGCTTGCTGGGCTGCGTGAACGAAGGGAACATGGCCAATGACGTGCTCCCCTGATTGTTACCAGTCAGAGGTAGAGTCTGGCTCCTTCATGATGGTTGTTTGATGGGATGGCAACGTGTCTGGGGGCATGCCCCCAGACACGTTGGCCGGCGATCTCGGCGGGGGTCTTACCGCCCAGTTTCGAGTGCGGCCTGACCGTGTTGTAATCGTGCCGCCAGGCGGCCAGCACGAACCGGGCATGGGCCAGCGAGGTGAACAGGGTCTCGTTGAGGCACTCGTCCCGCAGGCGGCCATTGAAGCTCTCGACGAAGCCGTTCTGCATCGGCTTGCCCGGTGCGATGTAGTGCCACTCGACCCGCCGCTCCTGCGACCAGCGCAGGATGGCCGACGAGGTCAGTTCGGTGCCAT
>VFQO010001469.1_pt1 | contig 17915 bp, 20 predicted proteins | sample 3512331 | NCBI WGS metagenome assembly VFQO01 (sample SAMN10412371, study PRJNA504923) | tailings metagenome | isolation source: Replicate 3 from Balatoc abandoned mine | place: Philippines: Itogon, Benguet | collected 2017-08-28
TGTCATAGCCGCGATATTCCATGCGCCTGAGGCCATCGACCAGCCGGTCAGCCACGGCCGCGCTGCCCACGATCCCGATGATTCCGCACATAGCCCGTTCTAAATCCCGAAAGCCCGATCAGCGGACATCAAGAAAAGGATCAAATAGTCGCGTCTCCGGCTGACTTTTGCCGGCCACCTCGCCCGCCAGATCAGGCAAGATCGCCCGAAGATCAGCGGACGTAATGCCATAGCGTTTAATCATTGCAGAGATCCTCCGAAGTGCCTCCTCCTTCTGGATCGCCTCAGCTTCCGCTACTTCATGGTAATTCATAGGATTATCGAAACGCCCCGACTAGTAATTACGACTTCCGCCCACCCAAACGGCCGATAACGCAAGCTATCGCGTACGCCGCAGACCCGCGCTCCGCCACCGCCTCAAGCCTTTCCGGCAGAACCCGAGTCTTTCAAGCTTACAGAACGCGCAGCCAGATGAGCCACTTCACCCAAATCAGGCACCGCATCTCCAGCATCACATTTCTCTCCAAGCTCCTCGCGAAGCAAATCGATCTCTGCGCGCAAGGCTTCGAATTCCTCAATCTTCTTGGCGAGAAACTGGCGCGTCATGGATGCACATTGAGCAATCCCATAGGGGGTCAAGATGTAGGCATAGCGACGCTTGTCCTCGGCAGATCTGAAATTGCCGCACTTGATCAGACCCGCTGCCACAAGAGCGCTTAGAACGTAGTGAACACTTCCAGCGCTTATCCCGACGGCGTCGGCGAGCTCGCGCTGAGACATGCGGGGGTTCTCCGACACCAGTCGCAAGATGCGAAAGCGCGTTTCTTCCTGAATGCTGCTGCGAAGCCGTGCCACGATGCGTCTGCCGCAAAACCGGGCAAGCTACCGCACAGGCTCAGCCGCGCTATCGGCCGCCCGTATTTGCCCGGGAATGATGCTATGCGGTTGCATCGCTCAATATTGAGCATTAGCAGGTCGCGAGGTTTCCGCAAGTTTTTCGCAACCAGTTAAATCGCTAAAATAGCTGTATAACGGGAGCTTCGCGTGGTCTCACGGCCAGCACGCCTTGCCGCTAGAGCGGCGACGCGTAGGGGCCTTTCAGCTAGATACTTTCAAAATCGGGATTTCAAGAAAACGATACCATGGACAGTGCAAGCCTATCAGCGCGCCCGGTTGAGGTTGCGCCAACCCCTCAGGCGGGGCGATCATGGTATGTGGCCCAAGCCAAGCCCAATGCTGCGCATATCGCTGCGCGCAATCTGGTCAGGCAGGGGTTTGAGGTTTTTCTTCCGCTCGAGCGCTACACATGCCGGCGCGGAAGGCATCTTCTCCCTGGCCTGCGACCGTACTTTGCAGGCTACTTTTTCGTTGGGTTCGACCCTGGCAACGCACCTTGGAGAGCCATCCGGTCGACGTCGGGTGTTTCGCGCCTCGTGAGCTTTGGGTCCTTACCGACCCCTGTTGACGCCGACCTCGTCTCCAAACTCATGCAGTCCTGCGATGAAGAAGGCGTGATGCGGCCGCATCTCGGCGCTGTAACGGGCGACCGGGTCTTGATTGCAGAAGGGCCGCTTGCCGGTCTCATCGGCCAATTTGATGCGATGGCACCTCAGGATCGGGCATGGCTCCTTCTCGAGGTCATGGGCAAGGCGACGCGGGTGTCGGTTCCGATCGATGATCTGCGCAGAGCGGGGTAAGGTAATGGCGGGGCCCGTTGCGCCAAACATTCTGCGGTTTTGGCGAGCCCTGCTCGCCACCGCCCTGCTTGCGGCTTGCACTATGGCCTTTTTGCCGGAGCCGCCGCGCATGCCAGGCGATCCGCCAGACACTTTTCTGCACGCCCTCGCCTTTGCTGTCCTTGCAGGGCTTTCCCGCCTTTCGTTTCCTCGTGAGAGTTTCTGGCGCCTCTTGGTGGCACTAGCAGCCCTTGGCCTTGCTATCGAATTGGTTCAGGCCATTCCCATATTGGGCCGACAAGCGAGCTCGAGGGACTTGATCATCGATATCGCAGCAAGCGCTGCTGCCCTTCTCGTTCTCTGGCCGTTTTCTCGAATGCGACTAAAGGACGCAACTCGATACGCAGAGGCGCACTAAACGGTTTGGAAGATCCTGTTCGCGGCATGCAAACAGCACTCTGCATGCACAGGGAACCGTCTCAACTAGCCGCCTCGAGGCGGGCAAGATGTGAACCAGAGTACTAAGGGGGAAATAAGTTCGTGACACGGCCAATCATCAGGCTCGCCGCTGCTACATCACCCGCTCCTATTTTTGCGGCTCCAATGCAGATCGCGCTTTATCTTACTGTCGGCGTTTTGCTGCCTACAGCTGGATGGTCCTTTGCGCGCTCGATCCCTATAGCCCAGCCCCTGCAAGACGGCTGGCTGCTGCAAATTACTCTCGCGAACCTCGCATCGTGGTATGCGCTCAGGCAGCTGCGGGGCTATGCGAGAGCCCGTCTGCTCTCCTACGTCATGCCCCTCAATCTCATCACATTCGGCATCATCTTTGGCATCAACTCGCTCGTCCGAGCCGACTTCTCATGGTCGCTGCTGCTGCCATGCTTTTTTGCCACCCTCGCCGTCAGCTATATCGTCACAGCACGGGCGCGACACATCAACCCTGCTTTACGGCACTACATCGTGCCGGGAGGGGAGATCGGGACAATCCTCGGCCGCCAAGGCTTTATCGAGCTCGCGAGCCCGGAGCAGTTGCAGCAACTCGTCCTCACACAGGGGATAACAGGATCGGTGGTGGCCGACCTTCATCACGACAAGACGCCAGAATGGGAGCGGGTCATTGCGGGCGCTGCTCTGAACGGCGTCCCCGTGTACCATTACCGTTTGATCGAAGAGGAGATCACTGGCGAGGTTCGCATCAATCACCTCCGAGAAAACGACCTCGGCTCACTCATCCCAAACCTGCCTTATCGGCATGCAAAACGGGTCATCGATGTGATGGCGGCTTTCATGTTGGCTCCTTTGCTGTTGCCTTTAATGGCTATGATTGGACTGCTTATCAGGCTCGATGGCCCGGGACCCGTATTGTTCAAGCAAGAGCGCGTCGGACATCGCGGGGAGACCTTCATCATGGTCAAGTTCCGCACGATGCGCGAGCGGGAGGTTGCAGATGACAGTGATGCAAAGCGCGACGATGCCATAACGAGAGACGGCGATGATCGTATCACGCGCGTTGGCAAAGTCCTGCGCAAAACCCGGCTCGATGAGCTGCCACAGGTCTGGAACATACTGGCTGGCGATATGAGCTGGATTGGACCGCGTCCCGAGGCGATTGCACTTTCGCAATGGTACCAGAAGGAAATTCCGTTTTACGATTACCGCCACATCGTGAGGCCGGGCATCACAGGATGGGCTCAGGTCAACCAGGGCCACGTCGCAGATATTGATGCGGTGCACAAAAAGCTTCGTCTCGATTTCTACTATGTGAAAAATCTTTCCCTCTGGCTCGATATCCTCATCGCTCTGAAAACGCTCCGGGTCATGGTCGGCGGGATGGGGGCCAAATAGGCGCGCTAGCCGTCATGGGGCATGGATCAGAAAAACGGGATGCGGGCGCCTTCTGGTTCGGCGCCACCGTCCATTCTTTCGGCCAGAGCAAGCGATCAAAGTCCGCTGAAGCGCACCTAAGGGGGGCGATGTTTCGATCGACCGCGCGAGCGGGACGAACTTCAAGACCTGGGCTTAAGAGGAAGCGCCCTCAGCAACGACGCCACTAACCCCAGTACGACGAGTTGGCCGATCATGTCGCCGACAAATATCGATGTGGTCAGGCTCAAATCTGGCGCTCTCAGATCCACGAGCGCTAATCCAGCCCCATAGGAGACGGCGCTTCCGGAAGCGCAGACCAGACATAGCATGAATAAGTCTGGTGCACTCAGATCGAGTAGATCTCGAGGCATTTTTGCGGTTGCTGTCGCGAGTGCGAGCGCGAAAGGCCCTCCCGACGCGATCAGCAAACCGAGGAAAAGTTGATCTCCAACCGCGAGCTCGGGATATGCCAGGGCACCGGTAAATATCAGGACGCCAAAAGCAAGAAACAGGAAGGGCACGATCCAGAGCCCAATCAGGATAAAGCCTATGACCCTAACGAAAGCAGGCAGGAACGGTATGGCCACATAGTCTCCAGCGGCCCAAAGCTCCTCGCCAAGAGCAACCACAAACCAAAGCGCCAGGTAGGAAAGGCACATAAAGGATCCCACCATCATTCGGAAGGCTGCCATGGACAAAGAGAACGACGGGCGCATCAGCGAATACCGTTGAGATGCAATGGCTTGCGGAGACGTTGGAGAGGCAAAGGAGCTAGGGCGAGGGAGCCACGCAAAGCCCCCCGCCTCTCCTTGTGAATTAATAATCTAGCCTTTCCCAGCGGCCCGTCGTTAGGCTCTTCCTGAGAACGCCGCCACAGTCTCTGCATGGTCCCACGAGACTTGTATCATCGTGCCGCACGCGAGATCGCTTCGGGCGATGAGAGCCACGCGTACAGAAAAAGATGCGGCGCACGACGTTCATAAATAGAGTGCTTCCCCTAGCCTTTCGTCACTTGGCCGAACGATCGCTGACTCGCAGGCCCGCCCAAGACGCACCTCAGGTGCCGGGCGTTTGCCGTGGTGTCACGCCGAGAGCTCTTTAAGCGGACGAGTACGATCGCCTGCATATTTGAAAGTTTTTTCTTGTCAAATGTATCAAAAGACGCGTCGGGAGCCGCGCGCTTGAGATGGAGGCCGCGAGTGTGGGGCCACCTTGAGGGGCCTTCTTTCGAGCGACCGCATCAGCCCACACTTCGTCGAGACGACAAGAAGCGCTTGCATTTGCTGGAATTCCCCCTTAGAAGCTGATTCGGAATTCACTCGGTCGCGGGTGATGCAACGGAGAAGTGTCTTGAAAATCAAAGGTCTTATTCTGGGTGCGGCCGCCGCGTCGATGGTTCTGGTCCCCGTTGGCGCAGTTGCCGCTCAGGGCGAAGAAGGTGGCAAGTCGGGCGCGACCACGATCGTGCTTGGTGTTGCGGCCGCTGCAGCTGTGATCGCCGGTCTCGTTGCGCTTTCGGATGGCGACGATCAGCCGGCTAGCCGTTAAGTCCTCCTAGGACTTGACTCGAAAAAAGGCGGCGCCAATTGGCGCCGCCTTTTTTGTGCCAGTGTCACTTGTGCCCGCGCCATGATGTATCGGTGAAATGAGCCGCTAACGGCCCAACCTAAAGCGGGACCGGGGTGTGCCCAACTGAGTGGTGAAGCTTATCGCGCAGCGAAAATGCATCGCAGCGAGAGTGCGAGGCGCAGCCCTCTACAAACGCTCAAACGCAAGTTCGCTAAAGCCAACCATCGCCTCGTTCTGACTATCAGGCCCATCGCCGATCAGGCTGAGTACCAAGAGCTCGCAAGCGGGGGGAACCGCGATCGTCGAACGGAATTTTGTTGCACCTGCGTCCAAAGGCAATGCCTGACGCCAGAAGCTTTCAGCGTCGGGGGAACCAGGAGCAACGCACGTGGCCTGCCACCTCATCTGCTGAGGCGGCGAACTTCCCATCACCTCGATGCGCTGAGTAAAGGAATAGGTGGATCCGCCCGCAACAGGGATGGAGCGCGTTGCAGCAGTTCCGCGAGCTAGAGATGACAGCTCAACTTCGAAAGAACCCTGCTCATTTTGCTGGGCTGATATGCCGCCCTCGTTACTGAACTGCCAAGCGAGCTGCCCGAGGCGCTCATCGGAAGTAGCCTCTCCAGGGGCAAAAGCGAGGAAGGCTCCACGATCAAAATCATCCCAAACCGCTGCAGCGAAACGCATCGCCTCATCGGAGCGCCCATCAGCTGCAAGACGGTAGATGATCTGCGACAATGCTGGAGCGTAAGCCTCGTCAGAAAGATGGTGAGCGACCGGGAACACGGCCTCGAATATGTCGGAAATGGCAGCGTCGGCAGATGCCTGAGCTAAGAAGCCACTGGTCCAAGGCGCATTGCTGCGGAGATATGGTCCCAGCGCGACCCGTACTTCGGGGAATTTCGTAACAGAGACGAGAATGGGGTTCAGCACCTCGGCAAGCTCTGGCTTAACAGAGAGAGCGGCATGGTAATGCCGGAGGATGGCCTGATAATCTTCGCCCCTGGCCGCTTCCTCGAGTAGCCAAATCTGCGCCCATGTGTCTCGTCTGGACACCTTGTTCGACATAGCCATGAGCTTTGCCGCTGCCGGGCGGTTTCGCTGGGCGACATAATCGAAGCCAATGATACGCAGCGAGGATCGGCTCAGAGGCGTGTCGACCAACGACAGTCTAGCCAGCTTTCTGTCTTCCGGAGAGGTGGCGTACTGGCCGCGATCCTTGATCCTTCTTAGCACCCTTTTTGAGAGGGCAGCAGCGTCTGATGGGTTCTGACTCAGAACCATCTCTGGCGCTGTGCGCCGGAGGCTAGGAACAAGCGCAAAAGAGTAAGACTGCCATGCTGCAGCAAGCGTAGCTGCCGCAATGGCGAGTGACTTAACTGCCCCTAGCTTCTGATACTCCACTATCCTTTGGCCCCTGCGCCTTCTTCGCCGTAGCGCTTGCCATAGCCATAGCCATAGCCATAGCCATAGCCATAGCCGTAGCCGTAGCCATTTGCTCGATCGCTCATCTTGGTCAGGATCACACCAGAAACGTGAGCCTTGCCCATTTGAATGCGCTTGATCGATGCTCTAATCCCGCGCACCGCCGCCCCCGCCGATTGAACGACATAGACCATGCTCTCAACGGCATTGGCGATGAGCGCAGCGTCGGTCATCCCCAGAACCGGAGGGCTATCGATCACCACGTGGTCGAACTGTGTCAACGCGGCGGCCACGAATTCCTGAAGCCTGTCGCCGCTCAAAAGTTCAGCGGCACTAGGGGGAACCGGGCCCGCGGACAAAATGAAAAGGTTTGACCGGTCAGTTTCCTGGACCATGCTTTGCCAATCATTCTCGCCTGCAAGATAGTGGCTCAGACCTCGCGTATTAGGCTTCTCGAAAAAGCCGTGCACCGACGGGGACCGCATATCCGCATCGACCAGAAGCACACGTTTGCCAGTGCGACCCAAAATCGTTGCAAGTGCTGCGGACGAGGATGACTTGCCCTCTGCCGGTCGCGTGCTCGTCACCGCGACCGATTTCGGGAAACCATGGTTGGTCGAAAAGGCCAAGCTGGAATGGATCGAGAAATAAGCGTCGTAGAAGTTCGACTTCACGTCCTTGAGTTCTTCGAGCACATTTTCGCTCTCGACCATTGGTGTCAGGCCCAGCAAAGGCAGCTTCAGCAGCGCCTCGACCTGCCCAGGCTCCCGAATGCCTTCGTCGATTTGCTCGAGAGCGAAGGCAGTTGCACCTGCCAGACCCACGCCCAAGAGAAGAGCGATGGCGAGGTTGATGATCAAGTTAGGCGAAGAGGGCTTCACAGGAGCAATGGCCGGCTCGACCACAGCAATGTTGTTCACACCGACAGAGCCAGCCACACCAATCTCTTTGTAGCGTTGCAGCAGCGCATCATACAGCTGCCGGTTCGTATCAGCCTCTCGCTGATAGATCGCATAATCAATGTTCGCCTGATTTTGCTGGCTCAACTCTCCCTTGAGCGTTGCCACCTTCCGAGCCAGGTCTTGTTCACGCGAGACCGCTTCCCTGTACTCGCGGCTACGCGCGTTCGCGATACGCGAGGTTTCGACAGAGATCGCCTCGTCGATAGCACCCAATTGCTCTTTGAGTTCCGCTACGGCAGGAAATTCCGGCGCAAATTGCACCAGCATCTTCGAATAGTTTGCCGCAACCTGTGCTCGTTGGTTTCGCAGCTGCGAAAGTGTCGCACTCCCGACGGCTTCGGCAGTGTTTGCCCCTCCTGCGCCCGCGCGCGCCTCGGCAGCAATTCGCGCGGCCGTTGCCGAGTTCAATTCCGATGCCAGCTGCTCCAAGGTCGCACCGGTGAGCGTACGATTTCCGATCGATCGCCCGTTGGCGTCGCGGACCTCATCAAGGGTCACGATGCCCGTCTTGTTGGCGTAAAGGACAACCTGACGCTCAGACTCTTCAAGCCTTTCCCGAAGGGTCCCCAATCGCTCCTCCAGGAATTTTCGTGCATCGGCCGTGGAAGCAAACTGGCGCTCCATGCTCAAAGCAATGAAGGCTGACGTCCATGCATTCGCAATGCGAGATGAGAGCTGAGGATCCCGGCTCGTGTAAGCTACATTGACCAGCTTCGACATCCTGATCGGCGCAATCTCAACAGCGTCAAGCAACGTGTTGACCACCAGACGCTCGCGCTGTTCCTTGAGCTGTGCCGGGCTCTTCTCATTCCCTTCAGGGTTGAAGACCTCGGGATTGATGCCATGGGCGAGGAGAAACGCATCATTGTTGTAAAGCTTGAGCTGCGTAGCCACGCGCTCAGCCAATGGCCGAGCCTTGAGCAATTCATACTGGGTCGCGTAGAACTCCATGTCCTGCCCAGGAAGCTCCGCCTCCAGGCCAGCAACGTTGGTGACCTGCTTTTGCTGCCGGTCAATCTGCAACTGGGCCTCAGCCGAATAAAGCGGGGCCATAAGGAGCGTGATCGCCAGACCGGCAAGTACCGATGCGACCACAAGACCAGCCATCAGCCAACGCCACCGCAGGACAGTGTGCCAGTATTGGATGAGGATGGGCGGAAGGTTGAAACCCTCTCCATCTATTTCCGGCCGGACGAACATGCGCGGATCGCGCATCGGCTCTTGCTCAAAGCTATTGATTGGTTGGCTGTTCATAATGCAGGTCCTAGTTCTGACCAAGGATCAGAACGACGGGAGCGAGAAGGGGCGAGGCAGCAAGGAAGTCCCGGAAAATGCTTCTGCTTTCCGACCTGCCAACCACTACAACGTCACTCGCGAAAATTTCGGGATCAGCGTAGCGCCCCTTCTCGATCGCCCGAACGTCGTAGAGCGCGGCGTAATCCCGGCCGCCAACCGTTCTCAGCACCACGACTTCCCCCTTCTGGGACAACTCCGTCCAGCCTTCTGCCGAAGCAATCGCGGTAAGGAGCGTCATCTTGCCGACGATGGGGTAGACGCCAGCCTTCTTAACCTCACCACTTATGGTGACCTTCTGGCTGAAAATTTCCTTGAGGTTGACGGTCACCTGAGGGTTGCGAATGAAGCGGCCACGAAAGCGGTCGGCCATCAACTCGCTAACCTCGCCAGGCGTTTTACCTGCCACCTCGAGAGTGCCAATGAGCGGGAAAGTGATACGGCCGCTAGCGTCGATCTGGATTTCTCTTTTTGACAGCTCTTCGCTTCCGTAGACATCGATATTGAGGATGTCGAAAGGCCCGACGCGGTAGGGGCGCTCGTTAGCAGCAAGATCGGCGACCGTGGGCGAGGGGAGAGCGCTGCTATCGACCACTTCAAGGCCAGGCGCTCCGCCAATTCTGGGTTGCGATGAAGCGCAGCCAGCCGCTAGGACGCTCGTAAAAACAAGGAGAAACGCGCTTAATTTGTACCTTGACATTCTAGCGTCAGCTTTCTGCTATTTTTCGTTTAGCCGATGGCGCGAAGGCCCAAACCGCTGCAATCGCAATGAGAGCAGAGACGAGAGGCGTTCGCGCCGGATAGTCGCTCAAGCTCGCGAAGGCCAACACAAATATGATACCAACCCCGGTCCGCCTCAAGCTCCCAATGACGCCCTGCGTGACGAGCGCAGCCCCGGTTGCCCGCGCGAACATGATGAGTGCGACGAGGGCAATAAGCACACCGGGAAGGCCAGCGGTAAGGACAAGGTCGAGCCAGTCGTTATGGGCCTGATTGATATATACCGGCATTAGCATTTCGCTCGGTTCATGTATCTGATAAACTGGTACAAACGAACCAATCCCAGTCCCCCACGGCAGATACTGAGGGATAAAATCGACGGTCGTCTGCCATATAAGCCAGCGCAGATCCTCACCCTCGCCGCCAATCCGCTGGAAAGCGACATCTCTTGCGGCGTACATCGTGGCGAACAAAGCTCCAGCGCCGACAATCACCGCAGTAAGAAGCCGGAGCAAGGTGGTACGCGCGCTTACTGGCGAACCGGACATCCTCCCTGCACTCAAGATGAGGGTGTAGGCAAAAGCAAAGAGCGCGACAACGACACCCATCCTTGACCCAGTTACCAAGATCAAAGGGATCAGGGTCAAAGCGCCTGCTAGCGCGATCAGCCGTATGGCGCGGTCATGCATGGAAATCTTTGGCGCACATAGAGCCAATGCGCCGAGCATCGGAAAAGTCGATGCCAGAAGTGCCGCTTGGTGGTTGCGGTTGGCGAAGACGCCAGCCACACCACTTTCTCCGGACCCATAAAGATCGAAATTCGAACCTGACGCCTGCAACACTCCGACAAAGCCCGTAACAAAGCACGCAACGAGCAAGCAGATTAGAAGACGAATGTGATCCTCTTGATTGAGCTGGACAGCGAGAAGTAAAACACCGACCGGTACTGAAAGAGAATAGAGCGCATTCCAAGTGCCTTCTGGGAACATGCTCATCGGGCGCCAGATGCTACCCAGACCTGCAAGCTGATCAATTTCGGCGATGATCTGCCGTCCCGGGAGGGCCCGCCAGACATCCGATGGCAAGGGCACCAGATGAGATGCCGTGAGCAACACGATCGCTCCAAACAGCAGGAATACGCCACGGTAATTCAGCCACGCCTGCCGGGTCATTGTAGCAAGGCCAAACCCAACCAAGCAAATTGCTATCGGCCTCAGAGCGACGAGCTGCGGCACATCATAGCGCGAACTGCCCCCGGTGACCAAAAGAAGAAGCAAAAACAAGCCGAGAGCAACCAGCTGCGGGCTCCAGTCGCGCAGGTTCAACATTGAGATTGTGGGTTTCACGTGGTTAGAGCGCGTTCGCGCCATAAGTGCTGGCCTTGTGGTTTGACACGAAGGGGAAAACCGCCTTTTCGCTGTCCGTCATGGCGCCCCTGATACATGGGACGAGCCGGTGTCCCAAGCAAAACCCGCTCTTAAAAAGAATGGTCAGGCCGGGTCAAACCCCATCCTGAGAGCGGGAGCTATCGTGCAACAGTTAACATGGTCTCGGAGGCGGTACATCATTGCAGTCCGCTGCAAATCTCGACGCACTGATCGTCTAACTCGACCACTGGACACCAGCCCGCACTGCTCTAATGCCAAGGACGATGGTCAATGACACGGCCTTTTTTGAGCCGCATAGCGCACCCAGGCAAAACCCTGATAATGCCACGCCGCAGCGCAGCGTCGTCAAGTTCATCACCCCCACCCTTTCCTGAGGAGAGCGCTCGCTCAAGACGCACTAACCTCAAAAGTGTGGCGATGTCATCCGCGAACAAGACGCCGTTCGGAGCTTCGGCAACATAAAAGGCTCGGACGGATGAAACGTCACAGGTAAGGAGGACCTCGCGGACCTCATAGTCCCAGATCGCGAATGCGAAATCTCCCTGGATTTTGGGCCAGATTGTTTGGCCAGCTCGCTGGTAGAGCTCCAAAAGCAACTCTGCGGCTGCAGAACCTTCACGCGACGCGCTGCCCGTTTCCAATTCGGCAGCAAGCTGTCGGCGGTTGGTGATTTCGCCCACGAAAAACAACGCCAGACGCCCGTTAGAAGACCAGATTGGCGCATGCCGACCTTCTGTATTTCGGTGGGCATAGCCAAGCCTCAAACCTTCGGCGGCATCGCCGAATGAGACGTGCTCATGGCTCCCGCAATCCGGCGCGGACGCTAGCGCTCGGCTGATCAGTGAAGGAGAAAAGCTTCCGAAGCTACCCAATATGCCGCACATATTTCCAACTTGATGAACTCGCATTGACCTTCCCAGCGCGGAGCTGACAGCCTCCGCCCATCGGCAAACCACTTGAGCGCCACACTTAGAGGGTGAATGAACCGACATAACGGCGAACAAGCCTCAGGTAATGCCCCCTCAATTTCGTTTCAAAAATGCAATAAATTGTTAGGCCTTTTGCTCCTGACCGCCGCCTGCCTCAGGCCTTCCGTACATACTCCCCTGCGCCGCACTTCACGAAAATACCATCTACGGGCGACATACGACCACCTCATATCGGTAGGCCGCGATAGTACCGAAGGTTGGCTGCCTTTGCTGCGACAGCGCTTCGGATAGGTGAAGGCACCGCGAGCACACTGCCGCCGCAAGCCAAACCTTGGCACAACCTGGGGTCTAAAAAAGCAATAAGCATTCTCAAACATCTTTCACGATCGAGGATCGCATGACCCGGCGCCCATAACAAAAAAAATTGATAATAATTTTGGGGTTCGCTGGATAAAAAAGGTACCACCATCGGATTATCGCAATTCAAGCTTCAACTACCCGAAGCATTAAAAGAATGAAGCCGATGTTAGCAGAAACTGTAAGCAAACCTATTAGAAATTTTTTGTCCGTCGATGGCCAGATCATTCTCGCACTCGGCACCGGCCCCCTACAGGCATCTGAGATATACGGACAAGTGGACGCAAGTCAGCCAACCATATCGAAGCGTCTTGGCCAGCTCATTGATATGGGGATTGTCACTATGCGGCATACCCCGGATGACCGGAGGTGCAGCATATACAGCCTCAACGCTTGCACTATGTGGCGAGGAGTAGATGCCAACGCCGCCGGGCAGGCGCATCGACTTGCTCTCATATTGGAAAGCTATGGGGCAAAGTGACATAAGACTGCCGCGAAACTCCTCTCCGAAACGTGGCCCCGCGCAGGACAACATCAGGCTCGCCGCGACAGCGATGCCACATGTCACACCGACCCCTTCGGCTCATTTTGAGTGCGCTGGTTAGGAACTCGCTAGAGCGTTTTCCCCACGTTCTGACTCGGCAGGGATTCCCTTGGGAGCTCGGTTCTGATTCATCCTTTTTGCTGGATGCAGGAGGCCAGCATGGATGGCACGGACGCTTTCACAGGACCTTCGGGATCGGGTCGTTGCGGCGATCGACGGCGGCATGAGTTGCCGAGCGGCTGCGGCCCATTTTGATGTCAGCATCTCGAGCGCGATCCGCTGGCGGCGCCTTGCGCTTCAACATGGCAAGGCGGTCGCCAAGCCTCGCGGCGGTGACCGGCACTCGGGCAGGATCGAGGCGCACGGGGACTTCATCAAGGCACTGCTCGCCGAGCAGGGAGACATCACCCTGACAGAGATCCAGGCGCGACTGACCGAGCGCGGTGTGCCGGTGGGCATCGGCACCGTTCATCGCTTCTTCGCGCGTCACGGGATCACGCGTAAAAAAAGACCGGGCACGCGATCGAACAGGACCGACCCGACGTCTTGAGACAACGCCAGCGCTGGTTCGACGGACAGCTCGATCTCGATCCTGAGCGCCTGGTCTTCATCGATGAGACGTGGACTGCCACCAACATGACCCGCAGCCATGGCCGCTGCCCAAGGGGCGAGCGGCTGCGCATGGGCTTCCCGCACGGTCACCGCAAAACCACAACTCTGGTCGCCGGCCTGCGCATGACCGGCATGGTCGCGCCGATGGTGCTCGACGGGCCGATCAACGGCGACTGGTTCGAAGCCTATGTGACGAAGGTCCTGCTGCCCGAACTGCGGCCCGGCGACGTCGTCATCATGGACAACCTCTCGAGCCACAAGCGCGTGGCCGTGAAGGAGAAGATCGAAGCAGCCGGTGCAACCTTGCGCTTCCTTCCGCCCTACAGTCCCGACTTCAACCCGATCGAGAAGGCCTTCTCCCGGCTCAAGGCCATGCTGCGCAAAGCGGGCGAACGCACCGTCCGCGGCCTCTGGGACCTCATCGGCAGGCTCGTCGACATCTTCCAGCCAGACGAGTGCGCCAATTACTTCAGATCATGCGGCTATGAACCTGAATGAACGGAAACCGCTCTAAACTGGCATAGGCAGCTAATCGAAAATCGAGGCTCGGCGTCGGCGCATACAGGACGCTCGCACCTTGCCCGCTGCGCCAGCGTGCGGGTAAATCGCTCGACAAATCAATTTACTCGGCGCAGCTGACCAAAACACGGAGAGCAAGTGCGCAAGCACACCATGGACGCGGGTTAGATTGCCTTGGAGCGCAGGCACACACTGATGGCAGCTGATATCAAAAACAAGATTATTGCGGATCCAAAGCTGTCCCCGATAAAAATCGTCAAGAATTGAATAAGGTCTCCGTCGAGGCGACCCGCCATCCATAGATAAGCGTTCAATCCGACGGCGTTTGCAGCTGCGCACAGGACGCAAAGGGTCACAATATGCTTAGCACGTAAGCCGGCGAGGGTTCCTGAGATGCCGACAAGAGCCTTGCCAGCAGAAACAGCAACCCAGGGGAGGAGACCTGATATCACTGACAGCATGATCTCGTGGAGATATTCACCATCAGTTGTGCCATAAACGGTGAGGTAAGCCCCTATTACGAGGCCCCACGCCCCTAAGCCGCCAAACATCAAGATGCACAACGGGCGCATGACGGCCGGAAGAAAAATCCAGTGCGCTCTGATCGTGTGCTCAAGACCCGAGAAGAGCCATAGATTTATTTCGAATAAGGCGGCCCACGCAAGCGCGATCGCAGTTACAATAAGACATTCGCGAATGCCCACCACAGACGACGACTTCATTTGGGGTTTTTCTGGAGCACGAGAGACTCCAGCCCGGTATGGATATGGCTGGCATACTTCATGGCAGAGGCCGTTGGCTCTACGAATTTGACACGCTTATCGGCCCGATCGATCCGGAGGTAGATCAGCCCTTTGTCGCGCAGGCTCATGATCCTCCGGTAAGCTGTGGCTTGCGACACCCCGACCATTCCTGCCATCACTTCGCTCACCGAAACCTCCGCTGCTTGATGCCATCGGACAAGCAGCGAGCGCAGCAACTGGTCTTCCTCAGCCGTCATAGTGTCGAACGGGGAGAGCTCTCGGATAGCGCTCAATACATAAAGAACCCGCAAGTGAATGGGATCGTCAGGCACTACGGTACTCCAATTCGTTTCGGCAGCGGCCTCTGCAGCACTTCTGACCTTTAGCGCTGGAGTGACATTTCTGCGACATGTTTGTTTCAAGTCCAGCAATACTACGCGGAACAAAGCCCTTCGACCAACCTCTGGCTCACGCCAAGAGGACATTGAGCGCGCGCCTGCTAGGCACGGAGCAACCCCACTGACCAGAGTTGAGCGCGGTTTTTTATACTGACCGCTCGCAGGACTCGACAAATGCCGCAGAACTCGAAGGACCGGAAGTTCATCTGACCCGAGATCATCTCACAGACAACCGTTCGGCGGGAGCCCAGCTATCTTCTCACGAGGTTGCGCGGCCCCAATCGCCGAGCAGGACATGGCCCTTCCGTACGATCAAACTATAAGCGACGGCACCACGCACAGATCCACCAAAAGAGCCTACGCAACCGACGTTTCAGCGATAGACTGCTCTAACGCCTCCTGAGAAACGCGTGCGTTTGCCACCGCCGGGCACTGTGCTGAACCTGACTTTGCAGCCCCTGCCCTGCGAAAAGCGCACATTATGGCGCAGGGCAGTGCATGCCTGCCAACAGTTGCGCAAAGCTTATGCACCTGCGGATACGGCGAATCCGACGTTCTCAGCCCCGTATACATGTTCCGCGATTTTGCCCTACTGGAGCCGAAGCGCTCCTGGCTGAAAGAAGAGAGGGAACGGGTGCTTGCGCTACTCGAACTCACTTCACTGCTTCTGCCGACAAAAACCAGTGCTCATCGCTCTCGAGGCCCAGAGCGGTTAATCGGCCGGATCGATAAGCGCCTGTGTCGATCCCGATCCGCCCCGCCTTGACGACCGGCTCGGCAGTGACAGTGTGGCCGTGGATAATGCAATACGGGCTATCGGGGGCGGAGCTGAGAAACGGCTCCCTGATCCAACGCAGGTCCGCCAACGATTGATCTTGAAGTTCTACCCCCGGCCGAATCCCAGCATGTACAAATAGATAATCGCCGGCAACGATTTTGTCTTCGAGGTTTTCTAGAAAACGACGATGCTCTGTCGGCACCGCTACATTCAATCGTTGCCTTACCTCTTCGAAGGTAAGCCGATTATACTCCTCGTGATCTCGCAGGTAGGACAACACTGTCTCGCGTCCACCGTGCGATAGAAACGGCCTTACGAACCTATCATCCTCAAGGCACTTGAGAAACATCTCCTCGTGGTTCCCACATAGCGCCCGAAGGGTTCGCCTCTGCGCAAGCCCGATAGCTGCATCGATCACACCCGAACTATCTGGCCCTCGGTCAATAAGATCTCCCAGCAGGATAATCGTGGTATCCGCGCTAGGCCTAGCAGCGTCATCCGCCTCGATTTTATCAATCAGGCGCAAAAACAAATCGAGGCGCCCATGAATATCGCCGACAGCGTAAACACGCTGGCCGGTTGGAATTCTGTGCCTTGGCATCACTGACGTGCGAGCAAACCACTTTTTGAAAATTGCCATGGCTGGATCAGATTTTTCAGTTCGGGTCCGGTGCTAGAATGTTCTACGGCCGTGCGCTCGAGGAACGGACGCCATTTGGCGCACGGATGCCTACGAAGCAATCGAATATCATCCGAGCCATTGGCGTTACCCGGCAGCAGCAGCACGAGCCTACATCCCTTACGAACCGCCCCCTGCTCCTTACCACACGATCTCCAATCGGCATTAACCCGCCGCAGATACCCGGTGACGTGACCCCCTGATTTTCCTCCACGAGCGATTAGAGTCTGGCCTGAAGGAAGGACAGACGATGAAGCGTGTGAGGTTTTCAGAAGAGCAGATCATTGGCGTGCTGAAGGAGGCGGAGGCGGGTGCGAAGACCGCTGATCTGGCTCGGCGGCACGGTGTGTCGGAAGCGACGATCTACAACTGGAAGGCCAAGTATGGCGGGCTGGAGGTGTCCGAGGCCCGGCGTTTGCGGGAGCTCGAGAGCGAGAACGCGAAGCTCAAGCGGCTGCTGGCCGATGCGATGCTGGACAACGTGGCGCTGAAGGATTTGCTTTCAAAAAAGTGGTGACGCCCGCCGCGAAGCGGGAAGCTGCCGCTCATCTCCAGGCGTGCCATGGGATGAGCGAGCGGCGGGCGTGCCGCGTCATCGAAGCCGATCGCAAGAGCGTGCGCTACCGTTCCATCCGGGATGATGATGGTGCCCTGCGCGAGAAGCTGCGCGGGCTGGCCAACCAGCGGCGCCGGTTCGGCTACCGCCGCCTGCATATCCTGCTGCGCCGGGAGGGCGTGATGATCAACCGCAAGAAGACCCAGCGGCTGTATCGTGAGGAAGGGCTTGCGGTAAGGCGACGACGCAGCCGCAAGCGCGCTGTCGGCACCAGAGCACCGGCTCCGGTGCTTGCCCTGCCGAACCAGCGCTGGAGCCTCGACTTCGTTCATGACCAGATGGCTTCTGGCAGACGGTTCCGCGTCCTCAATGTGGTCGACGACGTGACCAGGGAGTGCCTGGCGGCTGTGCCGGATACCTCGATCTCCGGACACCGCGTCGTGCGCGAGCTGACCCGGCTGATCGCCCAGCGGGGCAAGCCCGGCATGATCGTCAGCGATAATGGCACCGAGCTCACCAGCAATGCCGTGCTCGCATGGTGCGGTCAGATCGGGATGGAGTGGCACTACATCGCTCCGGGCAAGCCGATGCAGAATGGCTACGTGGAGAGCTTCAATGGCCGCATGCGCGACGAGCTGCTGAACGAGACCCTGTTCATGAGCCTCGCCCACGCCCGGGTCGAGATCGCTGCCTGGGTTGAGGATTACAACCGGGAGAGACCGCACTCGTCCCTTGGCTACGCAACCCCAGCGGCGTTCGCCGCTGAACTGGATAAGCAATGGCCTGCTTCGCTACGCCCTACGGGCTCCGCTACGCAGCCCATTGCTTCAACCGTGCTGATGCGCAAAACAACCGCTCGGCTCTAATCCCAGCTGGGGGAAAGCTGGGGGTCACGTCA